>Ga0208618_1000145_pt1 | contig 32757 bp, 42 predicted proteins | sample CryBogCBE18Jul08_FD_184585 | JGI IMG/M metagenome (GOLD analysis project Ga0208618, IMG submission 184585) | Freshwater microbial communities from Crystal Bog, Wisconsin, USA - CBE18Jul08 (SPAdes) | ecosystem: Environmental > Aquatic > Freshwater > Lake | place: Crystal Bog, Wisconsin, USA...
TACACAACATCGAGACATCAATGCAGCCATTAATATTGCAAACTGGGGACTTCAACAATGGTCAATTGATCACTCAAGGCAGGAACTGCCTGATGCGCCTGTGGATGTGACCTTGGACATTCTCACCCATTGGGGTGAGCTGTCTCAGTCACATGTGAAGCAGGAAGCCACGTGAGCTTGCTCCGTGGTAGTTCACCACAGTCTCTGCCCTCATGCTAGGTCAGCAGTCCCAGGCAGTAGATCACACACAGTATGGTGTTGACAGCGATCAAGCTGGGCTCTCGCCACACAATGCCCAACACTATCCACAGCAGGTTGCTGAACAGAAAACCATAGACAAACCACGGATAGAGATTTCTACTGGCCAGTATGGCGCAGCCTATCAGCACAGCACTGGCACACCATGCCAGCCACTGATGGGGTTTGGGTTGCACATCAGACATGCCACTGATCCCGGAATTTTTGTGTGTGAGCCTGCTGTTTGAACAGCACAGCGCCGCTGGGGTGCAGCAGATAGCCTCTGGATGCATGCATCTCACACCAATCCAGCACTGCTAGGCGCTGCAGGGTCTTGTGATCATAGACCACAGCTGTGTCATAGCCCTGATCAAACCAAGTGTCATGCACAGCAACCTTGCCGTCGCACAGAAACCTGTGATTCAGCCAACCTCTGGGCCGTGGCACCCAGCGGCTTTCAAACAGCTGCTGGCCAAAGATTCTAACTCTCATAGCCCATGAGACGCAGTGCGGTTTGATACTGATCCCAGATCTGCCCCAGGGTGGGGTTCTGTTCTTGTGCCAGCAGGCACTTGACCCAGCTGGCATCACCGGCAGCACCGGTTTCGCCGCCGTTGCTGTGGAACACTTCCCAGGCCTCAGACAGATACATTTCGTAGAATTCACCACCATCTGGACCCGGGATATCAAACCAAGCATTGCCATCCAGTAGGGCCAGTGTTTCGGCTATGGGTCGCAGCAGCTGCTTTTCACGCGCTGTGAACTCTGTGCGGCAGTCCACTGGCAGGTCTATCTCATATTTCATGTGGGTGCCAGGATCTGCATTGGTCAGGCTGCTGCTCATCAGCCGCGCCTGCTCTTGCTGCCAATCTGTGTGATGTCTGTGCCTGCTGTGACAACCTGCAAGCCCCCTTTGTTGTAGAGCGGAGCTACCTTGCCTGCCCATTCTCGGATCTTGGCCTGTACTGCTGGGCTTTCTCGGTGCAGATTGGCCATGATTCCAGTCTGACGACCACCGTCCACACGAATGTTGTTGCTCACCGGCAGGCTCTGATCTGTGCGGTAATCAGGCAGCACCACAGGCACTTTGACACGAGGTCGGGCCTGCAGTTGTTCAGGGTGCAGTCCCTGTTTGCGCAGCCAACGGTCGTGTTCTGTCTGGCTCTTGCGCAGCTTGGCTGTGTTGGCTGGTTTCTGTGACCGGCTGCCATAGTGGGTTGTGGTCAAAAAAGCACGTTCCATGTGCATGCTCATCAGCAGTCTCCTCTCAACCACATTTTAGCAGATATACACTGGTTGTCAACAGTGATCAACACTGCCATTTCAACAGAGCCCAGGTCTGATCCCAGTGACATTGGCACAGCAGCAACAGATATCTCTGTATTTCGCTGTCCATCGCAGCTGCTGTGCAGAGGTCATGCATGCAGTTCTGCGCCAAGAGATCACTGTCAAACACACAGTCCAAAGCCAGGCGTTGATCCGCCTGGCTCCAGCTGTTGACCCAGGCAATGCTGCTGAGTTCAGGCATATTCTTCCTGCTCGGGCAGCTCTGTGCCCCAGTGATAGTCCAGACCTTCTTCATTCCAGCGGGCATCTTCGTCGTCAAGATAGTCCTCCAACTGCTCTGCAGTGTAGATGCCATAGCCTGCCCAGTGTGCAGCCTGTTCGCTCAGCATGCCATACCACAGGTCCTCACCGCGGGCAGCTGCTTCCTGCATGCGAGCTTGGTTTTCCAAATTGATAGCACGAGCCATTTCAGCTGCGGTTTCGATGATCATGTCACTTGCTCCATGTGTGGCAACACGCCAATACTAGCATCACGCACAGTGTTGTCAACAGCAATCATGAAAAACCGCGCTGAATATTTTCAGCGCGGTCCAAGTAGCAACACTGCTGTTCAGCAGGCTAGGTCTTTGCTTTTGCAGAGCCTTTGGCAGCGGTTTTGGCAGTTTTTGTGCTGACACGTGCCTTGGCTGCTGCAGCGGCCTTGGGTGCTGCAGCAGCCTTGACTGCACGCGGCCTGCTGGTGCGTGGTTTGGGCGCAGTGTCCTGACCCATGACAGTGACTGCAATTGGCCGTGCAGACACTGTGTCAGCGTGCGACAGTGTGGGCTGTGTCACAGGCTGGCTGAGATCCGCTGCGGCCTTGGCCGGGCCCAGTCCAAACCACTTTTTGATTTGTTGCATTATCATAGACAGAGATCCTCCCAGATCAGTTCAGTTCCCGGGCAGGGCCACAGTGGCCTGGTCCCGGCGCAGGAAGCGGGTGTTCACGTATATAGTGTTGACTTCATATCTGTGTGCCTGCTGACGTGCAGATTCTATCTCAACAAATCCCGCAGCTGCCAGAAACACATCAATCTCGGGTTTCAGCGTGTGTCCTTCATAATAGGCTTCCAGACCCGCTTCGGTGAATATGACCTGCACGTCCTGCAGTAGGTCACCAGCACCTTGCAGCACCTTGAGTTCTGCACCCTGCACATCCATCCAGATCACGTCTATCTTGGGCACTTGGGCTTCTGCACAGTAGTCATCCAGCCTATAGCCCTTGACCTGCACGGTCTGTTGTGCGTTGTGTTCCCAGGGCCACATGTCTGGATCCATGAGGCGCAGCATGCTGCCCATGCCCACATTGATGTGGTGCTGACCGCGACTGCGTTGCTCGTCCACAGCATGGAACTGCAGGGGGCCGGTGACATCGGTCAGTGCCACATGGCTGAGACTGAGGCGGCTGCGTATGGCATAGGGCTGAGTCATATAGGTCTTGGTGCAGCGTTCGCAGTTGGCGGCGCTGGCTTCAAAGGCCCACACTCGCGCGTCAGGCAGCACCCTGGCAAAATTGGTGCCTTCCCAACCGTCCATGGCCCCTATGTCAAAAATCACACGCCAACTGTGCAGGTCCAGCAGGTCCTTGACATGAGCCAGCCTCTCGGACAGGACCTGCATGTTGTAGCCTATGGGTGTGCGCAGCAGTGATTCGGTCACGGTCATGATTGTCTCTTTCTAAATGTGGCTATGCCAAAGTCGTTGTCAATGCACAGTCGAGTCTTGATCCACAGAGCTTCATCCACTGCTTCAAACAGCGCAATGCAGCCGGGATGCCAGTTGGTGTCATGCAGTATCACCACGCCATGGTCGCTGAGCCGTTGCACAAATTGCCAGTCATCGACACATTGGTTCACACTGTGCCAACCATCTATCACAATGAGATCCAAGAGGCCATGGCCCAGCTCACGCATGCGATCCAATATGTCTGCACGATTGCTGCTGCTGCACTGCATGGTCCAGGTGTTGGCAGTGGGATCATTCAAATAGCTCTTGTCCTCGATGTCAATGCCCAGATACAAGCTGCCTGGGGGACGGTGGTCCATGATCACACGACTCATGCTGCGATCACCATTGCGATTCACACCAATTTCCAGAGCTGCCTGCAGATCTGTGCCCAGCTCACGAACCACTGCGGTGACCACTGCTAGGTTGCAGTCGCTGACCTCAATTTGAGGCAGTTCGTGCCAGTGCACGTCCACGGGCCCATCACGGTCGTTGCTGACTGCAGGTTCAAGGTTGGGAAACCATTTCAATCCTGGTATGAGTGTGGGCTGTGGCTGGATCAGGGCCACCACTTGATCATATGTCAGAGTCACAGATTACCTCTCAGTGTTGTGACAGTATTACCAAGAGGCAACGCAAATGCAAATCACGCAGCCCAGCGACTGCGTATTTCCTTGAGACGGTCCGCAGCCACACTGGCAGCAAAGGCCTGAGGTTTGACAAATGGTATGACATTGCAGGTGCCGCGTATGTAGCCTATGGCCTGCTGTATCACACAGTTGCTGCCGTGACGCTCGTCGGGATTGATGTCCAAATGCACTTCTATGTGGCGATGGGGCATGGCAGCAGTCAGCTGCAGATAGAGATTGCCCACGCGATAGACTTCGTTCATCAGTCTCATGCGCGGACGGCTGCTGCGCTGATCATAGTCTGCCTCACGGTCCAAGCTGCCAAAGATTTTGCAACCGCGGTTGCCATTGATATGCACCACCACTGCCAGAATATAGTCAGCATACCACCGCCCCTGGTGGATCAGTCTCTCGCTGTCGCAGCCCACGTAGAGTTGCGTGCCAGGACCACATTGATCCACAAATTCTTTGACTTGGTCTATGTTGATCTCGCTGGGTAACATGACAGAGGTCCTCCGTGCTGTGCGTGATGCATTGTGCATCCGCAACTGATTCATAGCAATGATTGGTGTGTGTGGGTGCACACAGCACCCAGTGACTCTGCGGTGACCACTGCGGGTCACCGCCAGTTGCTCCGCTGAGGCAGCAACTGGCATGACGCCATAAAGCAGGTTGATCTGAGATCTAGTGTTGCAATGTCCACATGATATTTATCAGCAACAGCTGCCTACACAGACACCGCAGCTCTGCGGTTGTCTTGGTTCAACACTGTTTTCTTGGCATGGCACACCACACAGAGACTGCGTATGTTATCAGCACTGTTGCTGCCGCCGTCTGCAGCACGCACCAGGTGATGGTCGCCATGCAGCAGGATGCGTGCCACCTGCCGCCGCATCATTTGGTCCTGTATGTCTGACAGTCGGTCATCCTCCAGGATCTGCCAACCACAGTGGTCGCAGGTGAAATCTGTGTTGCGATGAAAGGTGTGGGGGCGAGACACACGTCCCACCCCTCCGTAGTTGACTTCTATCATCTGGTGTCGGCGGCAACAGCTGTCGCTAGCTGGACCTTGGAACACAGTCAAGGGCTCGTCGCATCCGTCCACTACACAGGTCCTGCCCATCTCACGCTTGATGGTCTGTGCAGTTTTGAGCTTGTCCCAGCGATGGTTGCGCATCAGAACAGATCCTCTGCAGCTGGCACAAAATTGCTGCCACTCTTGCTGCGGGGCACACGCTGGGTGAAGCTTTTGTTCAGTTGTGCGATGAGAAAAGGCATGCCGTGCAGGGGTTCTTTCTTGAACCGCGGCATGATGCTGGAGTCAAAGTCCATTCTGCTGTGCCAGTTGTAGTAGGCTTTGGCAGACTTGATCCAAAACACACTGTTTGGATCAAAGTCTGCGTTGAACAAGCTGGTAGTCACTGTGGCCAGTTCCAACAGATAGCCAGTGGTTACGGGAATCTTTTCCTGAGCACACAGCTCAAAGTAGTGTGCCATCATGACCATCTCTTTCTCACCCACAGCTCGCTGGCCCTGGGTCACCAGACCCAGATAACGTGCCAGCCAGCCCACAGTGTCTGGCTGCAGCTTGTTGATCTCTTGCAAGCGACTGATGGCACCATCTCGGTAGGTGTCATTGAATTTAGCAGCAGTGACAAACAGTCCGCAGGCTTCGAGATGTTGCTGTTTCTGCTCTGTCTTGATCCAGTCCGGATTTTGGCTTTTGTCAAGGCGCACCCCAAACACCATTTGCATATACTGATCAATCGTCTCAAGGTACTTCTTGCCCTCGTTGCTGTTGTGTGCGATGAAACACTCGCGCATCTTGGACTTTTGGCTGCTGCGATAGCGAACAACTGGCACCATCACGCTGTTGGGATCTACCCGGAGGATATGCGTGGCCACGATCCACAGCAAGATGGCCGTGTGCTGACCGTCCCAGGCCAATACACGGCCATGGGAGTCTATATAGACCTGTATCGGAGCAATCTTGATAGCATCAAACTTGCTGAGCAGCACCATAACCCAAAACACATCCAGCAATCGCTGCATGGTGGTGTCAATGAGGATGCTGCCCAAGGGAACCAGCAGGCTGTCGCACAGCTGTAGATCAGACCACTGAGTGACATTGGGGTTGCGCAATTTGAATTCGCAGACTGTGCTGCTGAGCAGTCTGCTGACATAGGCCTGAGTGTCCGCATCTAGGTTATTGATGCTTTCATACCAGCGCTGATGCAGGCCAATGGCATTTGTGGCATTGATGCTAAATTCTGCGTTTCGTGTGTGTGCATAGGAACTTGTGTCTGTAACGTGATTCAACGTCAGCATTTTGGTTTTCCAGTTTTGCTGTGGCACAACAGTGTGCCATGTGCTGAACATAATGTGAATTTTCTAAGTGTCAAGCGGTTTTTGACAGGACTGCTGTGAGGCAGCTGGTCACAGACTGCTCTTGTTTCTGCACTCTGTCTTGGTCTGCGGCTTCGGCAGCTGCTGACTGCAGATCTCTGGACATCTGTTGACCTCAGTGCACACAAAATTCCGTGTGCAAGCATAACTATTTGATGAAAATCAGTCAGCTCATCAGCGAAAGCCGGCCACGCACACTGTATCACGGCACATTGAAAGAATTTGTTCCAGACATATTGGATCTGGGGCTCTTGCCCAGGGTGGGCCGATTCACAGCACATGCCTATGACGAATATAGACAGGCGGGCATACCCCTGGAGAATGTGGTGTTTGCTGCAGATCGTCAAAACCTGGGCAAATGTGTCAGTGCTATCATAGGTCAGATGCGACATCACTATCCGCAATGGCACTGGCAGCATGGACCAGAGGAACTCACTGCAGATGACTTCTATCACAAGGCCGCACTGTTGGTGCTGACGGCTGCAGAACCCCGCTGGCAGCAGCACAGTGACCATAACATGGCCCAACATCCTGTGACAGCTGAGCCAGATGACTGGTACATACGCGGGGCTGATTTGCCCAACATGGTGTTGACAGATGACAGACTGCGCAATTTTCTGCGACGCAACAGCATACGTCTGGCAGACTATGGCATACACGATCCCAACATCGACCGTGCGGAACTGATACGCCAGGGTCTGCAGCCCAGACCTCGCTGAATCGCATGTGCAGCGTCGCTGGCACAGTGCCTCATCACATGTCTCGCACCAGTTGCCCGATGGCCCAGTTTTGACAGCAGATCACTGCCGGTGCCTGTGCTGAGGTATCCAGGGGCACGAGTGTCGACCCTCTTTACAGTGTGCGGGTTACCAAGGTTCTAAGGTGCACTTTGCCAACTATGGCTCTAGCCACACAGTGTTGATCAAAGACAGACACCATCCCGACCTCGCTGTGCTGGGGATGCAGATTCTACACCAAGACGTGTGATCCACAGAAGCCCTACCCCACCCAGATACTGGGCAGTCAACACAACTTTGATAATAAACACACTGCCCCTGGATAGCTCAGGACACGCTTGACTCAATATACCACAGCAGCGTCACTGTGTCAAATCCGCAATTGCCGCTGCAGCAAGACAGCCTTATTCAGGAGCAAGCACAGCAGGAATTGGGATGAAGCAGGAAGCTGTGTGTCTTTAGACACACAGTAATTCACAAGGAAGAGGAGGGATTCGAACCCTCGAGGGACGTTAGCGCCCCTGCAGGTTTAATTTTGAACCCTGGAGAGTTGAACTCCTGCCAAGCCTTTCTTGGGTCCTGCAAACCTGTGCCTTCAGCCACTCGGCCACCCTTCCAACTGCCCAAGTATACTGGCATTTTGCTGTGTTGCAACCAAAGTTCCGTGATAAATATCTGCATGTGGTACTATCACAGCCTCTACAAAGAGTTTGCCAATACCAGCAGAACTTGGCTTGATTCAGACACTGCTGAGCGCTGGCAGCACAATGTCAAAAATCGTCCACAGGATTTGGGCAGGCTGGGCTGGACCGAACACAATGTGTGCTATGACTTCAACAGTCAGGGTTTTCGCAGTCCAGAATTCGCAGATCAACCAACTGTGATGTTTGTGGGCTGTAGCAATACCTGCGGTATAGGACTGCCACCGTGGGCTATATGGCCCACACTGGTGGCTGCAGAGCTGAGACTGCGTTGTGCAAATCTGGGTCAAGGTGGCACCAGCAGCGACACTGCCTTCCGCCTCACGGTGGGCTGGATAGATGCGATCAAACCCAGGATCCTGATATTTCTACAGCCCCCTGGCATTCGCTGGGAGCTGCTGCATGGGCAGTCAGACAACGGTGGCATCGCACACTTCATAGCCGGTATGCTGGTGCGCCCCAGAATGCCGGCTATGAAGGAGAGGTTCAGAGACTACATGACTCTCTACAGTCACGACGACAGCAATAGGGTTTTGAACGAGACCAAGAATCGCCTGGCTATGGAGCTGTTGTGTCTCAGGCGCAGGGTTAAATTCCTGCACATGCCCGACTTGTGCATCATAGAAGATGACTGGGCCAGAGATCTTTATCATGCAGGTGTGAGATCACATGCGGCCTTTGCCAAAACTGTGCTGCAGGCCCTGCACAGTGATCACAGTTAGGCGTAGCTGTCCTCTGCTATTTGCAACTGCAGCAGTTCATATTCGGTCAGTGCCAGCAGCAGCTCTTCGGTTTCACTGTCATAGATCTTGGCACTGTGTGCACGACTGCGGCGTGCCCAGTGCAGTGCATCCTGATAATTGGTGAAATAGCGAGTCACAGCTCCCAGCTCTCCATATTCCCACTTATTGATACGAACATGATGCGTGTAGCGTGACATGGGCCTATCTCCTGTGTGCGGCAGCACTATTTAATCTTCCGAGCGAAAGTCTGTTGCCCTTTGGGTCAACAGCAGTTCACCCAGCAAAATATTCGTCCCAGACTATGCGTGTGTCTGATGTATAGGTTTTCAGTCGCTGCTGATGCCAGCGCACATTGAGCCAGGGCAGCTCATAGCTCAGTGACATCTTGCGTATGATGTCTCTGCTGTTGGTGGGATCAGCAGTGAACAGACCCACTGCCCAGGGAATTTCCGCTGACCCTATGAGAGGCACACCTTGGCTGATGAGATCGGCACCCACGATGTTGAATGTCTCGCTGAAGCTGACCTGCAGGCCCAGATCCATGCTGGCACACAGCTCAAGAAACTGTTCACGAGGCGTCCATTCGTGACTGATCATCTCATGACCCCGGTCCCACAGCTGTTCAAACACACTGCGTAGGTTGTGAACTATGGGCTCACCGCGGCCTTCCACTCGCCCACTGTTCACATGGAATCGCAGCTTTTTGCCCCAGCGTTCTGCCATTTGCACAGCAGCCACAGCCTGCAGCAAATGGTTCTTCAGGGGTCGCACAGCTCCAAAACAGCATACATCCAAACTGTGCTTGTGACTATCCAATTTCTTGTAGACATAGTGCTGCGGATAATAGTTGGGGAGGTAAATCACTCGGCGCTGAGCCTCAGCCACTGTGCATTGATTGCGCAGTCTCACCAAGTCGCGAGTTTCACGCAGCATGCGCGGTGCATTGCAGGCAATGATGAGATTTCTGAATCCTGAGTATTCACAGATCCAGTCCATGGCTATGCCTTCTGTGGCCATAAACGGCATTTCGCTGTGCAGGCGTATGATCCAAATCACATGTGGGTGCAGTTGCTGCAGCACTGCAAACTTGCTGGGCACACACCACAGTGCTTCAATGATCACATGTGTGGGTCTGTGTTCTGTGACCACTCGATCTATGTCATTGTTGTCAGTGACCACACAGAGATCGCTGTGTATTCCAGAATCTCGCAGCATTTGGTTCACAAAGCTGGCACTGTTGTAGAGACCTGTGCTGAGCCCCACATGTGAATGGACCACAGCATTGTAGTCTTCACGTCTCTTGAGAATAAAAAGCACTTTGGTCACTGTGGTCTCCGCTGAGTCTGTGTGTTGCGCTACTTACCGTGGCAATGACCAGTGCAGGGATCAGATATTTGTGCCTGCAGCCAACTGATTTTGGCCAGTGTTGGCGCCCTCAGACTGATTCGAACAGTCGACCTCATCGGTAGGAACGATGCGCTCTATCCAGCTGAGCTATGAGGGCATTACTCTGCTTGTGCTGCAATTTGCAGCAGGGCCTGTGTGTACATATCTCAGCATTTGGCAATTTTTATGCCAGTGCATGTGTTGATCGCTAGGAAAATACCAGGGATCGGATTCGAACCGACACTGTGGAGATTTTGAGTCTCCTGCCTCCTGCCGTTGGGCTACCCTGGCACACAATCATGGGACTTACGGATTTGATCCTGCCCCTGTAGTGGTGCTGTGCCTGAGAGGATCACTGCGACTCCGCAGCAATGAGTCAGAGCATTGCTCTGAGATTTGAAACACTGCTGCTGCGTTTGGTACCTGCGGACGGGATCGAACCGCCGACCTATGGAATGTAAATCCAGCGCTCTCCCAGCTGAGCTACGCAGGCTTTGACTATTGGTACCCGCGAGAGGATTTGAACCTCCACTGATCAGAACCTAAATCTGACGCCTCTACCGGTTGGGCTACGCGGGCATATTGCTGTTTGGTAGCTGCGGCTGGATTGGCGCCAACACTTGCATGATCTTGAGTCATGTGCCTCTGCCAATTGAGCCACGCGGCCAACTGCTGGGTCAATCGCCGGTGTTGTTGTTGCGTATTGCAGAAACCAAGCATCCAGCTATGGCCAACAGCAAAATAGCAATACTTTCGTTGATCAGTGACATGCCATCATGATCCTTGTTCTGCAGAATAATCAACCTGCAGATGGCAGTGATGGCAATAAACAGCGGTATTTTGATGGGAATTGCATGTGATCCAAAAAATGCTGCTACCATAGCCAATACCTCAGCATAGATAAACAGCTGCAGCATGTCTTTGAGTTCAAACAGCTGAGCAGTCCAAAGAGTGTGCAGCTCTGAACCAACTGCACCCATGGCATAGGCTGCAATCACCAGCAGCACTGCTCGTTCCAAATATTGAAGCACAGTTTTGATCATGGTTTAGTTATTCCAATTGCAGTGTGATGCACTTGCTGTTGTGAGGTGAGGTGAGTGATGGGCCATGCTGCCATCTAAATGGCTGCACAGACCATCTTGCACACTAGCTGACTCCACTCACCACTCAGTGGGTTGACTGAGCACCCCAGCCCAGTCAGTTGCTGAGGCTGCTGTAGTCTGCATGCAATTCCGCTGCGCTACGAGGTTGACCACGAACCACGTAGGGAATATCACAGCGACGCAGGCCAAGGTCTGCCAGCTCTCGTGTGCCCATGTTTTCCAATTGATGCATGGCATCCTGTCTACGAAGCCATGCGCGATAGTTTTGAATCAGCTGCTTGATCATCTGTGTGTGCCTCGGTGTTGATAGTCTGTGTGTTGCAATTATATAGCACGCTGCGGTGCACAACGCAACCGCACGCAGTGCATAGCTGGTTCGCAGTTATGCACTGCTTGCATAACATGCTGAAGCCATTGCTGCACACAGCAGCTATTGGCTGAGGCGGGAGGATTCGAACCTCCGCATGGCGGAATCAAAATCCGCTGCCTTACCGCTTGGCCACGCCTCATCAATTGTTTGTAGTTTGGACACCGACATCTGTCAATGCTGCAGGTGATTCCTCGGCATGGCAAATGGCGGAAGGCGGGTACACTCGAAGTCCAAACCCTGTTCACAAGGTTCCCACGGTTTTCAAGACCGGTCCGGCGCGCCTGTCCGGTTCACCTTCCTCATGCTGCCCACAATGGTCGGAGCGGCGGGACTTGAACCCACGACCCTCAGTCCCCCAGACTGATGCGCTACCATGCTGCGCCACGCTCCGTGGTGTGTGGTGCCTCCATCCGGATGTGCGCCGAACTCTGCCGCTTACAAGGCGGCTGCATCGCTGTCTATGCTTTGGAGGCAGATTTGACTTTATTGTAAGACTTTGGTGGCGCCAGCGAGGCTCGAACTCGCTTCTCAGGGGTGAAGGCCCAGTATTCTAACCACGTAAACTATGGCGCCTCTGACTCATGGTGCAGCACTGGCTGCCCACTCTTCTGTGCTCACGGCAGCAGTGAGCACGTGGTGCTTCACACTTTGCTTTGATGGCTCATCTGGCAGGCTTCGAACCTGCAATGCCTTGCGGCGTCCGCTTAACAGGCGGGTGGGTCTACCAATTCCCCCACAGATGAATAACCTAGCTATGTAGTTATCAAAGAACAAAATGGACCGTTGGGGAATCGAACCCCAACCCGCGCCGTGCAAAGGCGCTGTGCTACCTTTATCACTAACGGCCCACAATCACTCAATTACATTATGACAGGCTGTGGTCGGCGTCAACCAAAATCTTGTCAATGCAGAATCATATAGTATCAGATATGGAATCTTTGAGGTTGATGACATAGGGTCAGCGGCGTGAGGTGCTCGAAACCTCTTCGTCGGTTTGGAAAACCGAGGTAATACCCATATACGAACGCCGCCTATTGGAGTCTGATTGACAGTTGAGATACCTCAAGGATCCAAAACTGCAAATGGCCTATACCTGTTTGCCAGTTACCAGATGCTATTGGTAGCGGGAGAGGTGCTCGCATCCTCCAGGAAACGTGGGTATGAACCACGCGACTAACTATCTTGTCCTTCCCGCCTGTTATTTATACTAGATCACAATCCCAGTGTCAACCAAATATCACAGCCTGTCACCGGGTTGCACTCTGTGGGGATCCAGATATATGCTGGAAGTCTCACGCCTCACGTAATCTATGCGGTTTTCACTCATGATCTGCTGCAGGATGTATTCTGGTATACTGTGTGCATCTATCATGCTGCCCAGGTGTGACAGAGTACCATAGTCCCAGCTGCGCTGCATCGTGTCTGGTGTGGCCATGCCAGCCCAGTCGTTTATCCAACTTGGTCCCACGCTGGGTGTCGAGTATTTGCTTGGGTCAAACCATGAGTTGAGATGATTGCCAAACTTGATCCAGAGATCGGTACGACTGTGCAGGATGTAGTCATATTCTGCTGCATCACATATCACATCTAATGCAGTTTTGATCTGGTAGTATGCGCGATAAATGTTGCGCACAGGATAAACCCCAAAAGTTGTTTTCTTCACATATCTGGCAATCTGCTGGTCAGTAGGCGGTGTCTGCACAATGAGATTGTCAAACACTGCCAGCTGCAACAGAGCCTTGAGTTCAGTATTATTGCTGCTGCCCCAGGTTGCTAGATAGCTGTCTATGTTGTGCTGCTGCCTCAGTTCCTGCATGGTGTTGTTGACGTTATTAGCCACGCATTGTGCGGAACTGCGGATGGGACCACGGAACAGCACAGCGATACGCAGTCTTTGGCCTGTGGTATGGACCACAGGTTGCGGTGTGGGTTCTGGCAATATAGGACTGGGCACAGGTTGCTGCGGTGTGGGTCCTCCAGCTGTTACAAGGCGACCTTGTGGATCGCGTATCTCCACATGATGATCCTTGACCCCATTGCAATAGACCAAGGCAGCGGCATATGTGGGAAATGTTAGTTTGACTAGGACGCTACCGCCCTGCCGTCGCTTATGACGCAGGTGTACTGACCAACAATTCATTGATTCAATACTCCTTTTCGTGTACAGATATTTAGCTTTGGCGCGAAAGACCGCAACAACTTGCTGTGCAGTGGTTCACCAATGGCGAGAGCAGTCCAGACCAACCAGCAATTGGACCCAGGCAGTTAATGGCAGTTGCTCTGAGAATCTCAGCATTCACACTGCTTGTTGCATCGAGTCAATTGTCTGCACGAGACAGAGCAGCATCATAGAGACTCAGCAGCCGGTTGACTTCAGCTGATATATCATAGCTGGTCTGGCGCCAATGGTTCTGCCACTGTGCTCGCAGCTGATCAGCATCGTGATCGCGCTGGCAATCTATTCCTCTAGCAAAATCACTGGGCTCTCCAGTCTATTCTGCTTGCAATCTATCACCACAATGTGATTATCTGTTGGGATCCCAGTGGTTCGCTGTGATGTCAGTCCCTGGAGGAATCGAACCTCGCACCGTCCATCCCACGTTGAGGACCGGTTTAGAAGACCGGGGTGGGGACAGGGACTTCAAAACTTGCATCCGCCTACAACTGGCATAAAATATATAACACGGCAATGGTGCCGTGTCAACACACACACAGACAGGACACACCCTATGGTTGATAACAACTTCACACTCAACAAGCTGGCAGAACAGGTCAGCGAATATCTGCGCCTCAGCAACATGCCAGACATCAAGTTTACCAAGAATGGCTATGAGCTGCGCACCAAGATCTTGGACATTGCCAAGGACGTGGTGCAGTTTGAATACAAGACCAAGCTGGGTCAAATGGAAATCACCGCTCAGCGAGATGCACAAACCGGCGAAATGGTACATGGTGTGACCCTGCCTCCTGTGCCTGGTGTGGATCGTGTGTTGGAAGCCGCAGAGCGGTTCAACGCCTTTATCAACGCCAGTGGCAAGCGCACCAGTAACTGAAGGTCTGGCACAGAGGTCCCTGGGACCTCTGTGCCTTGGCAATCTAGGCATAAACAGTATCTGATCAGTGGGGTCTGATCTGGGGAGGGTCCTTGCATGGTTGGATTTGTGTTTGAAGATGGCTGTACCTATGCTGGTAGGCACCTGCTGATAGACTTCTATGACTGTGCACATATACCCGATCATCATGTCATTGTGCCTGTGATGCGCGAGGCCTGTGTGGCCACAGGCGCCACAGTGCTGTTCAGCCACAGTCATCCATTTCCAGGTGGTGGCAGCAGCGGGGTGGTGATCCTAGCAGAGAGTCACGGCACCTGGCACAGCTGGACAGATGAAAGATTTGTGGCCGTGGACATCTTTGTGTGCGGAGACTGCAGTCCACAGGCAGCTGTGGCCGTGCTGGAACCTCTGTTTGCTGCTCAGCGTGTGGAAATCAAGCTGGAACGACGCGGCATTGTGTCACAGCCGACCTAGGCTCCGCTGACTGTGGCCTAGCCTGACACAGAGCTGGGGTCTGATGTGGGCACAGCCACAGTCACAGTGTTGATCACTGTGTTGCCACTGGTGGTGATCACTGTCAGTCCCAGACCATACTGTTGAGCCAACTCAGTTATGAACTGAGTCCAGTCTGCAGCTGCAGCCAGATTCAGCCAGGATCTGCTCCAGGTGCGTGGCTGCAACAGAGTGAGCTGTCCATCTGTGAGGCCCTGATGTCTCACAGTGCTGATGTAGTGCATGCGAGTATCCAACATCTGTTGGTTGGTGTTGTCTTGGGCCCAATGTTGGGTGGTGATAATATCAAATGTCATGCACATGCTCCTTTGACATATTTATTGTGGTCAGAGCCTGCCACTAGTGTGTGTGAGCCAATCCAAGCAGTCTTGCCAATCATCGCAGGATCCGGCCGATCTGTAGCTGATGTGCTGCGGCACGCTGTTGAATTCTATAGCTGGTCCGCGAATGGCAAATTCTCTCAGCCAGGTGCTGGCTCCGCCCAGCACGCCGCTGCGCCGCTGAGGTTGGCGCAGCATGCGTACCATGGCACGCAGTTTGTCATTGGCCTCATGGTAACTGGCAAAATGACCTCGGCAGGGACGCTGCAGCAGCTGGGCAAAATATCCCCAGGATCTATTCCACAGTGGGTTGCGCACCACAGCTCTGTGATCACGCAGTGTGTAGTAGTTGACACCTATCCTCAGCCATGAACCATGCAGTTCGCTGAAGCTGACATGCACAGGCTGATCTTGCCAACGCACCACGCAGATGTCTTGCTTGTTGCGTATCCTATAGGGCAGCCATCTGTAGCAGTCGTTGAGATCCCGTCCCAGATGCTGTGTTTCCTTCAGCCACTGCCGGTGACTGGCAATGGCCTGCCATTGGTCAAAGATCAGTCCATGATCTGCAAAGACCGCAGTTTGAAACTGTTGTATCACAGGATGGTTTGGATCAAAGGCAGTGGTTTCAACTGTGATCATGTGCTCACGCATTGCTGGTTGGAGGTCTGGGTGTGATTCGAACACACATTGACGCGGATTTGCAATCCGCCGCGTAGCCATTCCGCCACCAGACCATGCAGCATGTTAGCTGGTCAGCGGAGCTTGGTCAACTGAAATATTGGATCCGGGCACGCATGCTGTGCCATCGCTGGGCATGTTTGTGGTAGACCACTTGCTTTCACGTCCCTGAGTCCAATGAGACCCGTGCTGGACAACCTCTATCCCAGCATGAGCCAAGATTTTGAGCATTGCGTTTTCGCGATCCATGTGACGGTATTGGTAGATGAGATTGGAATCGTCAACAAGGCCGGCATTCCACATGCCCAAGCTGGATTGTTCGAGATTGATCTTGATCATGGTTTCAGCTACTCTCACATTCTTGCTCTATATCCGGAGTGTAGCACATCAGCAGAGCTTGGTCAACTATTTGCTGCGCTGATAGGCACTCTGCTCATGTTTGAAAAAGTTCTTGGGATCCACTGCAGCCTTGGCCTTGCGGCGATTGATTTGACCATTTTTGCCTGTGGCACTGGCAATGGTTGGTGGCTTTTTCACAGCGATGATCTCAGAGATTTTCATAAGCATATTTATGCTGCAGTGCAGATCGGTGCAAGATAAGTAGTCATGGCCCAATTATGGAGATTGCCCTATGAAATTCAAAGCCCTGGTCACAGTTCTGATGGCTGTGACACTGCAGCTTGCTGGCACCGCAGATGCACACACTCTGGCTGTGTGTCAAGGCGAATATGCCTTGTGTGCTGCCAGTGCTGCCACTCCCACTGGAGAGACTATGAAAGTGGGCCACAAGACCTTTCGTCAAGGTGTGGCAGTTTGTCCTGTGTTGAAAGGCAGTGCAGTAGCTGACCTCGATCTCATGCATGGCAGCTGTGATGCAGCACCCGGCACTGTGTGGAGTCTGTTTGGTGTACCACCGGTGACCAGCTATCCCCAGGCACCCAGCTGGAACACAGCGCCTGCGCAGTTTCGTGCCTTTGAGATTGGCACCACACCCACCACAGGCATGAGCAACATGTGGAGCTATCCCTGTGTGCTGCAGGCTCAACCTGTGAATGGAGTCAAGCTGGCATCATGTTATGGTCCGCTGATGGAAAGTCCCTGGACGCACAACCATGTGAAGCCAGGACAGACTGGATTCACACAGGCAGCACCAGATGCCACTTATCCTGTGGGCGGCAATGCTCCCAACAGCATAGCACCAAACGGCAATTGATTGCAGCTGGGGTTTGGCAGGCCCAGCCCCAGCACTGTGCCAACCATTGGCCAGTCAGAGGCACTGTGCATCTGACTGAGTGGTATTGCACTATCAAAGGCCAAATATCTGAGGCCCCAGGGCTAGATGTCAATCACTGGCACTGTGACTGACTCACACTGTGCACTGACACAATGGATGGTCCATAGTCCACAAGATCAATCCAGCAGTCCACAAGATCAAAACAGCTATCACTGCCATGACTGCCATCACACACCAGTAGATCACAGGACTGATGGCATATTGGCCACGGAGCGGAGGTTTCTTGGGCAGTGTCACGGCTGCAATCCCCAACGCTGCAGAATGGCCTTGCCAGCGGCGACTGCTGCAACATCCCAGCAATGCGCATGCTGTGCTCGTTGTTTGGGGTCCAGCAGAGGACACAGCAGGGTCCGGGTGACTGCAGCACAGTCCCTGATGATCAACTCAGCAAAGACTCTGTGATCAAATTCATAGTGCTCAACCAGATCCTCGCCCTGGGTCTGTGCCCAGGCCTGCTGTGCAAGGCGATCAATTGCTGCGGTGTCAATCATGGGTCTCTCCAGTTAGGTCTCAGTAATATCATGGCCTGCTGTGCTGTCAACACCAGGTGAGGCCAAACATCAGCGCATCTGCCTTGCGACGAAACAGATAACCGCCGCGTTGCCATGAATAATCCCAGCTGTTGCTGTCCACATGGTCCCAGAGCCACTGTTCAATCACCACCAGGTTCTGTTCACTGGCCTCCTCGCTGTCACTCTCTGTGGCTGTCTGCACCAGATACCAGCGCTCTGAGCAGTGATGATCATGCATGGTATGTCTCTTGGCTCACGCTGGCAACTGTGATCCTGTAATGCTCCAGCCCTGTCAGCGATCTGGAGTCTGGGGACCCAGACCAGCTTTGCGCAACAGATCCTTGATATCACTCACATGCTGACCTGCTGTCTTGTGGGTCTCGGGTTTGAAACTGTAGCGATCGTCGCCCAGTTTCAGCACCATGCTGCCCAACCACTGGTCAATCAAGTGCTGTGCATAGTGCCTAGCTGCAGCCGGTGGCATGCCGCTGCGAGCTGCCATGCGGTCAGCCAGCTGATCCAGACTGAACTGTCCCAGTGTGCGCATGAGGTCCATGCCCAAGCTGGCCAACCCCACCTGCGACTGCAGCATCTGTGCCACATGGGGATCATCCTGGCCGGTGTCTTGGCCACTTTCGTCCCAGCCATAGCGACGATCGCCCACACGCTTGATCACCACGGCAAAGGCCTTGGCCACACGTTTGAGCAGGCCCATGGGATCGCTGATCTCAGGATGCATCACACGCAGTTGTGCTGCCCACTCTGCCACTGGCAGCCCCTGTGGACCTGCCATCTTCACAGCATCCAATGCATCCACAACCTGTGTGTGCTCGTCACGGTCAAACTGCCGCAACAGCTGGTTGATTTCAGCATTGAGGCTGGGTTTGTCTGCTAGAATTTCCTGTAGTGTGCGTGCCATGTGGAACCCCCGTGACAATATTTAGTGTTCGCCGCCACTGACAGGAAACAGCACCGTGGTGATAAATTCCTCTGCCAACTGCGCTCCAATGAGACTGCTGATGGCTCGCACAGTGTGTTCGTTCTTGCGCTGCTGCAGACAATAGCGATTGTGTGCTGCCACTATCAGCGAATTGGCATGGGCCTGATGCTGTCCCAGTCTTGGCATGTAGCTGCGTAGGCAGGATTCTGCTGCGTGGCCTATCTCCACCAGCTGTGCAGCTGTGGGTCTGCAGGCCACCCAGTGATCACTAAAAATGTCACCCCAGTCTGGACGCGGCCGGTTCTGCAGTCCCTGTATGTGACAAAAGGGCTGTGTGCTCTGCAGAGTGGGACTGAGATCCCAGAACACACCTGTGACCTTGTGCTGGCCTGCTATGGCATCAAATCCAAAGATGGGACTGGGGTCATGGTAGTGTGGAAACACACAGCAGTGCACCACCATGAGCCGATCTCTGTGAAACAGCTCCACATGCGCCATGCGCCAATTGGGGCTGGTCCAGCGTTGGTTGCTCCAACCATAGTCTTTGGTAGGCACCATGCGTGCCTCGGGCTGACAGGCTATGGTGCGGCCAAAGCTCTGAGCCAGATCATGCAAATAGTCTATGCAGTTCATCATAGATCTCCGTGGTGTATTGAAATGCTGCATTGGCTTCTTCAGCAGTCACTGTGTGCAGATGATTGCGCACATAGGCCATGCAACCCCGCAGATCATCAAACAGCAGATGCGTGTGTGGTCCAGGTAGGTGCTGGGCTATGATCTGACCACCATGCATGTTGCCCAGATAGTGCACATACACATGTGCCCAGAGATCATCAGGGCCAAGAAACTGCAGATGCTGCAGATAATAGATGGTGCTGAGCGCCAATCCAGGATTCACTGGGCTGCCCATGGCCGCAAGGTCGGCCTGCAGTCTGGCACTGCGCAGCACCTCGGGTTTGGTTATCAGGCCAGTGCCCTCCAGCTGCTGGTAGATGGGCAGCATGTTGTGCAACATGGCTGCATACTGTGTCTCAGTCATCTGACCACTGATCATCAGCTGTGACCAGGCACTCTGTTCTGCAGCCTCATGTCGGTCTCTGACCGCAGCTCTGAGATCCACGCTTACCTCCGTTTGATGTCTAGATCCAATGATTCCAAGACCTGCAGCAGTGTGATGAATCTGTCGCGTTCTTGTGTTTTGTAGGCATCTGGCAGATTGGCCCAGGGCTGCAGCATGGGATGCTTGCGCTGGCGAGAGTCCAGACTGTGCCCAAAGTTCCACCCTTCTTTGACCTTGTGGTCCATCCACTGCCTGTGGTACTGCCTAGCTGCTGTGTCTGCAATCTCTCGCAACACAGCTGTCTGTTGGGTGTCTGCAGTGCGCTGAGCCACAGCACGCTGCGTCCAGTTGATGACAAAATCACCCTGTGGCCAAGCGTCGGCCCAGGCCTGTGCTATGGCATCTGCTTCGTGTTCTTCCAAATCTCTGGTCAGGGGCACCACGTAGTGATAGCCAGACTGGCCCTGTTGACACCACAATCTGCTCATGATGCTGCGTCGACCGTGCAGCAGCTGAGCCTGGGCTGTGATACCTGGTGGTCCATGATCACGCACAGTGCGTGCCCAAAGCCCGGGAGTGCCTACAGGCAGCGGGTCTGTGGTCTTGACTTCTATGCTGTGAACGGCTGTGTGGCGCATGAGTTATTTATGGCCAGTGACACACAATCCAACAGCTACCAAACCCAGATCCACTGATAGCCTCTGTGAATCTGCTGCTTGCCGGCACGCTGCATCCAATTGGCCACAAATGTGCCTTTGCCCAGGTGTCTGCCATCGGGCAGATCCAAATTGTCATCCACTGCCACCAAACTGCCGGGCTGCAGTGCCTGTTTGATGCTCAGCAACTCCATGATGTGATGCAGTGCACTGGGCGCCCAATTGTCAAGGTCCAGATCAAAACTGTCCAAATACAGCACATCAATCTTGCGATTCACACGGCCAAACATGGTCTCAGCTTCCTGCAGCCATGACACACTGTCACCGCAGTAGATATGTGCACGAGGACCAACCAATGTGCGAGCAAAGGCTGCAGCAGCCTCGTTGATGTCCACACTGTTGAGTGTGCCATCATGCAGTTCACACATGGCGTTGAAAACCTGTGTGCTCTGACCATCACCAAACCAATTGTCAGGCTGTCGCGTGCAGCCAGTTTCCACAATCAGAGGATGACGACTGGTTTTGACCTTGTCATAGAGTATTTCAAATCCACTGCGACGCTTGTCTAGGCGTGCAAACATTTCTTCCAAGGTCATGATCATCTCTCCCATGTTGGTCAATTGTGCCATCTGAGGTGCAGAACCACAAACAAATAGTGCACAGACAGCTGTGGCGGGCAGTGGCGCCAACACTAAATAGGCATATGCAACAGCAGCCCAGCAATGTAGTGATCACTGAGCACAGCGTGGCTGTGCAAGACCTCAGCGCCGCTGATCAGGCCAGAGTCATGCTGTTGTTGTTGGACCTTATCTAGGAGCAGACAGATCATGGGCCTGGGAATCAAAATTGCAGCTGTGCTGGCACTGTTACTGGCTGTGGTCTGTGGGCTGGGCTATTGGTACTATGTGACTGCTGAGGCCCAATTGGCCACACTGCGCAGCAACAATGCAGAGCTGTCGGTGGCTGTGCAGACCAACGAAACCACCATCAGAGACCTGCAGGCTCATGCTGCACAACAGCAGCAGCTGTTGTCACAGCTGCAAAACAAAATGGCCGCTGCTGAACAGGGCAAGCAAAACACCATTGCACTGTTTACCAAAAAGAATCTCACCGTGGCTGGCCAGCAGGACTACCGAGCATTGGAAGACAGCATCAACAGCTACACTCAGCAGAGTCTTGACGATCTGACCACAGCCACAGGTGGCAGGGTCACAGTGCCAGCAGCCACTGTGCAGCCACCTGTGAAACCAGGAGCCAATCATGGCCAATAGAGTCACATATCTGTGTTTGGTCGCAGCGCTGAGCCTTGTGGGCTGCCAAGACACACAGCAGCTGCAGGTCACTGCCAAACCCGCGCCTCTGCATGTCATAGCTCCCGCAGATCCTGCGCCCCTGCAGCTGCTGAGCGTGCGTGCCAAAGTGTTGAACAAGCACAATGTGGATCAGTTTATTCAGCAGGCACAGCGCGAGCAGGGCACTGACAATCCTGTGTTTGTGACCTACAGCACAGCTGATTATCAGAGCATGAGTCTCAACATTCAGGAACTCAAGCGCTATATTCTGCAGCAGCAAAGCATCATAGCCTATTACAGGCAGGCCATTGCTGACGCAGCAAGTGCCGCTGACAGTCAGGGTCCCAGCACGCCATCTGCCAAGCCCTGACATGATCACAGAGAGATCCACATGATCAAACCACTGGATCCCACAAAAACAGCAGACGGGCTGCAGTATGACACCAGCGATGACATGCATTTCTATCAGGGCACGGGTCAAAGCGTCATGGCCACAGGGCCATCTGGTCCCAGAGCTGCTGCACTTAACCCAGCACCAACCACAGGCCCTGTGGCCAGCAGTCTGACCATGACTGCCAATGTCATGCCACACACAGAGCAGACCACAGACAGCTGGCTAGACACACCCAGCACTGTGTATGACACACCCAATCTGGCCGATGTGCAGGGTCCCAGTGCTGCTGATCTGGCTGCTGTCAAGGACATCAACAGCGACATAGTGAATCGCAAGATGCTGCTGGAAGAAGCCAAATTTCAGCTGGCCAGTCAGCGAACCAAGCATGCCATATACATGGACATACGCAAGGAGGATTTTCGCGAACAGCAGCTGCGCGAAGAAGGTCTAATCAACCGCAGCAAGCAACACGAGCATTGGATGGAAGCCTATTGGCGCCCGGCCATGGGCTGGCTCTACATGCTGATCTGTGCTTTTGATTTTGTCATAGGACCCACACTGACCATGGCCATGCCTCTGTATCTCAAGATGCTGGGTGCCGCCAGTGTGAGCTACACACAGTGGCAGAGCATCACCCTGACCAATGGTGGACTGATACACTTGGCCTTTGGAGCCATATTGGGCATCACAGCTTGGACCAGAGGCAAGGAACGTCTGGCCAAAATGGGCTAGTCGCGACAGTGCACTGTGATGCCATAGGCCTGCTGAAATGCCATGGCATCATGTTCGCTGTTGACCAAAGGCTGACCCTTGACATTGAGGCTGGTGTTGACCAGCATGGCACAGCCTGTGGCAGCATGCCACTGCTGCAACAGCTGATACAGTCCCGCATGCTGTGCTGCTGTCACAGTCTGTATTCTGCTGGTGCCATCCACATGCACTATGCCTGGGTACTGCTGGGGCTGTTTGCATCGCACCACATATTGCATGTAACTGTGATCCACCTGCAGCAGTTCAAAGCAATCACCAGCCTGCTCAGCCAGTATCACGGGAGCAAAGGGACGAAATGGTTCGCGTTTTTTGGCGCGATTCAGCAGCTGCTGAATATTGTGCAGCCGCGGGTCACCCAAGAGACTGCGATTGCCCAGAGCCCGTGGTCCCCATTCTGCAGGACCGTTGGCAATGCCCACCAACTGTGCAGATTGCAGAGTCTCCAGGCCTCTGGTCACAGGATACGCACCCTGTATCTTGGTGCCCAGATATGGACCAGGCCATGTCACAGGCTGGCCCAAATGTGCCAGAGCCGCACCCAGACTGTTGCCTGCGTCGCCCGGATTGGGCATGATCCAAATTTGCTCCCAGAGGCCACTTTTGGCTATGACACTGTTGGTCACACAATTCAGCGCACCGCCGCCGCACAGCACTAGGTTAGAACTGCCGGCTTTGATCTTGGCCCAACTGCTGAGGCAACGCATGACTTCTGTGTAGATCCATTGCGCAGCTGCTGCAATGTCAGCTGTGTTGGTCTCTGCAGGCAGCCACCAATCACAGCCGCGATGCAGATTGAACCTGCAGCGGTAAAATGGCCACCATGGTGTGATTTCTATGATGTCTGCCATCATGCGGCGCAGCAGACGATGGGGATCGCCCAGTGCTGCCAGACCCATCATGATGTATTCTTCTTCGTTGGGTTTGAATCCACAGCGACGGGTCATGGCTGAATAAAACAAGCCCAGACTCTGCGGATATCTGCGACCTCCCACACGGGTCAGCCGGGTACCACGACCTCGCCACAGTGTGGTGGTGTCCCACTCACCCATGGCATCCACTACCAACACAGCCGCGTTGTGGAACCCACTGGTGTAGTAAGCGCCTGCGGCATGGCTGTGATGATGACTCACTGTGACCCAAGGCAGGTCGCTCAGACCCAAGGCATGAAGCTGTTGTTCCACACTGGGTCTCATCACTGCAGCCCACTGTGCGGCCCAGATCTCGCGAGTCTTGGCCAACCAGGGTCGCTCATGCCATACCATGACATCTGGAGAGCCATAGTCCATGGCTGCGCCAATGAGGTCGTCATTGAGGTTGGGATCGTTTTTGATCCTGCTGTAGCGCTCTGCATGTGCTGCAAACACCACAGTTTGGTCTTGCACCACAGCAATGGCTGCATCGTGACCGCCTGCTGACAGGCCCCAGGTCAGCATGCGGTTTGGCATCTGCGATAGAAATCCACCAGATCTGGGAATGTGGCGGCAAAATCTGTGCCACGTCTGCGATCATGTGTGTCCACAAACACCACAAAATCCCTGCGCAGCTGTGCCAGTCTAGCGGCCTCACTGGCATCTCTCTGCTTGTTGATATGGCTGTGTGTGACCCAGTAGATGCGCTTGAGTTTTTCTATCTCATGCGGCCAAAAGCCATTGTATTCCAGTGGGAACCAATTGGCCACATCTGGGTGCTGATACATGTAGGTCACTTGGTCTGCCATCAGGGGCAGCACAGTGTGATCAGCTATGAACACACTTTGGTGTTCGGGATAGCGCAGATAGGGTATGTCCAAGTGCAGAGGTGCATAGTTTTCTCCGTGTCGCCTGAACTGCTGACGTATCTGCAGCATGTCAGCAAGAAACTTGTCATAGGTGGTCACACTCAGCAGGTTATAGGTGCTCATCACCGTGAACTCCATGCCAGGTATGTCCGTGAGCAGCTGACAGATGTTGTCATGCCATTGATTGTAGTCCATGCCATGTCTGATGTATTCTGCCGCAGCACCCCAGGCCTCAGCACTGGTAAACAGTTTGAACTTCTTGACCTTGCCTTCACCAATGATGCGTTTGAATCGTTCTCGGGCCTGAGCCATGATTTCTCGCGGCGGGCAGAGATTGGTATTGATGCTGAGCTGCAGCTCTGGGTTGGGATTGTCAATCACCCAGTCCAAGACTTTGAATGTGTTTTTGTTCAGCAGCGGCTCGCCGCCAGTGATACGAAAGTGCATGAGGCTTTGATACATGCGCGGCCACCAGGCCCAAAACGCATCCACATAGGGATTGTCTTGGTTATGGGGTATGGGCATGAGGTTCTGCTGCTTGATCCAATCCAAATTGTTGAATTTGCCGCTGGTGTCATATGGTCCGTGGCTTTGAATCTCCTCCATCCACTTGCTGCTGACATGCGGACTGCAATAGCTGCATTTGAAGTTGCACACATTGCCAAAGCTGACCTCCACATAGCTGGGATCCACGTCGTGATCCCAGCTGTGATTCAACACAGCGTCGTGATAGGGTTTGGCCCAGGGCTCTGCACTCTTGTAGACTCGATCGCTGAGGCTGCCGTTGCCCTGATCCTCCACTCGCCAGCAGTAGTCACACTCCGATGGCCGGCCGCCGCTCAGCATCATGCGCCGTTGTGTTTTCTTGTATTGAGTGTTGTGCAGCGCTGTGGGATTCTGCAACACTTCTTCCAGGGGCACATGATGACTGGCAGGGTGGTGACAGCTGTGAGTATGACCATTCTGTAGGTGCATGGTGACCTGTTTCCACTTGGCCAGACAGAACCCTGGGCCCGTGGTATCAAGCTGCTGTTTCATCTGCTGTAGGCTGTCTGCAACAGCATTTGCCATGACTGGGGATCCTTTGTTCACACACTGGTGCAATTATAGCGGCTGGCCACTGCACCACAAGATAAATATGCGCCTCAGAGGACAGCAGATGTTTGACAAAATCTATTTGGTGCATCACCGCACCCTGGGCGATGTGCCACAGCGCAATTGGATACCCACAGCAGCACGCGCGCCCAGGGATTGGCAGTTGGGCTATGCCCAGCAGGCTGACAGCTATCTCAAGCGTCAATTGGGCAATGACCCGCGTTTGATATACAGCACGCCAGAGCAACTGCCTGCCAATGCCAGATGGATCTATGAAGTCTGCCGCCACTACAGCATGGAACCCTACAGTCAAGCTGACCATCCCCTGCTGAGTGAGTTTTTCAGCGTGCCACGACTGGTAGCTGATCTTCACAGTGGATTGGGATATATTTTCTATAATGACACCAACGAAGGCGACGTGCTATGGCATAGTCAGCACATGCTAGCGCTGTTCACACGACACAACATTCCCCTACACCGGGTGATTTTTGCTTCAGGGGCCAGCAATGTGGCGCAGCTAATTACACGCTTTGGCGGAGAGACGCAGAGTCTGCATGTGAATACCTTTGAAATTGGGGCTCAGCACACTCTGCGCTGGGACAGTCCACTGGGAGATCACGGACCGCAGGAGGCCAGATCGCTGCTGACTGTGCCCCAGCACAAGACTCTGCACAAACGCTTTGTGTGTTTCAATCGCGTGCTGCGACTGCATCGCATACAGCTGTTGGCCCACATGGTCAATCGGGGTCTGTTGCATGATTGTTTCTACAGTTTCAGTCCGGTGGTGCAGGGCACACATATGCTGCACTACTGTCAGCATGTGCGCGAACCCCAGCATTGGCACACTGTCGACACCATGCGCAGGCTGGAACCGCAGCTGCCGCTGATCCTGGATAGACAGGATTTTGACACCAATTTTGCCACACATCACCAAACACAGGATGTGCAATTCTACTATGACCACAGTGCCATCAGTGTGGTGACTGAAACACTGTTCTATGACACTGCGGTGTTTTTCTCTGAAAAGACCTTTCACCCCATGAGATATGGTCAGCCATTTGTCATGGTAGGTGCTCCGGGTATGCTGCGTCAGCTGCGTGAACTAGGCTACCGCACTTGGCACAATTGGTTTGATGAAAGCTATGACGACATCAGTGACCACCATCAGCGTCTGGAGGCCATAGTGGCACTGTTGCATGACATCAGCCAGTGGCCAGATCACAAGCTACAGCAGTTTCTAATGGAATCTCGCGACAACTGTGTGCACAACCAACTGTGGTTGTTTGATGCTATTGACAGACAGCCCTGCTATTTTGATCAGCTGTGCCGGCTGTGGCCACAGTGATCAGCTGATCACATGGGGCGACTGTTGCCCCAGCGTATCAAAGCTATGCCACTGGGCACAGCAGTGCTGCGCCAGGGATCCACCACCACACTGCCCTGGGCCATGTGTTTCACAGCATCACTGTGGTCTATGTGATGACCCAGCAGATAGGCAGCAGGTTCTGGCAAGATCACATCATAGCTGACCACTGCGCCCTGACACTGACAATAGTGTCCAACCAGCAGTCCATAGCTGCCGTCGCAGTAGGGCACACCTGGTTTGAAGCTGCGGCCCAGAATCACCACAGGCAGTGCGGGCTCTGTCAGAGCCTGCGCCAAATGCTGGGCCTGCAGTTCTCTGGCACGCACGATGCTGTCAAACAGGTCATAGCCCAGATCCAAGTGTTGAGCCAGCCAGCGCAGCGCAATGTTGTCCCGTGGATGACAGGGGCCGCCGTCGCCCATGCCTGGTTTCATGTAGGCAGGGCCCATGATGCGATGAGTGCTGTGTGCCAGTGCGTCGGCCACCACATCTGCATTCATATGACCCACGCGCTGAGCCACATCCTGAATCATGTTGACCAAGCTGAGCTTGGCTGAGATAAAGGTATTGCCTTGCCATGTGCACTTGCCGTTTCTTCTTGTCAAAAACACATGATTCTTTGGCAACACCGCACAATATATCTGGCCTGCATAATTGACTATGACTCGGTGTTTCAGTCCATGTGCTGAACTTCTGCGGAATCTGCTGGTTTTCTGTGATGTCTCATACACCACATGACAGTCGTGGTGGCTGGTGTCTGACACCACACGACCATAGCTGGGAAACCTTCCAACTTTGATGATCAATTCGCCCAGATCAGCTGCCATGCGATGGGATGCTGTGACCCAGTGTCGTGGCCTGCTCTGCCCAGAATGGCTGTGACCATGGGCAGATGATGCAGCACTCATCACACTGCCCTCAGCCGAGTGCAAGCAGTCAAGAAAGGCTCTGATCATTGTTGCACCCAGACGTTTGATGTCATGTGGCACCCGCTGGTCAGGGCCTGCACCAAATTGTGTCAGATACTCTGCCAATCCCTGATGCCTGAGACCACAGCCCCAGGGGCTGTGGTCCACCACATGACCCTGATCTGTGAGCAGCTGTATCTCAGTGAGCATGGCCCGGATCTGGGCCTGTTGCTGAGCATTGTGGTGCTGGTCCTGTGATGTGATGATGTGTGCATCGCGCACGCAGCCTTGTGTGAGATACCATCCCATCAATCTCACATAGAGCTCAGTTGGCAACTGCATGCATCCTAGGTCCACAGCAGCAGGGCTGTCGTCATGCCATTGGGTTGATCGCGTGAATGCATAATAGCTGCGGGTGATCACAGCACTTGCTGGCATCAGTTCCCAGCTGTGAGTTCTGATCCGGGCCTTGGTTGTGACCCTACCCACATACATGTTGTGTGCTTCTGTGACCAACACATCGTCTTGGCTGCTGGTGAAATGTATCATGTTGCCTGAATGTGGTCGGCCCACTATGCTGAGAGGTTTGACCCATTGGGGTATTTGTGTCTGTGGGTCCAGAGACAGCACTGTGTCGGTGCACTGCACATCTGGGAACAGCTTCCACCCGTGGTCAGTCAAGACTTCGGTGTCATGTGAATAGCAGTTGTAAAAGATCTTGGTGCTTTCAATTTCTTCCCAGGTCCCCGTGACCATGCGGGGATTGTTCTGCATCAGAGGCCTATAGAAATCCATCAGCCGTGCCACATGGCTGTCCACTGTGCCGTGGCTGTTGCCTATCATGACCATTTCAGGACTGATCATGTCTTGGATCACTGTGCCCATGGCTATGAGATAGGGATTGTAAATCAGTTCACAGCCGGGCAGTCGCTGCGCCAAGAGCCTGCGTGTGGTTCCTGGCAACACAGTGCTGATCAGCACCACAGTCTTGCCAGTGGTATCACAGGCAGCAATGTCGTCCAACACCTGCATGACCATGCTGTAGTCAAAGTCCCTGTTGGGCAGATGACTGGTGGGTGCAGAACCATCATAGGCCGGATCATGGGGTGTCTGCACTGCTATGAATATGATGTCACTGTGTGCCACGGTCTGTGCCAGTGATCCCTGTTTGACGGCTGTGGTGTGCACTGGCCTGATGTCTGTGCCCATGACATCATGCTCTGCTGCCATGGCTTCTGCTGCCAACAGACCCAGCTTGCCCAACCCAATCATACCTGCACGCATGTTGTCAACTCCCCCTAGACCCACACACTATGCAGCCGTGGTCAGCACTGGGTCAATTCACACTGCTGTGACAGACGCAGTCTAGTTGTAGATAAATGGATCTCGCCTGCGCAGCTCGGCCAAACGCCGTCTGCGACTGCGCCGCTGCTGCCATTGCCGCCATGGCCAGCTCAACCAATTGATCAATTTCATGTCTGTGCCTTGTGAAGCAGTGTGGATCTATTTATGGAGCAGATCAGCAGATTCTGCTGGCTGGCCCCCTGTGAAATCACTAGGATCATGACTATATATCTCATCCTACAGGAGACAGTGGATGACCAATCGCACAGGACCAACACACTGTGATGCAGTCTGGGCACAAATGCCTGCTGATCGCAGACTTTTGATCAATAACATCAGCTGGTTATGTGCAACCAATTGCTGACCCTGTGTCAGCATACCTAGAGGCAAAAAACACTTGACAGGCCGGCCATGCTGTGTTAGCGTGACCACTGATGCCAAGTGCCACACAGAGGACAACCCCATTCATGACCACACAGAGCCTAGACAAGCCCAAGAAGACTCGTGCTGCCAGCGAACAGACCAGCAGCGACCCTGTGCGCCAGTATCTGCGAGAAGTGAGCAAGACTGCGCTGTTGACACATGCACGAGAAGTGGAACTCAGCAAGACCATTGAAAGCAGCAAGCAGCTCATCATCGACACTCTGTTTGCTGTGCCCATGACTGTGCAAACGGTGGATGCATGGATTGCAGACATTCAGGCGGGACGCAAGCAGGTTGATCAGGTGTTTGATCTGGAAGGCAACGAAGACGGTGTGCTGAGTCCCGAGCTGGCTGCACAGCTGACTCATGTGCGCAACTGCTGTGCTCAGTATCTGGCAGACACCAGCGAGAAAGCTGCCAAAGACCAACTGATTGAAGCATTTAATGATCTGCATCTCTTGCCTGCCAGCACGGGACAGATCATGGATCGTCTACAGGAAGCCAATCGCGGTCTGCTGGAGGGCGATGGTGCATTGCTGCGCATGGCAGCAGACTGCGGTGTGGATCGTCAGGAGTTCCTGGCGCAGTATGTGGGTCACGAGCACATGCGTTGGCTGCGAGGCATGCAGGGCCTGCACTGGGACAAGCTCAAGCGCAAAGAAAATCAGATTGGTGACTGGGTTGGTCGCATGCAGGCGCAGGCAGACACCGCTGGTCTCAGCGTGAACGAGCTGCGCACTGCAGTGCGTGTGCTGCGTCACCAGAGCAAGATCAAAGAACAGGCCATTGCAGACATGGCCAAGGCCAATCTGCGCTTGGTGATTTCAGTGGCCAAGAAATACAACCAAAACAACCACAATGGGCAGCTGCTGGATCTGATTCAGGAGGGCAACATTGGGTTGCTCAAGGCTGTGGAAAAGTTCAGGTGGCAGCTGGGCTATAGATTCTCCACCTATGCCACCTGGTGGATTCGTCAGGCCATTATCAAGGCCGCAACCGAAAGCCATCGCACCATTCGCATTCCCAGTCATGTGCTGGACACCATGAAGAAGATTCAAAAGGCCACACGCGAGCATGTGTTTGTCACTGGCCACGAGCCCAGCAATGCCGAACTGGCACAGATGCTGGAGTGTGACGAAGACAAAATTGCTCGCACCATGCGTGTGGCCAAAGATCCCATCAGCTTGGAAACTCCAGTGGGTGACGAAGACGAGGGCAAGTTGGGCAATCTCATTCCAGACACCGAGTCAGAAAATGCCTTTGAACAGATTGCTCGTGCTGAGGTCAGCGACGTGGTCAGCGAGGTATTGGAGGGACTGAGCAGCAGGGAAGAACGAGTGCTGCGCATGCGATTTGGCATCGGCACCATGGGAGAATATACCTTGGAGGAAATTGGCAATCGCTTCAATGTCACACGCGAACGTGTGCGTCAGATTGAAAACAAGGCCTTGGAGCGTCTCAAAACGCCGCAGCGTGCCAAGGATCTCTTGGCTGCGGTTTTGGATCAGTAGACAGCAGCAGTGTGATCAGCGTCCACTGCTGAGACGGACGTTGATCACATGCCAGTCTCTGATCTTGACATAGTCTTGGCACAGTGTGAATGGTGTGTAGCTGTGCTGCTACACATCTATGGGCAGTAGTGTATCTGATGGCCGGCTCTGATTGGAAAGCGAGCAAGATCTCGCTTACACAAGATGGTCAACTCACCATAAGTCACCCGTAGACCAGGCTATCGATGCGTTTATATTTGATGTTGAATGCAGACATCAGTATTTCAACTTCACGCAGGCACTCGTTGCGACCACCACCTACGATATAGGCACCAGAGAACCGCCGGAGTTCGGCAATGCTGGTCCATTCTGTGAATATGCCATCTTCCAGCATCCATGGCTGGTATTCCCAGCCCAACAGTTTCTGAATACCTTCCTTGTATTCCGGACCCTCACCACCAAACAGATGTCGACTGTCATTGACTCTCTGTTGGTACATCTCACGTATGGTTTTTATGATGGCGGCTGGAGATACTCCTTGATCCATCCAACTTCTGAGATACCCGTACCCCTTGTCCACTATCTTGAACCTGTTCCAGTCTATGGGATCAGGGTTCCAATCATCAGGGTTCCACTCTTCGCCCCTGACGGTGTCTTCCCAGTACAGTTTCACATCAGCAACCGTATCTCCGCTCAGTCCTTGGTCTTCGGCATTGACGAACATCAGCACTGGACCGGTCTGACCCACAACGAATTTGATGATGTGCTCAAATACTGGATTTTCATCACCATCGAGGTGACCACTGTATTCAGGTTGAACGTCTACACAGATAACTGGTTGATTGCGACCTTCGGCCAACACAGCAAATAATTCTGCTAACCTCATTTCAATCTCTGACTCACAGCTTCCCAGTCTATCAGCTGCCAAATGGTCTTGATGTAATCCTTGCGCAGGGTATAGGGATTCATGCTGTGTTCCCAGAGGTCAATGGGCATCAGCACGTCATTCTTCCAGCTTTGATTAGTCAGTGTTTTGATAGCACCATCCTTGGCCATGTAGCACCAGCCACTGCCCTGCAGATCCAATGCCGTCTTGGTAAAGCTGTGTTTGAAATTATCCCAGCTGCCATGGGTGCTGTCTATCAGCTGGCGACTGAGCCCACGTGGTTGATTGTTGGGCCGCGGCGGTCGCAGCTGAGGCCACCAGAGATTGTGCAGCAGTGCACCTGCGCGATTGAATTCGGGATCACCTTCACCCGCATTGTAGCGATCCACATAGCCCTTGCTCAGAGTCTTGTAATGGAATTGCACCACATCGCGGTGCATCACCGGCTCCAGAGCTGCTATGTCATAGGGCAGTGGCAGCAGAACCAATGGGCTGGGGCGGCGTGCTTCGGTCAGTTGTGTGATTTTCATTGCACAGTATTTATCAGCAGCGTTAGCTGCGTCGAGCGGAAAACCGCGACAGCTTGCTGCGCGGATGGATAGTGAGCTGCATAAATAAC
>Ga0208618_1000147_pt1 | contig 32682 bp, 31 predicted proteins | sample CryBogCBE18Jul08_FD_184585 | JGI IMG/M metagenome (GOLD analysis project Ga0208618, IMG submission 184585) | Freshwater microbial communities from Crystal Bog, Wisconsin, USA - CBE18Jul08 (SPAdes) | ecosystem: Environmental > Aquatic > Freshwater > Lake | place: Crystal Bog, Wisconsin, USA...
AAAAAGTTTCATCCAGGATCATCAATGAAGTTCGTGGTATCAACCGAGTGACATACGATGTGAGTTCAAAACCTCCCGCAACCATCGAGTGGGAATAATCCTGCAAAGAAGTAAATTAGGTCTGAATAGTGTTGGTTAGATTTAGTTTTTCGAGTCCTGATGGAGACTTTTGTATTTTTTATTGGAAATGAAATGGAATGAAAATACTGAGCCTGATTCCACCAATGACGCAGTTGAATACGCCATATCCATCGACGGCATATATCACTGGGTTTTTGAGATCGCGCGGGTTTGAAGCTCAGCAAGAGGATTTGGCACTTGGATTGGTGTTGAGTTTGTTCACTAAAAGCGGGCTTGATAAGGTTCATGCAATTGCTAAAAAACAAAAGCACGCTGTGCGCAGCTCGAGTGTGAATTTCTTTTTAGATCATTTTGTTCAATACCAGCAGACCATTGAGAGAGTGATTGCTTTTTTGCAGGGTCGTGATTCAACACTTTGTCATCGCATCAACTCCAGAGATTTTTTACCAGAAGGTCCTCGATTTTGGTCGATACAGGCCTATGACGATGGCGAGTCGGCCGACTCACTTGCTTGGGCCTTTGGATCTTTGGGCTCGCATGATCGAGCCAGGCATTTGGCAACGCTTTACTTGAACGATTTGTCAGATGTACTTCGTGATTCAGTCGACTCTCGATTTGAATTCGTTCGATACGCAGAATCTTTGGCCAGTAGTCAGGCAAGCTTTGATCCGTTGGCCAATGCTTTGTCAGCTCCAGAGACTCTTTTGGATTTGCAGTTGAAAGAGCTGACTCTCTTGGCGATTGAAAAGCACACGCCTTCTTTGGTTCTTTTGTCTGTCCCTTTCCCGGGCGCAATGTATGCTGCATTGCGAATCGCACAGACCGTGAAATCCCAATTTCCTGAAATCAAAATTGCTCTAGGTGGCGGATATGTAAACACGGAATTGCGTGAGCTTAGCGATCCTCGTATATTTGATTTTGTAGACTTCATTGGTTTGGATTCCGGTGAGAGACCCCTTTTGGCCATCATTGATCATTTGGAGGGCAAGAGGTCTGCGGAGCGATTGGTCCGAACGTATGTTCGCAATCAGCAAAATCATGTTCGATTGATGAATTGGCCAGAGCCAGACGTGCCCTTCGAGGAGGTTGGAACTGCCACTTGGGATGGTTTGCCGTTGGGGTCATATTTGTCCTTGTTGGACATGCTCAACCCCATGCACCGCCTCTGGAGCGATGGGAGATGGAATAAATTAACAGTGGCTCATGGGTGTTATTGGAAAAAATGCAGTTTTTGTGATGTCAGTCTTGATTACATATCACGTTACGAGACTGCTTCAGCCAGTTTATTGGTGGATCGAATTGAGGCAATCGTTGCAGAAACTGGGCAAACTGGCTTTCATTTTGTTGATGAGGCTGCTCCTCCAAAGATGTTAAAGGCCCTCGCGCAAGAGTTGCTTCAAAGGAATGTTCACATCACCTGGTGGGGCAACATTCGCTTTGAGAAGACGTTCACTCCAGAGCTTGCTGAGTTGCTGGCCAAAAGCGGTTGTATTGCGGTATCTGGAGGTTTAGAAGTGGCCTCTGATCGCTTGCTCGCTTTGATGAAAAAGGGGGTTTCGGTTGAGCAAGTGGCCCAAGTCACCAAAGGCTTTGCCGATGCCGGAATTTTGGTTCATGCCTACTTGATGTATGGATTTCCTACGCAGAGTTTGCAAGAGACCGTTGATGCTTTGGAGTATGTACGACAGTTGTTTGTAAATGGGTGTATTCACAGTGGCTTTTTCCATCGATTCACCTGTACCGTGCATTCTCCTGTCGGTAAAGACCCAAAAGCTTATGGAGTGACCCTTGCTGAATTGCCGGAGCTGGGTTTCGCTAAAAATGACATCGCATTTTATGACCCCAGCGGAGTCGATCACGAACTTTTGGGTTTGGGGCTTAAAAAAGCCATCTATAACTTCATGCATGGTTTTGGTTTTGAGGAAGATGTTCGTGTTTGGTTTGAGTCTTACACATCCAAGCTTCCTAAAACCACAGTTCAGAAACGAATGATCGAACGCTCTTTGATTTCAAGCTAAGCTTTCGCCAAAGGAGTTCAGAAATCCGATGCGTGCTCTTTTCTGAGCGAAGTTGATCCTGCTTCGGATCTTTTAACTCTAGTTCATATGCGTACTATAATAGTCCACATATGAACTTTATGCCTATCATCAAAAAGTTGGCCAGAACTTTTCAAGCTTTTGAAGGGTATTCCTCGCCCCACATTCGCTCCATGGGGTTAACGCCAGTTCAATTTGATGTCATTGCAACCTTGGCAAATCAAGAGCCAATGACATTCAAAGAGTTGGGTGATAAAACTTTGATCTCTAAAAGCTCGCTCACCGGTGTGGTGGAGCGCATGGTTCAAAAAGACTTTGTTACTTGTATCGACAACGAGTCTGACGCCAGAAGTCAAAAGCTTAAATTGACAGTCAAAGGGCAGAGAACTTTTGAAAAAGTATTTCCTGCACACTTGTCACATCTTCAAATTGCCTTTGATCATTTGACAAATGAGCAACTCCATGACATTGAAAAATCTCTTCAATGTTTGCATTCGATTTTTAATGACCAATCCAAGGAATCACCATGACCCCAACCATCCCACAAAAAAACCCTTACGCTGTAGAAGTCCAAGCTGGTGAGAGCTACTATTGGTGCTCCTGCGGTCAGAGCAAGTCGCAACCCTTTTGCGACGGAAGTCATAAGCCCACTGACTTCAAGCCCGTAGCATTTACTGCAGAAAAAACCGAAACAGTTTACCTGTGTGGTTGTAAACACAGCGTCAATGGTGCCTTTTGTGATGGTTCGCACAAATCCCTTTGATTCATTGTTTCTCCATCAATTGAATTTGAGAAATAGGCGTGGGATCGGCTGATAGACCCAGCCAATCCTCATTCAATGATCAATCCTTTAAAGCTTAATATTCGCCATGCAAGCCACTACCCACTCTCTGACCGCAGACTCTTCAAAACGCATGCCTACTTGGTACATTCCGCATGGGGGTGGACCTTGTTTTTTCATGGAATGGAATCCCTCTGACGCATGGTCAAAGATGGCAAATTTTCTCAAGGGATTGTCTGCAGGTTTGCCGCAAAGGCCCAAAGCGATTGTGGTGGTGTCCGCCCATTGGCTAGAGTCCACTGTGAGTGTGACCGGAGCTGCGAGCCCGGGGCTGATTTACGATTACTATGGATTTCCAGCTCACACTTATGAGCTCAAATATCCAGCGCTTGGCGACCCTGCGTTGGCCAGCGAAATCGTTCAAACCTTGGAGCGTGCAAACATACCCGCGAAAATTGATCCTTCTCGTGGTTTTGATCACGGCATGTTCATCCCCATGTTGCTCATGTTTCCTGAGGCCAATATTCCAGTGATTCAATTGTCTCTCAACAGCAATTTGGATCCCTTGACACAAATCGAGTTGGGTCAAGCCTTAGTGGGTTTGCGTGATCAAGGCGTGTTGATCATTGGAAGCGGAATGAGCTTTCACAATATGAGGGGCTACGGCGATCCTCGATATACACCGCTTTCGGATGAATTCGATCTGTGGCTGACAAATGCCCTTCAATCATCACCAAAAGAGCGTCATCAAGCGCTTTTGAATTGGGACAAAGCTCCCGCAGCTCGACATTGCCATCCTCCAAGGCAAGAGGAGCATTTGTTGCCGCTCATGGTTGCAGCAGGTGCAGCTCCTGAGGAGAGAGGTCTTAAAGTTTTTTCAGATCGTGTGATGGAGACGACACTTTCAGCCTTTGTTTTTGGTTGAGGTGCGCTCAAGGCAGCTTTGTTAATGAATCTATCTCGAATCGAAGGCGCTGTCTTGCTCGAGCTGATTTAGAGTTGGTTTTGCCCAGTTGCGAGGTAAGATGTTGCCCATCTGTGTACTTTTCATCCACTGAAACACATGTTAGAACCCTCATCGCTTCAACCTTACAACCAAAGCATTGGTGTTTTTGACTCGGGCGTGGGAGGTCTATCTGTTCTTAAAGCCATTCGCGCGGCTTTGCCCCATGAGGACTTGATATACGTTGCCGACTCATTGTTCGCACCCTATGGCGACAAGTCACCAGAGTACATCACACAAAGGACCTTGAAATTGGGTTCCTGGTTAGAGAGCGTTGGAGTCCGAGCCTTGACCTTGGCTTGTAACACGGCAACCTCCGTTGCTGTCAAAGCGCTACGTGAGCAAACTCAATTGCCCGTTGTTGCCATAGAGCCTGCCATCAAGCCCGCTGTAGCACTTACACAAACGGGAGTGATTGGTGTGCTTGCCACGCAACAAACGGTTCAAAGCGAAAACGTGATCGGGTTGTGCGAACTTCACGGGCAAGGAAAACGAATCATTTTGCAAGCGTGTCCAGGTTGGGTCGAGTTGGTCGAAAAAGGTGAATTGCACGGCGAAAAAACGCAAATGCTGGTTCAGAAATTCATCGATCCGTTGGTTGACGAGGGGGTCGATACTTTGGTCCTGGGTTGCACTCACTATCCTTTTTTACAGTTCGTCATTGAGAGAATCTACGGTAAAGCGTTAAATTTACTCGATCCAGCACAGGCCGTCGCCAAAGAGTTGGTTCGCCGCTTGGATCAGTTGAACATTGAACCAAAAAACAAAGAATTTCCAAAATTCGCAGAACTCTCGATTGCAGGTCGCACAAGATTGATGACGACTGGAGATGCGACTCAAGCAACTCAAGTGATGTCTCAATTGTGGGGTGAGCCCATCGAAGTTGAGCATCTTGGTGTTTGAGGTTCAAAAAATTGTATAAAAATACTTTCAACGCCAACGAGCGAATCGCTTGGCTTGAACATTTGCAAAGGAAAGCTGAGGAGCATAAATCCCATGCTGGCCGATTGACGGTCATTGGAGGAAATACCGGCATGTTGGGTGCTACATTCTTGGCCGCAAGAACTGCTCTCTATGCCGGAGCCGGTTGGGTGGTTTTGGGGCTTGCTGCTTCCAATTCTCCACAATACGATCCCCTGCACCCTGAGGTGATGTGCCTCAATACAAGGCTCAATGCAGTTGAGCTTAAAAATCACCTCTTGAGTTCGCAAACGGTTTGCATTGGGCCGGGCCTTGGTCAAGATGATCAGGCCATAGAATGGCTTGAATTCGTTTTATCACTAAAAGTTCGATTGGTATTGGATGCTGATGCCCTGAATCTTGTCGCCATGGATAAGAGTCTTCGAGCGAGACTGTGCAAAAGAAGTGATCCGGCGCAAACTGTCCTCACTCCTCATCCTGGTGAGGCAGCTCGATTGTTGCAAGTTGATGTTCAAAATATACAACAAGATCGTTTGGCAAGTGCGCAGCAATTGAGCCAGAACTTTTCAAGTTTGGTTGTTCTCAAAGGTCGTGGGACTTGGTGTGTTGCGCCAAGCGAGCTCGAGTTGAGTCCCATTCAATGTTTTCATGGCAATGCGGGTATGGGTAGTGCAGGCATGGGGGATGCACTCACTGGTCTTTTAGGCGCTTTGAGCGCGCAAGGCATTGTTCATAATTTAAATTTGTGGCAAGCCAGCGTTCTCGCAGTTGATTTGCATTCACGTGCAGGCGATGTACTCTCTAGGATGGAGATGGGTGAAACTTTTGAATCTGCCTTGAGCGCTGAGAGCGATAGCCCGGAAAGTCGAGAGGCCCCTGCATTGATTGGGCTTCATGCTTTTGAACTGGCTCCCGTCATTCGTAGGATACTTCACGCCTCTTTGAGTAAAAGCCTAAACGGTCATTAGACAGCTACTTGGAACCTCAGGGTGCCAACGAGGCGCCTTCAATTCGGTTGTCTTGCAAGGACTGAGAGACCATTCCAGATTGTTTCATGCGTTTGACGAATTCTCGCAAGTATTGTTGAGCCAATTCACCTCGGTTTTTGGGTATTCCCATGGCCTGCTCAATGACCATGAAGCGCCCTGGTAGCAAGCGCAGGTGATCAAATCTTTTCATGTCGGCCTCAAGTTGTTGTTTCACGCCAGCAGCAACGTCTAAGTTTTTCTCCATGAATAGATCAACCACAGTGGGCGAGGTGGGAGCGCGAAGCAGTGTGGCTTGTTTGATTTCACGAGTTAAAAATAAGTCGTAGGCCGATCCTTTACCGACAGCGATGTTGATGTTTATTTGATCAACTTCATCGTTATTTTTGATAGGAGAATTCTCTCTAACCAAGTAGCTACCCTCGATCAAGACATAGGGATCGGTGAACAAAATTCCTTCCCCTCTGAGAGGATCAATTGCAAAAAAACCAATGTCTGCTTGGTCATCTTGAACAGCCTGAACCGATTTTCCTGCGGATTCAAAAACAACCAATTCCAATTCAAGTTTAAGTTCCTTGGCCAAAGCCCTGGCCAGATCAATCGATACCCCAATTGGAGATCCTGTTTTGCTGTCCTTGTTGGCCAAAATGGGGTTGCCTAAATTGATTGATGCCCTCAACTTACCGTTCTGCTTCGGAGCCAAAAGATTTGCAAATGTTGAAGTATCTTGAGTTTGGGAATGGGAGGTAGACATTTGTATCAAAAAAAAAGACAGAAAAATCAAAAACTTTTTCATGTGGTTTATAGCTTTAGGAGGGGCATTTGTTGGCTCGTTGAGCATCCCTTGAAAGTGTATTCGTTTAAGCGGCCATGCGTTTGTTTTTTTGCATCGTATTAACCCCAGTGTTTTCAATGCATGTGCTCTCATTTTTGAAAGATATTTGCACCCAATGTGCAAATTGACATCCTTAAATCACGTAAGATCGCTAATAGCAGATTCAAATTCATTTTAGGGTCAAGTCATGCGCATCAGTCGTTTCATCAAAATTGTTTTGATCAGTTGCCTTTTAACTTTTAGTTTTTGCGCTCTTTCTCAGTCTTACCCTGTCAAAGCCATTCACATCATCATTGGCTTTCCGCCAGGGGGTGCCATCGACACGATCACAAGAGTAATGGCTCCAAGAATGAGCAAGGAACTTGGTCAGCCCATTGTGGTTGAAAACAAGGGCGGAGCGGGTGGCGTGATCGGTATGCAATTGGTTTCCAAGGCTGAGCCAGACGGGTACACATTGTTCATGGGTACATTGGGAAACTACAGCATCACGCCAGCTTTGGTAAAAGATCTGCCTTATCAAGTCCAAAGAGACTTTCAGCCCATTACACAAGTTGCCGCTTCAGCATTCATCATTTTTGTCAACGCTCAGTTGCCAATCAAGAGCGTCAATGAGTTAATTGAATACGCTAAAAACAATCCCAACAAGGTTTATTTCTCCTCGAGTGGAAATGGTGGATTGCCGCACATGGCGGGTGAAATGTTCAATCAAGCTGCGGGGGTTCAGATGGGGCATGTGCCTTATAAGGGCAGTTCACCAAGCATTGCTGATGTGATTGGAGGCCAAGTTCAGCTCACTTTTGAGGCCCCTGCAATTGGGTTGCCACACTTGAAGAGCGGGAGATTGAGAGCCTTGGCAACCACCGATTCAAAGCGCCTGAGTTTGTTGCCCGACGTGCCAACGGTTGCTGAGACATTGCCCGGTTTTGTTCTCAAAAATTGGTTCGGTTTGTCTGCTCCTGCTGGACTTAGCATGGAACGCGTCAATTTGATACAAGTCACAGTCAAGCGAGTGTTGCAAGACCCTGAAGTCGTCAAAACATTCATCGATGCTGGGCTTGAGTCCGTGGGCGACAGTCCTTCTCAATTCACCAATGTGATTAAACTTGAAACCGAAAGATGGCAAAAATTATTGGCCTCGAAGGACATCAAGATTGATTGAGGAAGGTCACTCTTTGATGTTCTACAGATGAATTTGAAAATATGAAAGATGAAGTTGAATTTTCATGCACATCTTGTGGGCGTTGTTGTCACGATTTGAAGCTACCCTTGAGTGTTTCAGAGGCCAAAAATTGGCTCGAGCGCGGTGGAGAGATTGGTGTAATTTGTGATTTGATGCCATGGGTGGATGAACCAGACCCTGCCGACAAGGTTTCTTTGCGCAAAAAAAGCCTGAGTTTTCAAGCTAGAAGCGGTCTATTGAGCGTGCGAGTCAATCCTGTCTTGGTGGCTCACTATGAAGGTGCCTGCCCCCATTTGCTTTCAGACTTCAGATGTGGTCAATATGACTTAAGGCCTTTGGCATGCAGAATTTATCCAGCCGAGGTGAACCCACTTCAAGTGCTTGATCCGAGTTCAAAGTTATGCCCTGAAGATGCTTGGCAGTCAAAGGATTTTATTCCCTTGATCGATCATGGGGTGCGAAATGCCATTGAAGCCATGAACGAATTGGCAGCCCTTGAGGTATCCGCCAAGGCCAATCTATGTCGGTTGTTGAGCATCAAATCTGCAGCGCTTGCCAATCAGGGCTACGTCCTTCATCATTTCGATCGTTTGACTTGCATGAATGCGCTCTCTGAGCTATTTGAGTTGATGCGAGCGGATCTGTTGGTGCCAGATCAATCAGATTGGTCTGTGATCACACATCGAAGTGAAACTGTAGATGATTTGAAAAGCGTGGGAGCATCGTTTGCTCATGTCCATCTTAAAAGCCCTAATCAATCGCTCGAATTGCCAAACTTGACTTACATAGGCTTTGAGATTTGAATATTTTTCGATGCCTGGCGTGACTCTTGTGTTGAGCTGCGATGGTCCGCTTTGATCAAGAGCATCATCAATGCGGCTTGTCTGTCGCTTTCAATTTTTGCATCCATATCCAAAGTGAAATCCAAGGGGTGATGGTAAAACTGCAATACTTTGATTAAAGCACTTTGATCCTCCATGGAAAGCGTTTTGATGAAGTGACTTTGAGCGAGTGCCCTGGCTCCAACTTGACCATGCAAGCCTTGAACTCGGATAACCTTACCGCTTTCGCCTCGTTTAAAGGTAATGAGTTTTCCCATGTCGTGGGCTAGACAAATCAGCGGAATCATAGGATCCGAGGCGGGAAGTTCAAAAGAGTCATTTCTTTTTGCGATCTTATTGTATTCACCTCTGATGCCTTGGTAAACGAATCCATGAGCCAATTCAAGACCATGCATGCAAACTTGCATTGAATGCTCAATCAGCGTTGTATTGCCGTGAATGAAAGGCGTGTAAGCAGGGTTCTCATTTCCATTACTATCGTTCTCCACTTTTAGTCCGTGGTAGGCTGGGCACAAAGGCTGCTGAGCCATTAAATTTAAGCAATTCAACATGGCGTTTGCATGCAGGGGGTAATCGATTTGCATTTGGCTAATCACATTGATCACCTCTGAGCTTGCTTTGAGTTGACTTGTCTTTAACCACAATAACAATTTTGCTGAATCGAAGTCTAGGCTTTTGGTAATACTTGCTTCAACCCAAGGGCAAGGCAAAAATTGCTGGGCGCTACCAAGGGAACTCACGAGGCCTAGATGCTCTTGAGGCTGGAGTTCATACAAAATCAAAGCTCGTCTAAGTGCAATCTCTTTGTACTCTAAGTAAAAAGCAACGAGCATGCTGAGCATCAAAGCCAAAATCGCTATCAATTCATGCGCACAAAAAGTGCTCCAATCGGCGCTTGCAATTCCTGAAGTTCTATTGAGTTGATTGAAAAATCCTAGAAAAAACCACCAAAATCCCAGGACTGCCAGCAGCGAGAAATTTCCAGACTCATTCATTGAGATTTTCAAGAGATGAAAAATCTTCTTTGAGTTGATGTAGATTTTTATTCGCCAATGGAACCCAATGGCGTGAGATGTTGGGTTGTTGTACCAAGGACTTTTTGATCACACGTCGCATGATCAGTAAAGTTCGAAGTGAAGTCAATAAAAATTTCACGCGCTTGCTTTCTTGTGCAAACGCCTTGGATTGATGTTGGTACTTCAAAAGTCGAGCAAGGGGAATTCTCTGAGCTCGCCATTTTCCTGTTCTAAAATTTCTCCTCCATTGCACCATCATGGGGGTGCGTTCTCCCGGAAATGTTTGATCGCTCGAGGGTGATGCGAACCACATGACCCGTATTCGACCGGAATGAATGGGTTGCGACTCATTAAGTGCTTTGTCGAATTTGATGATTTCTTCAAGACAATCAAACAACAAATGAGTTGAAGCGTCAGCAAGGTTCCTAAAATGCTGCAACGCCTGATTGCGTTCTTGATCCAGTGCTTCCATGGGGCTCTGCTTCCAAGGCTATTGAAAGCCTTGATGCTAGAGCTTGGACAAAAATTAATCCATGTTAAAAAATAACTGTTATTTGTTTTTTTTATGGTTGGATGCTTATTTTTGCCGTTTCTTGAACCTGTCCCCAGCGTTGAAGATCTTGGGCAAGCAAGTGACCCAACTCTTCAGATGTGCTCGAAGCGGCTTGAACGTTATTGTTGTTCAGCAAAGCGATCACCTCGGGCATTTTCGTAACCCTCGCGACTTCTGCCTCAAGTTTTTTGATCACTGCAACTGGGGTGCCAATAGGAGCAAACAAACCAGACCACAATTTAAATTCAACTTGCGGCAGTCCTACCTCAGACATTGTGGGTACGTTGGGTAGTGAAGAAATTCGGTTGGGTGATGTGACTGCAAGCGCCCTGACTTGTGCAGACGTGATGGCGGGGATGGCGGGTCCAGTATCAGCCATGCAAAACAGTAAATCACCCGCCATCAAAGCGGTGATTGATTCGCTGGTGCTTTTGTATTGTATGAATTCTGCTGGGGTGTTTGTCTTGAGTTTGAAGAGTTCACTGGAGAATTGAAAAGCTGGGCCAGACCCACCGTAATTTGACTTGCTCGGATTTGCTTTCATGTAGTTGATCAAATCTGAGACGTTATAGATGGGCAGTTTTGAATTGACCAATAAAACAAGTGGGAAGGTTGCCACCAATGAGACTGGTGTGAAGTCTTTGATGGGGTTGTAACGCAGTTTAGGCATGAGAATGGGTGTGAAAACCATATTTCCGCTTGGCGCCATGAGAAGGGTGTAGCCGTCTGAAGGCGACTTGGCTACAAATTCTGTCCCGATGATTCCACCAGCACCCACTTTGTTTTCAATCACCACAGGTTGCCCCATGTGATCTGATAATTTTTGCGCAACCACACGAGTCAATGTGTCTATTCCACCACCGGCACCTTGCCCAACTACAATTTTGATGGGTTTACTGGGAAACTCTTGAGCTCTAGAGGGTAAAGAGAGTGTCAGTCCCAGTGACAGCATGGCTAAAAAAGGATAAAGGCGAATACGCGTAATGGTGGTCATGAGTTTCATTGGAGATGCCTGCTTTGAGTCAATTGAATATCTTTGCTTTCAATCCCTGTGACCATTCACTTTGTGAAGTCAAACTGGGGTTGTCCTTGATGAAGTCTTGCGTCACTTTGAGAATGTTTTCGATGGTTTCTGTCAGATCGATTGGAATGCCAAATGGCTGTTCAACATACCAGGGGGAGGGTGTGTAGAGTTCGATTCTGTTTTGTTCAGGATCAAAGAAGTAAATGCTCCAAGCGTTTCCATGTGTGATGGTTCTTTGGATGGGTATGTTCTTCGTCAATAGTTGCTTGTGGTAAGTGATCAGATCTTCAAGTCCATCTACACGAAATGAAATTTGATTGATCGGTGAGGGCTCCGTTGATTCCAATCGACCAGATGCAAGGACCATTTGATGGTGTTCGTTTGGTGAGCGCGAAAGAAAGGCGATCTCACCTCCCATGTAATATTCTCCTCGGTCAGTGAGTACGAGCCCTAGGGTATTGGTGTAGAAATCGATCATTGCATCTAAATTTTTGCAATGGATACCCATGTGAGTGAGTTGAGCGTTAGGGGGTTTTTGCATATTCGATGATTTTGAGTGTTCCAATGGCTTCATTGTTTTTCAATGTGTTTGATCTCAACCACTCTTTTCCAGCGATCAATTTCTCTCTCAATTCTGTCTCTCATCTCCTCAGGAGAAGACGCAAGTGGGATGCCGCCGAATTCTGAAAACTTTTGCTTGATCTCCTCCGTTGCAACAATGGCCCGTAATTCCTTGTTGAGTTTGTCCACAATGGGTCTAGGTGTACCTGGTGCGACCACTACGCCTAGCCAAGAGCTGAACTCTATGGCAGGTAATGTCTCTTTCACAGTGGGTACGTCAGGGAAAAAGGGTGAGCGATTCTCTGAAGACACCGCAAGTGCACGAAGCTTTCCGCCTTTGATCTGGCCAAATGTAAAAGTAGCCGTGTCCACCATGACATCGACTCTTCCGCCTAATAGTTCGGTGATGGATTGCGATGATCCTTTGAACGGGATGTGGAGCATGTCAATGCCAGCTTCGATGTTGATCCACTCACCCAGCAAATGGTGAAGTGAGCCAACGCCGCTCGAAGAGAAGCTCACTTGATTGGGATGGCTTTTGGCAAGTGCAATCAGATCAGGTATAGATTTGATGGGTGAGTCCTTGGCCACAGAGACCACCATTGGGTAGGTCACGATGGTGCTCACCATGCCAAAATCTTTGACAGGATCGTAGGGCAGTTTTTTTACCATTGCGACTGAAGATGGATGTCCACCAGTGAGCAAAACCATGTTGTATCCATCAGGAGGTGACTTGGCAACAAAGTCATTACCGATCAGTCCACCTGCACCCGCTTTGATGTCAATCACGATGGGTTGACCCAGACGTTCCGTTAATTTCTGCGCGAGCAAGCGAGTCACAATATCCGTGCTGCTTCCCGGAGCAAAGCTCACCACGAATCGAATGGGACGGTTGGGGTAATCGGATTGAGCATTAACCGATTGGCTCAAGCAAATGGTCACACCGATGGTCATTACCATTGCACAAAGCGACCCCTTGAAGTGGGGCCAAAAAGATGTTTGAGTATGTTCTTTTGTGGAGTTGGTTGCTTGTGAGACGAATATCATTCTCGAGCTTTTCAAGTCGTAAAGGCTCAATTATGGAAGCCTCTGCTCCAATTCTTGATTAGCATATGCCCTAGTGTCAGTGATTGGTTCGGTTCATTGACATGGATTGTGGCTGACTTGCACCTTTTGCATCATCTTATTTCATGGATTTCCCGCTAGCCGACAGATCAAAAAGAGGCTACGATCAGTTGGTTTTTGCGTCAACGCTTACTTTTAGAGTTACTGGTCAATCGTTACGATTGACGTTTTTTTGTTTCAAAGGAAAAATGTGAAGATTCTTTATTTCAATGATTATCGGCTGGGTATCTTAAAGGGCGACCAAGTGGTTGATGTCACCCAAGTTGTTCAGGGTATTCCTCACGTTGGACCCGGTGACTTGATCAATTCGTTGATCGAGCATTTTGAAGATTTTCGCTCTCGCATTGATGAGCATGTTGCCAAAAACAATGGAATTCCATATGCTGGATTGCACATTCGTGCGCCATTGCCCAAGCCCACCAACATAGACTGCATGGCTGTCAACTACATGGAGGACGGTACTAAGAAAGAGCCAGCGGCCATCAACGCCTTTCACAAGTCTTCGACTTGTGTGATTGGGCCTGGCGAGACCATGGTTTTGCCCGATATGGCTGCAACTGTGTTCGAAGGCGAGGCTGAGTTGGCTTTGGTCATTGGCAAACACGCCTCCAATGTGAGTGCTGCAAATGCAATGAAGCACGTGTTTGGTTATGTGAATTTCATCGATGGTTCTGCTAGGGGTGTAAAGCCCGACACCAACGTTTTTTATCAAATGAAGTCTAGGGCTACCTTTGCACCCATAGGTCCCTATATTGTGACAGCCGATGAAATCAAAGATCCTCAAGAACTCAAAGTTCAATTGTGGGTCAATGGCATTTTGAAGCAGAACTTCAATACCAATGACATGGCTCATAAGATTCCCCGTTGTATTGAGTGGGTGAGCGCAATTCATGATTTGGTGCCCGGTGACATTTTGGCCACTGGCACCAACCACCGTGGGCTCAACGCCTTTCAAGATGGCGATAAAGTAGAGTTGGAGGTTGAAGGATGTGGGCGCTTGGCCATCAATGTTCGTGACGATCTAAAGCGGACTTGGGTCAGGGAGACTAGGCTTGAGAGAGAGCAAATGGGGCTGCCAGTCATAGCGACTCAGTTGACTGGAAAATACGCGCCAAATTAAGACCTTTGATCTTGACGCTGAAGGGTCTGACGACAGCCACTGTCTCAGACCCTTTTTCTTGAAGTGCGAAATTTAAATTGGTATTGGAGATGGAAATGTTATCCGATATGGGTCTTCTCAAGTGTCGTGATTTCTTTTGAGTTGCGTGTAAATGAGTGTTGAGGCAAGAGTGATGACTCCCATGACTGCGAAGGTCCAGTGAAACGCCAGTAGGGTATCAGATGGGCTGAAATGAACAAAAGTATTCAAAAGTTTTCCTGCTACTGCGACACCCAAACCCATCGCCAGCATTTGCACCATGGCCAACAAGGCATTTCCTGAGCTGGCTTGGTCATTTTTGAGGTCGATCAAAGTGAGGGTGTTCATGGCCGTGAATTGAAGTGAATTCAAACCGCCGAAAGCCGCAAGTGCCAAGACGATGATCCAGGTTGGCAAAAAGGGTGTTGCCCAAATGAACACGAACATGCTGAGTGAGACCAAGATGGTGTTGATGAGAAGAACTTTTTTGTAACCTAGTCTAGAGATGATTGATGTGGTGAGCGGTTTCATGAGCATGCCTGTGAGTGCAGCAGGCAGCATCATGAGTCCAGCCTCAAGAGGGGAGAAGTCCATGCTGATTTGCAGCATGAGAGGCACTAAAAAGGGCAAACTCGCGCCTCCCAGTCGGGAGAATAAGTTGCCAAGTAAGCCAACACTCAAGGATGATGTTTTGAATAGGGTTGCCGAGAACAAGGGGGATGCATTTTTGAAAGCGTGATACACATAAGCACTCAGGCTTAAAAACCCCAGCAGACTCAGTCCCCAAATGGAGGTTGGTTCAAGGCCAAGGCTAGAGCTGCCATCAATGGCCAAGCACAACGCGTCCATGGTCACCGCCAATAGCCCATATCCAAGCCAATCAAAATTACTCAAAGATGGGGTGAGCTCGTCTTTCATGAAAACCGCGCTTGCAATGAAACCAATGGTGCCCACAGGGAGATTGATCAAAAAAATCCACTGCCAAGAAGCGTTTTCCACCAACCACCCACCCAAAGCTGGGCCGATCAACGGGCCAATCATGCCTGGTACCGCAATGAAGCTCATGGCTTGTAGGAATTGATGCCTTGGAAATGATCGCAAGATGCTGAGCCTACCCACGGGCAATAGCATTGCACCTCCAAAGCCTTGCAATGCCCTGGCCAGTAGGACATCGGTCAGGCTAGATGATGCTGCGCACAGCGCCGATCCCGCAACAAAGAAGAAAATTGCACAAAGGTAAACACGGCGAATTCCAAATCTGTCACTGATCCAGCCCGAGGCAGGAATCAGCATGGCCATGGCCATGGAATAAATCACCACCACCGATTGCATCTTGAGGGGACTTTCGTGAAGTGAAAGCGCCATCGAGGGGAGTGCAGTGTTGACAATGGTGCCGTCAAGGGTTTGCATGAAAAATCCGCAAGCCACGAGCCAAAGCAAGATGTTCAGGCGTCTTTGCTCTTTTGGATCTGTGTCTTTGATGTTCATGCAGTAAGCCGTTTGAGTAATGCGAGGTAGCTCAAGAAGTGGAGGTGGATGACGTTAAGCCCGATGACGAATGTTGAGCTCTAAGCCATGCTTGGACAGTGGGAGCGCTAGTTTAGCAGTAGGTGAAAAAGCTACTTTAAATGCTCGAGCTTAGTTCACGTCTGAGTAAATCACAGAAATATTCAGCACCCGGTGTGAGCGGCAGTCCACTTCGCGTGACCAAAACGATGTCTGGCGCAGGTAGCACCTCTTCTAGTTCTATCACTTCCAGCGCGTTCTTGGTCAAGTGAAAATCATTCCACTGAACGGGTAGCAGTGCGATGAGATCGCTGTGTGTCAATGCAATCATCACGCTCAACGCTGATGACGCTTGAAACATCACTTTGGGTTGAGGCAATTTGTATTTGTTAAAAAGTTCCAACAAATCATTTTCTGCGTTCAGACTCACCGATGTGGTGGCCCATTCAGCCAGGCTGAGCTCAGACAAATGTTTGGCGTGAATCAACGGATGCCCTTTTCTTGCGATCACGCTGCGAGTGTTTTTAAAAAGTACCTCGCTACGTAGACCTGGAGCCACGCCCTCTTCGGGGGATGCCCCAAGGTAGAAATCAATCTGACCTTCTCTCAGGCCTGACTCGATTGCTGGGTACAGGCCTTCAATGACTTTGATTTTGACTTGTGAGAAGCGATCCCTGAATTTTGGAAGTGCCTTGGGTAGCAGTCCTAGGTGGGGCATGATGGATAGACCCATGACGACTGTGCCGCTGAGTGCGCCTTGAGTCTGCTCGATTTCCTCCTTGGCCCTCCGGAGGTCGTTCAAAACTTGTTTCGCTCGTTGATAAAACAATTGCCCAGAGGCGGTGAGAACCATGCCTTTGGCCTCTCTTTCAAATAGAGTCGTCCCCAAGTCCTTCTCCAGCGACCTGATGCTTCGCGTAAGAGCCGGTTGAGCCAAGTCGAGATGCCTTGCCGCTGCCCTCAAGCTTCCACGCTCGACAATGGCCAGCATGTCCCGTAATTGGTTAAGTTTCATGATTTTGATGTATTTTGATTATTTTTAGTTTAATTTGATGATCTTTAGATGTGATTTAGTCAAATCATTAAGGGGATAAAGACCTGTTTATTGATCATTTTTTGGTATCGCTTGGTATATTTTGCCATCTTTTGAGTATCTTTTTAAATCTGTACATTTCGATTTGATGAGTTGCGAAGGAGGAGGTTGTTGCAGTCTTTTACCTGGCAATTTGAATTTTTAATGGATGGCTGACTAATAGGGAGATTGAGTCATGAGCGAAAGAAGAAAAGCGTTGGTAACGGGTGGAGCAACTGGAATTGGCAAAAGTGCCGTCTTGGCGCTTGCAGGGGCGGGGTTTGATGTGGCCATCAATTACGCTTCTTCAGCCAAGGCTGCACAAGAGACTGCCGCTCAGGCTCAAGCGTTGGGTGCAAAAACCTTGTTGATCCAATGTGATGTGAGCGTTGATGCGAGCGTTCGCTCCATGCTCAAGCAAGTTGAGGAGGGTTTTGGTCATTTGGATGTGCTCATCAGCAATGCAGGAACCACAGCCAAGTGGAAGGTCAAAGACTTGGAGAGCTTGGACATGGACGAGTGGGACCGAACATTTGCGGTCAATGTCAAAGGCATGTTTCAAGTGGTCAGAGCGAGTGTTCCGCTATTGAAAAAGGGTACCAATCCTTGTGTGGTCAACACCGCAAGCATTGTGGGCTTGCGTCCCGGTCCCCAGCCACTGCCCTATGCTGCGAGCAAAGCTGCAGTGGTCAACTTGACCAAGACCTTGGCTTGGAACTTAGGTCCCGACATCAGGGTCAATGCGGTGGCGCCTGGATGGATGGAGGGGGAGTGGATGGAGCGCATGTTAGGGGATAAGTACGATGATTTGATGGGCAAGCGCGCCAAGCAAACGCCCCTCAGAAGGTGCGTAACAGCCGATGATGTGGCCCAGACCATGATGAGTTTGGTGGAATCCAATCGTTTTGTCACTGGAGAGGTGATTGTCATCGATGGTGGTTTTACGAGTTCCACCTAAGTCATTCACTTCAAATTAGAAATCAAGGAGAGCAATCATGTTGCCAGGTTTTGTGCCATTTCCAGAGTCTTTTGTAAAACTTTATCGCGAGAAAGGGTACTGGAGAGATCAGTCCCTCAGAGACGAGTTCTCGCACGTTTATCAATCCTTTGATCAACGTGTGGCATTGGTGGATGGAGATCAAACCTTCACCTATCGTGACATGGATACAGTCACCACCAATTTGGCGCTAAATTTGCTTTCCATAGGATTGAAGCCACTGGACCGAGTGGTTCCCACATTGCCCAATTGTCATGAGTTTGTACTTTTGTATTTTGCTTTGCAAAAAATTGGAGCAATTCCCATTGCAGCCTTGGTGACGCATCGTTTTGCTGAGATCAATCAGTTTGTTCAGCTCTCAGGAGCCACGGCTTGTGTGTATCCAGATAAATCAGGTGACTTTGAATTTTCTCCCATCATCGATCGTGTTCAAGAGCAAAATGGATCGCTTGCTTACAAGATCGTCTTAGGGAATGCGAAAAAAGGGGAGCATTCGCTTCGAGAATTGATCGACACACCCGCCACTTTGGATCCCAAGGTACTTGACGATATCCACATTGATCCCCTTGACCCTTGTATTTTCCAACTCTCTGGGGGCACCACTGGAATACCCAAGTTGATTCCTCGCACCAATAACGACTACGCTTACAACTCCAAAGTTGCAGCTCAAGTGTGTGAGATCAATTCAGATTCAGTGCTCTTGCTCGTGTTGCCCATTGCGCATAATTTGCCTTTGGCTTGCCCAGGAATTCAAGGCTTCATGTTCAATGGCGCCAAAGTGGTGGTGCATCACAATACAAGACCAGCGGAGATGTTTGCGTTGATTCAAAAGCACAAAGTCACGCATTTGAAGGTTGTTCCAGCCTTGCTCATCCGTTTGATCAACGATCCCAGCGCCCATGAGTTTGATTTGTCCTCTTTGAAATTCATTCAAAGTGGTGGCCAGCGCATGCAACCCGAGGTCAGACTCAAGACCAAGGCCTTGATCCCAGGTGTCTTTGTTCAGGAAAATTTTGGCATGTCTGAGGGCACATTGATGTTTGTGCGCTCTAGCGACCCAGACGATGTGAAGATGGAGACCTGCGGTCGTCCTGTTTGTCCAGATGATGAGGTCAAACTCTTGGACGAAGAAGACAGAGAAGTGCCCATGGGTGAGGTTGGAGAGCTCACAGTCAGAGGACCCTATACGCTAAGAGGCTACTACGGGGTACCTGAATACAACGCACGTCAGTTTACCACCGACGGTTTTTACAGATCAGGCGATCTCATGCGCATGCACCCATCGGGTAACTATGTTGTTGAGGGTCGAAAAAAAGATTTGATCAACCGTGGCGGTGAAAAAATCAGTGCTGAGGAAGTGGAAAATTTGATATTGATGCACCCCAGCGTTCAAAACGTTGCTTGCGTGCCCATGCCAGATCCAAATATGGGAGAAAAAATGTGTGCTTTTGTGATTTTGAAAAAAAATCAAACATTGGTTTTGAAAGAGTTGGTGGATTTCCTTTTGACCAAAGAAATTGCAAAATTCAAATTGCCCGAAAGACTAGAGGTCTTGCCTGATTTCCCGGTCTCAACCTTTGGAAAGGTATCCAAAAAAGCTCTTGGAGAGTTGATCACCGAAAAGCTCAAAGCAGAAGGCGCTGTGGTTTAATCCCTCACCATTTGCAAATTTTTAAAACTCATTACATCTATTCAAACATGCGAATCATTGACCTACATTGCTACCCCGGAACTCAAACTTGGATCGACTCACAAGGTCCTTACCCCGCTGAACTTGCGCGTTACTGGAAGCGCGAATGGGTTGGAAAGTCTGAGGATGATGTCATTGCTGAATTCACCAGCGCTGGAGTAGATGCCTGTTTGGTGGCTCTAGACCTTGAGACCACTGTTGCTACACCACCTTGCACCAACGAGTACATTCACGGAATGTGGAAGCGTCACCCCCAGCGCATTGTCCAGTGCTGGGGTGCGGTGGAACCTGCTAAAGGAGAGATTGCCATTCGGCAAGCAAAAAAAGCGGTGACAGAGCTGGGTTTCGTTGGCTTTCATTTTCACCCAATCATGCAGCACTTTGCTGTAAACGACAGGCGTCATTACGACTTGTTTGAGGTGATCAATGAGCTGGGTGCAGCTGTCATGATTGATGTGGGTACAACTGGCATGGGGGCAGGAATGCCCGGCGGCAATGGTGCAAGGATTCGCCATGCACATCCATCCCATATTGATGACTTGGCGGCTGATTTTCCAAATTTAAAAATCATCATGGCGCATCCAGGTTGGCCTTGGGTAGAGGAGACGACTGCAGTTGCCCTGCACAAAGGAAACGTCTATTGGGAAATGTCTGGTTGGGCTCCTAAGCACTTCCCAGGAAATTTAAAAGTGGACATTCGTGGTCGCTTGCAAGACAAAATCATGTTCGGTAGCGATTATCCAAGTTTGCCTTATGAGCGCATTTTCAAAGAGTGGGCTGAGTTGGGTTACAAAGATGAGGTGATGGAGAAGATCATGCACGGCAACGCTGAACGAGTGCTTGGGCTTTGAGATTGATCCAATTCAAAACAACACAAGGACCCACATGACAGATCAAAACGCACTTCAAACCGATAACGATGCTCCCATTTTGGTTGAAAAAAAGGGGGCCGTTGTGTTGTTGATCCTAAACCGGCCGCAAACTCGCAACGCCCTCAGTGGGGAGGAGATGTTCAGTGCATTTGAGCGGATTTTCTCGGCTCTGAATGAAGATCTGTCGATTCGAGCGGTGGTTTTGACGGGTATGGGAAGCGCTTTTTGCTCAGGCGGCAATGTCGCTCAGATGAGAGACAAAGAGGGCATGTTCAAAGGTGGTCCTGAGGAAATCGCCAAAAATTACTGGGAAGGCATTCAACGCATACCCATGGCCTTTCAGAACCTAAGACTGCCAATCATTGCTGCGGTAAACGGGCCAGCCATCGGTGCGGGCAATGATTTGGCTTGTATGTGTGACATTCGCATTGCAAGCGAAAGCGCAGTCTTTGCAGAAAGTTTTGTGAAAGTTGGCATCATTCCCGGTGATGGCGGTTGTTGGTTCTTACCACGCGTGGTGGGCTATGCGAGAGCCGCAGAGATGGCCTTCACCGGTGAGAATGTTAGCGCGCAAGAGGCCTTGCAAATTGGGTTGGTCTCAAAAGTGGTGTCCTCGCAAGAACTATTGAATGAAGCATTAGGCCTGGCTGCTAAGATCGCTAAAAATCCTCCTCAGGTTTTGCGTTGGACCAAGGAATTGCTCCAACAATCAAGAACCTGTTCGCTGCCTGAAGCACTCAAACGCGCGGGTGAGCTCCAAGGCTTGGCGCATCAAACGGCCGATCACAGCGAAGCTTTGGCCGCTTTTTTCGAGAAAAGATCGCCAGTTTTTGGTCAAACCTTGTGACCAATTGTGTCATTCATCAATCGCTAGAAAACTTTTGTACAACTTGGATATTTTGAGTTAATCTACTGCAACTCATCACAAAAAAGAGGCATTACCCCATGTCAGAACCCACTTTATTGATTGAACATCCCAGCAACGGTGTGGTGGTGATTCGATTGAACCGTCCTGAAGTTTTGAATGCTCTCAACCTAGAGTTGCGTCAATCGCTGGCCAAGTACTTTGATGAATTCGAAAAGGACTCAAGTGTTCGCGTGATCGTTTTGGCCGGTGGGCCGAAGGCTTTTTGTGCAGGCGCAGATCTCAATGAATACGTAGATGCAACACCCACTGAGATTGTGAGTCGCCAGATGGGGCGTTTGTGGAATTCGATCAGCGAGTGCTCCAAGCCGGTCATTTCAGCCATTAGAGGCTACGCTTTGGGTGGTGGTTTGGAGCTCGCCATGACTGCTGACATCATCATTGCGTCGGAAAAAGCGAAATTAGGGCAACCCGAAGTCTTGGTCGGCATCATGCCAGGAGGAGGCGCGACACAGCGTTTGACCAGGGCTGTTGGTAAATTCAAAGCCATGAAAATGATGCTGACTGGTGAGTTGTGCACCGCTCAAGAGGCTTTCAATATGGGTTTGCTGAGCGAAGTGGTTGCCGATGAATTGGTGGAGGTTAAAGCCCTAGAGTGGGCCGCGCTGATTGCCCGAGGTCCACAGATGGCCTTGCGCTCAATCAAACAATCGATTTTGCAAAGCATGAACATGCCTCTTAATCAGGGTTTGGAGTTCGAGAGAAAATCCTTTCAACTGCTCTTTGATACCCACGATAAAACCGAGGGCATGAGAGCTCGTTTGGATAAACGCGACTCTAAATTTGAGTAGTTTGAGTCAACGCCGTGTTGTGATTCAAGCCAGTGCATGCGTTTTTGTAAAAATGGGCATCACATCAGATTCAAATCTTTCTAGCGAATCCTTGGATTCTTCAAAACTTAAATTACCAAACGCAAATCGAGTCAGTATGTAGTTTGATCCTGACTTTTCGATCTCTTGTTCAAGCAATTCTCCCACTTGTGAAGCGGTTCCGGCCAGCACAATACCTTGTGCGCGTGCTTCGTCAAAATTTTCAGGGATTGAGTAGCCCTTCAGTGGATGATTGTTGGCTCGCCAAAGATATTGAAAATTTGAATACCAAGCATCAAATCCTCGCTTGGCGATGCGAGTGGCTTGCTCATCACTTTGAGCCACAACAATGTGTCGTCCCAACCCCATCAGTGGGAGTTTGTCTGCACCTTCATGGTGGTGCTCGCTCCAAACTTCCCGGTATCGATCGGTGATCTCTTTGACCGGCGCAGCCGGTCCTTGGCAGACGATGTTCACCGCGTTTTGAGCTGCCCAAGGCACTGCATCTGCTCGTGACATGCCGTACCAAATCGGAGGAGTCGGCTTTTGCACGCATTCAAGCTCTATGGGCACATCTTTAAATTGAAAGTGTTTACCCTCATAGTTGATCTTTTTTTCCCTTAAGCCCATCATGACCACATCGTAGGACTCGATGTAGAGATCGGTTGAGTTCTGTGCGTTCACGCCGAAGAAGGCCATTTCGTAAGGCGAGCTTCCGCGCCCGATGCCAAGCTCCAAGCGACCACCACTCATTTGATCGAGCATGCAGACTTCCTCAATGATGCGTATAGGATGGGCCAAGCTCAGGGTGTAGACCAAAGGGCCGAAGCGCAGTTTGCGGGTGCGCTGAGCCACCGCTGCTAAGAACACGCTTGGAGAGCTTGCCATGCCCAGTGGTGTGCCGTGATGCTCTGCGATGTGGTACGCGTGAAAGCCAGCGCGGTCATAGATTTCAGCGAGTTTCAGTCTGTTTTCAAAATGCTGGTGAAGCTCAACGCCACTTTTATCCAGATGATCAAAAATACCAAATTTCATATGTGCTCTTTGAGGAAGTTCTTGCCAAGATGGGCTCTTCTTTGTGGCGTATTCAAGGATTGTGCAAAGGATCAACGCCGTCGATCAAAACAAAAGCGATACGACAGATTTCACTTCCGCGGTTGACCCAAGCGTGATTCGTGCCTTGTTGAATCATGATATCGCCCGCTTTCAGGTGGACCTCTGAGTCATCGAGCAACATGTCAATCTCTCCAGACATGACAATCACATAGTCAATGCTGGGTGTTCGGTGCATGAAGGCATGCCTGGCGGGTTGAGACGAGTGTGCGTTTTCTTTGACGCCCATTTCTTTCAAAATATCAGCTTGGCTGATGCTTTCACTCTCAGGGGTGACTGGAGGGAAATCCACCACTCGCAATACTGATCCATTTTTAGGTGGGGGCACGCCCATCGTGCGATCCGCACGGTCTTGCCTAAGATCCATCCTTGCTGGGGTCTCATCTGTTGCCCACATGAGTGTGCTCACCAAGCCTGTTCCGGGTCGAACTTTCCGATTGGGCGCCAAGCTGTCCATCTCAATGATGGCTTTGCCTGATTGATCGTGTCCAGTGATGATCCTTCGAATTCCTTCTTGCATGATCTGTTTTATTCCTCTAAATTTAAAATGGATTGAGCGTCAATGTTCAGGTCTCGAATGTGCTTAGTCAATGGTGGCGCCAGAGATTTTGATGGCAGGAGCCCATCGCTTGTTTTCTTTAGTGATGAAATCGGCCATGTCATTCGCAGAAATGGGCTCTGCTGGTTCGATGCCCGCTTTTTCCAAAACGCTTGCAAAAGCAGGTGTGGCTTGGTAGTGTTTGATGAAGTCAGCGATTTTCTCCACGATCGGTTGAGGCATATTGGGAGGTCCAGCAAAACCAATCCAACCAGACCAATCAAATCCTGGGACAGTGTCAGAGATGGGTGGCACGTTGGGCAATAGTGTTGAGCGCTTGCTCATTGAGGAACCCAAAACCACCAGCGCTCCAGTTTTGATGTTCGGTGCGATCAACGTTCCGTCAATGAATGCCATGTCGACTTTCCCTGACAAAAGATCAAGCATGCCACTGTTGCTGCCTTTGTAGGGAATGTGAACGATATCCAAGTTGAGTTGTTTTTTCAATGTCTCCATGAAGATGTGCTGGGGTGAACCGTTTCCCGATGAGCTGTAGCTGAATTTGCCTGGGTTCTTTCTCATGAGCTCGATCCACTCTTTCATGTTCTTCGTGCCGAGAGAAGGGTGAGTGGTGAGAAATAAATTGGTGATGGCAAGTCGTGCAATCGGTGTGAGCTCTTTGCTGGGATCAATGCCAGCTTTGGGGTTCAACTGTGGGGCCATGCTGAAGGTGGTCACGGTGGGCAAGAATAGTGTGTAACCATCTGGCGGTGATGTGGCGACCATTTTGGCTGCCAAAAGCGTGCTGGCGCCAGCTTTATTGTCTATCACCACACTTTGCTTCCAAGTGTTTTGCATCTCCTCTGCCATTGCACGTCCCATGACATCGACCAATGAGCCTGCTATGAAAGGAACCACCAAGCGGATGGGCTTATTGGGGTAGCCTTGTGCAAGAGAGGGGGCTTTGATGTCTTGAGCAAATGAAACACTGAACGTGAGCAAGAGTGCAATGCAAAGAGCAAAGTTGAGTGGTCGCTTTTGTGTTGATCTGGATGTTGTGTTGTTTTTCATTGGCGTTTTGGTTGAATTCAGCAAAGATAACGACCAAGATTCATTCATTGATTGATCTGAATGTTGGCTTTTTTAACCACGTCTTTCCATGAGATGATTTCTCGCCTCAATAGACTTTGAAACTGCTCGGGGCTACCACTCATCGGATAGACCCCATCTTTTTCCAAAAGCTCCTGTGCTTCCTTGGAGTTCATCGCAGTATTGATTTCAGCATTGAGTTTATTGGTGATGTTTGATGGCAATCCCTTGGGTGCCAATATGCCGTGCCAGACATTGACTTCGTAGCCCGGAACTCCTGCTTCATTGAGTGTGGGGACCTCAGGCAGCACTGCGGTACGCTTGTTGGTGCTCACGCCAAGGGCTCTGAGCTTGCCCGTTTTAATGAAAGGTAAAGCCACAGAGGGTGTGGAAAAGAAAAGCTGAGTTTGACCCGCAATCGTGTCGCTTAATGCTTGCGCGCCACCTTTGTAGGGAATGTGCGTGAGCTCAATTGCAGCTTTATTCATCAGTAACTCAGCACTCAAGTGCAAAATACTGCCCTCGCCAGAGGACGCGATATTGAGCTCCTTGGGCCGAGCTTTGGCCAATGCAATCAGTTCAGCAATGTTTTTGGCACTCAACTTTGGGTTTGCAACCAAAACAAACGCTCCTTGCGAGAGTTGTGCGACTGCACTCACGTCTTGTAGTGGATCGTACTTGAGGGGATAAAGTGCGGCATTGACTGTGTAAGAGGCTGAGGCCAAGAGAAGTGTGTAGCCATCTGGCGCTGATTGAACTACAAATTCATTGCCCATTAGTCCACCTGCACCCGCTTTGTTGTCAACGATCACAGCTTGCTTGAGGGACGCTTGCAAACGTTGAGCCAAAAAGCGCGCGATGAAATCATTGCCGCCTCCGGCAGGAAAGGGGACCACCAGGTGAATGGCTTTGGAGGGGTAACTCGTGTTTGCCATGGCTTGTGGCGATGTGGTGGAGTCTGTCAGCCCCTGTGCAAATGTCGCTTGAAAGGACATTGCGTTCAAAATGATGGTCAATGCTGTCGCCTTGAGTGCCCACGATACATTCAAGGGACGAATATGCACTTCAAGGGGTTGGCGTTTTTTGGTTTTCATGCGTTGAATAAGTGCTTCACAAATGAGTAATCATTTAAGCTCACATCGATCAAGGGCGTGTGCAAAGCTTGTTGTTTGGTTTTTTGAATTTCAGTTTGACTGATTGATTTCGACGCATGTCCCCTTGATGTTCAAGACCGCCCCCAATCGTGAACTTTGCATGGTCAATCGAGCAAGTGTTTCGTGCTCATGACTTAAATCGGGGAAATAGGTTTCGTTGTGGTCGTTGTGGCGAACCAATTTGAATTCAATTTTTTCAATTTTTTCTTCTCCCAGAGAAAAGGTAGGCATGATGCCAACCCAATCTCCATGTTTTCTGCCATTGTGACCCGTGTGAAAGGAAAAGCTGCCCAATCCATAGAAAATGGGTTTACTCTCGTAGAACTCGATCGGCAGTGATTCGTGGGGTCCGTGACCAAAGACAATATCTGCACCCGCATCAATTGCTGCGTGTGCAATTTCTGTCATGTACTCCAAAACATCAGTCCACAGTCCCCAGTGGCAAGAAGCGACCACCCAATCACACTCACTCTTCAATGCTTTGATCTGGGCTTTGAAGGCCTCTATGTACTTGGCGTCAGCCCAAGTCACGATCACAGGTGGGATACCAGGTCGGTTCATGGGCGGAATATCAGCTTGTACCTTGTGAGCGGGGACTTGATAGGCCGTATGACCTCTGATCACGGCCACCCCGGTTGAACTCTCACGCGCTTCGTGATGGGTGTTCCAGTAAACCGAGGTTCTGGAGACGAACCCAATTTTTTTGCCATTGATGTTGGCAATCCATGGTTTTGTCGCTTGGGCAAGATTTTCTCCTGCACCCGTGTGACCCAGTCCCAACTCATCCAAGGCAGCAATCGAGCCCATGATGGCCTTCTCACCGTAGTTGACGTTGTTGGCAAGTCCGACGCCTTTGATGTTGGCCAACGCCAGGGCTCCTCCTGCCACAACTGGGTCAGCATAAAACCCCTCATTGTCAACAGAGTGGTTCTTTGGGGGAGTGAACAAACAACATTCCAAATTGCTGAACACCAAATCTGCCTTATTCAGTGTCTCTGAGACCAGCCTAAATGGAATGTTGGGATCGGTGAGGTTCATTAAATTGACATCACCTGTCAATACAAGTTCAATGCTCATGTAGTCTTGCCATATGGGTCGGTTGATTGGGGTGCATGGCGAAGGCTCATGCAAAACCTCAAGCTTGCCTGTAGCTTAAATCAATCGTTGAGGCTTGAATATAGGTATAGTCATGGATACGCCAGAGTTGCTTGCAATGATTGAAGCAAGGAGGCGTGTGCTGGCAATGACAAGAGATCGGTAATTGTTTTTCAAGCAAGTGCACGCATCGGCGCACTCAATGAGCAGTGATGCTGCTGGGTGTGCTGCTTTGCGGAGGCAAAGAGCCGTTGGAGGAGCTTGCGGGAGCAGAACTTGAGTTCTGAGCTGATGAATCGTCAATGTTCATGCCAGTGCAAAGCTGAGCGATGATTTGGCAGATGCTCTTGGCTGTGATCACCGAGTAGTTGCGTCCCTCATGTCGCACCATGAATGCGACTTCGCTGACATTGAGGTATACATCAAAGACTTGAAGTGTTGCGTGTTTTTGGATTTTGATGCGAAGAACGTATTCGCTGCCAAAGCGCAGCAGTTGATGGTTGAACTGCAAAGGCTCTGGCTTGAGTTTTTGAGTCAGATACTCAATCAAACTCATCAGCTCAATGTCAAGCAATCGAACCAATTCCCGGTCACGCCCCATGGGTTGTATGGCATACCGAACTTCGATCTCGCTTGCGACCACAGGCCTGAGCCCCTCATTTGTCATTCCCAGTCTCCATTCTTTTTTGTTCCAACATTGATAAGCAAGAAGCGTGACAGGTGCTATTTGCTTGCATCCCCATCTTGGTGCGTGGGGATGTGGCTTTGTAATGTGGGTTTTCCCTGATTTTTCATTCAAGCGTGAGTTGGGTGGCTTTTGAGCTCACTCAGCAAACGTTGTCCGGATTCAGCAAGGGTTTGTTTTCCTTCTTCCAGTTTGGAATGAAGCAATTTTCCGTGTCTTTTTTTGAATTCACCCGCAATCATGACGGAGTCGATGTTGGATAGGCTGGTTTGCATGATGACCGAATTGATTGCTTGATGGACTGGGAACATATTGAGCTGGGTTGCATCGATGATGACCAAGTCAGCTTGTTTGCCCACTGACAAGGATCCCACTTTGTGATCCAATTTAAGCGCTTGGGCACCACGGATGGTGATCCATTCCAGAGCCTCTTTGCAATAAATCGTTGAAGTGTCTGGCAGTTTATTCAAGCTCTCTTTGGAATGAGCGTTGTCCAAACCTCTCTGTATAGCCAAGGCCATGCGAGCCACACCGATCATTTCTCCGGACACGCCAGACTCCAAATCTACGCCCAAAGAGGGTGCACTGCCCAATTTTCTGAGCCGGCCCGTGATGGGAAATCCATGACCTTGCGTCATTTCTGTCTCTGGAGTTAGGGAAAACGTGACCCCTAAATCGATCATCATCTTGAGCTGATCGTCGCTCAAGTTGTTACCGTGCACGATATTGTTGTTATCGCCCAAAAGTTGATCCTTGGCAAGTCTTTCCCAGCCATCGGGTGTTTTCGCTGCAGCACCAGCGCAGTGCATGCTGGCAATGAGTGAGAACTCCCTGGCCAGTTCGAAATCGTGAACTGCAACTTCATAGGTCGAATAATGAGGCCCTAGGATGGCCAGACCCAAGCTCACCAGCGATTGGGCATTGTTGAATTGATCCTTTAGCAAGCGTTCCACTTCGCTTCTTGGATGAGGAATTTCACTGAAATGCTTTTGTCCAGGTTTGGGGTCGGGTTTGGGCGATCCGTGAAAAAACACGCTGCGAACGCCTGAGTCCAACAAGCCCTGTATGGCTTGATTGGTGTGATCGGGAGTAGGGTTGTTGTGACACCAGTCGCCCAAAGTGGTGGTGCCACAATTGATTTGGTTTAGCGCTCCCATCAGGGTTGCTATGTAAATGTCACTGGGTTTGAAGTTTGTTGCCAACCCTGCATGCATATTGGCGAAGTACTCCAAAATGGTCCAATTGCTGGTGACTCCACGCAATGCGGTTTGCCAGGTGTGCATGTGGGCATTGACGAGTCCAGGAATCACGATCATGCCAGTGGCATCGATCACTTTAGCCGTTGGAGAGCTCAATTGCTCTCCGATCGCCTTGATCGCATCACCTTCAATCAAAAGATCTGCGTGTTCCATCTCCCCGAGTTGAGCATCCATGGTGATGATGGTGGCATTTTGGATGAGGGTTTGTTGCTTCATGTGAGTCTTGGTCCCTGGGTCTAGGCTTGATGTGTGTGATGAAGGGATTTTGATGAACTTTTAGGACTTTGGACATTGGGGCTTTCAAGTAGAAAAAACCTGCTCGACAAAGGGGTTGTCATCAATGTGAAAATATGATTTTTTTCTACGATTAAAATGAAATCGCTTAAAGTCTTTACATTTCTTTAGCCGTTTTTTTACGCAAGATACAAAGTTTCCACCGATACTGCGATCATGTTCATTAGAACTTTGGACATTCTCAACAACAGGAGACCGCTTTGAAACCCTCAAATACACTGATTTTGAAAGTTGCCGAGAGTGCACACCGAATGCTGCTTTTGCTTTTGGCCCTTTCGCTGCTGGCTTTTTTGGGCTTGGCCCGAGCACAAAATACCCCTGATCTGAGCTCCTCTCCTCTCATGGAGCGCATGCATCCTGGCATGATGGGTGAAGGCCCATGGGCGGGCCCTCACTCCAAGGAGCAGCTCGAGCGCATGTGGGCCAAAAGAGTTGAGCGCTTTGATCGTCGTCAGGCCGATTTCAAATCGCGCCTTAAAATTACACCGGCTCAAGAAGCCGCTTGGTCTCAATTCGTTCAAGCCATCAGACCCCCTCAAACGCCCCCTCAGCCACCAATGGATCGCGATCAAATGCGCGCCATCATGCAGCTCAGTGCGCCACAAAGAATGGAGAAAATGATGGCCCTTCACGAGCAATCTCATGCTCAGATGAGTCAAAAGATGCACGACCGCTTGGAGGCGGTCAAGGTGTTTTATCCACAGCTGAGCCCAGAGCAACAAAAAGAGTTTGACCGTTTCACTATGCATCACAACCGCATGCATTGGGGGCGCGCCAAAGCTGATTGATTTCTCCTGCCCTAAAGGCTTTGTCTTAGGGTTAAGGTATTTGATCGGGCAGTCTTGGTTGAACCAAGACTGTTTTTTTTCGCCTCAACTGCACATCAGTTTGATGTCTTCAGGCAAGGGGATGGCTTTGATTTTGTTGGCGACTTCAGGGTGTTTGATGCAAAAAATGCGAGTTTCTTGGCCTTCGCAAATCAAATCGATGCCTCTCATCACTCTGTGATTTTGTATGAACGCCTTGCCTCTCCATTCGGCCACATGGGTATGGATTTGAAGGGTTTGCCCGTAACTGGCAGGCTGTACAAAGCGATTTCGGATCTCAAGCAATGGGGTGCCGATGATGCCGCTGGTTTTTTCGAGCTCGCGCCATGGTGGCAGACCGCAGTTGCGAAAGAAGTTCTCTGACGATGCATCCATCCATCTCGAATAGTTGGGATAGAACACGATGCCTGCTGGGTCACAATCCCCAAAGGTGACGGTGAATTCATAGATGATGGTTTTTGGAGTTGTCATAGGATCTTCAATAGGTGTTTGGCCATAGGATTTTGAGAACATTTTCCATGAAATCGTGCCACGGTGCAAAAAATTCCCAGGCCATTCACCACCCAAGTTTGGTGAGACGCTAGAAAAAATACATGATCCGCGGTTTTTTCTCCTTTAAGTTTGCGTTTCGTTGAGCTCAAATCGATTTTCTGTTTCATTGATACAAGATCTCAAGGGGCTTACACATGCAACTGCGACATGAGGACCGTGGTCTGGTGGTTGGTTTCGCTCATTTTTATGAGCAAGAGAAAAGAATCATTCAAAGCTGGTTCATGGGACAAGAATTTGGATCATTTTTGGCCGATTGCTTGGGACAGGCCTGGAGTTTGGAGACGGCCTTGTGTTGGGTTTTGGTGCTGGCATTGAGTCTTTGGTCGAGCTCATGGAATGCAATGGGCGTTATCACACTCCTTTTGATCTTTGTCTTGATGGTGCTTGCCATGAGAGCGATGTTTCAAAGAAGGCTAGAGCGTCAACATTTACCCAATTTGTTGCAATCTGAGTTGGGACTCAAGAGCGCACGCACTCGTGCTCGCAGCAGAGTTGGAAGGGATTATTTTTTAGGTTATACCAGTGACAAAGCCAAAGAAGTTTGGGTCGGGCAAGAGGAGATGATGCGGCATTTCTTGATTGCTGGAATGACTGGGGTGGGGAAAACCGTCGCTTCTAACTTGTTGATGGCTCAACAAATGTCAAAAGGCGGTGGTCTCCTGTGGGTGGATGGAAAACTGGACCCACACAACATGACTTTTTTCTATCAGTTGGCCAAATGGACCGGTCGCGAAAGCGATGTACGAATCATCAACCCCGCTCACCCTGAGAAATCAAATACATACAACTTTGTACTCTACGGCAGTGCTGATGAAGTGGCCTCTCGCATTCTCACGACGTTTGGTGCAGCCACTTCGAGTGCAGGCGCAGATTATTACAAGCAAGCCGCCAATCAAGGTCTGATTTGCATATTGGCTGTGCTCAAATGGCTCAATCTATCTTACAACTGCATGGACCTGGCCATCTTACTCAGCCACCCCAAGGCCTTGGAGGATTTGAACAAAAGGGTTCAAGTCCAGGGAAACCTGGGGCGGGAAGCGAGTGCGTTTGCTCTATTTTTGGAGTCCTGCAGCGATACCTCTCGAAAAGCACAATCGCCTCAGCTTGACACCAAAAAGTTGAGGGACTTGTTTGGTGGTATTGCGGGCCGATTGTTTGTGTTTGGCAGTGGTACGTGTGGTGAAATCACGGGCTCATACACGCCTGACATTAATTTGTTTGAATCCATTTGTGCCAAAGAATTGATTTACTGCGCTTTGCCCTCTATGGGGCAACACGTCACCGCTCAAAATTTTGGCAAGATGCTCACGGGCGATTTGCGCAGCGCCATCGCCAAGGTCCAAGCCTTGCCCCTAGATGAAAGACCCAATCCTCCTTTTATGGTGTGGCTCGATGAGGTGGCGAGTTACGCCAGTGCACAGGCCTTGGCCGCCCCCTTTCAACAAGCCAGAAGCGCAGGCTTGAGCATTGGTGTGGGCTTTCAAGAGCATGCCAGTATGCAGGAGTTAGGGCCTTCTTTTTTGGGGACCATCATGGGCAACACCTATAGCAAGCTGTTTTTCAAACCCGCGGAACTTGATACCGCCACAGTTTGGTCCAAGATGCTCGGCACTCAAAAGGCAACGCTTTCAAGGCAAGCGAGGGCGGTTGTGAGTGCGCAAGAGGTGGGGCTCTTCAATTCAAAAGCTTTTGGGCATGTGCTCAAGTCGAAAACCGATTCTTCTAGCGAAACGCAAGCCCAATGCGAGCGTGTTTCAGTGCAACAGTTGACTCGATTGGGGCAAGGGCATGCCGTGTTCTTGTCAGGCGGAACCCATTTGTATGATGTGAAGATTCCCATGATTGCGTTCACCCCCGCCTTGCAAGCTCAGCTGGGAGATTTGAAAATCCAGCGCCCACCCACAGCCGCCAAGCACGATCGGTGGATCAAAACCCAAGCCTTCAACGACCAAGGTGCGCACTCTGAAAAGCGTCTGAATGGATCGGTCAAGGGGTTGTTTCTTCAACACCATTACCGCGATTGGGTGAGTTCAGCCGGCATTGCTGAAGGCAAACTCGCTTGCGCAAGTCGGTCAATGGAGCAGCAGCGGGGAGAGGAGCGGGCCAAGCAAAAGTTTCAAAAT
>Ga0208618_1000148_pt1 | contig 32399 bp, 31 predicted proteins | sample CryBogCBE18Jul08_FD_184585 | JGI IMG/M metagenome (GOLD analysis project Ga0208618, IMG submission 184585) | Freshwater microbial communities from Crystal Bog, Wisconsin, USA - CBE18Jul08 (SPAdes) | ecosystem: Environmental > Aquatic > Freshwater > Lake | place: Crystal Bog, Wisconsin, USA...
TTTTCAATTTGAGCTTGAAGTTTGTCTAAGCATTTCAAGTTGGAGTAGAATTTTTTTGAAATTTTCGGGGTGTAGCATAGCCTGGTAGTGCGCCACGTTCGGGACGTGGAGGTCGGAAGTTCGAATCTTCTCACCCCGACCAATCCTATCCCTTCTCTTCACTTCATCCACTTTTGTAGAAAAACGGCGTGTCCTTTGTCCGCTTGCAATTGGTAGCGCTCAAAACCAAACGCTTCATAGGCATTCAATGCTTGAGTGTTACCTGTTAGCACTTCCAAAGTCAGCTTGCAGCAACCCATTTTTTTAGCATGCTCCTCGATGTGTGTGAGCATTTTTCGCCCTACCCCTTGATATCGACTCTCTCTTTTGACCACAATGTCATGTACATTGAGTATGGGTTTGGCTTTGAAGGTGGAATAAGCCATGAAACAGTTGATCAAACCTAGCGGCTCATCAGGGTGCTCCTTCTCGAAAGCCATGAAGCTCAAAGCACCAGGCCAATTTCTGAGATCTACGCAAACTTTCTCTAGTGTCGCGATCGGCAAGGACTCTCCCCCACCCATGGGATCCATGGCATAGTGGTTGAGCAATTCACAAAAGTGTTTACAGTCTATTGAATTTGAAAAATCGACTGCTTTGATTTCAATCATTTGTGTTCACTTCCCTATCGTCAAGGATCTGTTCTTCTGCATGGGATCAAATCTAGCTTGTCTTTGATCGATTATCATGATCATATCGCCATTGGAATCTGACATGGCCAAATCAATCAACTCATCTCAAAACCCATGTATTCACTGATCGCTTTCGATGCTTACGGCACCTTGTTCGATGTTTACAGCATGACTCAATTGGCTGAGGAATTGTTTCCCCAGTTTGGAGAGAAGCTGTCCTTGATGTGGAGAGATCGACAAATCGAATACACCCGCTTGATCTCCTTGAGCGACCCCCAGCCCCAGGGGAGTAAACATTACATGCCCTTTTGGGACGTTACCATTTTGTCCCTGCGTTATTGTTGCAAACGATTGGGTTTGAATCTGACGGCTCCTATTGAGCAAAGACTCATGGATCAATATGCCAAGCTTGAAGCCTTCAAAGACTCTAAACCTGTCCTTCAAACCATCAAGTCAAAAGGCATTCCCACAGCCATACTCTCCAATGGCAGTGTTGCCATGCTCGACACCGTTGTTCAAGGCAATGGCTTGGAGCCCTATTTGGACCGCATTGTGAGCGTAGAGCCTGCTCGTATTTTCAAAACTGCTCCACAAGCGTATCAATTGCTTTGCACATCCTTTGGTGTCAGTGCTCAACAAATCCTTTTTGTCTCAAGCAATGCTTGGGACGCACTTGCTGCTTCTTGGTTTGGCTTTGATGTTTTTTGGGTGAATCGCCAAGGGCATCCTTTTGAGGAAATCGGACCCACACCCAAATTCACAGGCTCATCGCTGGATGAGTTGCTGAAAGTGATTTGATCGCACCGCTAAAAGTGCTTTGAGAGGTGCAGCATCGGTGTGTGCTGCACCCCTTGTCTCATCAAGCTCTTTGTTCGCTGGAAGCCGGTATCAACACCACCATCGCGTTGGCCAAGAGAATGGTTCCAGCCAAGAAATAGAAGGCCGCCATCAAGCCCCACTGATCGGCCACGAGTCCACCCAAAATGGGGGCCACGGACTGAGCAGCCGACTGCATGCCAAACATCAAGCCAATGCTGGTGCCACCCATGTTTTGAGGTGTCGCCTCAAGCATCCATGCTTGCATGACAGGTCTGGCTGCGTAGAGGAAGAATCCAAGCACCGCAATCAAACCCACAAAAAGTGTCGTACCGCCCGCAAAGGTCATCAACACAAGGACAGCTCCACTCATCGCAAAACATGACATCAACAGGGAGCGTCTACCCATTTTGTCAGACAAGTGTCCAGCAATGGGGGCAGCCACAAAGCCTGCAACTTGCAAGATGGCCATGGTGACACCCACCCAAAACACGTTGTAATGCATTTCTTTGGCCAAATACAAAGGCAAGAAAGTCAAAAGTGTGCCTTGTGTCATGGATCTGAAAGAGGAGCTCAAAATGAGTAGCAAAAGCCCAGGTGTTTTGAAGAGGTCAACCAAGCCCTTTTTGTAACTGCTCAAACTTTGTTGCTTGCCCGAGTCTGCAATCGCACTGCCCTGGGAAGCAGCGGTGCCATCTGTGGTTTGCGCTCTTTTGGACTTTGGCGCAAAAGTGACGGCGCCCAAAAAGTACAAAATCAAAATAGACATCACCGCACCGGGCACCACGTTCAACATCACAATTTGTCGCCAAGACATGGCAGAGAGCAATGCGCCAACGGCCAAGGGCGCCAGCGCATCTCCCATGTTTCCGCCCATCCCGTGCAAAGACAAGGCAAGTCCTTTGCGATCAGGAAACATCTTACCCAGCAAAGGAATGGCCGTTGGGTGCCACAAATTGTTGCCCATGCCCACCAACATGGCACAAGCCAAAAGCATCCAGTAGGTCGTTGTGAATCCCATTAAAAAGTATGGAAATCCAACCCAAAATAAAGACATGGCCATCAATTGGCCTTTTTTGCCCCACACGTCAACGAGCATGCCACCCGGTAAATTCGAAATGGCACCTGCTGCGTATTGGCAAGTCATGATGAAACCAATTTGGCTGTAGCTCAAGCCGAGCTCTTGTCCAATCAAGGGCAAAAGCATGAAAAAAGTGGCCGGATACCAATGTGTGAGCGAGTGCCCCAGGGTGATGAGGCCCATGTTTCTGAAAGTTTTGGGCGACTCGGGCTGACCACCTTGACCAGAGAGGGGTGTCTCTAATGTTTGTGTATTCATTGTTTATTTCCCTTGATGATGATTTCATCGTACAAGCGCTTCCACTTGTCACGCTGATCCAAGCTCTCGTTTGGATCGACCACATTCATTTTGATTTTTCGAAGGGCCGAAGGGTACTTCGTGTTGCTGGCGATGTAGTCGATCTTCACATAGGCCTCCTGTCCCTCGCCCAACAAATAGTCCATGAGCAACGCTGCTGATGCAGGATGAGGAGCATTTTTCAAAACCGCAACCCCATTGGTTCTCGCAACCGCGGGCTGAAGCACCACGTAATCAATGGGTGCACCTTGCTTTTTGAAATTCTCAGGCATGTAGTTGTAGACGGTGAGTGCCATGGGCACATCTCCTGATGCCACCATGGCGGTCAAGTTGAAGTGACCTTTCCTCACCGTGATGCCATTTTTACTCGCCAAATCTCTGAAGTACTGAAGCCCTTTGGCTTCTCCCATGGCTTTGACCACGGTCACGAACCAATCGATGTTCTCCACCTCATAGCCCAATTTACCTTTGAAGCGGGGATCCAAAAGATCCTCATAAGTGCTGGGCAAATCGGACTTTTTCATCACATTGGTGTTGTAGGCTTGAACCCAAAGTGAGAAGAGGGTACTGGCCCACTCTTTGTGAGAAGGCAATGAGCCAGGCATCAAATCTGCAAAGTGAGGAGATGCAACGGCTTGGAGTAATTTCTCGCGGTGCAAGGCCTCCAACTCCACAGCTCCTGCATGAAAAACATCCACGGTATAGCGGTGCCCTCTTGCCTCCGTGATGGTTCTGGCCAAACAACTGTCTCCGCTGGCCCTCCAAATGTTGACATGAATGCCATACTTTTTCTCGAAGGGGTCAAAAATGCCCTTCAAATCCTTCTCCGCAATGGACGTGTAGATGGTCACTGCACCACCCTCGGCCTTGGCCAAGTTCATGAGCTTGGCGGTTCGATCGGCGACAGGGTTCTTCACCACTTCCCAAGTCTGAGCGTTAGGGTTGACGTCTTGCGCCCAAGCCATGTTGAGTGAACTCTGGGCCACAAGGGCTGTCAACAAAGTCGTTGCTGCACACAGAGCCCGAAGGGTTTGCTTGGGGTTGATCAAGACCGCTCTCCTTTAAGAATTAGACTCCACCGCGGTGGCTGAAAATCTCATCGTACAAACGACTCCACTTGGCGTTGTCATCCAAAGTGACTTTGGGGTCTGCAAACACCAATGGCATCTTATTGAGCGTAGAGGGTACTTTGGTGTTGGTGGGAATGAAGTCGCGCTTGCTCAAAATGGTTTGACCGACCGACAAAATGAAGTCTTGGAAGAGCACAGCCGCGTAAGGGTGAGGTGCATTCTTGTTGACACCCACACCGTTGGGACGAGCGATGGTGGGCTCCAAGGCAAACCAATCCATGGGAGCACCCGCGTTTTTCATCTGTTCGACTTTGTAGTTGTACAAAGTGAGGGCAATGGGCACTTCACCAGAGGCCACCAAATTGGCCAGCAAGGTGTGACCCTTCCTCACCGTGACGCCGTTCTTGTTGGCGATCTCTTTGAACAAAGCAACACCCTTGTCGTAACCCATTTGGGTCACAGTACCAGCCAACCAATCATCGTCATTGGCCTCAACAGCCAACTTGCCCTTCCACTTGGGGTCAAGGAGCTCAGCGTAGGATTTGGGCAAATCCGCTTTCTTGAGGACTTTGGTGTTGTAAGCCAGGGTGAAGATGTTGAGTCTAGAGGCAATCCATTCGCGGTGGGGCAATATGGCTGCGGGGATCAAATCCGCCAAAAATGGAGACTGACAAACTTGCAAGATGTGCTCACGGTGCATGGCCTCCATCTCTGGGCCATTGGTGTCGATCAAATCCACTTCGTTTTTATTCGCTTTGGACTCAAGCACCACGCGCTGCAAAATGTTTTCTGAACCCGCACGCCACACTTTGGTTTTGATGCCATAGCGCTTTTCGAACTCGCTGGTGAGCGCCGTCATGTCATCCATGGGCATGGAGGAATAAATGGTGACCGAGCCCTCTTTTTTGCCCATCTCCACCAATTTGTTCAATCGATCAGGACCGCTCAAAGCCGAAGCCACCCCAGTGGGTAAACTGGCTTGGGCGGGGGTTGGTGTTTGAGCAAACGTTGTGGTGAGCGATGCTGGTGCAAGGGTGGCACCAAAGGCCAAAGAGCCAGATTGAATCAGACGCCTGCGAGAAATTTTTTGGTTCATTGAAGTGCTCTCAAAGAAACATCACAAAACACCCATATGCCAACAATGCAAAGTTGGGTGGGGAAAGTAAAAATCAAATCCTCAACGATAAAGGGCTTGTGACCCATGGCCCCAAGCCCCCCAGCGTAAATTGACTATGCGATCAAGTCAACGCGGGCAAGGTGGCCAACTCGTTTTCGTAGGCTTCTTGCATTTTAGGGGTCAAACCGTGTTCAGACAATGCGTTGGCAAAACGGTCACGCACCAATTGGCTCTCATCGGCGTAGTCGATTTGGTCTCCACCCACACGGCGGCTGATCCAAGCTTTGGGCACGCCCTGAGCATTTCTCACTGACACCACCTCGTGCTTGAACGCCAAGTAGCGTGCAGGTGTGGTCCCGGTGTTGAAGTGCTGGTGGAACCACATGTTGGGTGGCACGATCATGGAGCCCACTTGCCAGTCGTATTGACGTGGCTCTTCTCCCTCGGGCCACATCAAGCTGTAGCCTTCGCCACTCAAAATGATCACGTGAGCGCCTGGTCCATGGCAATGGGCCTTTTTATAGGTGCCAACGGGAAATTGAGAAATGTGGCTGTTCATGGAGCCGCGCGCCATGTTAAAGCGAATGTGACCACCACCTGCTCCGCGCTCTTTTGCGCTGATCAAAGGCAAATTCACAGCATCGGCCACGAAATTGGTTTCAAGCAACAAGCCCTTTTGCTCGCCTTGGCCGCTGAAGTAATCGGGCTCACCATTGAAGCGGTTGGCAAAATCATGCTTGGTGTTGAAGACGAATTCCAAATCTTCGTACAAATTGATCACAGGAGGACCATTCGTCACAGCGACATAACGTGCAGCGTCTTTGCCAGAACCATTGAAATGCTGGTGCCAGCAGTTCAATGGAATTGCAAACAAAGCACCCGCTTGCCACTCGAACGTGATGCGGTGACCTTCATCGTTCCAAACGGTGGTGGAACCACGACCGGACAATACATAGATCATTTCCTCAAAGAGTTGCCTTTGGGGTTCGAGTTGTTTGCCTGGCGCGATTTCCATCACGTAGCAATCGTTGGAGGTTCTGGAGGCCTCGTGATTGATGAAAACACCCTTGCCCCCACGTCTCGCCCAAGGCTTCACGTCCACGGTGTTCAAACTGGGCACATAGTGTGCACTGATGATGTCCAGGCCCTCTGCCTTGACCCAACGGGTATAAGGTGTTTCCTTTTCAGTAGCAAACTTTTGCGCCAAGTCTTCTGATACTAATGCGTTTTTACTCATGGAATGATGTGTCCAACAGGTTCAATGGGGGTTAAGAGAAAGATTAAGCTTTGCTTTTGAGGTACTTCAAAATGGCCTGCGCATCCAAAGTGATGCTGGGGTCGTACTCAGGTGCATTGTCGAGTTGCTCCATGTCGTTCAAACCGCAATATTTGAAAATGCGGTTGGTTGAAGAGATGAGGCGCACGGGATGATTGGGGTCTGAGTTGAAGTGCTGGTGAATGGTGTTTGGTGGAATGTAGATCACGTCTCCAGCTTCCCACTCATAGCGCTTGATCTCGTCTTGGGGTTTCCAGTGATAGGTGTCGGTGATTTCCACATCGCAGTCTTGGTGCAAATCGTAACCCTTGCCCTCGAGCACATAGACGCACTCTTCGGCCAAGTGGCGGTGACGACCTGAGTGCGAGCCCGCAGGAATGATCTGCATGTAAGCATCCACGGTCTCAATGCGAGTATTCATTTGCTCATTGATCAAGTGCTTGAGCAAACCTTGGCGAGCCATCTCCCAAGGCATGTCGCTTGGGTGAATGACTTTCTTGCGCTTGGAGTTTCTGACAGGTGCTTGCTCAGCATCGTCCAACAGACCTTGATAGTAAGCGCCTTGGGCTGAGCCCTCTAACCATGATTTTGATTCGTCCCATGCCATTTCAATACCCTCCTTCAGGGTGGTTCAAGTTGTCTTCGAATTGTCTTGCCTTAAAGCCTTCGCCACCAGGTGCTGGCTCGCTTGGGCGGGGTTCCACTTGGTGTTGGAAGAGCATGTTCATGAACATGTACATGGGCTTTGTCTTGATGACCAGCGCACGAGCGGGACGCTCATTGCTGGCGTTGAAGTGTTGGTGCACGCAGTTGTTGTGCACGATGGCAACGTCTCCGGCCTTCCAGTCGTAACGGATGCCGTCATGAACTTCGTAGCCCGTGCCATCCAAAATGTAGAAAGCGGCTTCGTTCACATGTCCGTGCTTTTGAGAGTGGCCACCTGGACCGTACTCTTCCAAGTGCATGTGAAACGTTTGGGTGATGCCATCTTTGGGCTCCACGTAGTGGCGGCTGAAGGCTTGAGGACCATCGCTGAATTTGAGGTCGCGACCTTTTCTCACACGGGGCATGGCGCGCAAACGAACGAGCTCATCTTTGAGGTTGTAGGGACCCGCAATGGCTCGCACAAATGTGCGATCTTTCTTGCTGTGGTAATGCGATTCATTGGGCACGTAGTCCGCTGAATTGGTTTCAATCGTTTTGACAGTCATGTTTGAACCTTGGTGGATGAATAAAGAAAAAAGAAAACGGAGATCAATTGCGTGTGGTTTTGAAGATCACACAATTTTGTGGATCAAAATGCAAGTGAATGGTGTGCCCAACGGGCGTTTTGTGGCTGGGGTGTACACGAGCCAAAATGACCTTCTCTCCCAACTTGACTTGGAAGTCGAGCACTTCGCCCAGGAAAATCTTTTGATCAACCAAACCGTTGAAGCGGTTGTTGTGAGGCACTTGAGGGGTGTCTTCACTCAAATGCACGTTCTCGGGTCTGACGCAAATTTGAACCGCATCACCCACTTGGCTCGTTGGATCAAAGGGCACTTGAACCACACCAATTTCGCTCTCAAGCGTCATCAAGTTGTCGCCTGCGTGAATGGCCGTGATGCTCGCATTGATGAAGTTGATGGCACCCACAAAATCGGCAACAAAGGTGTTCTTGGGTGTTTCGTAGATCTCACGCGGCGTGCCGCGCTGAACGATGCGTCCCTGGGACATGACGGCAATTTCGTGTGAAAGGGCCAGCGCCTCTGCTTGGTCGTGGGTCACGTAGATCGTGGTGATGTCGAGCTCGCGTTGGATCTTTTTGACCTCAAAGCGCATCTTTTCTCTGAGTTTGGCATCCAAATTGGATAAAGGCTCATCCAAGAGGAGGAGTTGGGGCTCCATCACCAAAGCACGAGCCAAGGCCAGGCGCTGCTGCTGACCACCTGACAAGCGGGTTGCATCTCGGTCATGGTACTGGGCCAACTCAACCGATTCGAGCACGCGCATCACGCGCTCTTTGATCTCACCGGGCGAGAACTTCTTTTGTCCCACTTCCATGGGAAAGCTTGCATTTTGGAAGACCGTCATGTGAGGCCAAATCGCATAGGACTGAAACACCATGCCAAAGCCACGCTTGTTTGGAGGCGTGAAGAGATTTTGCTCAGAGCTAAAGAGCGTTCTGCCACTCACCTCAATCACACCTTGGGTGGGTTTTTCAAGACCCGCGATGGACCTGAGGGTTGTGGTTTTTCCACATCCACTGGGCCCAAGAAGGGTGAAGAGCTTGCCCTTGGGCACCTCAAAGGACACATCCTTGGCAGCTTGCACCACCACCCCTTTGTCGCTCACATATTCGGTATGAAGACCAATGACTTTTAGCACGACTTACTTTCCTTTTGACAATTCAAACAAAGAGGCACGGACCAAACCCGAGCGGCACTTTAAGAAACTTCCTTGACACCGAAACGCTTACCAATGGCTTGAGCGATGACGACCAAAACCAAGAGCATCAAGATGAACAAAACCGACAAAGCTGACAACTCAACGTATTGACCGTTTTCCCACAATTCCCAAATCACAATGGAGATCACTTCCTTGCCTGGGCTGTAGAGCAAAATGGAGCTTGAGAGTTCGCGCACACAAACGATGAGCACGTAGATCCAACCGGCCAACATGCCGGGCTTTAAGAGCGGCAAAATGACACGGGTGAACACAGTGAGCCATCCAGCTCCACTCATGCCCGCAGAATCTTCCAAATCCTTGTGGATTTGAATCATGGAAGTCGTGTTGTAGCGCAAACCGTAGGGCATGAAGCGTGTCACGTAGGCCAACAAGATGATCCAAAACGTGCCGTAAATGCCGATGTCAAAGGTGAGGTAAAAGATCATGATCGACACACCCAAGACCAGGCCAGGAAAAACCATGGGGAGTGAAGCCATGTTGTCGAGCAGCCAGCGACCAGGGATCTTGGTTTTGACCACCACCCAACAGACCACTGCGGACAAGATCATCACGATCGTGGCACAAGCCACCGCCATCCACAAGCTGTTGAAAACCGCATTCAAAATGTCGCTTGAACCCAAAACATACCGGTAACCATCCAGTGTCAGGTGGTTCAACGCTTCCATGGACGGAGGCGCGTAAAACTTTTGCAGCGAGGACCACAAAAGCACGAAAAAGGGCAACACCACGATCAACAAGAAATAAACGACGAAGATGCCTGTGGTGAGGATTCTCCAGTTACCCAGATCAATGCTCCTTGGCCTGAAACCCTTGCCTGTGACGGTCACGTACTTGCTGCCAGACGCAGAGATTCTGGCTTGAATGTAGATGCCACCCGAGGTGATCACAAGCAACAAAACGGAGAAAGCCGAGGCAAGCCCCAGTTGACTTGGGAATTGGTGGATCGCTTCATAAATGGCGGATGTGAAGACCTGAATGCCTGCAGGAAGGCCCAATAAAGCAGGAACCTCAAAGGACTCAATGGCTCTGACGAAAAGCGTCAAAATCGTGGCCACAATCGCAGGAAACGCAAGCCTCAAGGTGATGCGCCAAAGCGTTCTCAAGACACTCGAGCCACTCATGACCGCTGACTCCTCCAAGGAGGGGTCCATGGCTTTGAAGGCCGCAGTCATGAGCAAAAAAGCCATGGGCGAGTAGTGCAAGCCGTCGACCCAAATCATGCCCCACATGGAGTAAATGTTAAAAGGTGGGTTTTCAAAACCAAACCACGATTGAGCCACCATGTTCAAGAGGCCAATCTTGGGACTGGCCAACATGATCCACGCAATGGAGAACAAGATGCTTGGAATGATCAATGGAATGATGGAGAGCGCGTAGAACAAACGACGCATGGGCGTGTTGGTTCTCTCGTTCATCCAAGCCAGTGCGGTGCCAATCGTGAAGGCCAAGAAGGATGCGCCCAGGGCGAACTCAATGGAGTTGCCCAAAGTCTTGATCGTCTCTGGATTTGTGTAGGCCGTGATGTAGTTGTTGAGCGTGAAGATCGAGGGCGCGTCGGCCGTCTCTGGCGTTAAAAAACTCTGCCAAACCATGAAGCCAAAGGGCACCAAGGCCAAAAAGCCCACCACCACCAAACAAACGCCAATCACCAACCACTTGGGATCGAGGCCAACTTTGAGGTGCTCAAGGGGCGCAGGGGCAACCGGAGTTTGCACTAGGAGTTCTCCAAATAAACATTCACAGAGGAAACATTGTAGAGCCAGACACGCTCGAGGAGGGGTCTGCTGTCGGAATTTATCGTTCCTTTATACAGAACATTGATCCGTATAAAGGCACAAGCGATATTAGGCGTCATTCCGAAAATTGTGTCAATAGCGAAAAATGCGGGTTTTCCCTTGATAACTTTGGTATGCATTTCACTCGCAACTGTTCAATATTGCTCAATTTGTGTGCTTTGTGCACAATCGCGTGGTTTTCCCTAGTATTCTTTTATGCTGAACGATGTTCTTTATAAAAGAAATTGAGTTAAGATCAATTCAACAATCGTATGAATCATGCTCATGGAACGCACACCTTCTAAAAGCTCACGACTTTCCTCCGTGGCTGCGGCCGTTCGGGTGCTCAAATGCTTCTCCGAAATGGAGCCCGAGATTGGCATCAGCAGCTTGGCCAAGCGCCTCTCACTTGCAAAAAGCACGGCTCACCGTTTGGCGGTGACCCTGCTCAGCGAAGGGTTGCTTGAACAAAACCCAGAAAACGGCCGCTATCGACTGGGCATCAATTTGTTCATCATGGGCGCCTTGGTGCGCAGGCGACTTGATGTCTCCAACATGGCTCAACCCTTTTTGAAAGTCTTGAGAGAGAGAACGGGTGAGACGATTCACTTGGCCGTTTTGAATGAAACCAACATCATCTACCTCTACAACTTGGAGAGTGCTCAAGCCATCCGCATGAAAAACTACATCGGTACGTTCAAGCCCGCTTTTTGCACATGTGAGGGAAGGGCCATTTTGGCGTTCAGTCCCACCGAATTGATTCAACGCGTGATCGCCTTCGATCTCTCGGCCAGAACGCCCAACACGGTCTCCTCCAGCGCAGAGCTTTTGAAAGTCTTGGCCCAAGTCAAACAACAAGGCTATGCCATTGACGACGAGGAGTCTGAGGTGGGCATGAGGGGCATCTCTGCGCCCTTGCGAGACATCACCGGACAAGTGGTGGCCTCCATTGGTGTGGGTGGACCCAGCCAACGCTTGACGCTCAAAAAGCTCAGATCTTTGGCGCCCTTGGTCATCCAAACCGCAGAGGACATTTCCGTGCAACTGGGCTACAGGGCTTGAGCGTTTTTTTTCATTTCACCGATTCCTCACCTCTTTCGCCCTTTGATCCCTCTCTAATCGCTGCCAACCCGTTTCAATTCACCTTCATCTCATGCATCAAGTCCACATCGAACCCAGTCAAACGACATTTTCTTGCCAAGAAAGAGACACCATCCTGCGCGCAGGTTTGCGCGCAGGCATCGCTTTCCCCTATGAATGCAATGTGGGCTCTTGCGGCAATTGCAAATTTGAACTTCTCGAAGGCGAGCTCGAAAACACCTGGCATGATGCGCCTGGTTTGAGCGAAAAAGACAAACAAAAAAACAGACACTTGGGCTGCCAAAGTGTGGCCAAAGGCAATGTTCGCATCAAGCTCAGAGAGCAAGCGCGCTACGCCCCCATTCACACCCCCATCAAAACCGCAGCCCACTTTGTGGAGCAACGCGTGATCACGCATGACATCAGTGAGTTTGCCTTTGAAACCGATCAGCCCATCGAGTTCTCAGCGGGTCAATACGCCTTGATCGAGTTGCCCGGTGTGACTGGAGCACGCGCATACTCCATGAGCCAAGCGGGTGGCCAACACAAGAGGATCGAGTTTCAAGTTCGCCGTGTACCCAACGGCATTGGCTCCCAAGCCCTTTTTGATTTGAAGCCGCAAACGCCCGTGAGCATCGATGGCCCCTACGGCATGGCTTATTTGCGTGAAGATTCGAGCCGCGACATTTTGCTCGTCGGTGGCGGCTCAGGCTTGGCGCCCATGGTGTCCTTGGCTAGAGGAGCCCTCACCTCCTCCAAAATGACCCACCAACAGGTGCACTTTCTCTACGGTGCCAGAGAGGAGCGTGACGTTTGTGGACTGGATATGCTCGAGTCTTTGCCCCATTGGGCTGAGCGAGGACATTACACCGCTGTGTTCTCACACCAAGCGCCTGGTGCGCCCATGTCTGGAGATCGACTCAATGGCTTTGTGCACGAAGCCGTTGCATCCCTGCACTTGGACAAACTCAGTGAGTTTGAAATCTACTTCGCTGGCCCGCCCTTGATGGCACAAGCGATGCTCAAACTGCTGATCGAACAAAAGGTGCCCATGGATCAAGTTCATTTCGATCAATTTTATTGATTCACTGAACTGGCTCATTGAAGGCTCCACTTTACCCATCATCCTCCCTATCAAATTCGCTTGCCATGACCGATCAAACTGAAAAACCCGTCTTGAAGCATTCCATCCAAGACCACCAATATGGGGCCGATTACGCTCACACGCACGATGGGGATGCGGATCATGACCACGATCACGACAATTTCTCAGGCGATGACCCTTCACAAGAATCTTTGTGGCGTCAAGACAATGTGATTTTGCACAGCGTTGGCATCGACGTCGGCTCCTCGGGCACACAAGTCGTGTTTTCAAAAATTCACTTGCGCCGCATCGCTGAGGACCTCTCCTCGCGCTACACCGTGGTCGATCGCCAAGCACTCTACCAATCCCCCATCTCGCTCACTCCCTATTTGAGCGACACCACCATGGACGCCAAGGCTTTGGGCGAAATCATCGACAAGGCCTATCAGGCCGCTGGCCTTCACCCCGATGAGGTGGATGCGGGTGCGGTCATTTTGACGGGCGAGGCCTTGAGGCGAGAAAACAGCGAATCCATTGCGGCCATTTTGGCCGAACAAGGTGGAGAGTTTGTGTGTGCGGCCGCTGGTCACCACATGGAGTCCATGCTCGCTGTCTACGGCTCTGGAGCGGCCAAACGCTCCTACGACCAAAAGCAACGCATCTTGAACATCGACATTGGGGGCGGCACCACCAAGCTTGGCTTGGTGCAAAACGGAGAACTGGTGGCCACGGGTGCGGTTCACTTGGGAGGTCGTTTGTTGGTTGTCGATGAGAGCAACACCATCACCCGACTCGACCCCATGGGTCAGTACTTGGCCAAGCAAGCAGGGTTCAATTGGTCACTGGGCGACAAAATCAAACGAGACGACTTGGCCAACGTGGCCCATTGGATGGCCGATGCGCTCATGCGCGTGTTGAACCAAAAATTCACCAAAGAAGATCTCGAGCACATCTACATCACCGATCCGATTGAGGACTTTGGCGCACTCGATGGTGTCATGTTCTCTGGCGGCGTTGCCGAATACGTGTATCAACGTGAGATGAGAGACTTTGGTGACTTGGGCAAACTCTTTGGCACAGCCGTTCAAATGCGCTTGGCTGAAGGGCAGCTCAAAACACCTCTCTTGGAGGCTGGTGAATGCATCCGAGCCACCGTGCTTGGAGCCTCTGAGTACAGCGTTCAATTGAGTGGCAACACCACCTTCATCTCTGAGCCTGCGATCCTCCTACCCCGCAAAAACCTTCAAGTCATTCCCCTGCCCACCGTGTTTGGACCTGAGATCGACTCGCTCTTGGTCGCCAGAGAACTCACCCAGTCCTTCAAACGGCACGATTTGGTGGAAGGCGAACAAGATGTGGCCATTTCGCTGCGTTGGTTGGGGGCCCCATCTTTCACCAGATTGTCCGCACTGGCCAATGGCATCTTAAGGGCCATTCCCCAAACCTTGGCACAAGGACGGCATCTCTACATCATCACCGATGGCGACATTGCTCACAACTTGGGTCACATTTTCAAAGAAGACGAGCGTGTCAAAAGCGAGATCTTGGTCATCGACGGCGTCACCCTTTGGGGCTTTGATTACATCGATTTGGGTCGCATTCGCATGCCCTCCTTCACGGTGCCTGTGACGGTCAAGTCTTTGGTGTTCAACGAAGATCCACACGCACACGGCAAAGCCGACAGCAGCGAATGGCACGAGCATGGGGACGGCCAACTGCATCGCCACGGTCATGGTCACAGCCATGGCCACAGCCACGATCATGGGCATGGACACGATCACGGACATTCCCACAGTCATGGGCATGATCACGATCACGGTCACGACCACTCTTCAGGACACCACCACACCCACAAGTGAGGCAAAGCCCCTTGACGGGGGCTTGTCATGCGTTTACTCTTCACACGAATTTAGAAATCTTCACATGTTTGAATTTCAAGCTTCTTCCATTTGGGCCACTTTGGGCTTGCTCTTTGCGCTGGGCTTTCGCCATGGGCTAGATCCCGATCACATCGCTGCAGTCGATGGGCTCACGCGCATGCGATTCAATCAACACAGTTTTTGGAGCGCGCGATTGACTGGTGTCCAGTTTGCAAGTGGTCACTCACTCACCGTCTTTTTGGCAACCCTGGTTTTTTACTGGCAAGGGGTTTCATTGCCCGTTTGGCTGGATCAATTGGGGCTTTGGATTTCGAGTTTATTTTTGGTGTGGCTCGCCTACAGCAATCTCAAATATTGCTTTGGAGCTCGAGCTCACCATCACGAGCACTCCAGTCTCAAAACCTTGATCTTCAAATCCTTAGGAGCCTTTGCTCACCCCATGGGTGTGGGCTTTGCCTTTGCGTTGTCCTTTGACACTTTGGCCCAAGCGGGCCTCATGGCACACAAAGGTCATGAGATGGGCGGCTTTCAAATGATTTTGTGTTTTGCGTTTTGCTTTGGTCTGGGCATGATGCTCGCCGATAGCCTCAATGGGTTCATCGTGCATTGGATGGTCAAAAGCAGCGAAGACTTGGCCAAGCACACCGCACGCATCATGAGTGGCGTGATTGCCTCGCTGTCTTTGTTGGTCGTGGGCATTGAGCAAGGTCGCGAGCACTTGCCCGTTTTGGACCAATTTTGGGAGACTTATGGAGCTTGGGTGAGCACTTTGGGCACTCTGGTTTTATTGCTTTTGGTTTGGGGTTTCAAATCCAAACCCCATGTGGTCTCAGCTCACACCCACAGCGCCTCCCTGCAAACCCATTGAGGCGCTCAGCTGATGGTTTGCAAGTGAATGTGGGGCATGCCGTGGGCGTGATCGTGCCCATCGATGTGATCAAACACCTTGACCGGAACGTATTGCACAGCACCATGGCGAACGCCCGTTTGTGACATGATCCTTTGACACAGAGATTGAATTTCTTTGGTGGGTCCACGCAAGAAAAGCACTTCCAAACAATTGGAATGATCCAAGTGCAACTGAGTTGAAGAAATGGTCAAATGGTGGTGATCGTGCTCGAGGTTTGAAATTCTCTCGCTCACGGTCCTGTCTTTTTGGTCATACACATAGCCCAGATAAGCCACGCAATGCTCGTTCTTTTGACGCTTCAAGGCCTCTTGCGAGTGCCAGCCACGGATCAAATCGCGCACCGCCTCTGACCTGGATGCGTAACCGTGTTGCTCAGACATTTGATCCAATATGCTTGCCAACTCCGGATCGAGTGAAATGGTGATTCTCTCCATGCGACTTTGCCCCTTTTTGATCCCCAACTTTGTTCGTTGTGACGAACGTTTGCCTTAGTATAGCCCTGCTACAAACCCCAAGCTCAATGTGCGCCAAGACCCAGCATGATTCCCAAGTACGTTGCATCAGAGACTTCGCAATTAGAATCAAGAAAAGGTTTCGTGCACACGAGTCTCACCCCTCCTCACTGAGGCAATCAAGTCGACATGAAGATTCAAAAAATACCCGTTTTCTTGCTCACTGGCTTTTTGGGAAGCGGCAAAACCACCTTGCTCAAAGCATGGTTGCAAAGCGAATTGCTCAAAGACGCGGCCCTCATCATCAACGAACTCGGTGAGGTGGGGCTGGACAACCAACTTTTGGCCAACGCCAGCGAAAGTGCGGCTTTGGTGCCCAATGCTTGCGTGTGCTGCACGGGACTGCCCGCATTGAACCAAGCTTTGGAAGACCTCTTTTGGGCGCGATTAGAGAGAAGAATTCCAAGGTTTCCCAACCTCGTCATTGAGACCACAGGACTGGCATCGCCTGCTCCCATTTTGGCGTCCTTTGAAGAGAGCGCTTTGGTCAAAGAACGCTTTGAATGCATGGGCACCATCACCTGTTTGAGTGCAAGCACGGCACCCCAAGTGCTGCAATCTCACCCTGAAGCTCGCGAACAGTTGAAAGCAGCCAACGTGTGCATCCTCACCAAAACAGATTTGGTGGACCCACAACAACTTGAGGTGCTTCGCTTGAATTTAGAGGAGTTGTTGGCCGAGTCCCATCAACACACCCCCATCTTGATGTCTGGACAAGCCAGCTTGCCCGTTCAAGCCGTCTTCAAGGCCTTGCACCAAGCGCATGACTTCAACGCCTGCCATCCCAAAGCAGACACCGATACAGCAAAACATGTACATCACCACCATGGCCATGAACACGGTCATGAACACGATCACGATCATGACCACAGCGCTCACCAAGCCAGGTCCCTCTTTTGGCCGATAGACGGGAATGCGGATCACGAGAGAGTATTGTTCGACATCAAGTCACTCAAGTCCATCTTGGGCTCCAGCCTTTTGAGACTCAAGGGCCGAATCCAAGACGATCAAGGCGCTTGGCTCTTGCAATTGGCGCCCTTTGAACAAGAGCTGAGCATTGAGGTCGACCCGGTGCAAAGCTCAGCTCTTCTTGCTGGTGATTCGCAAGCCCCTCTTGGACTCACACTGATCGTGTCTTGGCCTTTGAGCGAGGCGCAAGAGAAGGCGTTGCCAAGCAACGCCCGTTTGCAATCTTAGTGGCTTTAGGCCCAGGGATTGATGGTCATGTGCACGGCGTCCTGAGCGCCTTGGCCTACCAAAGTTTTCAGAGCAAACTCGGTCTCAGACAAAGCAAATTGATGGGTGCTCATGCGTTGCACACCGTGCTTGTTTTGTGCAATCAATTGAAGCGCCATCTCAACGGACTCGTAGCTGTGCCCCCTCATGCCTTTGACGGTCAAAAAGCGAGCGATGATCATGTCGCTGTCAAAAGCGGGTACCTTGGTGCTTTTGAGACCACCCAAAATCACACGACCCTTTTTGCGCGCAAGTTGCAGCGCCATCACAACGGACTCTGTCCCGCCTGAGGCGCAATCGATGACCAAGTCGGCCATCAAACCGCCCGTCAAATTGGCCACGCCTTCAAGCACGTCATCGTCTCCAATGGCCAAGGTGTGGTGCGCGCCAAGTTCCTTGGCCATGGCCAAACGCTTTTTGTCATTGGGCGTGTTCAAGCCCGTCACAATGATCATCTGCGCACCAGCCTCTTTGGCCGCCACCACACAAGACAATCCTTGTTGTCCCGGTCCTTGAATGACAACGCATTGCCCAGGCCCCAAGCCCCCTTGCAAATAGGTCCACTCAATGCCATTGGACATGGGTAGCGCCAAGGCCGCGTACTTGGACTCCAAGGCGTCAGGTACTTTGTGAAAGACGGTGTTGATGTCAAGCTCAAGGTATTGGCTGTATCCGCCCCAAAGACCAGAGCCCACATTGAGCCCCGTCGCTCCGTATCGATTGCCACCCAAGCGCCAATCGGTGGCGTTGCAAAGGCGAAAATCCCCACTGCGACAAAAATCACAATGCCCACAGGGGAGGTATTCTTCAAGCGCAACCCGGTCTCCCTCCTTGACGCCAAATTTCTTGGCGGCAATGTGTCCCATGGATTGCACATGACCCACGATCTCGTGACCCAAGATCACGGGTCCACGGGTTTTGGGTAGGTTTTGGAAATACCCCCAATCGCTTCCACAAACTCCAGTGAGCTCGATTTTCATGAGCCCGCTCTCGGGCTTTGGCTCGGGAGTTTGAAACGTTTGGATCTCGATCTTGCCCCCTGGCACGGCGACAGCAGCTTGAAATGATTGGCCCATGTGATTGGGACTCCTATGTGGGGTTTGAAAGGGGATGAAAGCGCTTGGGCGCCAAGTGCTGGGACCGCAATGCCTTGGCACACAGGCTCATGCGCAATGAAGCGCGAAGGGGTGTCGCACGATTTGAGCGACACCCAAGAGAGCGATCAAACGCTTTGCTGAGGCTTACCAGGCACCGCTTTGAAATGCTCTTTGGCGGCTTCTTTGTAGACTTGGTCTTTCTTCAAAAGCACCGCCACAGAGCGCACCTTTTGGTCCTCTGGGGAGAGACCGGGCAAATCCATCGCAGGATTGTCCATGAGCGCTTTGGCCGCCTTCATCAAGCGTTGACGCGCCATGATGATGCCGTTGTCGGTGGAGACCAAATTCTCGCGAGTGCGGTCTTGAATATGGCCCATGCTCTCTTGCAAAGAGGCGTCTTGCATGCCAATGCCTTTGATGCCGCTGAAATAGAGATTGGCCTTTTGTGCCTCACGGTCCATCAGGTAATCGTTGTCCTTGTTTTGCAAGGGAACGTAGTTCTTGTCCACGACCACGTGCACACCGTGACCATCGATCATGGCTTGACGCTCTGAAGCAGTCAGTGCACGGGTGGGGTGGTAATCAAAACTCCAAGCCCAGCAGCGTGTGTCGTTGATGGGGACCCAAAAGTGTCCATGCATGGGGTGATCCGCACGGGGAGGCACCATGGTGAAGGTGGGCATGATCCAAGGTGTGATGCGCCAGTAGTACTGGTCGTCTTCTGCGTTTCTTCTCGCACCCACAAAGAGGCCTCCAGGCGCGTCCACCACCTCAAAGACAGGCTTGAAGTCGTTTTGGTTGTACTGGTTTCCCTTGGCTCCTTTGAACAAAGGATCGTGCAACAAGCTGCTGCCGTGAAGGAAAGAAACGTGGCTTGAGTCGATGCCGCCTTCCATGGCTTGGAGCCAATTGCAGTCTTGCAGTCTCTTGGACATGTACGTCTGATCCAAAGGCACGGTGGCAAACTCCCACTCGGGCAAAGGTGGGGTGAGCTCGGGAGGACCCATGTAGACCCAAATCACACCGCCGCGCTCAACCATGGGGTAGCCTTTGAGCTTGATCTTCTCGCAGTAACCGCTCTCATCGGGCTCGGAGGGGACCTCAACGCACTGACCCGTCACGTCGTATTTCCAACCATGATAGGGGCAACGGATGCCGTTTTCTTCATTGCGACCAAACCACAAAGACACGCCACGGTGGGCGCAAAACTCATCGATCAATCCCAAGCGTCCTGAGGTGTCGCGAAAGGCGAGCAACTTCTCAGACAACAACTCAAGCTTGACAGGCGGGCAGTCAGGGGTTGGCAACTCTTCGGACAAAAGCGCGGGCAACCAATAGCGGCGAAACAAGTTGCCCATTGGCGTACCCGGTCCGGTTTGCGTGACCAAATCATTTTGTTCTTTTTTTAGCATTGAGTAAGCTCCAAGAAAGTGTCAAGTGTGAAATTGAAGTGAACTTCGGAAATCGTTTTGATTAAGCTTCTTAGAAAAAGAAGCTTTGACCATTTGTCGTTCTCTATGCAGGAACATGGTTCTTGTATCAGAAACGAGGTTATCATTGAGGGGTAGTTTTTGTCAACAGGAGTTTTCAAATGTCAGCCGCATGTCAATATCTTTCATTGTGTAAAAAATCGGACGTCTCAGAGGGAAAAGCCATCAAAATCGAAAAAAATGGTTTGACCTTGGCGGTCTTCAACTTGAACGGCGAGTACTATGTCACCGATGACGTTTGCACGCACGGACCAGGTTCACTCTCGGAAGGCGAAATCAACGGAGATGAGGTGGAGTGCGACTTTCACAATGGCGCCTTCAACATCAAAACAGGCGAGCCCACAGCCCCTCCTTGCATGATTCCTTTGAAGACCTACAAAACCCACATCGAGTCTGACGAAGTCACCATCGAGACTTGAACCAAGAGGTCTCACCCACCGTGATGCGTAGCCCTTCTACCAGGGCTACACACTCCAAACCGATCGATCAATCCTCTCCCTTGAGACCCGCAGCCAAGGGGCTCCAACGCTTGACCTCGCTCACAAAGAATTGATTGAACTTGGTCACATCCCAGTCAAAGGTCTCCATGGAATCCTTGGCCAATTGCTCCTGCACAGAAGCGGTGTGCATGATGCGCCTGACCTCTGCATTGATGCGGTTCATCAACGCAGGAGACATGCCAGCGGGGCCCGAGAGCGAAAACCACGTGACGGACGTCAACTGCTTGAATCCCAACTCGGCAAAGGTCGGAACATTGGGAAATTCTTTCATGCGCTTGCTCGATGACACCGCCAACGCCCTTAGACGACCGCCCAAAATGTGAGGACTAGCCGTGGTGAGCGTGGTGAAGGAGGCTGGAATTTGCCCAGCCACCAAATCTGCCATGGCCGGTGACGCACCTTTGTAGCCCACATGGACCATCGGGGACTTGGTGATGCTTTGGAACAGCTTGCCAATCAAATAGCCATGAGTCCCTTTACCAGGTGAGGCCCAACTGAGTCCTCCAGGTAATTTTTTGCAGTACTCGATGAAGCCGTTCAAGTCATTGACTGGAACGTTGGCATTGATGGCCAAAGCCAAAGGGGGACCGCCCAAAACGGCAATGTGAGAAAAATCCTTAATGGGATCAAACGCATTGGGATTGTCCACTGGCGCGATCACGTGTGAACCAATTCCAGAGACCACCAAGTTGTAGCCATCAGGCGCCGTGTTTTTGACAAACTCTGATCCAATGATGCCACCGGCTCCCCCCTTGTTGTCGATCACAAAGGGTTGCTTGAAGGCGTCTGCCAGTCCAAGACTGGCCATGCGGCCCAAAGTGTCTGCACTCCCCCCGGCCGAATAAGGAACCACCAATTTGACGGCTTTTTGGGGCCAAGCGTCTTGCGCAAACGCTTCCTCTAGACCAGTGTTGAGCGCCAATGACGCAGCGGGTAAGCATTGTAAAAAATGACGACGTTGCACAAAAATGCCCTTTCAAAAAATTTGGCCACCAGACACTTTGTCCGCATCTGGTCTGGATCATGATAAATGAGTCACCCCAAAGAGGCTTCAACCAGGGGCAATTGACCCCAATTGATGCCTGCTTTGAACTTCCCGCACTTCATGTTCTCATGGGATTTTAAATCAAGTTGTTACCTATGGAGAAACAGCGTTCATCATAGCGGAATCACAAAATCAAGCGACTTCCTGGCTTGAGCTGGAACTTGGCCCTCAAAACGCAGGCGCAATGCAAAGACCCAAAAAAATCAATTTCAAGGTGTTTTCTCGTGATCCATCTTGAGCTCATTCATGCACAATCGACACCATGCACGATGCTCAACAAATTTTCATTCCCCAGTCCTTCAGTGAACTCTTTAGGGACCCGCTTCGCCCTCATGCGAAATTGAGCGAACCCTTCTCGCACATCAGTGCCAGGTACGACTTGTGCGAAGACTTGGCGCAAATGGTTTGCCAAACCGCACTCAACATGATGGGCTCTTTGAACATCACCGAGCATGATGTCATCGAGCGCATCCTTCAAGGCTTGAGTGTGGGTGAGAGCGTGGTGAGTGCGCCAGAGGCGCGCTGGGTCGTTCAACGCATGGCTGAATTGCTCAACTGGGACATCAAGGACATCTTCAATTTGCTCATGGAGATGCAAGCGCGTTTGCTCGAAAAGGCAGCAACGTCTCACGGGTTGACGCCAGACCCCTCGCTCTCTGAACACGAGCTTTGAGGTCCTCACGATGCTCTCTCAAAGCCTCTTGATCCAAGCCCTTTGGGCTTTGCTGGGTCTTGTGATGGGGAGTTTTTGCAATGTGGTGATCTTGAGGTTGCCCAAGATGATGCTTGAGGCCCATTCAGAGGAGGACTCCCAAGCCCTCACATTGTCGAGCCCAGGCTCACACTGTCCACATTGCAAGACGCCTCTCAAAGCGCGAGAGCTCGTGCCGCTCTTGAGCTTTGTCTTGCAAGGCGGCAAATGCCAGCATTGCCAAGCCTCTATTTCATGGCAATACCCACTCGTTGAGGGTTTGAGTGCACTTTGGTGGGGATTTTGTGCTCACCAGTTCTTGTCTCACCCCATCCCCAACGAACCCCTCTTGCTTGGCATTCCCGCACTCTACCTGTGCGCCTTGCTGTGGTCGGCGCTGGGCAGTGCCCTCCTTTGTTTGACCTTCATCGATCTGGCACACCACCTCTTGCCAGACGCCCTCACCCAGCCCCTTTTGTGGGCAGGACTCATTGGGGCGCATTTGGGGCTTTTGGGCATCGACTTGGATCACGCCTTGGTGGGCGCAGTCCTGGGATACGCGAGCTTGAGCGCCGTGGCGCTTGGCTACAAGCTCTTCACGGGCTTGGAGGGGATGGGGCAAGGCGACATGAAACTCTTGGCCGTCTTTGGCGCGTGGATTGGCGCATGGAGCCTGATTCCTTTGGTCTTTTTGGCCTCGGCGCTTGGGCTTGTCTTTGGTCTTTTACAACTGGTATCGAAAAAAGACATGACGCTCAAGAGCGAAATGGCCTTTGGCCCTTTTTTAATCGCCTCATTTTTGGTTCTGCTCTTCATGGGTCCAAACCATGCCTTGGAACTCATGGGCTTAAGGGATGTGGCCTCACAAGTGCAAATCCTGACCCCTTAGCCAAACTCTGCGCCTGAGCCTAAAATCCCGACCCATGAACCCCACTTCGAAACCACTGCGCCACCCCCCATCCCTTTGGTTGGGTCTGACAGGTGGCATCGGATCGGGGAAAAGCACCGTTGCAAAGATGTTGGCCAACTGGGGTGCCGTGGTGTTTGATGCCGATCAAATATCGCGAGCCTTGACGCTCCCAAAAGGTGCCGCCATTCCCCTCATTGAAGAAGCGTTTGGCCAAGAGGTGATCACGCCACAAGGCGCCATGGACCGCGCAAAAATGCGTGAGCGGGTGTTCTCTGACCCAGTGGCCAAGTCTCGCTTAGAGGCGATTTTGCACCCATTGGTGGAATCCACCCTCTTGCAGCAAGCCCAAGTGGCCTCAGACGAAGGGGCCCATGTGATCGTGCTCGACATCCCGCTCTTGGCCGAGTCCCAGAGGTGGCAGCAGCGCTTGGACCGCATCTTGGTCATCGAGTGCAGCCAGGCCACGCAAATCGAGCGCGTTCAAGCCAGGAGCCAACTCTCGCCCGAACAAACCCTGAGCATCATTCGAACCCAAGCCAGCCCCCAAGCTAGGCGCGCCTTGGCCGATTGGGTCATCTTGAACGATCACGTGAGTCTCTTGGAACTCGAGGAAAAGGTCCGAGCCGTCTTCAACGAAGTCCAACTCTTGGTGCAGCGCGCCACCCATTGAGCTTTTGAGATGTCATGGCCCTTCAAACCTTCTGGGTCCAAGCCTATAAATCTCATAAAAACTCAAGGACATTGAAAAAAAACGGTCCAGTCAAGGGTATCATTTAGCATGCGCTTTGAATGACCTTCCCGTGATCCTTTACGAACATCCTTTTAACGAACGTGTCCGCACCTATTTGCGGCTTGAACACTTGTTTCGTCGCTTTGATGTCCTTCAACAGCGCGTGGATCCCATCGATCACCATTTTTGCTTCACCACTTTGTTTGAAATCATCGAGGTCGGAGGAAGAACGGACCTCAAAACGGACATGCTCAAGGACTTGGATCGCCACAAGACACAGCTCTCGATCTACAAAACCAATCCAAGCGTTGACCAAGAAGTACTCTCCAACGTGCTCACCAACATCGAGAGTTGCTTTGACAATTTGAACGCTTTGGGCTCTCGCATTGCCCAACTCGTGAGCGAGAACGATTTCCTCTCTAGCCTGAGAAACCGCATCTCCATCCCCGGGGGCACTTGTGCATTCGATTTGCCCGTCTATCACGCTTGGCAACAAAAGGCCAACACAGAGAGACAAGAGGACATCAAGCGCTGGACCGAACCCTTGAGCCCCTTGTACAAAAGTGTGGAACTCCTCTTGGGTCTCATGCGCGACAACGGGACCCCTCAAAAGGTGATGGCACCTGCTGGCCTATTCCAACAAAACTTGCCCCAAGGCAAGTTTCAGCTCCTTCGCTTGTACATCGACCCAGCGCTCAATTTGGTGCCTGAGATCAGTGGCAACCGCATGATGGTCTCCATCCGGCTCATGAAAACCGGTGAAATGGGCAACGTTCAACCTTGCCCCATCGACACATCCCTAGAACTGGCTTTATGCAGTTGAGCCATGAGCAGCAACGCGTTTTTTCGCATCGTTAAATGCCCCGCTTGCGAGGGCGACAGCGTCTACAGCCCTCAAAACCCTTATCGCCCGTTTTGCTCTGAGAGATGCAAAAACCACGACTTTGGCGCATGGGCCAATGAAGAACACCGATTGGCTCAAGCGCCAAGCACCGAGGACTTGATCGATGAGGCCCTCGATTTGGACCTTCCACCAGGCTCTGCTCGCCCACCTCGAAGCACCTTGCAATGAGCCTTGGGGCATAGAGCTCTAGGACTTGAACTCTTCTTGCAACCACTCCAAGACGGGAATGGCACCAGGCAAAATAGGACTCAGTGCAACCGGCAAGCTCACCCACGCAAAGCTTTGACCTTCCCTCATTTGCAACTCTCCACTCCAAGAGGAGATTCGACAAAAGTGAAGTTCAACCAAAGCATGAGGGTAGTCCACACATTCAACCCTCCACGGCGTGAAGTCAAGGATCTTGACACCCAACTCCTCCATCAACTCACGTGCCAAGGCGTCCCCGACACCCTCGCCCTCTTCGAGTTTTCCACCCGGAAACTCCCAATAGCCCGCATACACCTTGCCCTCAGGTCTAGAGGTCATCAATAGGCTTTGGTCGGGTTTGATGAACACCCCAACCGCCACCTTGACCAAGGGTCGGTTCAAGTCCAAGGCCCGATCGGGCAAGGGAGCTGACACGTCTTTGGAGCCTTCGCCCAAAGCATTTGGCGCCTGCCATACCCGGCGAGTCTCGCCTTGCACTTGCTCAGTGTGTGCTTTGGGCTTGGCGTGCTTCATGGCTGCGTGAGATTGGTGCTCAAAACTGAGCAGAATAATCTTTTGCAAACTGATAAGCAACTCGCCCGCTGCGAGACCCTCTCTCCAAGGCCCACAAAAGTGCTGCTGGTTTGATCGCCTCAAAGTCACTCACATCGACCTTCAAAGCCACGAGCCACTGGTGCACAACACTCAGGTATTCGTCTTGAGCAAATGGGTAAAAGCTCACCCAAAGACCAAAGCGCTCGGACAAGGAAATCTTTTCTTCAACGCCCTCTCCGGGGTGAATCTCACCGTCCTCACTGGGTGCATAGCTCAAGTTCTCTTTCATGTACTCGGGCAGCAAGTGACGGCGGTTACTGGTGGCGTAGATGAGCACATTGGGCGTGGTGGCCGCAACTGTGCCATCCAAAATCGATTTCAATGCCTTGTACCCAGGCTCTCCATCTTCAAAGCTCAAGTCATCGCAAAAAATCATGAAGTACTCAGGTCTGGCACTCACCACATCGATCAAGTCAGGCAAATCGATCAAGTCGTCTTTGTCGACCTCAATCAACCTCAAACCCAAATGGGAGAACTCGTTCAAACACGCTTTGATGAGTGAGGACTTGCCCGTTCCCCTGGCTCCCGTCAAAAGCACGTTGTTTGCACCTCGCCCTTGCACAAAGTGCAACGTGTTTTTGACGATCTTCTCTTTTTGAGGCTCGATTTCCACCAAGTCAGCCAAGCGCAGTGGAGCTACATGGCGCACGGGCTCCAAGACCCCGTGGCCACTCGAGCCCGAGCGCTTCTTGTAACGAAAGGCGATGCTCGCTTGCCAATCGGGCTCACCCAAGGGCTTGGGCAACACCAACTCCACTCGGTCCATCAATCGCTCAACGCGGTCAACCAAACGCTCCAACACCAAAGCCACTTTGTCCATGGTTCAATTTTTCTCGATTAAGTTCAATGGGCTCAAAACCATCGCAAAAGACCGTGTCCTGGCAATGGGTCTGAACGAAACAGGTGAAGAGTTGCGGTATGCCAACTCTCTTCGATTAACTTCTGTAGTCCGCGTTGATGCTCACGTAGTCGTGGCTCAAGTCACAGGTCCACACCTCTTGTGCAAAGGGGCCACGCCCAAGCACCACGCGCACCAAGATCTCGGCCTTGGCCATCACCTCTGAGGCCCTGGCCTCCACGTACTCGGGATGACGTCCACCGTTTTTGGCCACATGAACGTCGTCCAAATACAAGTCGATCAGACCTGGGTCCAAGTCCTCGATGCCCGCATAACCAACGGCCGCCAAAATGCGGCCCAAATTGGGATCACTTGCAAAGAAAGCGGTTTTGACCAAAGGAGAGTGAGCAATCGACAAAGCCACTTGCAAGCACTCAGGCTCGCTTTTACCACCCTCAACACGGATCTTGATGAATTTGGTAGCCCCTTCAGCGTCTCTCACGATCGCTTGCGCCAAGAGGACGGACAGCTCTTTGATCGCTTCAAAAAAGAGCTTTCCATCTCCGTGGTCCAAGTCTTCGATGACGGGGTTGCCCGCTTTGTGAGTGGCCATGACGACAAAGGAGTCATTGGTGGAGGTGTCTCCATCGACCGTGATGCGGTTAAAGGACGCGTTGGCAAGCCTCTCGGTCAGGGATTGCATGATCTTTGGCGACACGCAAGCGTCGGTGGCGATGAAGCCCAGCATCGTGGCCATATTGGGATGGATCATCCCCGCTCCCTTGGCCACACCTGTCAGGGTCACGGTATGAGAGGAAAGGGTGATGGTTTTGGAGTAAGCCTTGGGTTGAGTGTCGGTGGTCATGATCCCAGTCGCCAAATCTCCCCAAGCGCTTTGCCCCATTTGGTCCAAAGCAAGTGGCAGCGCTTGGATGATCTTCTCGTGGGGCAAAGGCTCCATGATCACCCCGGTTGAGAAGGGAAGAACTTGCTCGGGAGAGATCTCCAGCAATCTTGCCAAAGCAATGCACGTCGCTTGGGCCCTCATCATGCCTTCCTCACCCGTGCCCGCGTTGGCGTTGCCCGTGTTGATCATGAGCGCTCGAATGCCATGACCTTGAGACAAATTTTGACGACCAATGATGACCGGAGCGGCACAAAAGCGGTTCTTGGTGAAGACGGCAGCAACGCTGGTGCCCTCGTCCAAAAGCACCACGCTCAAATCGGAGCGGTTCGCCTTTTTGATGCCGGCTTGCACCACCGACAACTGAACCCCTCTCACAGGGTGCAGGCTCGCAAAATCAGGCAAACTTAAATTGACTGGCATATCCTGGGTCCTTCAATCGAAATCAGATTAACGCATCTCGCACTGGTTTGACCCAGGCGATTGAATCACTTGAGTTGGCCGTGGCAGTGTTTGTATTTGCGACCACTGCCACAGGGACAGGGCTCGTTTCTGCCAACCGCTGGCACTTGTGGATCAAAACCGGGGTTGGCCAGAGGTGAGAAACCTGCCTCACTCACCTGTGCCTCACCCGTCTCATCGGGTGCGCTGTAGGTGACGTTTTGAATGGCCTCGGCCTTCTCCTCCAGAGTCTGCGCAGCTTGGTCGAGCTGATCTTGAGACTGAATTTGCACCGTCATCAAAGTCTTGGTGACCTCGTGCTTGACCGAATCCAACAACTGTCCAAAGAGCTCAAAGGCCTCTCGCTTGTACTCTTGCTTGGGCTGCTTTTGTGCGTACCCGCGCAAATGGATGCCTTGGCGCAAGTAATCGAGTGCAGACAAATGGTCTCTCCAATGCGTGTCAATGCTTTGGAGCAAAACCACACGCATGAAAGGCGTGAACTGGGTGGGGCCCACCAAAGACACTTTGCCTTCAAACTGATCGTTGGCGCTCTTGATCACCCAAGCACGAACATCTTCCTCATCGACTTGATCGGAGGCTTTCATCAATGCACTCAAGTCCAAGTGAATTTGCCACTCTTGGTGCAAGGCCGACTCCAAGCCCTTGATGTCCCACTGCTCTTCCATCGATTCAGCAGGAACGTACTGGTTGACCAAATCGGAGAAACAACCTTCGCGCAAGGAGGCGATTTGAGCGCTCAGGTCTTGCGCGTCCAAGATGTCGTTTCTTTGCTGGTAAATAACTCGGCGTTGGTCGTTGGAGACGTCGTCGTATTCGAGCAGCTGCTTTCTCATGTCAAAGTTGCGAGCCTCGACTTTGCGCTGCGCGCTCTCAATGCTCCTCGATACCATCCCAGCCTCGATCGCCTCGCCCTCAGGCATCTTCAAGCGGTCCATGATCGCTTTGACACGGTCACCCGCAAAAATGCGCATGAGCGGATCATCCAAGCTCAGGTAAAACCTAGAAGAACCTGGGTCGCCTTGGCGACCAGAGCGACCCCGCAACTGGTTGTCAATGCGCCTGGATTCGTGCCTTTCTGTGGCGATGATCCTCAAGCCCCCGAGCGCCTTGACGGCTTCATGGTCCGCGGCCCACTGATCCTTGCGAGCTTGCACCTTTTGCGCGCGCTCCTCAGGTGACAAACTCTCATCGGCCTCGATGGTGGCGATGATTTTCTCGATGTTGCCACCCAACACAATGTCCGTTCCACGACCCGCCATGTTGGTGGCGATGGTGATGGATTTGGCCACACCCGCTTGAGCGATGATGTCGGCCTCTTTTTCGTGCTGCTTGGCGTTCAAGACTTGGTGCGGCAAATGCTCTCTTGTGAGCATCTCAGAGATCAACTCCGAGTTCTCAATCGAGGTCGTGCCCACCAGCACCGGTTGTCCACGGCGGTGACATTCTTTGATGTCATCGATGGCCGCTTTGTACTTCTCAGCCGTCGTCTTGTAGACACGGTCCAATTGGTCTTCTCTTCGACTGATGCGATTGGGAGGAATCACCACGGTCTCCAAACCGTAGATCTCTTGGAACTCAAACGCTTCGGTGTCCGCCGTTCCCGTCATGCCCGAGAGCTTGGTGTACAAGCGGAAGTAGTTTTGGAAGGTGATGGAGGCCATGGTCTGGTTTTCGGCCTGAATTTGCACGCCCTCTTTGGCCTCCACCGCTTGGTGCAATCCGTCGCTCCAACGCCTGCCCGACATCAAACGTCCTGTGAATTCGTCCACGATCACGATCTCACCACCTTGGTTCACGTAGTGCTGGTCTTTGAAGAACAAGTGGTGCGCTCTCAGAGCCGCATACAAGTGATGCATCAAGCTGATGTTGGCGGGATCATAGAGTGAGGCTCCGGGTGGGAGCAAGTTCATTTGAGTGAGCAAACTCTCCGCTTTCTCGTGACCCGACTCCGTCAAAAAGACCTGTCTGGACTTCTCATCCAAGGTGAAGTCACCCGGTGTGATGATGCCCTCTCCAGTTCTTGGATCTTCCTCACCGATTTGTTGCGTGAGTTTGGGCACCACTTGGTTGATGGCCAAATAAACAGAGGTGTGATCCTCGGCTTGGCCACTGATGATCAAAGGCGTTCTCGCCTCGTCAATCAAAATCGAATCCACCTCGTCCACGATGGCGTAATGCAAACGGCGTTGCACGCGGTCTTGCGCCTCGTAGACCATGTTGTCTCTTAAGTAGTCGAAACCGTACTCGTTGTTGGTGCCGTACGTGATGTCGGCACGGTAAGCGGCTTGCTTTTCTGCACGGCTCAGTTGAGGCAAATTGACACCCACAGTCAACCCCAAGAAGGTGTACAAGCGACCCATCCACTGCGCGTCACGTTGGGCCAAGTAGTCGTTCACGGTCACCACGTGCACGCCTTTGCCGCTCAACGCATTCAAAAAGACGGGCAAGGTGGCGGTGAGTGTTTTACCCTCACCGGTTCTCATCTCGGCAATTTTGCCTTGGTGCAACGCGATACCACCCACCATTTGGACGTCAAAGTGACGCATCTTCATGACCCGCTTGGAGCCCTCGCGAACGAGCGCAAAGACCTCAGGCAAAATTGCATCGATCTCTTCGCCCTGGGCCAATCGGTCTTTGAACGATTGTGTTTTGGCCCTCAATTCATCGTCGCTCAAAGGCTCAAAGGAGCTCTCGAGCGCATTGATGCGCTCCACGGTTTTGCGGTACTGTTTGAGAAGGCGCTCGTTGCGACTTCCAAAAATTTGGGTGAGTAAATTAAAAGCCATTTATTCGGTACGGAACATGCGCTCAAAAACAGGGGTAAATCCCCTGAAAAGGCGCCTGTCACACTTTCCTTTGGGTTAATCCATCATTTTAACTGGGCTTACGCAGCATAATGACGACATGAGCCAAGCCCCTTTGAAAAAACCCCCAGAATCAGCGCTTACTGGCACTTCATTTGGGCCGAGGGAAGCTGACTTGAAGGCGGAGATCGCCAAAGAGGCTGAAAGAGAAGCAAACCAGCGCCAAAAAACGCTTCAAGCCTATCGATCTTTGGGCTACACCACCCCTCCCAAATCCAAATCGATGATCCGAGGCCAAGCCGTGGATGCTTTGCAAGCAGCACAAAGTGCACCAGGGCTGGCGCAATTGATCGGACAAGCCCAAGGGGCTCAAAAAAGACTTCAAGCCCTCAAAAGTTTACTGCCCGCTCCTATTTTGAACCAATTGAGCGCAGGCCCAATCGAGGACGGCACTTGGGTGCTGATGATCAAGAGTGCAGCCGCGGCCAACAAATTACGGCAAATGGCGCCCGCCATGAGCGCACACCTGAGGAGCCAAGGTTGGCCCATCGAGAGAATTCAAATCAAAGTGATCCAAAGCCACGGCGACGCTTGACATCACACTTCATCTTGTGAGATCGGAGCATTCGTCACATGCTTTTTGCAGAGAGCTTGAGACTTAAGCCTCAATTAACTCTTCACGCAAGGCGTAAGGTCTCACCAACACTTCTGCAGGCAAGTTGAGTTGGCTGACCAGTCGTCGAATCATTTCAAGCGTAAGAGGTCTGGCTCGGTTCAAGATTTCAGATACGCGTCCTCGGTGGCCAATGATGGGCTCAAGGTCTTTTCGGGTAAGTCCTCGAGCGTCCATGACATGCTCTAAGAATTCAATGGGGTCTGGATCTGAAATCGGAAAATGTGTTTTTTCGTAATGCTCCACCAATAATGTCAGAAGATCCAAGCGTTCAGCCTGCTCTGACTTGGGGTGAGCACTCCAAAGTTGCTCAATTTCTTCAAGTGCGGCCTTGTATTGACTTTTGTTGTGAATCATTCGGATTTCCATTTGACTCTCCTTTAAATTCTTAATGCATCTATCTTGTCGTACTGCGAGTGAGTGCCAACGAACCTCAGAAACATCAACCCTTTGTCATAGCGAACCAAAACTACCAGTCGGTAATCGTTGCCTTTAATATTAAAGACAACACGGTTATTGGCCGTGAAGCTAGCGTTCCTGTAAGCCTGCTTTATGTCTTTGGGTGAACTCCATTGGGCTCTACTTGCAAGCGAATACCAAGCCATCAGCGGAGTCTGTGCATCTGGATGTTTTTCCCAAAATTCCCTAAGAGTTGATATGGCTATGATTCGCATGTTTTATTATGATACCAATTTGGGATCATTGCAAGAACTCTAACCGTCCAAGTTTATTTATTGAACGTTCAACAAGCTCTTGTCATGACACCGCCAACAAACCTTGCCGCTGAGTTGATAGCATCCCTAAACGTATTTTGACTCAGTTGGCTCAGCGCTACATTATCTTGATCTGTCTACGATCCAGCATTTGCTCAACTTAATGAATCGCTTAACCAGAATGAACTCAATCTTGCAAAAGTATGACAGGGGAGAAGCACCTTACCGTCTCGCAAAAAGCAGCACATTATGCTTTTTTCCATATGGCATCGATCGATTCAAAGGACACTAAAGTCGTTGGATTTAGGAATACGCTAAGACAATCCTGACAACGTGGCACTTCGCGAACAATAAAGACAACAATATCCGAAAATAGAGCTATCCTTGCTTTGGATGTCTGAGTGAAGGGAATGAACCAAAGTTTTTTATCTAGATCGATAAACCAGGCATCCAGTTGTGCATGGCGTCTTTTCTGGTCTTCGACATGTGATGTGGTTTGCAAGGCAAGGAGAGCCTCCAGGGTAGCACGCCATGAAAAAAGCAGTTAAGCCGTGAGACTTAACTGCTTGATCACCAACGAG
>Ga0208618_1000151_pt1 | contig 32224 bp, 29 predicted proteins | sample CryBogCBE18Jul08_FD_184585 | JGI IMG/M metagenome (GOLD analysis project Ga0208618, IMG submission 184585) | Freshwater microbial communities from Crystal Bog, Wisconsin, USA - CBE18Jul08 (SPAdes) | ecosystem: Environmental > Aquatic > Freshwater > Lake | place: Crystal Bog, Wisconsin, USA...
ATAATTCTTTAGGGATTTCTATGAATACTAGTAAATTTGATTCATCCCTTTCTGCCCTTTCCATTCAAAAAAATATGCAGGCTCCACAATTGCCATCTTACAAAGATATTCTGGACCTGTACTTCAAGCAGTCCGACGGCCGCCAAATTATCAGCCATCAGATTGAGTCTTTCAATCACTTCATGGAGATTGATATTCCCGAGATTACGACGATGGTAAATCCTCTAATTGTCCGTGGCAGTCCTGAGATTCCTCTGAGTGGACCTCGCTCTGCTCTCGCATCCGCAACGGGTCTCTCAACCTCCGCAGCAAATGCTCTGATGGGGGTTGAGGCCGCCGCGCATCTCGAACCTCTTGCTCCCGTAAATCGCGAGTATGAGGTGATGCTCGAGTTTGAGAATCCGAGTCTGCGCAAGCCAACCATTTTCGAGAATAACGGCGCAGTGCTTCCTATGATGCCGAATGATGCCCGTATGCGAAATCTTACATACGCCTCGCCTCTCTTCGTCGATGTTCGTGTTACCACAACCTTCATCGACAATACGAAGGGGGGGGTGAAGGAAGTGCGCGAGCGTCTCTTTCCCAATGTACATCTCGGCAAGATTCCTGTGATGGTCGGCTCAAAATTCTGCCACCTGAATGACCAGAAGCATCTACACCCCTCATCAATTGGAGAGTGTGCTGAGGACCTCGGTGGCTACTTCATTATTCAGGGTGGTGAGCGTGTCATTATCAGTCAGGAGCGCATGTCAGAGAATCGCCCCTTTGTCTTTCGTAACAACCGCAATCCTGTGAAGGAGGCGGAGGTCATTGAAATCAAGGCCATCGGCCCTGATAATGACCAGGTTCCGAAGAATAATGCGGTGAAAATCATGTACCATCCGAAGAATCCGCAGATTCTCCTGCTCCGTGCGACAATTCCGCGTGTCAAGACTGAGATTCCACTCTGGATTCTCTTTCGCGCACTTGGAGTGACCGCTGACAAGGATATTTACAATCTAATTATCGGTCCAAAGGGTGAGCCCGAGTTCGATGCGATTTTCGATGAGTCGATTGCCGAGTGTGCGGCCTCAGGTGTCTTTACCCAGCAGCAGGCGCTTGATTGGCTCAGCACGCATATCCAGAGCTGGTCCTCACGCAGCCACCGTCCTCTGAATGTCAAGGATGTTCTCGCCGAGGAACTCTTCCCTCATGTAGGTGGACGCGATGGGCCTGACCCTAACACGGAATATGAGAAGGCATGCCTTCTTGGTCACATGACCCGCAAGCTTCTCTGGGTCTACACGGCGCGTATTCAGAATGACGACCGTGATTCCTACCCGAACAAGCGCGTCGACTTGCCTGGCTTCCTGCTGGCGAATCTCTTCCGTACCTTCTTCGCCACAAAGATGGTCAAGGATATTCGCACGAGCCTAGGTCGTGAAATCCATAGTGGCTCCTGGCGTGCATCAGGGAACTTTGAAGATATTCTGAACATTAGCAATATCTACAAGGTCATTAAGAGCACAATTATTGAGGTGGGTCTGAAGACGAGTCTTGCCACGGGCAACTTCGGCTCCGCAAAGGTCGGTGGTCCCACGAAGGTCGGTGTCAGTCAGGTACTGAACCGCCTGAACTATATCAGTGGCATCTCCCACTTGCGCCGCGTATCAACGCCCATTGAGAAGACGGGTAAGCTCATTCCGCCGCGTAAGCTACACAATACGCAGTGGGGCTATATCTGTCCGTCAGAGACACCAGAGGGTCACAGCGTAGGTGTAGTGAAGAATATGAGCACGACGGCTATTGTCGGCATCTACAGTAATCCGCGCTCTATTCGCGCCTACTTTAAGAAGCTCGGCACACTTGTTCGCCTCGCAGATAGCAGCGCGGAGGAGAAGCACCTCTTTACGCGTGTCTTTCTGAATGGCGCTTGGATTGGACTCCTGAATCTTGAGAACACCGCGGAGACGATTAGTGCGCTGCGCAAGGCGAAGCGATGCGGCATGATTCATCTCCAGACAGGTATCATCTGGCGCCCTGCGATGCGCGAAGTGTGGATTACCACGGAGGCGGGTCGTATGCTGCGTCCTCTCTTCTTTGCGGGTGCTCTTCGTGAAATTGCGGCGGATACAAGTGGACAGCTCCTAGCACAGATTCGCGCTCTTCAGACTTGGGAGGATGTGATTCTCTGGGAGTCGCCTGGTGGTCGTCATCTTATTGAGTATCTGGACGCGGGTGAAACTGAGGGCGCCTTTATCTCAATGAGCACAGAGGATGCCTCGAAGCCAGGTAGTAGTCACACGCATGCCGAGATTCATCCATCGACAGTACTTGGGTCTCTGGCATCGAATATTCCGTTCCCCGATCACAATCAGTCGCCTCGTAATTCGTATCAGTGTGCTATGGGTAAGCAGGCCATGGGCATCTATGCTCTGAACTATCGTGACCGCTTTGATGCGCTCGCGCATGTTCTCTGCTATCCGCAGGTTCCTCTTGTAAGTCCCTACATGAGTAAGTACTATGGTGCGCAGACGATGCCTTCAGGCCAGAACATTGTGGTGGCAATTCTCACTTATTCAGGCTATAACCAGGAGGACTCTATCATGATTAATCGCGGCTCGATTGAGCGCGGTCTCTTCCGCTCTGTCTTCTACCGTACCTACAAGGACGAGGAGAAGAAGAACCAGAGTAGTGGTGAGGAGGAGCGCTTTGACAGCCCTGACCCTTCTCTCACTCGGCACATGAAGAATGCGAATTATAGCAAGCTTGGAGGCGATGGCTTCGTTCCTGAGAATACCTATGTCGATACGGAGGATATTCTAATTGGTAAGGTGGTGCCTCTTCGGGTACCGACGGGTATGGTGGTGCCCGCTGGAACGAAGAAGTATCGCGATGTCTCTCGTACGATGCGTAACAATGAGACAGGGTGGGTGGACCGCGTCTTCAAGAACCGAAATGGTGAGGGCTACTCCTTTGCGAAGGTGCGTGTTCGCCAGGACAGGACGCCTGAAATTGGAGATAAGTTCAGCTCACGTCACGGTCAGAAGGGCACCTGTGGAATGATTCTCCGTCAGGAGGACATGCCCCAGACGGCAGGTGGCATTGTACCTGATATTATCATCAATCCGCATTGTATTCCTTCACGTATGACAATTGCGCAGCTTATGGAGACACTGCTCGGTAAGATTGGATGCGAAATGGGTGCACTCGGTGATGGCACTCCCTTTAACACAGTGACCCTTGAAGGCCTCTCTAATTTGCTTCGTGACAAGCTCGGCATGGAGCCATATGGAAATGAGATTCTCTACAACGGCTACACGGGTCGCCAGATGGAGACGAGTATCTTCGTTGGTCCGTGTTTCTACCAGCGACTCAGGCACTGTTCTGTAGATAAGCTTCACTCGCGCGCATCGGGCCCACTTGTTATGCTCACTCGCCAGCCAGCAGAGGGCAGGGCGCGTGAAGGTGGTCTCCGTTTTGGAGAGATGGAGCGTGATTGCGTTGCGGCGCACGGTATCACGGAGTTTACTAAGGAGCGCTTCATGGAGTGTTCTGATGCATTCCGTTGCTGGTCGTGTCGCGATTGCGGCCTGATTGCGGTGGCGAGTCCAAAGGACGGCATCTGGATTTGTCGTGGATGCGGCAACACAACGGATTTCAGCCAGATTGAGATTCCGTATGCATATAAGCTTCTGCTTCAGGAACTGGAGACAATGTGTATCAGTAGTCGTATTCTAACACAGGGTAAGCTCATGGCGCATATGAAGAAGAAGATGCTCGCGGATGGCACTGTGTAAATGCGGAATTACAAATATATGAATATCTATTTATTTTTAAATGACATCATGGGCGGCAGCACATGCACCTCGAGCACAAATTCGTTTAGGATATCGACAGATACTTCCTGAAGGAAATTTTGTTTCTAAAGATAAACCTCCTACGGTTGTATCGGCCTACTATGAAATGTCATCTAAAAATAAAAAACAAGATTATTTGAAATGGATTCGTCTTTTTTTAGAGACTATTCCATGTTATTTGGTTTTTTTTACTGAAGAACATCTGGTACCTTTTATAAAAGAATGTCGTCGGAACTTTGAAGATAGAACGGTAGTTATCACACTTTCTCGTGATAATTGGGAAGCAAATAAACGATACCCGCAAAGCACATGGAATGATCTCTTTTTAAAAGACCCAGAGAAGGAGATTGTTACATCGCCTGAAGTCTATAAAGTCTGGTATGAAAAATCGGAATTTGTAATGCGTGCAATTGAACTGAATCCATTTGGTCACAGTGATTTTGTTTGGGCAGATGCTGGTATTTTTCGTGACCCGCGTTTAGTAAAACTTGCTATGGGATTTCCCAGAGCAGGTCGAATTCCTACAAATCGGATTATGGTTTTAAATGTGTGGGCATTTGTGCGCAACGATGATGTAATACGAGAGGTAAATGGTGAATTCTTTCCTGGTGGAGGAGAAGACCGCCCTCGAATTGGTGGGGGCATTGTAGCAGGATCAAAAGAACTCTGGCTTGAATTTTCCAATCTATATAAATCAACTGTAGAGAGATATAGAAAAGCGGAGATTTTTTGGGGGAAAGATCAGACAATTTTAAAAACGCTTGTTCTTGAAAATAAGACAAAATTTTCCCTAATTGAATTGAAACCGACTGCTCCCGAAATGTGGTTCTACTCCGTTTTGTATCTAGGTTGTTCAGAAAAAATTTTTGAGATTCTTCGCTCTGAAAAAACAAATCAACGGAAAAGGTCCTATGATGAGTTACTACAACTTGATAAGTAACATGCCTAAATTTGAATTAAGGGCCGCGCCCCAGCAAAGTCAAAGAAATCACAATGCCCTATAGTATGAAAGTCATCAAGCGCAATGGCACCGCCGAGGACGTCTCCTTTGATAAGGTTCTGCAGCGAATCCGCAAGGCCGCAAAGGGTCTCCAGGTGAATGCTGATGTACTTTCACAGCAGGTTCTGGCTCAGATTATTGATGGTGTTCATACATCTGAACTAGATGAACTCACGGCCCAGGTGGCCGCAAGTCTCTGTACGAATCATCCCGACTGGGGAGTTCTCTCGTCACGAATTGCGATTAGTAATCATCACAAGCAGACGAAGGACTCCTTTTCTGAGGTTGTGCTGACCCTGGCAACTCAGACGATGCCAAAGACAGGTGAGAAGACGCAGATTGTCAGTGATGAACTCATTGCGATTGTTAAGGCTCACGGAACCGAAATTGATGCGCGGATTGAGTATGACCGCGACTATCTCTTTGACTATTTCGGATTCAAGACACTGGAGCGCTCGTATTTGCTCAAGGACACTTCGATGAAAATCATGGAGCGTCCTCAGCACCTCTGGATGCGTGTCGCGCTCGCTCTCTGGTCTGACAACCTTGCGCGAGCCTTTGAGACCTACGATTTGCTCAGTACAAAGTCATTCACACATGCGACGCCCACTCTATTTAATGCGGGTACCCCGCGCCAGCAGTTGAGTTCCTGTTTCTTGCTCTCCATGGCGGATGATAGCATCTCAGGAATCTACAAGACGCTTGGTGACTGTGCGGCAATTAGCAAGTACGCAGGTGGTATTGGTCTACATGTACATAATGTGCGCGCCCGCGGCTCTCTTATTCGTGGAACAAATGGCATGAGCAATGGACTTGTACCGATGCTGCGCGTCTTTAACAACACGGCTCGCTACGTTGACCAGTGCTTTACACCCGACACGGTTGTCTATACTCTCGCAGGTCCTAAGGCAATTGAAGATGTTGGAATCTCTGATAAGGTTCTAACGAGCACGGGCTCATATGAGACTGTACGCCTACCCATTCGCCACGAGGTCACCGATGTTCCAATGCTTGATATTCAGGTCAAGCATGGAGTCTATCCTGTTCGCACTACACCCGAACACCAGGTCTTTGCTCTTAAGGGACAGGCGAAGGGTATTAACTTTGATACTGTAAGGAATCGCCTTGAGAAGGCATATGCAAAGCCTGGATTTTATGATGCAAAAGACCTCGTAGAGGGAGACTTTCTAGTCTTTCCGATTCCCACCTATGAGTGCGATATTCCGACTCTTACTGAGGAGGACTGTCGTTTCTACGGAATCATGCTTGGAGATGGCCATACTTCATCTCAGGCATCCTATGTCTGCTTGAATACGACAACGAAGAAGGAGACTGCTGCCTTTGTCATGGAATATCTAAATACTCGGGGAGTACATGCCAATGTGTATGCCGAAAATAGTACTCAGCGGATTCAGTGGTCAACATCGTCTCCAGGATTTAAGTTTGTTCGCGCTCAGTTCTATGATGAGAATAAGCAGAAGCGCGTTGACCCCAATTTCCTACACCTGCCCCTATCAAAGGTCAAGCAGATTCTGCGTGGTATTATTGAGACAGATGGATGTATTGGAACAAAAGAACTCAGTATTGAAGTGTCATCCTATCCTCTGATTGAGGCAATTCGGTACATCCTTCTACGTATGGGTGCGCTCTGCTCTGGTTATGAGCGTAACCGTGTTGGTAATCTATCCACAACACGCACCGATATTATGACACAACTGCCTACAATTGTAGTTCGTGTTCCTAGGACTCCAGAGATTCTTGAAATGTTTCCCGCAGCACCAACTGGAGAGTATATGTTCTACCTGCGTCATGGAAATAGTATCTACAGCCGAATCCAGACAATTACGGAGACAATGTATACAGGTATTCTTCATGATTTTGAAATTGAGGGACCACACGATTACACTGTTGCACATTTGGGACTTGTCCATAATGGTGGCGGGAAGCGGAATGGCTCCTTTGCCATCTATCTAGAACCCTGGCACGCCGATGTAGAGGATTTCCTAAAGATGAAGTTGAATACGGGCTCCGAGGAGGAGCGTGCTCGTGACCTCTTCTATGCTCTCTGGATTCCCGACCTCTTCATGGAGCGTGTGGAGGCGGATGGCATGTGGACACTCTTCTGTCCCAATGAGGCGCCAGGACTCGCAGAGGTTTGGGGTGACAAGTTCAACGAACTCTACACTCGCTATGAACGCGAGGGTCGTGGGCGCAAGCAGGTCTCAGCGCAGAAGCTCTGGTTCAGTATGCTAGACTCGCAGATGGAGACGGGTACGCCGTATATTCTCTTCAAGGACGCCTGTAATCGCAAGTCGAATCAGCAGAATCTGGGCACCATTAAGTCGTCCAATCTCTGTACGGAGATTATTGAGTATTCATCACCTACGGAAACGGCAGTCTGTAATCTGGCCTCACTGGCGCTGCCGGCCTTTGTAGTGAAGGATGTGAATGAGAAGCCCGCCTTTGATTACCAGGCTCTGATGAAGGCCACACGTGTAGCAATTCGAAATCTGAATCGGGTTATTGATATCAACTACTATCCGACGCCTGAGACGGAGCGCAGTAATACACGCCATCGCCCTGTAGGTCTAGGTGTACAGGGTCTAGCGGATGTCTTTGCGATGCTGAAACTCGCTTGGGATGATGCGGCGGCCGAGGAGGTAAATCAGTTGATTTTCGAGTACATGTATTTCGCCGCAGTCGATGAGTCTTCCGCGATTGCGGTCAGAGAGGGTTCCTATGAGACATTCGCCGGTTCACCTGCAAGTCAGGGTCGGCTACAGCCAGACCTCTGGTCTGTGGTGCCTATTACAGAGACGCGTGGAACTCTTGACTGGGCGGGCCTTCGTGCTCGGGCGGCGAAGGGGCTTCGTAACTCCCTACTCATTGCGCCCATGCCTACAGCAAGCACATCGCAGATTCTCGGTTACAACGAGTGTTTTGAGCCGTTCACGACGAATATCTACACTCGCCGTACTCTCGCAGGCGAATTCGTTATTGTCAATAAGCATCTGATGCGTGAACTGATGGAGCGGGGAATCTGGTCTGAGGCACTTAAGCAGAAGATTGTTGCAATGAATGGCTCGATTCAGGAGATTGCGGAGATTCCCGATGAAATCAAGCCCGTCTACAAGACTTCATGGGAACTCAAGCAGAGGACGCTTATTGATATGGCAGCAGCACGGGGTGCCTTTATCTGCCAGTCGCAGAGCCTGAATCTCTTTGTAGCTGACCCGACCTATTCAAAGTTGACGTCGATGCACTTCTACTCGTGGAAGAAGGGTCTGAAGACGGGGTGCTACTATCTACGCACGAAGGCGCCTGTATCAGCTCAAAAGTTCACGGTTGACCCTCGACTGCTTGCGGCTATTTCAAGCAGTGGGGTGAGTCAGCAGATGTCAGATGAGGGTGGTAGTGTTGCCTATGAGTCATCGGACGAAGAGGAGAGTCCTATTGCGCAGCCCACCGAGGCTGAAAAGAAGGCAGCGCGTACTGCACGGCTTGCGCAGTTGGCCAAGGAGTATGAGGAGGAGCAGGCAAAGGGCTGCGTTACATGCTCGTCCTAAGGAAATAAGTGATACTACTGTAGGATGGCCGATAAGAAAAAGAGCAGACAACAACTGTCCGCATTATTAGAGCAGGCCGCTCAGGAAGTTGAAAAAAATCCAGATTCAGTTCCCGACCATATCTACAAAACATTTGAGGCCATCTGCTCTGTTTTTTATGCTTGGAGACACTCAAAGGGACAGGAGGGATGGGCTGCTACACTAGAAGGAAAAGATGGACCACTCTTTTCTGAATCGGAGGCAAAATTCGTAGAAGAATCGTTTGGTACAATGGCCGAGTTCTTAAAATCCCATGACCTTGGCCATGTTCAGAAAGGTGGTGCTCTGCCTGCTGACTTTCCACCAATTATTCCGACCCCTAATTTTGCTATGCCTGCTGGAATGCAAATTGACCCGAAGGATGTAAGTCTAGATGTGGCATATTTTGCCTTACAGAAGAAACTTGGCGACTATGATGTTCAATGGAAGGAGATTTCAGATGCGCTTGGTGTTGTACAGACAGTTCAGTCAGGTCCTGATATTCGTGGTATTCTTTCAGTGCCTCCAGTAATTCCACCAATTCCGTATGTGATTCCACGTCGTTCCATACTTCCTCTTGCGTCCTACGCAGTTGAAATGCTTCGTCTCTGGTTGACTGTACTTCCTGGAGATAGTTCGACCTTTCGATTCATTACTTCATTACTACAGTTTGTTCTTGATACGATTCGCGGAAATTTCAAGCAGGCGATGTTGAGTTTGATGGGACTTTTTAATAAGACTGGGATGGGAATTAGTGTGGCAGGACGATTTTTTGTCAATTTGGCTGAACTTGTATCGCCGGATCTACGGCGTCAATTGAGTTTGAATATTTTCAGGTCGACAAAGTCACTTCTTATAGGCTCTGTACTCTGGATGTTTGCGACCTTTGCGCCCGATGCGCTCCGCGCATCCATGGAGGAGTTTTTTGGAAAGATTCGCCAGTCAGTTGTCGAGTTCAATCAGAAAATGGATGCGGCAGGAGCACAAGTACAACAGGCGGCTGCGACGGCTGGTGTAGAGGTGAAAATGAAGCATATTTCTGAAGCAGGTGTACCCAGCCTTGATGATATACAGAATTTACAGATGATGATCCGTATTCCTGAAGTGGCGTGTTCAACGGAGATGCGACAGATTATTGAACCGATGATTGCAAATCCACCGCTGCGACTTGTCTTAGATTTAATGAATCTTCCCACGACGCCTGAGGATGTTGAGGAGACATGTGGAGGTGTTTCAAAATCACTTGCGGAGTCTGCTACGGAGTTTGCAAAACCTGAAATTAGTTTGCCTACCTTGCCTACCATGCCTGCTATGCCTGTTATGTCTCAAATGCCCACAGTACCTCAGATGCCTGTTATGCCTCAGATGCCTGTCATGCCTCAGATGCCTGCTATGGTACCTCAAATGCAGGCCATGGCTATGCCACAAATGGCCCAGATGGTTGTAGGTGGTTCTCGCAAGCGTCGTAAGCGCAACTCAAAACGCCGTACACTTAAGTCTGAATCTTAATTGGCTCCTCCTCAACTTCAACTCCCGCCATCTTGTGAATCCAGACAAGATACTCCTTCGGAAAATTCCAAAAACAACCAGGCTTCGTATCCGCAGCAACAGGAATACGACGCCCGCTTGAATTTCCCTGATGACTAAATGCCACTAAAATCTGTTGCGGTGGAATATCCAGAAGTTGGTCTTCGCGACCCTCCAGAAATCCCTGTCCCTCAGATACATTTGTAAATGGAAAGCGCTTATCATCCCAGAAACTCTTGTAGAAAACAAGTGTTGCCTCTGAAATTCTCTGAGCCGGCGAAAGTTCCCACGGAGGTGTATTGACTGCACTCACACCCTTCACAAGGTCATAGCATGCGATTGTTGAACACGCAACAGCCTTCGGCTTCCAAGGGTGTAAAGTGAGCCAGGAGACACGCCGCCGAAAGGAGGTCGGAGGATAGTGGTCATCATCATCCATAAAGAGGATGATACTGTTCGTAGCACGCTCCACGCCAATGTTTCGCTTTCCACCAATTGTAAAGGTCTGATTCAGCGGTACATAGACAACACGCGCTACAGGCGCACGATTCGCAAACTGATTAATTTTATCCGATACACTCTCATTCGGGTCATCGCTGTCATCAATAATAACCCACTCAATCTTATCCTTGGGATAGTCGCACATCAGAATATTATGAAAGGCCAGGTCAATGAACTTACGGCGATTTCGTGTAAGAGTCACAATACTGATTTCAGGACATGACTCAAAAGGAAGTGCTGGAGGAAGGACCTGCTTCGATACCTTCTTTAAAGCCCGCACATCGAGAACAAGCTGCTTCAGAAGAGGAACCATTGTATTCTTAAAATTGGTCGCACGAGCCACTGCCGCCCGCTTCTGTTCAAGGCGAATCTCGGCAAAATCTGCGCTACGAAGATGGGCAAAAATGGTATCAAGGTCCTTGGTGGCCGTCTGAAGTCCACCACTGAGATCAGCAAATTCCGCACGAGTGTATGTCGACGATAAAGTCGTCGGTGTCTGAATCCAACCGACATATTTTGAGTTACTGAATGCCGTCTTATACGCAGGAATTGTATTTACAATTACATAGGCGCCCGCAGCCTCTGCTTCTACTGCAGCAATACCAAATCCTTCAGATTGGCTCACAGCAAGATGAACCGGATAAAAGGACTGGAGTCGGCGACGAACAGGCTCCTCCAGGTCTTTCACATAAACGGTTACATTGGGAGCAAGACCAGTGACTTCTAGAGGGCTTGTTGTATAGACCTCAAGTTTCGGCATCTCCATTGTCCAATAGGGTAACAGGGCATTCGCAGCTGCACGCTTATTGGCCGAACCGCCTAGAAGCCAGAGGCAGCCATCGGCGAGATTTGTTGACTGAGAACCTGGAAACGCCGCAGGTGTTACGGCGGGTCGCCATGGAATATAAGTGGCCTTTTCAAGATTGGGAATACCCTCTGTCTTCACATAGACCGCATCAAAGCGAGGTAGTAGACAATCCCAGGCAGGCACCCACCACTCAGGATTCACCATGAGAATATTTACACGCGCCCACGGCATCCATGTTGTACATGGCATCTCAAGATGAAGACAGACATCCATCGGCATCGGCGGCTCAAGGCGGTCTACATGACGAACAGCCGCAAAATCGACCCCCACCTCCTTGATAAGTCCCTCAATCACCTTCGAATCCTCGGCAATTCCGAAAGGGTTGGAGCGATTGTAAACAAGAGTAACTTCCACAGACATCTATCGCACAATCAAGTAGAGCGTTTAGGCGCACGATGTCTGAAGTTCGAGACATTGGATTTTTAAAATGGTCAGATCCGTTGGCATGGATGGAGACCATGACAGGCCCTCATTGGAAGAGTATTATACAAAGTGAAGGGAAGCGGTTTCAGAATGCCTGTAAGACTCTAGTGAATTCGAGTGAAAAGGAGAAGATTTGGAGGGAATTGTTTTATGCGGGCGCACTTGAAAAAAGAGAAAGTTCGCGCCTTGGAAAGATTGAGTTTATCTTTCTTACTTCAATGTCGGTTGAATGGAAAACAGATATCTCGAACCTCCGGTCTGCACGAGATATTGCTATACATAACAATAATGTCTGGGAAATCACGGATTCTGGAAAAGGTGCCGAGGCTTACGAAGTATCGTATTGGAAATACGGTGAGTCGGCGGCAGCCTGGAGTCATAAAGGTGTGGGTCCACAAGTAATTGTTTTTCATGGACGTTGTTATTTTCTTGAAGCGAAGAAGTCACTCTGGTACTATCGAGTTGTTAGTGTAAATGCGGTGACGGGTGGCGACCGCAAAGTTGTGTATGAAGAGAAGAATCCTCGCTGGAATCTGAGCCTAGTGCGTGGTGGATATATGGTTCGTGAAAACTCTGGTCTTCAGGAGGCTTTTCTGATTGAACGTGGAGGTGTACGAACTCTTGGACTTCAGGGATTTTTTGTACTTGGACAGGGTCGTAATTATCTGGCAACAGTGGGCCGTGGAACTGATAATTGGCAGGGTCACGGAACCCTCGCAAAATGGAAGTTACCAAAGGGAACGCCAGAGAGCCTTTCTGTTGGACGGGAGCTACTTGTAACACGGTCATATGGTGAGAGGTCTCTTTGGAAATGCGGAGCGCATGAACCACACCTCCTTTTTCGCGGTCTCTGTCAAATTCAGTTTAATGATTTACTTGAAGATGCGCCTATCATCCTTACAATTCCTGGAACTGGCCGAGTCTCTATTCAAATTAAAAAGGAGAAACCCGTGATTCCACTTTTGCCTTCTTATGCGACGACTTTACGGCGATTCACAGGGCACCGTGTTCCGTATATTATTGTTCAACGCGGGGATACTTGTAAGGGTCTCTTAGTTGTGGGATATGGTGCCTATGGATTATCTACACAATTGAGCACTGCACGCTGGTATCCCTTAGTTATGCGAGGGTGGACAGTAGTCTTTGCACTTGTCCGTGGAGGTGGAGATCATACTATGGCATGGGCAGATGCCGCACGTACATGGCGACGTGAGTGTGCGTTAAATGACTTTGAAGATGTCATTCATGATGCGCAGGCATTTACTGGATGTGGTCCCGGGAAAACAGTGGTGTATGGTCGGTCTGCTGGAGGTATCTTGATTGGCAGCCTTGCGGCCAAATACGGGACACGGCTCTTTGGAACTGTATATGGCGAAGTACCGTATTTAGATGTCTTGAGAACCACAACAAATCCGAGTCTACCTTTGACCGAACTTGAATATGAAGAATTTGGAAACCCGGCTGAAAAACTTGTAGACCTGGCGACCCTGATTCGTATTTCTCCGGTTGACCGCATTCCTGAAAAGGGACTTCCTGGCCTGCGCGTATTACTGCGAACTGGAGAAAATGACCAGGAGGTCTTGCCCTATGAACCCGTCAAGTGGATTACGGGGGCACGTGGAGGTCGTGATGATTCTGAAAAACTATTGGCGTATTCTGAGGATGAAGGGCATTTTGTGGCTGGCACAAGTCTTCTGGATGAACGGGCTACGGACTTGGCAATTCTCCTGGCATGGCAACAAAAAATGTGAGTACTGAATATAAAATGCTCGGCAACACTCGCAAGAACCGCAAGAATCGCAAGATGAATACGCGCAAGAACCGCAAGGCGAACAACCGCAAGAATGGCAACAACGCCGTTGTTGTCGGTGGCCGCCGCCGTGGAACGCGCCGCGGGCGCAAGGGCAGCCGCCGTGCGGGCCGCCGTTAGATAGCGGATGTGTAATCAACCAATGCCTTATTCATCGTGAATCAGATATTGATTGATAGTTCTTGCGGGCCTTACGGGCGCATCATATACATGCTCACCCACAATCTTTCGTAGAAAGAGGCGTCTGTGCTGCGACAAAATACCGTGGTCCTTGACTGCTTGCCGATGAATAGCCGTCCCATAACCCTTACTGGATTTGAGTCCATAGCTTGCGGCAGTGGCCGCATTATTCGCACACCACTCTTCAACCCATGAATCACGATAGACTTTGGCTACAATGGATGCCGCGGCAATTGGCACATACTCTGCGTCACCTTCAATAATGGTATGCTGTTCATCCGTCCATGAGCTAAGTGGTAGAATTCCATCAATAAGAAGTCGCCCAGGTTCAACTGTCAAGCTCCCAACGGCTCGTTCAAAGGCCAATTGATTGGCCCTTGTCATACCAATAGCATCAATTTCAACAGCCTCGACACGACCAATTCCAACATCAAGTGCCGCCCCTTCAATTGCTGCCGCGAGTTTTGTTCGACGTTTCTCAGAGAGTTTCTTGCTATCCTTAATCTGCGGAGTGAGTTCACGAATCTCCTCCGTCCATTCCTCTTCAGGAAGCCAGACTACGGCGCCCGAAACAAGTGGCCCCCAAAGACATCCACGACCTACCTCGTCCACCCCTGCTTCAATCTTTGAGTCGTTGGAAAAGCGTGTTTTAAGCATTGTACTTGAATTAATTCAATACTAAACCATCAAATTTTGCCTACTGTAGATAGATGTGGAAGATATTGATTCCACTGTTATTACTCATAGTAGTTGTCTTGATACAACTTCGGCGCGTCGAAGCCTTTACAGACCCTGCATGTGCTCGTAAACCAGGTGCCTACTCAGTCCGTTGCACAGATGGAACAGTTCTTGACCCCCAAGGAACAGCTGTTCCCTCTACATGTGGCTATGCACCAAATATTACAGGTGTTATAACGGATCCAAATGGTGGTATCTGCGGTTCAGTTCCTGCGGCCTGTAAGGGATGGGCATTTAATGGTGCTGGTGTCTGGACTAATTTTAATTTAGTATCAAATACAGGCACTGCTGCTAGTACACAGGCTGCTGGAAATCGTGGAACAGGTGGTCTTAGTACTGGTGGGTATACTGGGTCGTATTTGGGTAATGTTGATGTTGATGTTGATACAAGCGCAGTTAGTTCACAATTAGGAAATCAATGGGGAGGTTATTCTGGAACTAAACCGACTTTTGATACGGGGACAGGGGCAACGATTCTTCCTCCTACGACCACAACCACAAGTACCACAAATACTACAAGTACCACAGATGCTTCTGGAAACACCACAGATGCTTCTGGAAATACTGTGAGCACGAGCGGCCAAGGAATGATTAATCTAAGCCTATCAGACTTAATTAAATTATTTGGAAGTACGGCCACAGGAACAAGTGCGCCTCCTTCAGCACCTGCCACTCCTTCAAATAATCCTGCCGCTTCAACCACTGCTGGTCAGGATTTCTACAATCAGTTCCGCCCCATGCTTCTAGATGACATTAATAAAGCCATTCAGGCCCAGGCGGCCACTACGCCGACCACCACAACTACAACTACACAGTCAACCGATAGCACAAGTTGCTCACCGTCGCTACAGCAGGGCACAGACTTCAGTACTGCGCAAAATAACATCCAGTACAATCAAGAATACATTCGCAAGGATTCAATTCCTTGCTACGCATGTAGTCTCTAAAATAATACTTAAATGTGGTAGATGGGAAACGGTCTTCTCTTTTTTGGACTCGTTTTAGTACTTGCTATATTTGTTGTGGTTGCCTCACAGACAATGCCAACAAAGGAGGGTTTTCAACCCCTTGTAATCCCTACACCCGGTCCTCCAGCACAGCCGATTGATGCTGGAGCAAAGGCGGCACCTTATACGGAACCTTCAACGCAGATTTTATCGGCGCCTATTGGACAGACATCTGATGTTACATCGCGTCCCTTCCAGGACCCCGCACTCGATAAGTCAAAATATGTGATTCTCTATTCACTTCTTCAGGATATGCACGGATTTAAGGCCTTTGAGCTTGAAAAGCTTGAAGATACTTCAGACCCGACAATTAGTCTACCTCTAAATACATTCCGCGGTGACCTCCAGCGTATTGAAGATGAGGTTGCATTCTTGAATCGTAATCCTGGCATCGACACCACACTCACTGTAGAAGATGTTCATGAAATCCGTGTGAACCTGACTTATCTACAAAAAAAAGCGCGCTCCATGAATACAGGTTCGATTGAGGGATTTGAAGATTCAACGGCTAGTCCCAAGGCTTCTCTTAGCGATCTCCAGTCTGCGAATACAAGCATAAGCACAGAGATTGCTCGTCTTCAAGCAAGTGGAACAACAGACCCGAGTTTTCAGGCACGGGTCAACATTCTGACAAAGATTCAGCAGCAGATTGGAAATTACATAACGCAACTTAAAAACAATACTCTTCAACCGGCAGATGTTCCGATTACAACTGCGGACCTCAAGAATTTTCTCCCCAAAATTTCAAATCCCGCGAGTCCTGTAAGCAATTTTCTTGATTCAATCCAGGCCCCAAGTTCAATGTCAAATCTATTTCCCGCATATGTTGGTGGGGATATTTCAGGAGCGGCCTTGGCCAATGTTTTACTACAAAACTACGGAAAGGGTCTTTCATGGGATATAAACATGAAGTACTCACCTGTAAATGGTTCAAGCGTAGGGGCTACGACAAATGTTGGCAGCCAACAATTCCAACTCGGCTCTCCTCAACTCCAGATGCCTTCTTCAACACGCGGGGCTTTTGACCAGGCTATAGCACAAATACAAAGTGGGGAAACTTCCGGCGTTCGTCCAACTCTACCTGAACCGCCAACACAGCAATTTAATTGGAAGGACCGCTCCTCACAAATCTGCGAATCTGTGCGTCTCCGTGGGCTCGACCCCGCCGATTTTGGTTGTCTTGCCAATGTCTCCAAGGTTGGTCAGGATTTTAGTTGGCGCGGGTATGCAAAAATGGTCTGTAATCGTCTTAAGACAACACTGGATGAAGGACTCCCCGAGGCATGTGGATGTCCTCCCGTTGACTGGCCTGGCTGGAAGCAATAAAAACCCTTCTTAGGTAGGAAAGGAATGAATACCACACAAAGTGCAGGACTCATCTTACTAGTCACCCTCCTCCTGGGTGTCTTTATGGGTGCCGGTTTCAAAAAGATGCAGAGTGAAGGATTCACCGGTGGCTGCAGCCGTTGTGGGCGTAGTCCGTGTGGCTGCCAGGCGGGTCCTCAATGCCCTCCGTGTATGCAGCCTGATATGAGCAAGTATGTTCTCAAGTCAACGATACCGCCGTGTCAACAGTGCCCTGATATGACCAATTATATGCTTAAGTCAGAGTGTCCTCCAGTCCCTGATTTAAGTAAGTATGTGCTTAAGAGCAGTATCCCGAAGCCGCAGCCGGTCATCATTGATAGCAGTGCCTGCTCTAAGCAGTGTGGTGAGTGCCCGCCGTGCCCCCGTCCTCGTTGCCCCGATGTACAGTGCCCTGCGCCGACCAAGTGCCCGCCGCCTGCGCCGTGCCCGCGTCCTGTCTGCCCGCCGACCACGGTAAAGTGCAGGGCCGAGGAGACGCCGGCCTCATCTGTCCGCCCCTACCTGGCTCCTCTCGGAATCAGTGGTTTTGGCATGGCGTAAATCTCTCCTTTTTCTAGAATGAAAGTGTTCGGTTTATCACTTGGCACTTTTTTCGGATTTCTTGTTCTTTTTTTGATTCTTATGGCTGTTACAACTTATATTAAAGCGTATGTATATTCAAAGGCTGGAATTCAACCCATACGCGTAGGGTTAATTGCGACATAGAAGCTATCAAACCAATTTCTTGTTATCTCATTTTCACGAAGTGCGAATGCGAGAGCAAAACTGACAATGGCGTGCGGAATCTTCAGATTAAAATCATCATAAGGAGCCTCGGGGTCACATCGTGTATTAAAGATGACATCCATGAACTGCGGGCTATAACTACAATTTGCCTTGGCATGATGCGACTGATGTTCAGGATTTGGCCAGATACTGTAATCAAGAATATGGATACAGATATACAAAAAAGCGGCTGCGAGGACAATCCATGTACTCAGGACTTTCACTCCAAGAAGCCATTCTGCGACTAGTAGTACAGCAAATCCAAAGAAGTTTACAAAGGCCTCCAGTATCAGGCCAAGCCAACGGGGCAGGTCAATCGCATGATTGTGATGAATCTGTACATGCGGATTTATCAAGTAAACTGGCATATCAGGCATATGACACCAACGGTGTCCAGCATAGGACCAAAATAATAGAAAAAGTGTTTGTAAAAAAGCTATAGGCCAACTGTATTCAGGTACACCTAGATACGTAAAGAGGGTGATTGTAATGACTAGAAAAGGACCATAGGCTTTGATAAACTCGCTGGCCCGCTCCATTCTACTCTGTGGTATTCACTAAACGCTCGGAAAAAGTCCGTCGATTCTCTTTTGAACGGGAACCCAGCCAAAAGAGAGTGCCGTTAACTTAATTAAAAAGAAAAAGAGTGTAACACCGACAAAGACTTTTTCCAAAGATCCGTTGGGAATCTCGGATTTTACACCTAGGCGACTCTTCACAAATTCTGTCATTTTCTGATTAATGCCAGGAACCAGACTTTCATGGTGAGTTAGCAGACATCCATTAAAGAGTAGACATTGCACAAAAACTATAAATGTGAAAAAGGTCATCAAGGCAACTACAATAAGACTTGTGCTGAATGTCAGCATGAGAATTGTTCCATGGATACAAATCAAATGGACTATAATAAGAATCAGCCCTAACATTTCTACTTCTCTTTTATAAGATAAAAGTAGGGGGGGATGGATACACGATTCTGGGGTCCATCAGGATGGGAATGTCTCCATCAAATTACATTTGCATATGAGCCTCCGCAAAAAGAGGCAGTAAAAGAACTTTTTGAAATGCTACCCTTTGTATTACCCTGTAAGTTCTGTCGTGCTAGTTTAACAACCTACATGAAGAGTGACCCAATTGATTTGAGTGGGCGTGAAGCCCTTTCTCAGTGGCTCTGGAGAATTCATAATTGTGTGAATGATAAACTCCGTAAACAGGGTCAAGCTGTCGCAGAAGATCCGACCTTTGAATCTGTAAAAACATTTTACATGGATTCTCTTTCAAGTGGATGTACGCAGACACATTTTCCTGGATGGACCTTTTTATTTAGCATCGCTGAAAATCATCCACTTTGTAAAGAATCACGCAACACGAGTCCTATTCCTGATGCACCTCCACGAAGTCCCGGTATGACAGATGAGGACCTGAACGAATGGAATCTTTTACGGCCTGAAGAGCGGGTTCCCTATTATCGCCGTTTTTGGGCTGTGATTGGAGATACTTTACCATATCCTGAATGGCGGAGACTTTGGGAGAAGGAGGCTCGCAAAGTAAGTTTACGAACACATACAGGAAATCGCTGGGCACTTTTAAAAGCACTCTGGCGATTACGGTGTACAATGGAATCACAACTTGAATTACAGAATCGTACACGATTTGCCGATTTGTGCCGTACACTTGCGGACCATCGGAGTGGGTGTGCGAAATCGAAGAGGGCCATTACATGTCGTAAGCGGTCGAGTGGTGCGAACAAAAAGACACTAAAGAAGTAGGTAGTGCTACGCAATGGAGCCAACAACAATTCTCTTTTTAATTGTTTTTGGATTACTTTTACTTCATTATTTAGTGCATGTATGGATAAGTCGTAATAAGGTGGTGCCTTGGGCCTCAACGGAAGGATTTGAAGACGCAAAAGCCACAATGGCCACTGAATCTGAAGTGAAGTGGCTTGAGGCTCCAGAACTATTTGACGATTTTTATAGTAAAGTCTACGACCAACTTGCTCAAGGCTCAAATCGTCTTCAATCCGAACTTGGACTCGCACTTCATGCATTCAGTCTTGAAGGAAAAAAGGTCAGCGATATGCAAATCTTGGATGCCGGTTGCGGAACAGGCATTGTTACTGCGGCCATGGCTAAAATGAACCCCGCAAAAGTGATTGCGGTCGATGTAAGCCCTGCGATGCTTCACCGTGCTAAGACGGTTACTCTTGAACAGTCTACATTAACCCAGGCGCAAAAAGATAGTATTGAGTATCGTCAATCGGACCTTCTCAATCCGAGCGCACTAGCACCTGGTGAAGTGACAAATGCGATTGTCTTTTATTTTGTAACTTACTATATCCATGATATTGAAGCCCTTTTCCGTAATCTCTTTGTATGGGTGGCTCCTGGAGGAATGATTGCCGTGGAGGTGGTAAATAAATACAAGTTCGACCCGATGTTGGATAGCTCTGCGCCGTGGATGGGATTTAGTCTTCAGAAGTATTCAAAGGAGAGAGTCACACAGAGTAAAGTCACCTTTGATAAGTTTGAATATGAGGGCAAGTTCGACCTTATTGATCCTGTAGCCGAGTTTCGCGAGACCTTTCGTTTCAAGGACGGCTCTGTGCGGCGGCAAAAACATATATTTGTGATGCCGGCTATTGAAGAGATTGTAAAGACGGCAAAGACAGTCGGTTGGGAATACAAGTCCTATGTTGATCTGACAACAATAGGATTTGAATATGCGTACTTGCTGATTTTTAAGCATCCGTAAGAAGTAGAGACACATGAGTAAGATTTTTGATGTCCATCAACCAGGTCTCCGACGCGGTGCTGAGCGTCTAGCCTTTGCTCCTCATAAGCGGTATTTCTATGTAGAACATCCTACGGAGGGTTGGAAGGTATTTCTTCGTGCGTGTACTTTTCTTCATGAAGAGGGAAATCCTGACCCGAAGCGATTTCTTGTTGTGAAACGCTATCAGGCTCGGCCAAATGGAGCCGTCTGGGAACCTCCGAAAGGGCAAATGGAGGGAAAGGATGGACTTGCGCATCCGACATGGAGTATTTTAGATATTTTGGCGGAGAATGTTGCCCGTGAAGTTGAAGAGGAGGCAAAAATTAAGAAGATTGATAATTTACAATATACCGGACTTGTTTTACAGGGGCAGGAGAAGGATTATCCACCCAATACCTATTTTCAGTATCACTGCTTCCGTGGAACTGTGACTGTGGGTGAGATTGAGAATGCTTTAGCCGAGTTTGAATGGCTTAATAAGCATCCGAAGGCATTTGCGCGGATGCGCAAGGATGTGCGTGAAAAGGACGCACTAGCATGGTATGACCCTCGGAGAACAAAAATGATGGGGAAATGGTCGCCTAGCCTAATTGTCTTATATTTGCGCGAGCAGTTATCATAGTGCCTCAATCTTTTGTGCAATAACAGCCGTACTCATATACTTCAGTAGGTTTGCCTTTGATTCGGCCAAATAATCAAATGTACAGAGGTGCATTTCTGCCTGGCGATGACCAGAGCAGTATGTCTTCTCGCACTTACAGGTAAATCCGAGAAGACCAACTTTCTTCTTACAGGCGGGGAATGCACATCGTGCGGGTTTTTCTTGGCTATCTGACATGTTTTAGAGTTCTACTTTAAAACATTCCAAGTTATAACTCAATTTTTACCAACCGCACTTGCGATTTTTACGCGAAGCCTTGCGACCTCTATGTGTCTTACGATTCTTCATGGTGTGTCTAGAGCGGCGACCACCCATTGTAGGTTGTTGGCCAAAAGGAGGCGCAGCAGCAGCTACATTTACCGCAGGCGCGGCCGGGAGCATATTCTTGCGGTTATTTGCTGGAGCATTTTTCTTGCCTGTAAGCCAATCAAAGAAACCCATCTACTTACGGTAGCGATTTACGCGGCGACTCTTGCGATTCTTGCGAGTCTGCTTGCGGTTCTTGCGGTTACGGTGTGTGCGTCTGCGTCCACCAACACTAACCGGTCCCGTAGGAATCTTTGCAAGAGTACCTACGCCGCCGGGCCAACTTGTCAGTACATCATTTCCTGAAGCGTCGTTTTGCATTCTACTTAGAGTATATCTATATTCTTTCAGTAGGATGTCCTTTTGGAGCGAAAGCCCAGGACCTACTTGGTCCGATTTTTTCTGGTCTACTCTTCTTTGTAAGGGGACTACGCACGCATTTCCATTAAAAAGAGGACAAATATCTCGACCTGATGGTCCCTATTCGCATACAATACGTCAAGCTACCGACAAAGATTCTGAAAAGATTGCCGCATTTCTGCGAAAGCATTTTAAAATTACAGAACGCAGCTCATGCGTAATAAGAGGAGACCGTATTCGTCGCGGTCTCTCTTCAGGCTGGATTATCGTATATTCCATGGGAGAAACTGGAGAGATTTTAGGATGTTGCGCCAGTCGTCCTCTTGGAGATTGTCGTATATTTGAACGCAATGGCAGGAAAATGCGCTCCTCATCCATTCGCAACACCGGATTTATTGATTTCTTTTGTGTTGTGCCCTCCCTACAGAAATCTGGACTTGGCTCAACGCTGTTGCGATATATTCGCCATTTTACAAGTGTACATGGACGACTTATTCATTTCTTTCAGAAGGAACTAACACCTTTGCGAAGCCTACCTCCCTTATGGTGCGGACAGTATATTGTACGATATGTTATGAAACCGGGTCAAAATCAATCAGTTGAAGAAGTAAAAGTTGCGGATAATTGGTTACAGAAGACAGTGATTGAAGAAGAGCACCAACCATTTACAATTGCTAGCTTTACGAATCAGATTTCAGGCGATACAAAACTTTTTAAATACACAGCAGAAAAATACGATTTTTATCTCGCAATTACAGACACCTTTTCTGTGGAAAAAGGTACAGAACGGCGAATGGGTGAAGTCCTCTCCTACTGGTCGGTTGGTGCCCCTACAAAAGAAGAGTCGGCATTTGCTATTGAATCAATCCTTGATTGTACTGGCTATAAGATAATACTTATGGACAGCACATTTCTTCATGAAAAAGCAATGGGTTGGAAAAAAGACGCGGCATATTATTATTATATATATAATCTGAATCCTCGGCGTTTTTTCACGGTTCGGCCGTGGTTCTGGTTTTAATAAAATATTGTAGTGTTTCAAGAAAATGTTTTGTATTCAGGCGCATGGCACCCTTTTGCCCTTCAAAAAACTCCACATCTGTAAATCGATTAAATCGAAGGCCACATTTTGTTGCAATATCGTTATAATGCTGATTTTCAGACAAATCCTTCCAAATTTCAATAATTTGTGTACCAGGTTCACAGAAGATTGAAAAGGAGAGTCCTGCGCCATGTGATGAAATAATAAGCTCAGAGTTGCGAAAAAGTCGAATCTGTTCTTGAAATGTCAGATCTTCCATGTAATAGAATGAAACTCCAAGCCGTTTCATATCCTCTTTGATTTCAGATTCATTTAAAATAATACGAGTTCCGCGTTGTCCTCTACTTCTGGAAATATAGATGTATTTTCCTTTTATTTGAAGGGTTGATGCCCAGAGAGGTGCAAATAAATCACACACATACCTATATGCCCAAGGTTCTTCAACTGTATAGGTTTTCCAATCGAGACCAGGAAGTTGTGTATATTCATATTCATCACGATTCTTTTCAAATTCACGATGAAATCGTGCGGGAAGATTTGCTAATGCTGTTTCAGCAAGATAACAGTTTTTTAAATTTGGATAATAGTAATAAATAGAATTTGTCCCGTGATCTACATAATAAAAACGCGCTATCATATAAAAAAATAGATGATAGGGATTTTCTTCTACTGCATCTACAAGTTCAATGAACTTAGGTTTCTCCGTATAGTAAATATATTCACCAGGTGGGACAGTAAAAAGAGTCTCTCCATTTAATACACCTGTAAACTTTTCAGAAAACCCTCCTGGACCGAGTTCATGAAAAAGTCTAAGACCATCATTTGCAATAACACCTGGTTTCATATAGACAAATGAATCCATTCTGTGATATGTACTTTAGCTTGACTTAGGCCTAGGCATCGCAAGATTTCCGGGCGCCTTGAGGATTTCCAAGGCTCCCAGGCGATAGGTGCCTTCACAGAATTTATAGTACTCAGCCAGCATATTTCGCGCCTCATCGGCTAGTTGATTGACCCGCGGAATTCCGCCTTTCATCACACTCGGCTGAATGCCCTTGATTTGGCCCGCTTTATCGAGGACAAAGAGTTTCGGAAGGAATTGCATCACCGCTGCAGTGTGCTTGATTTGGTAGGATAAGAGAGACGCAATATGTTGACGAACCTTACGAATTGCCTCGGCATTCTTGACGAATATTTCTTTATCCTTTACCTCAGGAGTTTCACACTGATAGAAGGGTTTGCTCAGCACTTTGTCAAGTTGATCCGGCGCATCACGAGAAGGCGGCGGCGGAGCAAAAATAACTTGCATGAGTTCGGTAAATTTTTTGTATTTCGGTTTTACCTCCTCGCTAATCTTGGGTAGATTACCCTGGACCATATCAAAGAAGAGTTGATTCAGGGCACGTAGTCCTGGAGAGTGTTTTGTGATAACTTGGCCGTAATTCGGTACAGAATCAGGAATTCCAGGCATAGGTGAATAGAAACAGACACTGCTCTTAAGGGGCGTATCTTTACGCATAGAATCAATGAGGGTTGGGCTAAGCAGTTGAATGGCGCGGGCTACACAGTACGCCTTCGGCTTTTCCTTCAGATACTTGAAGATGCCTGTGTAGGAGAGACCCTGTACAACACCCGCATCATCCGAACTACCTTCAGTGCGACGGCGAGCATCATCTGGTCGTGCCTGTGCTTGTGCTCCGCGTGCCGCATTTCCCATGACAGTCGCAATTGTAGTTGCAAAGCTTGTATTATTATAGGCATACTCTCCTCCTCGCGTTATTGTAAATCCAAGATTGTAGGATGTATCTTTACGAGTTCCATTCACTGTTATATCATCAATACGAAGCGTATAGGAATCGCCTGCGCGAAGGTTTTCAATGGACACACTTGCCTCCACTAAAATATCAGCACGAGGACGATAGAGCAGGTTTTTATTCTTATTGGGGTCAAAGAGTAGCGTACCTACCGTGGTGGATGGGTCGCGAGGGATTGCTGTAGAGGTTCTCGACGAAATAACATAGAGATTTGTGGCGGGAATGGCCGTGAAGTAGTTTTTCGCCACTGTGTAAAATTCACCAAGTTCTTCGCGGTCTTCTTCTGTGGCCACACCACCTTGTTGGCCACCAACAAATCCAGGCGGTGGTGCACGACGACCCATGGGATTTGCTTGAAGGGCCGCACGGAAATTGACAGTCTGCGCCTCGGCATCAGGAAGAGAATCAATGACAGTAAGTGCAAGGGCGCCGAAAATCTGGATAATACGCACATAGAAAAAAGCAATTTGGAGACAGAGACTATCACGATAGCTCTTGATATCACCGCGCCCTTTAAGAGATTCTTCATCCGAAAAAGTGAGCCGTTTTACTGAATCAAAGTAGAGAATATCTTGGTTTCCAAGTTTCGGTTCAAGTTGCAGTTCAAAAAAGAATTTTTCAAGGGCGCGTTTTGTAAAGAAAATATAGTCCTTACATCTGCGCTGGTCTGCTAGCTTCAGAAGGTCTTGAATATCTGTATTGTTTAACATCCAGATAAAAAGACCATTGATAACGGCTTGTGTTGGAGCTGTTTTGCTTTTTAATGCCTCCCTTGAAGGCATTCCAGCTGGGATTGATTGACCCGCTCCCATTCTAGACTGACTTTGGAATTAAAGTTTCAAGGCGTTTCTTATGGGTTTCGAGACGGCGCAGACACTTCTGTAGTGTACCTTCACTCACTCCACACACTCCCGCAATGCGCTCATAACTGACATCAGTGAGGCCACGGCGTTGGAGAAGAAAGCCAATGACACCCGCACCAAGCGAGGGTGGCATATTCTCAGGACTGAGTTCATTATCTTCAATGTAGTCGCAGAGAGTGGTAGCAATCGCAGAAATCTCCTCGAACTTATTACGAGGAATTGCGAGTTGACTGAGCGGGTAGTGAATATAGTCGCGAGCCCGGGTGCTTTCCAAATTCGAAGGCGTTGAAGTCTCCTGGATAAGCCCACGCTGCTGAGCAATAGCTAAGACTTCCTGGAAATACTTGAAAGACTTGGTAAATTGGCCCGTGGTCAAGTGAAACATGTCCGCAACCTCCTTCGGCTTTCGGGGTTGTCCAACCTTTTTAAGAGATGCATACATACAACTTGCAATTACACTTGTGCGTGAAAGACCACGTTTATCGCAGTGCTCCACGAGTTGAACATAGAGGTCCTTTGCATTATCAATGACACTCTGGTCAAGGCCGTGATTGGTCGCGGCAAGTGCGAGCATTTCGTAGACTTGTAGAAGTGCGCGTTCACGATATGGCAGCATATTCCAGGTGTGATAGCGGCGGATACGAGCCATGGCTGCGCGAGCTGTGCTCGGACCACCTGAACTCTTTGTAAGAATAATAGTTCCCAACGATGAAGAAGGAAAACGGAAATCGGTCGGTGCTCCTACACGACACGGATCGTTGCTGCTTCGGTCATCATGCCCGAAGAAGCGATACTCAGCTCCTGACTCGATACTTCTGTTTTTAACATCACCACAGAGGGTACATACATTTAAATCTTCATGAATAATTGTGTCTTCAGATGTGGCGCATGCGCAGACTGATTTTGTAGATTTGCTAAAGTTATCTTCGGCTCCCCCTCCATCCTCCCCTCCATCCTCGCACCATTTCCAGGCAAAGTCTGGAACTGGCCTGTGGTGAACTCGACCTGGAAAGAGTGAATCCATTTGGAGTTTTCTTAAGATTAAATTTCAGAAAGAAAAACGCAATCAAATTTAATGATACCGCTGGATACCAATCTTTTAAATGCCATGCCTTGGATTGCGCTTTTAAGTACAATTGAGGCGGGTGGATTGAGTTTGCTGCGCATTGGAGGAAAATGGAATATTCTGTATGCGGCGGCAATTTATGCCTGTGCCGTTGTACCTCTTCTTTCAAAGGCACTTGAATGGCAGGGCATTGGTATAGTGAATTTTGTCTGGAATGTGTTCAGTACAGTCTTTATGTTTTTAATCGGCTACTATTTCTTTCAAGAAAAACTCACCTATTTGAAATTAGTAGGTGTTATCTGCTCACTTTTCGGTATAGGTATTCTTTTACTCGTAGAATAACAGAGGAGGGATGTCTATTCTCCCCACGGCACAAGTCAGCACAAATACACCCGGGTTTACTGGGCCCAAATATGATTTTGCAGATGAACTGCCTCTTCCTGGAGCAGTCGGCGTTCATCGCGGTAATAACATGGATGATGTGATTAATGCAACAAAGGGCGCTGCCTTTTACGTGGATATGATTGGATTTGGTCAGAGCAGCGGAAGTCTAACAAGTGGAATGGGTGGATTGAGACCTCTTGGTATAAATTATTTTATAAAGACTGGACTTCAGTGTGATAATGGCGCCGATATGTGGTACTACGTAAATGGAATCCCAACAGGTGAAGCACTTGGACCCAAAGTAAAGGCGGGCCTCGCATCGGCAGGACTTCCAGGACTTCGAGGCCTTGCTCCAGGTATGATGGAAGATGCGGAGGACGCCTTGAATCCGGTGCCGGTGATGAATGCGATTCTTGGATCAGGATATCCGAAATGTCGGAAGGTGACAATGCCTGTGGGAGATACACAAGGAAAGACGGCGGCCTCAGATGGAAAGCTATGGATTGTGGGCTCTATTGACCGAAGCAGTGGTCAGCCAATGCAAACTCAATGGATTCAAGATGTTGATTCAGATGGGTCGCCGATTTTCTTGACACAAGAGCAATTCAACAATACGGCAAAAATCTTTTGTCCTGATGGGACGGCCATAAGCAATCATCCTAGTGGAGATTGTACGCATGCCATCACAACAACAGAAAGTTTCAGGAACCAGTGGGAACCTGAGGCCTGGGTTATGGCAGGACTTTTAACTGCCGCGGCTATTTTTGCGGTCGCTCGTTGCAAGAGATAGTGTGAATAGACTAGAAATTTTTTGAAGAAGAAGCTCCTTTTCAAAAAATCTCTGAAATCGGAATCGAACCAATGACTTGGGGAGATCCATTGCTGAGCGCATAACGCTACAATCCCCCGCTCTACCAACTGAGCTATTCAGAGTGATGGGACCTTTGTCCAAACTGTCATAGAAGTATCACTTTAGGCTTACGCTAGCGCCTTAAAGACATACACCGCCGCCACACCACCCAGAGCCTGAGAGACAACGTAGCCCGCCAGGTCGCTCGCGGAGAGCGCGCCATTCACAAACATGGCAAGGGAGACCGCAGGATTTACATGGCCACCACTCAGGGCGCCGATACAGAAGATGATGAGGGCGAGCGTCAGACCAATGACCAGCGCATTGCCCGTGGCGAGGATACTTATTAAGAGGAGGAAGGTTCCGAGGAATTCGGCAAGAAGGTTCAGGAAGTTCATGGTTTCTACTAAAGCACTGAAAAATTTGATGCGCATTAAATCGATAACCGAAACTACATACAGCCATGGCCCTCCGTCGCATCAAGAAGGAAATTGAGGATCTCACTAAGGATCCGCCATCGAATTGCAGTGCTGGACCTACAGGAGATGACCTCTTCAAGTGGAGTGGCGCTATCTTTGGTCCGGCTGATAGTCCATATGCCGGAGGTTATTTCAAAGTTCAGATTCAATTTCCTGTAGATTATCCCTTCAAACCTCCGGTTGTAACCTTTGTTACGAAGATTTATCATCCCAATATTAATTCTGCGGGTGGTATCTGTCTTGACATCCTGAAGAATCAATGGTCGCCCGCGCTTACAGTAAGTAAGGTCTTATTGAGTATTCTCAGTCTACTCACAGATGCTAATCCTAATGACCCTCTAGTGCCTGAAATTGCTCATATTTACAAGACGAATCGGCAGGAGTTTGATGAGAAGGCTCGTGCCTATACACTCAAGTATGCGACGCCTTAGTAGAGGAGAGAATGAAAAAGACCGTCATTTTCTTATTTTTTCTAGTTACAGTTCTGTTCCTATATATTCTGACAAAGCCTACTGCGACCAGTGGATTCCAGAATATGACCCCTGCCCCTGTAGGAAATACGCCGATTCCCTATGTAACTGGGCCTGCCGATTCAATGCTGAATCCGCGTGTTCCGTATCACTTACTTCAAGGCGTCCTAGAGGATGCGGCTGTCGATGACCAGCCGAATACAGCATTCAATGCGCAGGCATGCTACGAGAGTGATTTTGCGAATCGGATACAACTTACTGGAAATTACAGTCAGTTGACGAATAATTATCGCCGTAAAAATCCCGATTCATGCTCGGCCCCGACCCATGAACTTGTCAATAACTTCTACAAACCGAGCATGCTTTAAAATTATTATTTAAATAAACAAAATCAATAAATTATACCATGAATGTAATTTATTGTTTTTGGACGGGTGATAATGAATTTACCTCAAATCGAAAAGATTGTTTGGAAGACTTAATAAATACTACTGAATGTACTGTACAATTAATTACAAAAAGAGAATTACACAAATATATACTACCAAATCACCCGTTACATCCAGCCTATGAATATCTTTCTGAAACGCACAAAGCTGACTACTTACGAACTTATTTTATGCATTTCTACGGCGGTGGATATACAGATATTAAAAATACATCAGGAAGTTGGAAGAAGGCATTTGAAGATTTAAATCAAAGTAGGCAATGGATATGCGGATATCCTGAAATAGAGGGGGGTGTTGCGTACAATCCTGTGGGCAATAAGTGGAGGGAATTAATTGGTGTTTGCGCTTTTATTTGTAAACCACAAACTGATTTAACAACGGAGTGGTACAATGAGATGATCGCAGTCTTAGATAAAAACTTAGTGGAACTTAAAAATAATCCTGCTAAATTTCCTCAAGATTGTAAAGAAAAATCATTCTATTTTAATTATCTTTCAAATCCAAACTATCCGATTGAATGGAGTGAGCTACTTGGACGAATTTTTCATAAAGTCGCATATAAATACAAAGACTATTTACTAAATACTCTACCTGCGCCGTTATTTTATATTCCTTATAGATAAGTTTAATCGCTTATCGCACATACCGTTGACTTACGCTTTACCGAAGATTCGGGTGCGGCAAACTCGCCTCGCCTCGCCTTCTCAACATCGCGCCAGAATTCATCAAGTAGAGGTATAATTGATTGGAACCATGCTGTATCACGATATACAGGATGAATCCACGACTTCTCTAGAAACCACGGAATACGCTCTAAAACATGCCACGGTGCCTCAGGCGTAGGGTTCCATTTCATATCACCAATCGGACCATAGACATACTTTGTATCAAGTGTATCATGATTCTGTAGAAGAAATAGTAGGCCCTCTGTTGCATTGAGTGGAGCCTCCTCCATAGGTCCACGTGCCGTTGCCGACTTGATAGTAAATTCACAATATTGACAAACAGGAACATCCGCAACCTCCATCTGAAGTTGCATCTGATACCAATAATTTGGTGGAACACCACCGCCGACAATTCGTGAAGAGGGACACTTAATTTCCACTAGATTTCCAAGGAGGGACTGATGTTTTGCGTCAGTCGTAGTAATAAGACCATCGGGCGATGCCGCCAGTGATGCAATTGTAGGATGTCTGAGACGACCAAGGTCCACAATAGTTGCACCCCATAGACTCTCCAGAATCTGCTTAGCCACTGGTTCAAATCGAGTACCCCAGTCAAAGGGTGTCATTTCCGCGGTCATACAGGATTTCTTCGGCGCAGCTCCTGGCGTGGCCGCCTCGCGAGGCACTTTAGACAAAACAAGTTGACCACGAGCTCTGGGAGAACCGAATAGATTGTAGAGTTCACTTGCCGTTAGAAGTTCCGCTGCTTCACGATACCACTCATCTGAACGCTGCACACTCTGTGGTTTCGCCTGTAATTCTTGAATGCGTGCCAATCTATCAAATTCAATCTTTACTAGGGCATTTGAAAGACATTTATACCCAATTTTAAAACAATCAAACACTTCGTAGGTCTGTTCGGTGAATGTAGCACTCACTTCACTCTCCTTCATAAGTGTCGCAAGTTCTCGCTCCATGCTGGTCCACCATGTATCTCCAAGCGTGGGATGCAATGGAGGAGGTTGAACCTCTTCGATTGCATTCAGAAACTGTCCTGTACATTCAAACATGGTAGCATACTGTTCCATTGTTTGAGCGTAGTCCTCGTTAAAATTTATAGGCTGGCTATGCTTAGACCGCCGCCTCCTCCTTGGTTTCTGTGCCCACGGTAGAAGTCTTCCTACGAAAGGTGACAGCATTACGCTTTTCAAGCACCTGGAACATAACTTTTCCGTCTGCGCCGCGATGCATAACAAGTCCCTTAATCTCCTTAATCTTCTGTTCATCCATATCATAAATAACAGCATTCTTGCTATTCAAGAGTTTCTTTTCATTCGCCTTCATAATCTGCGCATCTAGAGCAGTCTTCTCAGGACCAGTTAGTGTCAAGCGCACTGCCTCCTCATCCACGAACTTTCGTAGGCGATTAAGACGAAGTCCGCGCTCGAGACGATGCCACGGACGCTTGTAGGCATCATCCGCCTCCTGGTTCAAAAAATTCACGAATGTATTCGTGCTCGCATGTAGATTTGCGGCAAAAGTCGAGCCACTCAAATCTGTTGCGCCTGAGCGCTTCTGGGTTTTCGAGCGATTCGAATTCATTCTAATAGTATTATGCGTCTCCCCTTAAGGCACACACCGTTTTTGAATGGTAGCAAGTGGTTCTACAAAGACTTCATCGATACAGTCATTCCACTGATTTACACTTGACGGAGTTTCACCCTGACCGGCCTTCAGAAGATAAAAAGTCCGCCAACACTCCTCCGTGCCCTTCTGCTGCGTGCGTGTCACCTCCTCAAAACTGTAGAAGTTTTTAAGGTCCATTGCGTTAAGCTCAACCTCTACATAGAGAATTTTTCCTTCACGCCATTTTGACTTCACGGCAAAACCATTTTCGGCCAGCCACTGGTCAGGAGATTCTGTTTCACAAATCTGTTTTCCACGATTATCTAAGAAAAGTGTTATTGGTAGAAGTGACCATTTAATAAGGCTTGGTAATTGTGATTTCGTATAAAAGGGGACAACAAACATCTAGATGTAGTAGTAAAGAGTCTTAAGATGGAGACACTTGAACTTACGCCAGCCCAATTGCGTATGCCTATAATTCCATTACCACAAATGAGTCTCCGAAGTCGTCGTGAAGTAAGCGCACTTGACCAGATTAACAGTCTTCATGTAGAGCAATGGCAAACAGATGGACCACAGCTTCAAAATGACCGTCCTGATCCTCGTGGCGGGCGCTATTTTATGGATATGAATCCAATCAATACACGCACAACTGACAGGAACTATCTACAGAATCAGCAATATGTCGCAGGCAATGGTCAGAGTGATCAACTCGGTCAAAATCCGTATTTTGATCGGTTTGATGTTGTAACGGACCCATTTAATGTAGCACGTGAACTTCGTGCCACTGTCTATGAAGAGAAG
>Ga0208618_1000152_pt1 | contig 32108 bp, 52 predicted proteins | sample CryBogCBE18Jul08_FD_184585 | JGI IMG/M metagenome (GOLD analysis project Ga0208618, IMG submission 184585) | Freshwater microbial communities from Crystal Bog, Wisconsin, USA - CBE18Jul08 (SPAdes) | ecosystem: Environmental > Aquatic > Freshwater > Lake | place: Crystal Bog, Wisconsin, USA...
CTATACGATGCATCTTGCGACCTCTACGATCAGTCCAGGATTTGTGTATACGATATTTGTATAAAGACCAAATCTCCTCCATGACCATACGATCAATACTACGTTGCATTAACTGTGATTGATGTTGTAGTATCTGATCTGCTAAACTTAATGTTGACTTGCCCATCTTTCGTCCTCTGGCTATAACCTGTCTCATGCGAATTTTAATGCTACCATTATAGCATCCTTTTCATCTTTAATCAAGAACTCATTACGACTGCATTTAAACTTAGCATCCACTGACTTAAGATAGTAGATAACTGTGACATCTTTGTGATCGGGACTAATCTTAACTAAATGCCACCCTTCACCTAAACGTATGCTCTTTTCCATATACCACGACCAAGGATGATCATCATAATCAGTCCAATCATTTTGATGCATGTTGAAAACATAGTCTTCCCATTCTTCTGACCAAATGTTTTCTTCGGATAATTTATCTAAAGCAACAGTATTGTGTATCTTAGCCATATAACAGTGCTATCATAGTAGCATCCTTGCCGTTGTTTGTGGCAACATAAAGTCTATCTTCACTACCAAAGTCAGTTATACGGAACTCGCCCCATGGGAGCTCGTGTCCACGCAGGTGAGCATAGACTAAGTTATCACCTAACTCACGCTGTGGAAACATATATGGTTTAGTTCCTGGGTCTAACTCCAAAAACATACCAGCATCAAAAAAGAACTTTTTATAGTCAACTGTAAACACGTACTTGAAGTTACTAAACATGTCTTGTGCTGAATTGGCACGCTTGACTATTGTAACTTCTGCCCATGCCTCAAACTCACGCACCTGGCGAGGTTTGCCAGTACGCCAAGTTATGTAACAGTCTTTAATTTTATCCCACATTATAAGGTCTCAAACTTTAAGGCAAACATAAGTGCCGCCTGTTCCCATTCAAATTGTACGACATGATAATGAAGCCAATGATCGCCCCAGGAAACATGCCATCGTCTAAAATCGCTGTCTACACCCGTGCCAGCATCATACTCATCACACCACGTCCACATTTCGTTGGTGACTTCTTTAACTTTAAGTCTATGTGCGAATCTAGGATCTGCACCTGCTCCTGCATGAAAGTATTTCATGCCCACCTCAACATAAACATAGTGTAATCTTGGTCACTGGGGAATATTACACAATAACTGTCTACGTCAGCTTTAAGTTGACCGAATTTGACATTGTAGTGCTGTTCAAATTCATCTTGCCAAATTTCATACCTACGCTTTTCTGCGTCCATAACCACAGCCGCACGATGTATTATTCTAAAAGGAACAAATTGAACACATCTATGATCTGTCATGCCCACCTCATAATAAATGCAGTAACATCTTCTTCACGTTCTAATACTACGGTCATGCCTTCTTGATGCATACGACCCCTAGGTAGATTGATATCCATCCACGCATATATGGCCTTTTCATTCTTCATCCAATGGCTAATATCAGCAATGACAATATAATGATAAGGCATTTCTTGATCAAACGGACCGCTTACTATGAACTTACGTCCGTTGGCACCATCTAATATGCTCATTAGTTCTTAATAGCCACAAAATTATCTGTTGAAATTGCTGTGATAGTATATCCTAGGTTAGTGATGTAATTTTTTAACAGTTGATCACGTTCTGCCCACCAAGGACGACTATTAGCAGGCCAAGACTCAAACACAATTGGCGGATAGTTGTTGTTTTCGATGGTGGTTTTAGCACCCTCTAATACTGTTAACTCCAATCCTTCTACGTCAATTTTAATTAAACGTACATCAGATAAGTTTAAACTGTCAACAGTAATTAACTGTATAGACTCTTCCTTACCACCATGTCTATGATCATGTTCTGCAACCATTGGGTCTAGACTCCACCCACCATAGTTGTTGTCAACTGCATAATCAGGGACGTTGATAGTAATGGTGGAGTTAGTATCACCTACTGCTAGATTAAGACAACGAACGTTTTCTAATCTATTTAAAAACACATTAGTGCATAATTGGTAATAGATAATTGGTTGTGGTTCAAATGAAATAAACTTATGTGCGGGCAATGATTTAGCCATTGGCACTACAAATGTACCTAGGTTAGATCCAATGTCTAATACTGTACCTGCACTAACTCCAGTTAATATTTCCTGACAACGCTGTGTAACATCCGGTTCAAACGAACCTGTAGTAGCAACAGCACCTGTAATAATATCTGAATTTTTAAACAATGCCCATGATAAATCTTTAAAATCTACTATTTGTACTTCTGGTAACATAACTTCTCCTTGGTTAACTCCACTTTAAATAAAACATTAAAAAATCATTTTCACTAGAAAACTCTAACTCATCCCAATTGCCCCAGTTGCTTTGAATAATCTTAACATTGTGTAGTTGCTCAAAGGCATCTTTATGTTTGTGTCGTTCTAACCCAAAACCACCGTTGGCAATTACTGCTTGATTGGCATTATGAAACGCTAAGAGTATTTTGTGTATTGGAACTTTCATGACCACCTCAACTTTGCTAAGGTAGCATGTTCTTCTTTTAAACAAAGGAAATGGTATTCATACTTACCATTGACGATATATTCCATATCTTCGTAGAGTGTATTGATCCCGTGAGCCTCTAACCAAGCATCAACTTCGTCCTTAAACGCAACTGCTGTTAAATACCCAAAATAGTCACCGCGGGCTGTGACTTTAACATAATGACTTGTTCCGTTGTAATAGTATGCCATTATGCCCATCTCAAGGTAAAAGCAGTAGCATCTTTGGCATTCTTAAAGTAAAAAATATAATAGCCAAACCAACTATACGTATACCAAACATCCCCCAGACCGAGACCAATGATGCCTGGTTCTGGTCTACCTAGCCCAAGTGTATGCTCGCACCATTTGGTCATATTGTGGAAGCGCCACGTGTTATCACCTTCAACTTTAGGTATGCGAACAGCCTGCCACCCTTGATTGAGTAGCTGATGTTCTGCCTGATGTCGTTCTGCTGGAGCTGCTCTCATGAATACCTCATTAAAAATGCTGTCAGGTCTTTAGGAGTACCAAAGCGTATAAAATGTCGTTTGATATGTCCAGCCTTGGCCTGATTAAATTTGTACACTGCATTATAGTCAACCAGTGCTGATTTAATTCTAGCATACAATTCATCATTATCGATGACCTCAGACCATTCATCTTCATTAACTAATGCATCGACAAATTTATTAAAAATACGCTGTGCTTCTGGACTTGATTTCATATCCAAGTACACTGATCCTTCTTCGCTACCGTAACTAATCCCTATCAATTTGACACCAATAAGATCATGGTTACATCTGTTTCTTCGCGTAGATAAATTTGCCTAAAGTATTTGTTTTTAGGTATAACAACACGCCAATTGGTGTTCCATTTGCGATAATGATGTGCATTGCCATTCCAAACTTCACGCTCAGGGCCATAGGCATTTTCACACCATTGTATCGCGGCTCTATACGGGATATAACCATCATAACGTGTATCAAAACTAATACGATATTTAAATCCGCGGTTATAGAACTTGAAACGACCATCAAGTTTAGTAATCGTAGGTGTCTTGTAGGGTATTATTGCCATTATTCGTGCTTCAAATAGAAATACGTTATATATTCTTCTGCTTCTTGCTGTTTACGTAGATCCCAATGCCAGGTGTCGTAGGCCATGCGGCGCACACCTTTACGGTCCTTGAGCTCTTCAGCTATATCATAAATTACAGCATCCCATTGAGGCTTTAGACTGTGTTCAACAATCATTGCCAAATGTCCGCCATCTTGCTCTAATAGAATCTTCATGTTACTATTATATAGTCACTCAGTAGAAAAGTCAAGGAATATTATTTTGGTTGACATTTTGGTAAACCTAATCATTGATTTTTATTTTTAATAGCTATATATTACAACAGTCTTAAATAAATTCGAAAGGAAAGACAGTGAGTACGCATAATTGGAAACCAGCACTACCATTAACTAGATATTTTGAACCAACTCGCACTGATAAAAGTGGTGAGCGTGCAAAAGCCAAATATAAAAATCATAATTTGCCCATATTACAATATATGTATCACGGCGATGTATTAACTCCATTGCACTGTGTAGTATCCGGAGCTCCTGGGTGGATCGATTTTCCATGTATTATTACAAAAAATGAAAAACAAAGATTTAATATAGACTTTAATCATATTAGACAAGAACAATTAGGTGCAATGCAAGCAGGCACAAGTAAAGATAAGGGTATGTATGACCCAAGTCATATTTTTAGAAGTAAACGTTTGAACGAAAATCCAATATTGCTGTTAGAGTTTATGACCATCATGCCAGTGAGCCAAGAAATTCACAAGTATATTACACAGGACAGCGCACTGAATCATATTACATTAGCAAATTTTGATAGTAAATATTGGCCATGGATACTGCAATCAAAGTCTAATTTTGATCAGTTTACTAATTCATTTGGATTGACAGAAATTGATTATAATTGGTTTATTGATCACCTAAGTGATATTAACCAACCAACAATTTCGTCTCGGGTAACAGTTAAACCAATTGATGCTCAATTTGTTCCAACCTGGAATCAAATTTAGGTAGCCACCCGCGGATCTTAGCTAATATGCCACTACCGTTGTCTTCGGCAATTGGCTCGTAAGTAAGTGCAGGTTCTTTTTGTGTTATAGTTACGTGTTGTTTCTTTAACACTTCTAGAACCTGTATTAATTCCGGAGTTAGGTGTTTGGTAAATTCCTCAAGAATAGTTTTGTATTGAGGAGTTTCGGTAGGTTTGGGGTCTTTGGTTAGTTTGAAGTAGGCACTTTTAGTTTCTACTACACGTGTTAATACAGCATCTTCGATGTCAAATAACTCAGCTACATCTTCGCGACGTGCTTGTTTTACATCAGCCTGCAGTTGTTTTAACTCAGTGGTTAATTCATCAATGCGCATCATATTTTTAGCAAGACGTGTAAATTCAGCACTTTTATAAGAGCTTAATCTAGCTGTAACTTTAGTTGGATCGTCGGCGTAGCTAACATCTGGATGCTCGATTCTAGCTTCAACTAGGTTAATATAGTGTAATAAATTCTTCATAATACTATTTATATTAATCTACTTGACTTTTATTTTAAACGACTGTATAATTGCTGTTAAGTTAATTAAGAAAGGTAGCAAATGGTTAATACATTAAATGGTCTACGCAACAAATTTCCAAAACGTGTGTTCAATGTTAAGAACAAACAGGATTTGAAAGTATACAAACATTTTATCACTTCGCATAGTTGGGGTGAATACGGATGTCCATTTGAACTCGAATGGCCGTGGTTGAGCATTCCTGACATGATTGCTCACAAAATTGCAGAACATGCTGTAGAAAGTGTGTAGTTAGTTTTCATTTTTATTCCTTGCCTTAATAAAGGACCTTCGGGTCCTTTCTTTTTGAATAAATATCTGTATGGCAATATACACTATACAGGCTGATTCAGAGAGCCAAACCACCCCAGTACTACGTAAAGGTCCACTTAGAATTTATGCAGATACTTCTGTGTATTTTACTGTAGGGGAGGATCCAGTAGCGGTCGCTGGTAAGAGTGCATTGATACGTGCAGGTGAAACTAAAGAATTACGTTTACCAGTAAAATGCAGCAAGATAGCTGTGTTAGCAGTCGAACATCCCGGAACAGTGGTAATAAGTGAACTTACTGTGGGGCCAAAATCGAGCTGTGCCCAGTAAGTTAGATAAATAACTTAAATATTAAGGAAATTCATATGGCAGTTTATAGCGTAACATGCAATACCACAAGCAATGTTAGCCCAATACTAAACAGCACCAAAGTTAAAGTTGAAGCTAATGTGGCAGTTTACTATGCAGTAGGTAGTAACCCTGTAGCTTATTCTTCTGGTAACTGTTCAATCATTCCAGCAAATACAATTCGTGACATTAACTGTGGACCTGGTAATTTAGTTGTCGGTGCATATGGTAATGTTATCAATCCTGGATTTGGGCCACAAATTGCATTTGTTAGTGCAACAGGTGCTCCAGCAGCAGTTAGCGTAACCGAAATTGGTTTTGTAGACTTCACTAAGGTAATTTATTAAGAGAATAATTATGAAAGCATCAGAAATTTTAAGAAAGTTAGCTGACGTAATTGATCAGCAACCAGTAGTTATTAATATTAACAATGGCGCACCAGCAGATACAGAAAAACCTACAGAGGAACCAGTAGCAGATGATGAATTAGGTGTTATGATTCCTCCCTTACAACAAAAAATCGAATTGGCCAAGAAAGCACACGGCGTAGATTCAGTTTACACGCAAGATGAACAACCAGATGAACTGGCAGTTATCAAACAAAACGCAGGCTTAAGAGCAATAGCAGTACCAACAGACGACGAGCCATTTGAAGGCTAAGGAGTAATTCCGTGGCTTTCACGCAAGACTTATTTTCCAGCAGACGCAATAACAATGACGGCACCACTAGAATTGGTGAGCAGGATCGTCTTTGGTATGAACCACAGACTAATACAATTCGTGTCAGCGATGGTATAACTCCCGGTGGTATTATTGTTGGCAGCACAGGTGGCGGAAACGGCAATGTAACAACCAACAACTACAGCAACGTCAACGTAGCTGCATATCTAAGCTATACAGCCACCACAGGTAATCTAGACCTAGGCAACCTATACATCTCAGACGAAACTCTTGGTGGTAAAATAGCCAATAGAGATATTACGCTAAGACCAAATGGTACAGGTCTAGTTTCAGTTCCTGGACTCAAAGTGCCGGTAGGATCAGTGCTTCAAGGTGTTAGTAACATTGTGGCAGTGATTACTACCAGTGCTATTACTAATGTACTACGCAGTTCAACAGGTCCTAGTGACAATTTAAACATTGGTGACTATGGCCTAACTAATGGCATATCAGGAGTTACACCAGGTTGGAATGTGTTCAGTCTAAGCCCAGCACCGGGTGCTACCATACAAGTAGGCGACACTATAGTAGGCACAGGCATACCTTATAATTCTACTGTGTTGTTTGTAGGTAATGTAAGTGGCACTGACTCGGCTAATGCCAACATCATTATTACTAACAATACCTTAAACAGTTTACCTCCCTTGGAAGCTAACACCTTAGCATTCACCACAAGAGCAGTGGTCAACGCCGGCCTGGCAATTACTACTACAGGCAACGTAGATATTACCCTTAATCCAGGCATTGGTGGTAACATTGTGCCAGCAGGTAGTTTTATTCCTCTAGTAGACGACACCTATGACTTGGGCGCACCAAACAAACGCTATCGTCATGTATGGGTAGGCGCAGGTACTATCTACATACTTGATGAAACACTTGGTACAGACCAAACCATTGGAGCCAGAGACGGCAACTTATACATTGGCGGCGGCACTGGACTTACAGTAGGCAAGTTTACCCTGTTTGGCAATACCATTGCTCTGGCTAACACAGCAGAAGATTTCCGCATTGGCACACAGTCTGCTACTGGTAACTTAATCATCAATCGTCCTATACGAATAAACAGCCCAGCTGGTGACAATGCCTTTACAGTTACTCGCTATGGTCTAACTACCATACACAGTCCCATAGCCCTAACTAATACACAGGCAGTGTTCAGCATCATTGGCACCTCAAGTGGTAATGTACAGCCACGTAACTTTGCCAACACCATGATACAGGTCACTGGCAACGACAATGTTCCTAATCGTATCAGCTTTGACGCATTTGGTGTTACAGCAGGACAAAATGCCTATACTGCTATATCCGCACGTGCTGCTCGTGGCACAGTAGACAGCCCAAGTACTACACAGGCCGGCGATACTATCCTACGCTTTACAGGTCAGGGATGGGCCAACAATGGTGCCTTTGTTGGCAGTATCATTCGCTTGAACCTAGAAGCTGCAGAAACATTTACCAGTAATGCCTCAACTGGTACACGCCTAACCATTCAGACTACACCAGTGGGCAGTAACATCATACAGACCACAGCGGCTTTCTACGCAAATGGATTAAGTTTGTTTGGCAACACACAAACTGGTATTAAATTTACAGATGGTACGTTCCAAAACACAGCTTTCCAACCTAGTAACTGGGTACGCCAGATTACTACTGGAACAGGATTTGCTAACACAGGTACATTCACCGGCAATGTCAGCTTAGACACCACAGATGTACACAGCCTAATCAGCGACAGTTATAGTCTTACAGTTTCGGACACAGGTAGTAACAACCTAAAACTACATCTAGCACAGGAAATATCTTCTAACAGTAGTCCGATATTTAATAACTTGACTGTTAGTAACCTAACAGTTAACGGTACATTTACCACAGCCATTAATGCTTCAATCAATGGTAAGATCTTATACCTAGCCAACAATTCAACATCAAGTAGTCAAATTGATGGTGGCGGTATCATACTTGGTAATAGTCAACAAAGCTACTACAAGAGTATCTTATATGATTTGGCTAACAACTGGTGGAGTACTGATGGTAGTGGTCTAGACACTGAGTTGCTCAGTGCTCACGATGGTGACTTTGTTGGTAATGTCTATGTAACAGGTACTATACTTGCGGGCGGCGCAGCCAAGACCGTAGGCAATCTATTTCCTAATGCTGGTATACAGGTATTTGAAAATGTCAACAGTTACGCACAGATTGTAGAACAGAATTTAAGCACAGGTACTAAAGCAACTACAGACTTCATTGCCACAGCGGATAACGGCACTGACACTACTTATTACATTGACATGGGTATTGCTGGCAGTAATTATGACAATAGTAATCCCAATAACAGTCTAGGTACAAGTCTAAATGCTAACGATGGTTACTTATATGTTCAAGGCGACTTAGACGCCGATGCCGCAGTAGATGGCGGTGATTTGATATTAGGCACTGCAACGGCTGGCAAAGATATCAAATTCATTGTTGGGGGTGTAAATGATACTAACGTCAAGGTAACTTTTAGCAATACTACAATTGACAGTTATAATAACTATGTACTACATGATGGCAACGACAATATCTTGCTACAATTACAAAATGATGGCGGCATTGGCAAATTAACATTCACAGGTGGCAGCCAAGGCATTTGGTATAACAGTGGCATCTATATCAATGGCATTGGATATCATTCTAGTTATTCAGGTATACAAGCCTTAAGTTACAACAGTGCTACGGGACAGGTTACTTATGGACAAATTGACGCCAGTCAGATACTAAATGCCTACGGCAACATTAATGTTGCGGCATATTTGGCAGGCAATGTCACTATCGGCAACCTGACTGTTAGTAACCTAACAGTTAACGGCACATTAACCACAGGCAATGTTGCTGTTGGGGGAACCTTTGCTCCAGCAAAAGGCATCACACACAATGCAACTAAGCCCACTATAGTGGGCAATGTGGTTCTAATTAACTTTGATACAGACGATTTGATACATGTACACACAACAGGCCCTGGCACAACTATCACTGCCAACTTGGTCAACTTATCAACTACAGTAGGCAAAACAGTGGAAGTGCTGGTAATGAGTTCGGCTGGTGGTAGTACACAGTTCAATCACGGTGTGGCCAGTTCGCAGTCTACCAATGGCTATTCGTTTTTCCTTACTTCACACCAGACCATGTATGTTAAATATTTTAACATTGATGGCACAACAGGTAATCTATTTGTAACTGCAATTGGTAACAATACCATCTAACCGTTTCTGTTAACATCAGTAACACTACTATACAATTGCTCTCGTGCCGTTAGGCTTACTAAATTATCTTTAGAATTGCTACCACCTAAACTTTTTGGTATAATGTGGTGACGTTCTGTATATGTTTCTGGTGGTAAAATTCTTGACTTTGCGTTTGAAATAATACTATAATAGTATTTTGTATATTTATTGGTGATAAATATCATTGCTGTGACTCCTATCAGTTATAGAGTAGTTGGATATCCCCATATCGCGAACTACATTAATATTTATCTTGGAAACCGTATTTTATGATATTTGGTATAATGACATTGTTAACTGCGTTAATGCTATCAGCAGTTGCTGCATATTATTCAATTACAGGACTAACAGCGATATTTCCTGGAGTGGTTATACCTATTATTATTATGGGCTGCACTCTTGAGATTTCAAAGATTGTTGCTACTGTCTGGTTACACAAATATTGGAATCGTGCAGCCTTACAGTTTAAGTTATATCTTATACCTGCTATTATAGTGCTGATGATAATAACCTCTACTGGAATCTTCGGATATCTTTCGGCCGCTCACTTATCGCAATCAACAGCAAATGAAGATATTTCATCACAAGTTTCTCTATTAGATGAAAAGATTAAAACGGAACAAGATAATATCAGTGTAAACAAACGAGCCCTACAACAAATGGATGCACAAGTAGACCAAATGTTAGGTCGTACTACAGACGATAAGGGTGCTAATCGTGCTGTACAGATCCGCAAGCAACAGGCCAAAGAACGCAAATCATTACAAGCAGATATTAGTATAGCACAGAAAAATATTAGCACACTACAAGCAGAACGTGCGCCTATTGCGGCCAAAAGTCGTGTTGCTGAAAGCCACATAGGCCCTATCCGTTATATTGCCGCACTTATCTACGGTGATAATCCCAACGCAGACTTGCTAGAGCGTGCTGTCCGTTGGGTTATTATCTTGTTAGTATTTGTATTTGATCCATTAGCACTTATCCTTATCTTAGCCGCAGAACAAACTATTGCTTGGGCACGTAAAGTCAAAGATGAGCGTAAAGGATGGCATCAAGAATGGGTTCCTGACACAGAAGCATGGCCCGAGTGGGATGACGAAATAACAGAAGAACAGATTGGAGCAATTAAAGCCGCCGCAGGTAATGTAGAAATGACATCAATGTCTTCAACCTTGTTTGACACAGAACGAGAGTTTTTTGATCATGGTAAGGAAGTGGCAAGAGAAATAGATGCTAACGATGGCATATTACCCAAGCATCATCACACAGCACTACTAAATGATGTAGAAGTTACAGTGCCTGAAGAGACAAGCATATTAGATCAACATCCATATCTTAAGAAACCATGGTCGTGGATGCCAAAACAAGAAGTTAAAGAAGAACCTGCTATAGTTACGCCTATTCATCATGATCCAGACCCTATCCGCGGAATACCACCACCGGCTGATGACCCTGAACCAATTAATGTTGGATATAAACCCGTGAATATTCCGGATCTGTCTATTAATGCTGAACCTGCTAAAGAAACCAAAGCAGGATTTGGTACTGAATTCCCTGCCAATCCAGACAGGGGAGATCTATTCCTACGTGTAGATTACCTACCTGGTAAAACATTCAAATGGAATGGAGTTAAATGGATTGAAGTAGATAAAGAAAAAATTGATCAGTTTGCCTATGATCTAGAGTATATCAAGCACTTAGTGGAAAAAATTGACAGTGGTGAGTATGATGTTGAATTACTTACTGCCACTGAACAAGAACAAATTCAAAGGTATTTAAATGGCACAAACCAACAGTAGATTTATAACAAATCCGAGTACAGTAGAACCAGACGGAAATTATACCGTTGTCTTAGTTGATGCAACTCCGGAACAATTAGATAATATAAATTATTTCTGTCAAGTAAGCAATCTTAACTATGATATATATTTGTATGAAGGCAATTCCGGAGACCTGCAGTGGTTAAATGTTATTACAGATCTAGCTGATCACGTATTAATTAGTAATCTTAGTCAGGTAACAATTTCTGGTGTTGACCATCAAAGTAAATTTGGTCTAAACGAAGAATATGCTGAGCCACTGGCATACTTTCAAAAAGTAGATGACTTAGGTAATCAACTATAAATAAACAACGCATATAACTTTCAAGGAAAAATATGGCATTTCAAAACTCATTAACGGGTAGTACAGTCTATGTTAAAAACGATAACGTAGAACAGGCACTACGCAAATTTAAGAAAAAGATTCAAGACAGTGGCCTACTACAAGAAGTACGTGACCGTGGCGAATATGTAAAACCAACTATCGTACGTAAGAAAAAAGCGGCACAGGCCAAACAACGCTGGAAGCGTAAACTACAAAGCCAACAACTTCCAGATAAACTTTATTAATTTTTGATTGTCAAATAATTGACAACTAGATAAACTTGTTGTATAAATATATATGTAGGATGCCTAATTAGGGTTCTACATATTTAGATCTTGCTTAATTAAAGGAGAAAACTATGTCTAAGATCATTGGTATTGACCTCGGCACCACTAATTCCTGTGTGGCCATTCTTGAAAACAACAAACCACGTGTAATTGAAAATAACGAAGGTGCTCGTACTACCCCTAGTATTGTTGCCTACGGCGATGAAATTGCAGTTGGCGCACCGGCTAAACGTCAAGCAGTTACAAATCCAAAAAATACAATCTATGCAGCTAAACGTTTAATCGGACGTAAATTCGAAGAACAGGCTGTACAAAAAGACATCGACTTGATGCCTTATAAAATTATTAAGAACTCCAATGGCGATGCTTGGGTAGAAGTTAATGGTGATAAATTAGCACCTCCACAGATCTCAGCAGAAGTCTTACGCAAAATGAAAAAGACTGCGGAAGATTATCTAGGTGAGGAAATAACACAGGCTGTTATTACAGTACCTGCTTACTTCAATGACAGCCAACGTCAAGCAACCAAAGACGCAGGTACTATTGCCGGCCTAGAAGTTCTACGTATTATCAACGAACCAACAGCGGCCGCACTGGCATTTGGTATGGATAAGTCAGCCAAGGGTGATCGTAAGATTGCTGTGTATGACTTAGGTGGTGGTACATTTGACGTATCGATCATTGAAATCTCAAACATTGACGGTGAAACACAATTCGAAGTGTTGTCAACCAATGGTGATACATTCCTTGGTGGTGAAGATTTCGACCAACGTATCATGGACTACATCATCGATGAGTTTATGAAAGAATCGGGTGTTGACCTAAGCAAAGACCAATTAGCTCTACAACGTCTAAAAGAATCAGCAGAAAAAGCTAAGATTGAACTATCAAGTTCAACAAGCACAACGGTAAATCTACCATACATTACTGCTGATGCTACTGGTCCTAAACACCTAAATGTAACTATTAGTCGTGCTAAGTTTGAAGGCCTAGTCGAAGAACTAATTAAACGTTCAATTGAGCCATGTAAAGTTGCTCTTGCTGATGCTAAACTAAAAGCATCAGACATCGACGATGTTATCTTAGTCGGCGGACAAACACGTATGCCTAAGGTACAAGAAGAAGTTGAACGACTATTTGGTAAGGCTCCACGCAAAGACGTTAACCCAGATGAAGCAGTAGCAGTTGGTGCTGCTATCCAAGGTGCTGTGTTAAGCGGCGATAAAACGGATGTACTATTACTAGATGTTACTCCACTGTCATTGGGCATTGAAACAATGGGTGGTGTAATGGCCAAATTGATTAAGAAAAACACAACTATTCCTACCAAGGCCAGTCAGGTGTTTTCAACAGCCGAAGACAATCAACCAGCGGTGACTGTAGCAGTGTTCCAAGGCGAACGTGATATGGTACAACACAATAAGAAACTAGGTGAATTTAATCTAGCTGGTATTGAGCCACAACGTCGTGGCCAACCACAGATTGAAATCACTCTGGACATTGATGCTAACGGTATCTTAAAAGTAAGTGCTAAGGATAAAAACACTGGCAAAGAAAACAAGATCACTATTAAAGCTAATTCAGGCTTAACTGAAGAAGAAATTGAAAAAATGGTACAGGATGCTGAAGCCAATGCCGAAGCAGATAAGAAAACTGTTGAACTTGTTCAAACACGTAATACAGCAGATGCTCAAGTTTACGATATTAAGAAAACACTTGAAGAAAAAGCTGAACAGGTTACTGCTGAACAAAAAGCTGATATTGAATCTGCACTCGAGAAAGTTGAAACAGCGATTAAAGGTGACAGTGTTGAAGCAATTCAAGAAGCTATGGTTGCAGTAAGTAAACTTGTTGAGCCATTATATAAGGATCAACAAGACAAAGCACAACCTACAGTTGAGCCAGGACAGCAAACTACCGAAGCACAAGATGGTGTAGTGGATGCTGAGTTCACAGAAGTGAAAAAAGGAGAGTAATGATGGAACAACATTATATAACTTCGTTTGATATCACTAACTTGCCTAGATTTGCTATTGGTTTCGATCGTATGTTCGAAGAACTTGCTCGTACACAGGAAAAGTTAAGCAATACTAACTATCCTCCCTACAACATTCTTCGCACAGCCGAAACTGAATATTCTATTGAAGTAGCTGTAGCAGGCTTTGAAGAAGACGAACTAGAAGTAGAACTTGTTGATGGTGAGTTAATTATCAAAGGCGAAACTAAATCTAAAACAGTAGAAAATATCGGCAATTATCTACATCGCGGCATTGCAGCACGTAATTTTGTACGCACATTTGCCCTACCGGATGATGTAGAAATCAAAGGTGCAAGAGTACGTAATGGTATCTTAACTGTAGATGTGGAAATTTTTATTCCACAATCTACTAAGAAAACTATTGCAATTACTTTCGAAAAGTAGTATAATAGTCTTAAGGGTGGAGGAAACTCCACCCATCATTAATCAATAAGAGAAAGAAATCAAATGGGCAAAGCCGTTACTAGAGTTAGACCAGAACCAAATTTAACACTCAAAGAACCACCTATGTATAGAGTCATTTATATCAATGACGATGTTACTACTATGGAATTTGTTGTTGAAAGTTTAATAACGGTGTTTAATTATACTGTTGATTCAGCTGCAGATATCACACAGAAGATCCATGTAGATGGTAGTGCTATAGTAGCAACATTGCCGTATGAGATGGCAGAGCAAAAAGGTGTTGAAGTTACACAAATGGCCCGTGCTAACGGATACCCATTAGTTATTAAATTGGAACCCGATGCATAATGATTTTCAACAAGATTAAAGAACTCAAGGCTGAAGGTAAAAAGATTGGCATTACCTTTAGTACATTTGACATGTTACATGCTGGCCATATAGCTATGTTAAGTGAAGCTAAAAACCACTGTGATTATTTAATTTGCGGGCTACAAACAGATCCGACTATTGATCGTCCTGATACTAAGAACAAGCCTGTTCAAAGTATTGTTGAACGACAAATCCAATTAGCCGCTTGTCGTTACGTAGATGAAGTTGTTATCTACCAAACAGAACAAGACCTAATTGACTTACTGTTAATTTTACCACTTGATGTGCGTGTATTAGGTGAAGAGTATCAACACAGTGATTTTACAGGTAAAGGAGAATGTATGTACCGTGGTATTGAGTTGATTTATAATAAACGTGATCATTCATTCAGTAGCTCAAGTTTACGTAAACGTGTAGCCCATGCTGAGACTTTAAAACTATTAAAGGTAGAAAATAATGTTACGCAAATTTCTAAATAACTTACTTAAATTCTTTACCTGCGGCAGAGGCTGTACAGGTAGTTGTAACCAAGGTAGAAAGGACTGCGACTGTGAAACTAAGTGAAGATACAAAATTTTTTATCCTATTATTTGTTGTTATCATATCAATGGTAATGGCATTTTTTCCTCCTAAGCCAGAAGTAGCAGTGTTCTATGACTGCCGCATAGCTGAGATTAGTCCAGATGTGCCACCAAAGGTAAAAGAAGAATGTCGTAAGAAAATGGAAAAACAAACCCTCCCATCATGGCTCAGACCTAAAGGTGACAAATAATGGATGTAATGTTAGACTTAGAAACACTAAGCACACGCCCAGATGCTACTATCTGTACATTTGGTGCTTGTAAATTTAGCCCGTATAACCAAAATGATATTGTAGATGGTATCTATTTCCGTATCGATATCGACAGTCAAATTGCTATGGGTCGTCATGTAGATGACAATACTATAGCATGGTGGGGTAATCAAGCGGAAGATGTCCGCGAAGAAGCACTTGGCGAAGGTGATCGTATTAGCCTAGATGAATTCAGCAAGCAGTTAAATAGATTTATCGTAGGTTGCGATAACATTTGGGCACAAGGTCCAGTATTTGACATTGTTATTTTAGAAAATCTATACAGACAGATGGGATTACCTTGTCCTTGGCAGTTCTGGCAGATCCGTGATAGTCGTACACTATTAAGTAGTCTAGGTGACCCGCGTGAAAAGAACAAAGCGGGACTACACAATGCCCTAGAGGATGCTGTAAGTCAAGCACAAGCAGTTCAGTACGTATTCAAGCAAGCTGGCATTACGGAAAAACGATGAAACCTCAAATACAAGAAGCACTGGATATTCTTCAAGAAGAATGTGCAGAAGTTATACAGGAAGTTAGCAAGGTTCGTCGCTTTGGCTTGGATACATTACACTACAAAACAGGACTAAAACATTCAACTATGTTAGAAATGGAAGTAGGTGATATGTTAGCCTTAATAGATATTTTAGTAGAACAAGGTATATTAGATCGTGATGGTCTTGAAGTTGCTACTGAAAATAAAAAAGAAAAATTAAAGCAATGGTCTGGAATATTTAAGGAATAATATGGATATTATATTTGGAAGAGAAAACGCAGAGAAATTGCGTGAAAAGTATACGGTATTAGATTTAGAAACAGTAGAGAAAGACGGGCAAAGTATTGAAGTGTTTTGTTTATTATCTGCAGAAAAGATAGGATTTAATGAGTTACCTACTTTAGATAAATGGGTGCAACTACATAACGATCTTTTACATGGATTTAATACTAAACAATACAGCTATTGCAAAGATGCTATAGGACATTTAAAAGGTAAATTTGCTGGAGAATTGGACTCATTCTACAATGAAATTCTTCGTCGTATCGAAGAAAAAGACGCCGAAGTTTAATCTAGATTAAGATTAAAGTACCATAAAACTTCACTACTAGGTTCTAGTAAATAATATTACTAGGAGCCTAGACTGTGAAAACATCAATAATTATAATCACTTTCTTAGCGGCATCGACTGCGATGGCCGCACCTCTCCCTGACTATACATTTAAAAGCCCTAGCTTCAACGGCAATGGATACGGCACTTATGTGCTGACTATACAGAACGAAGAATACACACGTGCGCAGGCTATACAGCAGGCATTAGAGTCAGCCAAACAACAAGCGGCTACTGCGGCACAGAATACTCCGTTAAATCAATTTTTAACTAACTTGGAAAGTCGTGTTCTAGCACAGGTAAGTCAGAACTTAGCCACTGCGATGTTTGCTGGAGGATCTAGTACCAGCGGTACATTTAACTTCCAAGGTAATACTATATACTGGCAAAACACAGGTGGTGCTATTACCCTAAACGTAACAGATACTTTGGGTAATGTAACTACTATTAATGTTCCTTTAGGACAGTTTAATCTTACAGGATCAACACCATAATGAAAAGATTAGTATTGGTATTATTTTTATTGTTTACTGGTTGTGCTACTGTACAAAAAGCTGGGTATGAACATGCTCCTGAGAAAGCAGAAAATAAGATGGTAAAAGAGTTTGATGCTATTCCAGCACCTGCGGGCCCTAAGATTACTGTAGCAGTTTATAGTTTCCAAGATAAAACAGGACAACGTAAGAATACACCAAACATAGCCAGCTTTAGCACTGCGGTAACACAAGGTGCTGAGCCATTCTTAATCAATGCCCTACAAGAAGTAGGACACGGACAGTGGTTTGATGTTGTAGAACGTGTAAACGTAGACAACTTGATTAAAGAACGTACTATTATTAAACAGATGCGTGATGCCTACGAAGGCACAGCAGCCAAACCTTTAATACCACTACAGTTTGCTGGTATTATCATGGAAGGTGGTATTGTTGGCTACGATAGTTCAACTGAAAGTGGTGGTGCGGCATATAAATGGTTAGGTATTGGACCACAAACACAATACTCAAAAGACATTGTAACAGTTAGCCTACGAGCAGTAAGTGTTAGTACAGGTAAAGTACTAACCACAGTAACCGTTACTAAAACAGTTTATAGTACAGCAGACAGTATCGCAGTGCTTAAGTTCTTCAAACAAGGAACTTCAGCGTTTGAATTTGAAACTGGCTTGACTATTAACGAACCTGGCACTTTAGCAGTGAAAGCCACTGTTGAAGCGGCAGTGGTAGAGTTGATCAAACAAGGTCAACAAAAAGGAATTTGGGACTACAAAGTCTCAGATAATAAGAGTCCGGAACAAACGGACCATTAAGACCGTAACGGTCAAGGAGTAAGACAAATGAAAAAGTTATTAGGACTTTGGAGTTTAGCGTTAATGATCTTGGCTAACGTAGCTGTCGCGGCGGACAATAGTATCTATATTGACCAAAGTGGTAGCACATCTACTATATCTGTAACACAAGATGGAGCAGGTAACGTAGTACGTGGCATTCAAGGCGCCGGTAGTGATAATACTACACCAGCAACAATTTATGGTAACAGCAATACCGTTACTATTCAACAAATTGGTACTGGTGATACATTAAACTTCGGTGTAAGATCTAGCGTGGTTAATGGTGTAACTGGTAACAACTACAGCTATACAGTTAATGGTGATAATGCTACAGCGGTTATTGATAGTAACAACGGTGGAACTGGTGTAAGTGGTAGTAATAACCTTACTATTACACAAACTGGTAACACTGCCAATGCTAACTTTAATATTTTAGGTAACCGTAACAATATTACAGCAACTACTTCAGGTGGTGATAGTAATAGTGTAGTATCTACAGTTAACGGTAACAGCAACACACAAAATATCACTGTGACTGCTGGCGGTAGCAATAGTATTACAGTTAACCAAGGCGTAGGTGGTAGTGCCTTATCAGGTGGAGCAACAGCAACAACTAACAGTAACGGTGTAGTTACATTATCAGTAGCAGGCGCAAGCAACACAGTTGGTATTACACAGACCAGTGCTGGTTTCGCAGATACTACTGTGGTTAGTTTAACTGGTAGCAGCAACACTGCCAGCATTACACAAAATGCTGCCACAGCTAACACAACTGTAAACTTAACCAGTGTAGGCTCAAGCAACCACTTTACAATTAACTCTAACGCTCACTAAGAGAGAAAGTGAAGATATGTCAATTAATACTAACCATACTGTTGGGGATTATGTCCTTGAACAGTATGGCTTCAGTGGGCACAGTTACAGAGCAGACAGCAGCCCCTGGTAGTATCGTACGAACTGGTAAAACAGTACCTGCGGCCAAAGGCACGGGTGTTGAAATGAACGACGCAGTTAATACCACTAAAGGTCGAGTAGGTATTACATTCCAAGATGACACTAAAGTTGAAGTAAACGAAAATAGCAAATTAGTTATTGATGACTTTGTCTACGACCCTAAGAAAGGTACAGGCAAGTTGGCCATGAAGTTTGCCAGTGGTACAGTTCGTTACGCATCTGGTGCTATAGCACACAGTAACCCTAATGCCGTGGCTTTAAACACCCCTAGCGCGACCATAGCAGTGCGCGGCACTGACTTTAGTGCTACAGTCGACGAAGCTGGCGCAAGTACTATTATTCTACTGCCAAGTTGCCCTAAGAATTGGGTAGATATAGATCGTGACTGTAAAACGGGCGCAATTGAAGTTATGAATGAAGCAGGCAGTGTCCTACTTAACAAGCCATTCCAGGGTACTAAAGTAGAATCACGCAATATGCCTCCAATGAAGCCTGCTATATTAAACCTAAGTCTAGACACTATTAATAATCTATTAATCGTTGATGTGCCTAAGCAGATTGACCGAAGTAAAATAGAACAACAGCAGGCACAGGCTAAAGAAGCAGGCAATATGTTGGATCAAAACTTCTTAAAACAAAACTTCCTAGAAAATGAATTTGACAAAGAAGGCCCTATATGGGATAACCCATTGGCACAACCACTACTACAACAATACTTCTTAGAAAATATCTTTAACATTCTAGCAGATCAACTACAACAAGAATCTGCTGCACTGTTACAGAATGTTCTAGCACCTAAAAATCAATTGTTACCGGACTATGTTAAATCCAGTGGTGTAACAGTACAACAAGATCCTACTATGGTTGAGCTATGTCGCCCAGATGGTAGCAGTAACGTAGAATGTATTAAGACCCCGCATGATCAAAACTCTACTGTGTATATGACACAGGGTGCAGTTACTATTAAGAATCGTATTAATCAAGGAAATGGTACAGTAATTACCATGAAACAGAACTAATGCGTAAATTTCTATTACTTTTAATGTTAGTATGCAATACAGCCTGGGCTGATATAACTCAGGAACATTTTAGTTTCGCACAGGTATTTGATGTACAGTGGTATATTAGTGGTAGCACCTTAAATGCCAGCGGATTTAATTACTTGTATGCCAGTGTAAATGCCTCAGGGCAATTAAGTGCCGCACGTCTAACATCTACACAGACTAATGCCTATGCTTCAGCTGGTGACTACTTGGCCTTTTTCCATAGTTCAACTAACCCAGGAACTTACGGATTGGGAGTATATGATACCAATGGTAATCTAGTGCGCACTCTAGACAACACTGGATCCTTTGTAGCTCTGGCCAACGGAGCCATATTCTATAACGGCAACAATCAGTGGGGCACATTGTTTACCACAGCACAGGGCTATAACTATGGGCAAGGTGGTTCTTGGACTATCACACAAAGTTATCCTAGTACAGCCTACATGACTAACTATACCCCGCCTAACACTACTCCCTTAGCGGCAGGACAGTCAGCACCACCCGCTGTTACTATAACCAGCAGAGTTAACTCGTATACTACTACAACTACTACAAGTGGAGCGACCGTCTATACCTACAGTCAACCCATAACTACTACAAACTATAGCGATGGCTCACAGACTGTGGTCAACAATGGCAGTGCTATACTATTAAGTACAACTACCACAGGTGGCAGTAGCGGACCAAACACTGTTCAACAATCAGCTACTAACAATGCCTACGCTACACAAAATACCATGCCTAGTTCTAGCAACATCTACATTGATCAAGTGGGCAGTAATGACCACATAACCATCAATCAAAATAATACCTATCAATCAATAGGTGGAGTTAGTCAACAGGCCATGCTGGTTCGTGGCGGCAATAATACTATTGTAGTTAACCAAGGTGATCCTCTTAACAATCAAAGTACACACAACATTGTTAATATTGACGCAGTCAGCGGAAGCAACAGCATAACAGTTAATCAAGGTACAGATAGTAATGGACTTGGTAACGGCTACGATACAGGCTATCATTATGCTGGCGTTAGTGTCAATGGGGTAAACAACACGGTATCCGTACAACAACAAAATACGGGATCAGCTATTGCCAACACTGGTAACTATGCCAGCATTAACATCACAGGCAATCAAAATAATGAAAGCCTAATACAAACAGGCCCAGGTCCTAAACAGGCATTTAGTGTGATTAATGGCAACCTAAATACTGAAACAGTTAGTCAAACAGGGCTAGGGCAACACTTCTTAGATGTTAGCCTGACAGGCAATGGTAACAGTGCTGTAGTAAATCAATCAGGTAATACACCTAACTCAGCGCAGATATACTTGACCAATGCGGGCGGTCCTGCGTCAGTTAATCTAACACAGACTGGTGGACAAAGTTATAGTATAAGCCAAACCTGTGTACAGGCCACAGGTTGTGGCACAGTAACAGTTAGACAGGGAAACTAATATGTGGACTAAAAGATACCCTCACCCTAAAAATCCTCCTGAACCTGTAAATAACCATCATCCTAAAAGGTAAAATATTTGCATCATACTAACAATTACTATATAATAGTATGATGGATAATGCTTATGTAGTTGGCTACGGCCTAATTGATGTTTTAGGAAATAATCCTAAAGATTGTTTCGCTAACATGTTAAATGATATAGATTACTCTACTGATCTTGATTATATGGTCACAGAGAATCATAAAATCACTCGTGGCATGCCAGTTAATGAATCTGCAATTTTAATGCCTGATAATACTCCTAAAGGTATTACTAAAATGCAACGTCTGGCATTTCATGCTACAGAACAAGCACTGCAGATGTCCAGATTACCTCACAGTAAGAATGTTGCTGTACTATTTTCAACTATTGTCAATGATCTAGAAACCCTAGACGAGTTATATCCCAGACTGCACGATAATAAACGTGTACATCCCCGTATGATTCTAAATAGAATTCCGGATATGATGCCTAGTCATATTGCACATCACTATCAATTCATGGGATCAACAGCCAGTGTTTATTCTGCGTGTGCTACTGCTATTAGTACCATTGACTATGCTATGCGTCTAGTAGATGAATATGATTATGTAGTAGTCGGCAGTGGTGATGCGGCCTGTTTTCCATTTGCAATTAAATCGTTCCATGCATTTGGAGCCATGGGCAATCATAGTTGTCCGTTTGACAATGCTCGAGAAGGTTTTGTAATGGGCGATGGCATGGGTGTACTAATATTACAAAGTAAACAAAAAGTTAAAGAATACGGTAGTCATGTATATGCAACTTTGTATCCAGCAGGTATTAGTAATGATGCGTATGATGCAACAAGCCCTGCAGAAGATGGCCGAGGTGCAAAATTAGCATTTGAAAAAGCTATGAAAAATGTTACAGGAAAGATTCATGCTGTAAATGCCCATGCTACCAGCACACCTATAGGCGATGTAGTTGAGTACAATGTAGTTACTGATAGACTAGGTGCTATACCAATTTATGCACCTAAGAGTAAACTCGGACATACAATGGCAGGGTGCGGCATGATAGAAACTATCTATGCCATTGAAAGTATGCGTAATGGCGTTATTCCGCACATACATAATCTAAATGAAACATCAATAGATAAGTTGAATTGTTTGGCTAGAACAAATATAATGTTTGAAGATGTAGAAACATTGCGTACTATCAACAATAGTTTTGGCTTTGGCGGTAAGTGTGCAAGTCAGGTAGTGGAAGTAACTAGAGATCATTAATGGTTTTACGTATGTTAAAACGGGGGTTTTCCAGTTACTATATGTATAAGTACTAATAACAACAAGACATGTTGTGGTACTTTTTAATAACTTACTAGGAGAAATACTATGTGGACTAAACCAGCTGCTACTGAAATGCGTTTCGGTTTCGAAGTTACTATGTACGTAATGAACAAGTAATTTATTGTTCAGACCGCAACGACAAAAGCCCTTCGGGGCTTTTGTCACGAATACGGGTTATAAATTTTTTTAATGGTAGGTATAAGAAAATTTAATTAGACAAGTGAAGTTAATAAGTGTTATAATATATTTTTAAGTGAGGAGAGTAATATGAAGATTGGACATCAAGTAGAAGCATTTACAGCACAAGCATATCGTCAAGGTAAGTTTGTAGAAGTTTCAGAGCAAAATTTAAAAGGTAAGTGGAGTGTAGTATTCTTTTACCCAGCAGACTTTACATTTGTCTGCCCAACAGAATTAGCAGACTTACAAGACGTTTACGCAAGTGATTTCAAACAACTAGGTGTAGAAGTCTACAGCGTAAGCACAGACACACACTTTGTACACAAAGCATGGGCAGATGCCACAGACACAATCCGCAACATCGAGTACACAATGATTGGCGATCCTAATCATCAACTAAGTGAACAGTTTGGTGTGCTGATTCCTTTAGAAGGACTTGCTGATCGCGGTACATTTGTTATCGACCCAGATGGTGTTGTACAAATCATTGAAATCAATCCAGGTGGTGTTGGCCGTGATGCTCGAGAACTATTGCGTAAAGTTAAAGCGGCAAAGTATACACGTGAACACCCAGGTGAAGTGTGTCCAGCCAAATGGCAAGAAGGTGCCGCAACATTAGCACCAAGTCTTGACTTAGTTGGTAAGCTATAATAGATACAGCCCTATCTTTTGGTAGGGCTTTCTATTGACTGCAATAAATATTGATAGTATAATATTTTTATGCTGTTCCAATTACCGTTGGAAATTTTTAAAACTCCCACAAGGAAACTGCAATGCCAAATTATAGTACAGAAGGTTTAATGGATTTAACAGAAGCAACTACTAATCCAATACCAGAACAGTTACAAGCAAGAGTAGACACAGCACCAACATGCCAGCCAGGTGATACTGAATGTATTAGCCGTTGGGTACAGGCATTTAGCGACTGCGATTAAAATTAAAGGCTGAAATGATTTTCAAAAAACTAAGTTCAGATGCAAAAGTTAAAATTTTGCAATCTGTAGTATATCTAACACTATTGACTACACTAATTGTCGCATGGAATACTAAACTATTCTTAATCGGATTGGGGTTAGGCTGGTTCTTTTGGTTAGCAGGTATTAACGGTAGTCTACACAAATATTCAAGTCATAAATGTTTTACAGCAAAGAATAAGGCGGCAGAAATATTCATATTGTTTATGGGCACTGTTGTTGGTCTTGGTAGTAATATAAGTTGGGCCGCAACACATCGCAAACATCATCAATTTTCAGATCATGAGGGCGATCCGCATAGCATCCATACTGGTGACGGTGGCTTTTGGCGTGCAGTTAAAATTTATTTTTATTATTTTCCAACATATCTAATCAACCCACGCACAGTTAAAGATCTAACCAATGATCCTATGCATCGTTGGTTTCATAAACACTATTACAAGATAATTGCCGCTTATGTAGCAGTTCTATTTGCCTTGGGTGGATTTACCGCTGTTGGATATTTTTGGGCATTACCTGTGTTTTATGTATATACTGGTATTAGTTATATAACTGTGTTAGCACATAACATTACGTTATATAAATTTATAGGATATAAAAACTTTACTACCACTGACCAAACATTTAATTGGCATGTAGCAAGTATCCTATTTCCGGGTGAAGGAAATCACAACAATCATCATGCACTACCTGGTGCCGCAAAGAATAAACTCAAATCACGTGATATCGATTTAGGTTATTGGTATTTGAAATTTGTTGGCCGCGTACACGAAAGTCAAGACTACTACCAAAAGTTTATTACCTAATGACCAATTACGAAAAGATTAAATTAGCACAGGCCCTAGCAATAGTCAGCACAGTGATAACACTGTGTTTGGCTTTTAATTTAACCTTATTTCTTTTAGGTCTATTAGCCAGTTGGGTATTTTGGTGTATGGGTCTTACAATCAGCCTACACAAATATTCAAGTCATAGAACTTTTGAAGCAAAGAATAAGTTTGTCAAATATATCATCTTGTGGTTTGGTACAGTTATTGCAATGGGCAGTGCTATTAATTTTGCTGCCGGGCATAGACAACATCATAAACATGCAGACACACCCGAAGATCCATACTGCCTAACAGGTAGCTTTTGGCATAAATTCAAATTATTCTTTTATTGGTTCCCGATATACAAGATCAACCCGATGATAATCAAAGACCTACTGCGTGATCGAGATCATGTATGGTTTAACGATAACTATTGGAAAATACTGTTAGTATATCCAGCAATATTATTAGCGATCAATCCCCTTTGGTTTGTATATTTTTGGGCACTGCCAGTCACTTATATTATTTTAGGTATGGGGTATGTAACAGTAATAGCGCATTTACCTAGCCTACAAAAATATGGTACTAGGCCAAATGAAACTACAGATAACAGTTGGAATAGCCGATTATTTGCTGTATTGCTTGCAGGTGAAGGGTATCATAACACACATCATGCCTATCCAGGTAAGTACAATTATGAAACAGTTCCGGGTGATTTTGATATCTCTGGAAGAATCATTGAGGTAATTAAGAAATGAAAAACAAACTTAAGAAAATCCTAGTCAGTCCTTGGACTGCTCTCATTACTCTAGCTCTTATCGTAGCTGTAGTATTCCAAGGACCTACATTTGTAGAGTCAGTCAGACTTAGATACTTTGACACACTTATTGCTGGTCAAAAACCCACTCAGAATAATATCTACACTGTAAACATAGATGAAGCCACTATTGACAAATATGGTCAGTGGCCATTTAAGCGTGACATCTATGCTAATCTAATTGATCAGCTATACGCTCGCAACGCAGGCCTAGTTGTTTGGGACGTCATGATGCCAGAAAAGGATCGTCAAGGCGGCGATAGTGTATTGGCTACAGTATTAAAAACACAACATAATGTTATTCTTACTAACATGCCCGCACAGACCAGCAAGAATATTCCACGTAAGCCAGGTAGTGCTGTAATTGGCAGTGACTACTTAGATACTATCATTAACTATCCGGGCATTATTGCTAATATTCCAGAATTAGAAAAGAATGCCGCAGGTGTGGGTATTGCTAACACACTACCGGAAGTAGATGGTGTTAATCGTCGACTACCGTTGTTTGTAGCTTCAAACGGGAGTTTGTATCCAAGCGTGCCTTTAGAAGTCTTACGTGTATTAGTAAACACCTCAACATTCCAAGTTAAGCTAAATGCCAACGGTGTTGAGAAAATGCGTGTTCCTGGCTTTAATCCTATTACAACAGACAGCCTGGGTCGTATTTGGGTTGATTGGTCACAGAAAGATACGCAAGTGTCAGCGGTAAACTTGCCTAAAGACTTTGGCGGTGCTGTGGTAATTGTTGGACTAAGTGCCGCAGGACTGGGTAATCCAGTTCCAACAAGTATTGGTAGCATTTGGCCACAGGACATGCAGGCCGCTGTTATTGGCACATTAGCTAACAATGTAAGCATCGAACGTCCAGATTGGGCACCCGGTGCTGAGCTATTGGCATTGGTGTTAATTAGTTTAATCATCTTAGTCTTAAGCCGCTGGGTATATGTTGGACTAGGTGTAGGCATTGTATTACTTGGTAGCTTAGTGCCAGCAAGTATGTATGTGTTTAGTCACTACAAGTTCCTGATAGATGCTATTGTGCCTGTAGCTGGTGGTGTGCTGGTTATGCTACACGCTTATGGTGTTAAGTTCATTAGCGAATTCTTACAAAAACAACAGATCAAGAAACAGTTTGGCAGCTATGTTAATCCTACTATTGTTGAAAGACTACAAAAGAATCCAGAGCTGATCAAGCTAGGTGGTGAGCGTAAAGAACTATCAATTGTCATGACAGACCTGCGTGGGTTTACTACCCTAGGTGAATCGTTTGGTGATGATGTAGAAGGACTTACACAGATCATGAACGACTACATGACAGCATTGAGTATTCCTGTGCTTAAAAATGATGGTACATTGATCAAGTTCATTGGTGATGCGAGCCTACACGTACACGGTGCTCCGTTAGATGATGCTAACCATGCCAAGACTGCGGTACGTACAGCATTAGAAATGATTGATGCTATTGCTGAATTTAACAAGGAACTAACTGCCAAAGGTCGTCCACCAGTGGGCATGGGTGCTGGTGTTAACACAGGTGAAACTTTAATTGGTAACATTGGTGCTAAAAGTAAGTTTGGCTATGATGTCTTAGGTGATAGCGTCAGCACTGCGGCACGTTTAGAAGGACAAACTAAGGCCTATGGTGTGTTACTAATTATTGGACCTAAGACTGCTGAATACGTTAAAGATGACTTCCCTGTGGTATGGTTAGATAACATTGCTGTTAAAGGTAAAACCATTGGCTTAGATATCTATGCTGTAGGTCATACTGTCGCATACAAACACGAAGAATATAAGAAAGAATATCTACGTGGCAATTGGACTGCTGCACTTAAATGGGCACGTGAATTAGAAGCTGATCCAAGTGTGGAAATTAAAGAATACTATCACAAGATGATAGAACGTTTAGAAGAAGGTGTTCCGGCTAACTGGGACGGCACTTATCATGCTACAAGCAAGTAATAGATTCTTTGCATTTGGTTGTAGTTTAACTAGATGTACATATCCAACCTGGGCTGATATCCTAGGTCGAGAATTTGATCATTATGAAAATTGGGGCCGAGGCGGCAGTGGTAATCAATTTATTTTTCATTCGTTAATTGAATGCCATAAGCGCAATAACTTCACTTCTAGCGATACAGTGATTGTTCAGTGGGCTACTACTCTTAGAGAAGATCGGTATGTAGACAAGAAAGGTGGTTGGATTGGTGGCGGCACATTACAAAACCAACAGATCTATCCTAAATCCTGGATCAACGAATACTCATGCACTGATGGTTATCTAATTAGAGATCTATCATTAATTCATGCAGCCTACGAGTTATTAACTAAATGGGGTGTGAAATTTGAGTTTCACGCTCCCGTTTTAATAACGCCGACATCAGACAATCCTATAATTAAATTATACCAAGATACACTCGATAAATGTAGACCAAATATAGTCAAGACTATCTGGTCACCCAACGATACAGTACAACAATGGGTTAGTCTATGGCCCATCAGTGAAAAATCTAAAACTTTCTACTGGGAAACTGCATATAATGAATTAGCAGGCGCAGATTGGCCCTTGTTTGTAGATTTTATCTCAGGCAATTATACATCCTCAAAATCTATTCAACGAGAATTGGATTTATTTGTTAAAAATTACGGAGGAAGCCTAACCCACCCTACTCCACAAGAACATTTAGAATATCTAGATAGAGTATTTCCGGAATTTGAGATTAGTAGCAATACCAGAGAATGGGTTGATGGTCTAAGAAGAAATCCCAGCGAAGAGATAAATTATTATAACAGTAATGTACCACAAAGGTTTAATGTCAATTTATGAAAAAACTATTATATTTAATTTTGTTATGTTCATTTAATGCCTATGCCGTCACGGCTAAAAGTTATCTAGTAACTGATACCCAGGGTCAAGTGGTCATTGAAAAAGATGCTGACCAACCTCGTCCCATTGCCAGTATTACTAAGTTAATGACGGTAATGGTTGTGTTAGATGCAAAACAATCTTTAACTGAAATGATTACCTTAGACTATAAATTAGCTAGACAGTATCACACACATTTGCCACGCAGTGTTAAAAACCTAACACGTCAGGATTTAATTGATCTGGCCATGGTTAAAAGTGACAATTTTGCTGCCTATACTCTATGTGAAAATTATCCGGGTGGAATAGATAGTTGCGTATACGCTATGAATACCAAAGCCGCTATATTAGACATGCATCAAACGCACTACACTGATCCAACTGGTTTAGATGAAACTAATGTCAGCACAGCCAGAGACTTAGTTAAACTTATTATCATGGCCAAGACTTATCCGGATATAGTTGGTGCCACTAAGCCTAGTGTGAGCCTGCAAGTTAAACACCATTGGTGGCAGGTGTGGAATACTAATCCATTGGTGCGTACCACAGATGATGTAGTTGTAAGTAAAACTGGATTTATTAATTCTAGTGGAGGATGTGTGGTAATGCTAATGAACACTCAGTTCGGACAGCGTATAATTGCTCTACTTGGCAGTAAAAATACTCATACACGCTTTCCGGAAGCTGAAAAGTTAGCTAATAATTAAACTTTTAACTTTCTCAATGCATCAGTTAATATATTTCTAATCATACTTTTTTGTGCAGGATCACCGCTGATTGCTAACTCTTTAAGGAAGTCTGCAAGATTGTGAGTATTTGCATAAAATTTCATGTCGTCGATACCACGCCCTTCTACTAAATCTGTATATTTTCTAAAAAATTTCGGGTCCATTTAATTTATCCTTCACCTGCTGATGCTGTAGCATCGTCTTCTGATTTCTTAATGTTATTGATTTGTTTTTCAGCTTCAACACGCTCATACTCAATTGTCTTGCCACGTAGATGTAAGACAGTATTAACCTTTTGATTAAGTCTAATCAAGTCATTGTCTAGCATACGAATACGATCAATAAGAGCAATCAGCACAGTGTTAGCGTCTGAAATAACAGGCTTAACTTCCTTAGTACACCACTCCCATACCATATGAATAATATATCCCATGCCAATGGCCATGATGATCGGAAATCCATACTTACTAATTAAATCTGCTATTTCACCCATATTACTATCCTGTAAAAATACCTAATAGAATAGCACCTATGATCATTACGAACATTAGGTATGATGCTATTTTATCTGCTAATTCGCGCTGTGTCATATTAGAAGAACAAGAAACAACCTTGTAACATTAATAGTACACCAACAGCCGCAACACCAAAACTCGACCAAAACAGCATCATACTAACTGATAAGATACTTGCTGATAATAGTACAATTGACAATTGATAAGCTGTGCCAGCGTAGCCAATCCATGGTGATTTCTTTTTAGCTAGATCACGTTCTGCTTCTAATTTCTTAGCGGCCGCAAACAATGCTGGTTTGCCTTCGTCACCTAGATCATAACTGGCCGCTTTTTCTGTAAACTTCTTAGCCTTAACTGGATCAGTGGTAGTTTGTGCAGCTAACTCATACTCGGTCTGTTTGATGCTTTTTGCTTGGTAAAAGTTCCAAATATCGTTGGATTTGATGGTGTTATTCATCACTGTTGAGCTTAAACCGCCACCGTACCAAACGTTAAAGGCCAATAGTGCAGCGAACACATTAATTACCATACCTGCTTTGTCTTTGATCTTTGCTTCACGTTCGCCACGACTAGGACCACATGTTGCAGGTGCTACGTCATCGCCTGCTTTTGGTTTTTTATTTAATAAGTTTAAGACTGAATCTAATAATGCCATTTTTATCTCCTTAACCTACAATACCAGTTCCGGTAGTTTCTGGTAGTGTATAAAATTTATTAATATATGTTACACCGTAATTTGCCTTCCAAGCTGCGATATCTGCCAGGCATTGTGGGTCAGTTAATGTGTTCGCTGATAACCATTCAGTTAATGTAGGTTGATCTTTGAATATAAATGTATATGTATAACCAGGTACTCCACCTATTGCGTTAAGTCCCGCATAGGTATTTAGATTAGCCAACCAATCGCTGGCCTGTACACTGGCAGGCCAAGGGCCGACATTAATTGGGTCACTAACAGTTAAAACATAAAGTATTGCCATTTCCTATTCCTTATAAAAATATGTGACCTAGACATAGGCCTACTAAAAATCCTATTGCTGCTAATACAATCATATCACGATCATACCATATAGCCTGTTTCTTTAACCATTCTTTGGTATTATTCATTAATCTCGTCTCGCATCATTTTTGCCGTCGGCACGTGCTATGCGGTCTGCATCTGGTCTAAGTCCAAGTGCGTTACTTACAATTGTGTCAATACGGATAACGTCGTGATTCATAGTTTTAACGCGATTGTCTAATGCAGTAATAATACCAGCCATGCCCTTGATTGAACTAAGAACACCACCTAGTAGTAGTTTGATAGTTAGATAAACAAAATAGCCACCAGCTAAGGCCATGGCTACTGGAAACCCTAAGTCTCCTATGATTTTGAATATGTCGCCCATATAGCTCCTTGAAACTTCTTATTATATGAGTATTTAGCATCTTTTGGTTGACTTTTTGGTTAATTGAGTCTATAATGCTACACATACTAACAAGGAGCAAAACAAATGCAAACAATTAAACATAATTTAACAGTTGGCGACGATGTAAGTTACGGCTTTAATGGTGATTGGTATTACGCAGGTAAGGTTGCTCGTATCACTAAAAAGTATTTGACTACATTTACAGGCCATAAGTTTTATCTAAAAGAATTCCGTTCACGTGTGTATGACTCTGCTACATTTGACTATGTAGATGTTATTAAAGAATACTTTGTCAGTGTGGGCAACGGTACTTGGACACTTGTCAAAGGCCGTAAAGAAGAAATGAATCCACATTTTTAATCGTGTGGTAAGAACAATTGACCATAATCATACTTACCCGTAGCTTATACGGGCCGGAGTTGGTCGCCCGGGTTCCTTATTCTGTAGCTATACGGAATCAATAAGCAATAGCGAAAGGCAATAGATAGTCACTGTGATAGTCCTATATCTATATTTTAGTTGACATTTTGGTTTTTTGATGCTATAATCTTACACATACACTAACAACACAGGAGCAGATTATGTCTAAATATACTCAAAAAGATTTCTACATTGATTGCACTACAGGTTATGGCCAAGTAGTTCGTTGGAACTCAAGCGACAATGTTCCTCCTGTTGAAATTTTAAATGAATTCCAACTTAAAGGTTGGATCACTGTAGAAGATATTGTT
>Ga0208618_1000156_pt1 | contig 31628 bp, 27 predicted proteins | sample CryBogCBE18Jul08_FD_184585 | JGI IMG/M metagenome (GOLD analysis project Ga0208618, IMG submission 184585) | Freshwater microbial communities from Crystal Bog, Wisconsin, USA - CBE18Jul08 (SPAdes) | ecosystem: Environmental > Aquatic > Freshwater > Lake | place: Crystal Bog, Wisconsin, USA...
CCCCCTGCACCCGGCTTATTGTCCACAATGACTTGTTGCTCGAGCTCAGAACTGAGTTTATTGGCAAAGGTTCTGGCCACCATATCGGTTGGTCCACCTGCAGCGTACCCTACGAGCAAATGAATGGTTTTTTGCGGCCATATCACCTCACACCTCAGATGCGCTGCAAATGATAGAAAACTCAAAAGGATCCACGCTGGAATGTTCATGGGGCAAATGATCTGGGTTGGAGATGGTTTAAGAAAAAAACGATCGTAGAGCCATTGGTACTTACACATCAAGTTTTTGAAATCAACTCAAGCGTTGGATGCAATTCGAGATTTGGTATGAACTTTAAGGGTAGCTTTTAATATAGCGTCTTTGGATCACAAATGCGACTCGTGATATCCCTACTGCTTGCGAAAATCAACAAAAAGTTGTGGTCACATGATTTGATCCATCGCACTCAGTATTGAAGAAATGACAATATCTTTTGATCCAGTAAATGTTGTCATTTAGGGGTTTAATGGACTTTTGAACTAAACTTGAATTTCATTCGAAAGTCAAAGTACTCTCCACATTGACAGCATCGCAGGAATTCATAAAATGAATGCGCCCTCCTTCAAACCCTTTTGAACATGAAATCCTTGATTCACGCATATGCTGGAACAGCAGGTCACTCTGCATGGTTCAGTGAAGACAAAGGGCTCACATGGATTCATCCCAATAGTCACTCTGGCATGTACCTTGAAGCCAGGGTATGGTGCTTTAGCAGTCACATCTCTAGACCTGATCACCTATTTGCTGGAACAGACATGGGGGTCTTTCGTTGGGATGAGTCGAATGCCAGATGGAAACACCTGCCCTCTGCGATGAATGACGTTTGGGCAATTGCTCAACATCCACACAACCCCCAAACATTGATTGCAGGCACACGTCCAGCAGCTTTTTATCGCTCCATTGATGGCGGTGTTTCTTGGTCGGCAATGAACGCTCCAGGCATTAGCCAATATTCTGAGATCAACATGGGACCCACACGTGTCACACAAATATTGTTTGATCCCATTGAACCGAGCTGGGTATGGGCAAGCGTTGAGATTGGTGGCATTTATCTCAGCAAAGACGAAGGGCAAAGTTGGAGCTTGCATGACAAGGGTTTGATTTCCAGTGATGTTCACGGCTTAACAGTCATTGCACTTCATGACGGATCCCGGGCCATCTACGCCACCACCAATATGGGGTTACACCTGAGCTTGGACAATGCAGAGAGCTGGGTTCATCGGCCAATTTCCTCTCCTTGGCAGTACACCAGAGCCATCACGCCTAAAATTGACGACCCCTCTATCGTTTTTTTAACGAATGGCAACGGTCCACCTGGAAACGATGGAAAACTCTTTCGAAGCACCAACCATGGCTTTGATTGGCAAGAGATTGACCTCCCTATTGAGCTCAACAGCACCTTGTGGTGTGTGAGCACCCATTCAAGCAATCCGAACTTGATCTTCATCTGCACCAATCTAGGACAAGTTCTCATGAGTGAGGATGCAGGACTAACTTTTGAGGTATTGCCTCATGTATTTGGTGAGCTCAGGGCCTTGCATTGGAGAGCTTTACCCCAAGGCACAAGGCAGGCGCCTCACTCCATCACCCGACCAACGATCAAAGCCAAGGAAATGGTCTTTGCCCAATCGAGCTCTCCTCTATTCAATATCCAGACATGATTTTTAAGCATTCAAATCCCTTACTCTTTGAGCAACACATATGAGCCAAGCCATCCATGTGGGGCTCATGGTCCCCATCAACAACACCACTTTTGAGCAAGAAGCGCTTGGCTGGTTACCTTCGGGATCAAAGCAAACGGTGCTCAAAATACCCAGAGGCAAGGGACTTCTTACTCCTCAGACCATAGAGCCCTACAAGGCTCAAGCCTTGGCTTTGGGAGCACAATTTGCAAATACCGATGTGGATGTCATTGCATATGGCTGCACTGCCGCTGGCTTCATCGATGGCCCCATTGGAGACGCTCAATTGGCCCATGAATTGAGCCGTTTGAGTGGCAAGCCTGTGGTCACAACTGCGCACTCGATGGTGAGTACACTTCAAGAGGCAAAGGTCAAGCGTATCGGACTCATCACGCCTTACTTAGAAGCAGTGAACGCCCAGCTCAAATTGTTTCTCGATCACGGTGGCATTGAGGTTGAGAGCTTTGACAGCTTTTACACACCGGACGTGGAAACGCTTGGGCAAATCACGGCTGAACAAGTGTTTGATTTGGCCATCAAAACAATGACCCCTGAATGCGAAGCCATGTTCATTGCTTGCGCTCAGTTGCCAACACAGAGCATCTTAAGGGAGTTACAACAAACCTTGAAGAGACCAGTGTTTTCTTCAAATTGGGGCACCATTTCTCAAGCCCAAAAATGCATCGATCAGAAATGGCCTTGACCCATTAATTTGCGCTGATGTGTCTCGATTCGATGAGCGTTTTCCACTTTTGATTTTCTTGAGCTTGGAATTGAACAAATTGCTCAGGGGAGTTCGCAACCACCTCGTAGCCCTCATCCACAAAAGATTTTTTGACCACAGGATCGTTCAATGCAGCCAAGAGAGACTTTGAGAGCTTGGCTTTGACCTCAGGAGGCAATCCCTTGGGGGCCAAAACCGCTTGCCATCCATAGGACACCACATCACGGCATCCTAATTCTTCAAACGTTTGCACATTGGGTATGACCGTTGATCGCTTGTTTCCAGCAAGGGCCAATGGTTTTAACTTCCCCGCATTGATGAATTGAATCACGGAATTGATGTTTGCAAAAAGAGCATCGAGTTGACCTCCCACTGCATCGGTGATCGCTGGACCACCACCTTTGTAAGGCACATGAATTCCTGATGTTGAGGTTTGCTGCCAGAAAATCTCCGTTGCCAAGTGATCTGATGATCCGCTGCCTGATGACCCAAAGGACAGCTTTCCAGGATTTTGTTTCAAAGCGGAGATCAAATCAGAAAGTGACTTATAAGGTGAATTGGCAGGCACCACCAAAACATTGGGGGACTGAACGCCTACCGTCAAGTAATCAAAATCATTGACCGGGTTATAGGGGATTGAAGCCATCAAGTGAGGAACAATGACCAAAGGACCCAATGAGGTCACCAGCAAAGTGTGACCATCGGCTGGCGCTCGCTTCACAAAGGCTGCACCAATCGTGCCTGTTGCACCCGCCTTGTTGTCAATGATGACACTTTGACCCAATGACTCTTGTAATTTAGGGGCCAATGCCCTGGCCATTTGGTCTGTTGAACCACCCGGGGGAAACGGTACAACCATGGTGATGGTTTTGGTGGGAAAGGATTGCGCTGAAGCCCAAAAAGATTGAAGCAAAGTCAGGCAACAAATGGCCAATAATAGTTTTTTCATGTTGTCGTCTCTCAATCAAAGGGTTTTAATCTTTTAAGGAAGAAGGCCTAAAAGTGGCCTTTGGTGAAACAAAATTCAAAGCTCAATCAAGATTCGATTAAAAGCGATGATTCACCTCGGGGATTCCTTGCGTATGCGTGTGCACTGCAAAGACTCCACCCGCCAAAGGTTGATCAGACAAATCAATTCCTCCTGGTCTGATGGAGGTCACGAAAAGTGTATCCATCAAAGCACCGCCAAAAGAACACATGGCTGGTTTCTTAATGGGCAGTTCAACGGTTTGATCGATGACACCCTCGGGAGTTATCCTGTAAATCACACCTGCATCATTTCCACAGATCCAGTAACACCCATCGACATCAACTGCGGCTCCATCGGGACGACCAGCAACAGAGGTCATGTCAAAGAATAACTTTTGGTCGTGCATCTCACCGCTTGTGGTGTCGTAATTGAAAGACCAAATTTTTTGTGATCGAGGATGCGAGTCTGAGAGATACATGACGCGTCCATCGGGCGAAAAAGCCATCCCATTGGGTGTCATGAATCCTTGCAATTGTTGGGTCAATTTGGACTTTGTCCAATCCCCAGTCAAAGAATAGATGTTGCCTTTGTTACTGGCCAACGACATGTCCATGACCATCGTTCCGGCCCAAAAACGACCTTGACGATCCAAGCGCCCATCGTTGAAACGCATTCCAGGAGCAGCATGTGTAACAGGAGCCAACAGTTCAAATGAGAAGGTCGTATCCCCCGTGGGTGTGAACTTAAAAACACCACTCTCGGCACCCACGATCCAATAGCCCGACTCAAAATTGGGGGCGATACAGCCCACCATCTCTGGACATGTCCAAGTGCTCAAGGTCTGGCTGGAGAGATTCAGACGGTGTATTTGATTGACTGGAATATCGACCCAGTACAAAGACTGCTCTTGCTCACTCCAAACTGGACTCTCGCCAACTGAATTTTGAGCATCTAAAATCAATTCAGCTTTGAGATGTACCATTCTTAACTCACAAAAAATGTGAAAATACGATTTAAATTGCTGCGTCTAAAGACGCAGCTCACTTCCAATCAGTTAGATCACACTGCCTTTTGCGTGATCAACCCATTGAGGGTAATCTTGCAGAGCAACGGGTCTTAGGAAACGATCCATGGCGTCATCACCAACGGAAGTCGTCATGGGCGTGGTCGATGAAGGCCAGGGTCCGCCATGTTGCTGGCCTGCGCTCACGGCAACACCAGTGGGAACACCTTTGAACAAAACACGTCCAGCAATGGACATGGCGCTGCGCAAAATGCCCACGGTTTGTTCTGTGCGCTGCTCAGCGCCCCAAAGGGTCACGGTCAGGCTACCACCAATCGAATGCAAGACATCTTGCGCTTGGTGAGCGTTCTCACAACGAACAATCAAACAAGCTGGACCAAACACTTCTTCTCGAAGTTGCTCATGAGCCATGAACTCATGAGCTTTCACGCTTCCCAAAAATGGCTTGGGCTCAACTGCTTCACTTGCCTCATGAACCAAAGCATGGGCGCCGGAGTGGACAAAGTTATCAACTCCGTGGCTAAAGGCTTTGCGAATACCAGCTGTTAGCATGGCATGAGGCTTTTGCTCCTTCAAGGCTGATGTCAGCTCAGTGACGAATAAATCATTGCTGGCTATGTGACTTGGCTCATCGATGAGCAAAACCACACCAGGACTGGTGCAAAACTGTCCACAACCCAAGGCAATTGAACCAGCCAGTGTCGTTGCCAACTCCTTTTCATGTCCCAACAATCCCTCATGCAAGGCAACGATTGGATTGATGGAGCCCAACTCGCCATAAAAGGGAATGGGACGTGGACGTGAATTCGCTTTTGCTTGAAGTGCTGCTCCACCACGGGTTGAACCCGTGAAGGCTCCAGCTGTGATTGATGGATGCTCGATCAAGTGATAACCTATTTCAAATGCATGACCTTGCACCAGAGTGATGACGCCAGGCAATTTCAACTCGGCTTGGACCTCATCGATCAACTTCATGGTATCGATGGTCAGCTGAGGGTGCGCAGGATGTCCCTTGATGACCACTGTACAACCAGCGGCCAATGCAGACGCCGTGTCTCCACCCAACACAGAGAATGCAAATGGGAAATTACTGGCAGCAAATACTGCCACTGGACCCAAGGGAATTCTCACCTTTAACAAGGAAGGATGACCAGCAGGAGGAGCACCAGCAACAGCAGGATCCTCCAAATATTTGAAAGGACCACCGCTTTTGGCGATTTGGCCAAAACGTCTCAGTTGAAAGCAAGTGCGATCCAGCTCTCCATTCAATCTTGGCAAGCCGAGTGCACTTTCTTGATCAGCACAATGCACCAAGGCTTCGCGATTGGCTTCAAGCTTGGCTGCCAATGCGTCTAATAAAGATGCACGATGCTCACCAGAACTCACAGACCAGGTCTCAAAGGCATGCTTTGAGAGAGCTACTTTTTGATCGATGTCAGCAAAAGTTGACTCAGCCAACTCCGCCCCTAGGGGCGTGTTCGTTTTGGGATTGATGGATTGAAGTTTCATGTGAGCTTGAGGTTGAAGAGGCGGTTAAAAAGAAAAACTGGCTTATTGTGGGCCTAAGCTATGGATCAGCTTTTCAAGAGCCTGCATCTCATCGGGCTTCAAATCTGACAAAGGAGGACGCACAGGACCTGCAGAGTGGCCAACGATGGTCGCACCCGCCTTGATGATACTCACCGCGTAGCCAGCGGTTTTGTTGCGGATGGCCAAATAAGGCATGAAGAAATCCTTGAGCAAGCGATTTTGAGTTGCATGATCATCGCTCTCAACAGCTTTGTAAAAATCAACTGCTGTCTTGGGAATGAAGTTGAAGACGGCTGAAGAATAAACAGGTGTACCCATTGCTTTATAAGCTGCAGCGTAGACCTCAGCTGTGGGCAAGCCACCTAAGTAAGAGAAGCGTTCACCCATTCTTTGGTAGATGGCAACCATGGGTTCAATTTCACCGACACCGTCTTTAAAACCAATCAAATTGGGACATCTTGCTGCCAAAATTTCCAAAGAATCAGGTGTTAACTTACACACATTGCGGTTGTAGACGATCACGCCAAATTTAACGCTTTTACAAACGGCTTCAACGTGAGCAATCAAACCCTCTTGTCCTGCCTCTGTGAGGTAATGGGGCAACAAGAGAATACCGTGTGAACCCAATCTCTCGGCTTCTTGAGCGCACTGAATTGCAAAACGAGTTGTTCCACCCACACCAGCGATGATGGGAACCAGGCCACGACATGTGTCAACAGCAGTTTTGATGATGGAGGGATACTCCTCACCAGTCAAAGAGAAAAATTCACCGGTTCCACCTGCAGCAAAGAGTGCTGAAGCACCATAGGGTGCTAGCCACTCCAAACGCTTCACATATCCTTGTGGATTGAAGTCTCCATGTTGATCAAAATCGGTAACAGGAAATGACAAAAGACCTTGGCTGATGATGGATTTAAGTTCTTGTGGTTGCATGATGAAAAAAGAGATTAAAGTAAAAAATGAAATGGATTGAATTGAAACTTGGAATTGGGTTAGAACACCAAATGTCCGGTGATGAGTGTAGGCAACCAGGTTGAAAACACCGGCACGTAAGTGACAATGTTGATGGCTGTGAAGATGGCCAAATAATAGGGCCATGCTGTCTTGGTGGCCTCGCCAATGGACACGTTTCCAATGGCACAACCGATGAATTGAACTGAACCCACAGGCGGATGAACGAGTCCCAAAGCACAATTGAGAAGCAGCATCATGCCAAATTGAACTGGACCTACGCCCATTTGAATGGCAAGTGGCAAGAACAATGGAGTCGTGATGAGAATGTGGGCTGCCATGTCCAAGAAAATACCCAGGAACACTTGAATCACATTGATAAAGAGCAGCATGATCCAAGGCGTTTGAGTAGCCGAGAGCAATGCATGCTCGATTACATCAGGGATTTCAAGGTAAGCCATTTGATAGCGCAGCATGTTGGACACGCCAATCAACAACATGATGATGCCCGTTGTTTTTGAAGCCTTTGCAAGCGACTTCAAAAACCGATCCATGGTCATGGTTCGGTAGATGAACACAGTCAAAAAGATTGAGTAAGCAACGGCAATGGCAGCGGCCTCAGTGGCGGTTGCAACACCCTTTAAGATACAAATCAAAATGATGCCCACCACAGCCAATCCTGGCAAGGAAGCTATGAAAGACATCAAAACGGCGTTCCAGCCTGGGAAGACCTCTAAGCGTGTGCTCCCATCCTCGCGCTTGGGGTAACCAAATTTGATGGCTTGCCAGTAAGCGGTGATGAGCATACAGACCATGATCCAAAAAACAGGAATCAAGCCCGCAAACATCAAGTCTCCAATGGAGACGCCTTTGATCACATGACCATCGATCATGCCCGTTGCGGCTTGTGCGGCAAAGGCATAAATGATCATGTTGTGAGAAGTGGGCATCAACGCACCAGACAAAGAAGCATGGGTGGTCACGTTGACCGCATAAGCAGCGCTATACCCTTCCCTTTTCATGATGGGAATCATCACGCCGCCCATGGCGGAAGTGTCTGCAATGGGGGAGCCGGAGACACCACCAAAAAGAGTTGAAGCAACCACGTTGGCCAACCCCAATCCGCCGCGCCAGTGTCCGACCAAACTTCTCGCAAAATTGACGATCTTGTCTGCGATGCCACCATGCAGCATCAATTCGCCAGAAAAAATAAAGAATGGAATGGCCAGGAACGAAAAGACATTCATGCCTGATGTCATCATCTGGATGGAAGTCTCAAAGGGAAGTCCCTCAGCAATGAAAGTTGCAATACAGGCCAAGCCAATGCCAAAGGCAACGGGTAAGCCGATGAGCAAGAAGAACAAAAAACTCAAACACAATACGGTCAGTTCCATGATGACACAACTTTTCTTTTTAAAACGATAGCCAGGATGTGCTCAATTGAAAAAAGTGAGATCAACACACCCGCAGTCACAACTGGAAGATAACGAAAGGCTTCAGAAATGCCCAATGTTGGGATGGTGCTCCCCATGGTCGATAGACCCATGGCCCAGCCACCAAACAACAAAAATTGAGCAAAAACAAATGAGAAGATGTAGACCACAATCAAAAACAATGACTGGGATTTTTCAGAAAACATGTTCACAAATGAATCGAGTCCAATGTGAGTTGAATCTCTCACACCTGCAGCAGCTCCGAACATGGCAACGGAAATGACCAAAATCAAAGCCACTTGCTCAACATAAGCTTGAGCATCATTAAACCCATAGCGCAAAATGACGCCATAAATCACCACAGTCAATAGACAGGCCAAGCAAAGGCAAGCCACATACATTGTGATTTTTGATAGGAAGCCACAAACGGCTGACAATGAATTCACAACTATCCTTGGTTCAAAATAAAGACTTCAATGGGTGCCCTAAGTGGAACATCCCCATTGAAGTCACAAGAGCATCAGATCAATTATTTGGCGTTCACAATTTCTTGCACCAAAGCTTTGAGCTCAGGCGTAGAAGCAAACTTATCCCAAACTGGCTTTTCTGCAGCCATGAATCCCTTGCGATCGATTTCAGAAGCAGGAACGATCTTGGCTCCACCTTTGATCACGGTCTCTTTGGATTCTTTTTCCTTGGCTTCCCAAAGTTTCACATAGTAAGGAACAGAAGCTTTAGCAGCTTTTCTGATCGCAGTCTGCTCTTCAGGTGTCAACGTGTCCCAAATTTTCTTGGAGAACACGAGTACCTCAGGAGTCATCACGTGCATGGTCTCTGAGTAGTAAGGAGCAGACTCAAAGTGCTTGGCTTCGTCGTATGAAGGATAGTTGTTCTCGGCAGCGTCCAACAAACCGGTCTTGAGACCCGTGTAAACCTCACCAAAGGGCATTGGAGTTGCTGAAGCGCCCATTTGAGTAACCAATCCGACCATCAAGTCAGAAGGAATCACACGAACCTTCATGCCTTTTGTGTCAGCCAATGAGTGAATTGGCTTCTTGGCGTACAAAGAACGAGCACCACTCTCATACATGGCCAAGCCAACGAATCCAGCTTTCTCAAAAGCTGCCAAAATTTTCTCGCCTTGGGGACCGTACATGGTTTCGCGAAGGTGGTTGACATCTCTAAAGAGGAAAGGCAATGAGGGAATCAATGACTCAGGAACAATGCCATTGAAAATGGCCGAGCTCACACGAACCATGTCCAAAGCGCCAATTTTGACTTGCTCAACAGTGTCCTTCTCAGAGCCCAATGCACCGTCTGGGAAAACCTTGACGCTGTCTTTGCCGTTTGTTGCAGCAGACAACTGCTCGCTCATGTGCGCAAGCGCTTGATTCGTGGGGAAATCTTTGGCATGGACTTCCGCACAACGGAATGTTCTTGCCTCAGCTTGTCCAGCCAAAAGGGCAAATACGCCCGTAACCAGCAACAGATTAAGTTTCTTAAGTTTCATTTTGTCTCCAGTGAAAAAAGTGATGAAAGGAAAACGAACAACATTGAGATTGAGTCTCAATCGAATGGAAATTACTTTAGCCCGTAAGGACCAGCGCTCACAAATGGGCCGCCTTGGAAAACGTGAGCTGGATTGTTCAAATCAGGATCAGTGGTTTTCTCAAAGATGGCTTGCTTGAATGGCTCTGAACTGTCTTGCGGAACGTATCCAATGTGTTTGGCTTGAGCGTTGTCATACCAAACCACAGAGTTGTTGGATACTCCAAACACAATGCTGTGGCCAAGGACGGGGGTTGTCAAACATGCCGTGATAAGACGATGCAAGTCTGCGTAGCTCAACCAAGAGGCCAACATTCTGCGATCCCGGGGTTCCTCAAAAGACGAACCAATGCGAACGCATGCGGTTTCAATCTGAAATCGATCGTAATAATAACGAGACAAATCTTCTCCAAATGCCTTGCTCAATCCATAGTGGCCATCAGGGCGTGGTGGGTGACTTGCAGTGATGGTCTCACCCTGCTTGTAAAAGCCTGTGACGTGATTGGAGCTTGCAAAAATGATGCGTTTGACGCCATTGAGACGAGCTGACTCATACAAATTGTAAGCACCCAAGATGTTCGCTTTGAGGATGGGCGCAAAGGGACCATCCAAAGAGATGCCACCCATGTGCACTACTGCATCCACTCCTTTGAGCAGATCATTCATGGCCACATCATCGCCCAAATCTGCTTTGACGATTTCTTCCCAAGCGTGTGCAGGACCGTAGTCAGAAATGTCTGAAGTTCTCAAATGATTACAGTTGTCCTTTAAGGATTGACGCAACACTTTGCCCAATCCTCCTGCTGCACCGGTTAGCAATATCCGGTTGTGCGATTTAATTGTCATTGCTCAATTTTCCTGATTTGAACGAAGCTGTAAAATGATGTAAACATCAATGTCGATAACTGGACAAATGACTTAATATCATTTAGAGTTAAAAGTCTGAAATGAGATCATCAGTTGTCCTACAACCGACGATGATAATCACCACCCTAAAAAAGTCAAGCCAAATCCAATGAACCTAGGGAAAACACCAATCCAGGCAGGAAGTGAAAGTTCGCCTGTAGATTCACCTGTCTATGCAATTGCTCAGCGATCAAAGGGCTTGGTGAGTGAAATTGTTGAAAGACTCAGCCAAGATATTCATTCAGGTCGTCTCAAACCTGGTGAGAAACTTCCCACTGAAGCTGTGATCATGGGTAACTTCTCGGTCAGCAGAACCGTGGTCAGAGAAGCCTTGTCAAGACTACAAGCCTCACAACTTGTCATCACCAAGCATGGCATTGGAACTTTTGTGGCAGAGCATGTTCCAAAGAGCAACTTCAGTATCACAGCAGAAGACTTCACAACTTTGAAGGACGTGATATCAGTATTAGAGTTGAGAATCAGTCTAGAAACTGAGGCAGCAGGTCTTGCTGCCAAACGAAGAACGGCTGAGAACCTTGAAGCCATGCAAAAAGCATTGTCGGACTTTAAAGATTCAATCTCTTTGTCTTCAGACGGTGTTAAATCAGATTTTGAATTTCACATTCAAGTGGCCAAAGCGACTGCCAATCGACACTTCTCAGACTTGATGAATTACCTTGGCACGATGATCATCCCAAGGGGCCGTATCAATGCAAATGTACATCGCTCCAGTGAAGACATCGCCTATTTGATGATGGTGAATTCTGAACATGAAAGCATCTTTCAAGCTATTTTGAATCAAGATTCTGAAACTGCCCGCGCTGCAATGAGAACTCATTTGACGAATTCGAGAGATCGACTGATCGTCAATGCCTCTAAATTTGACAGCATCGCTAGGTAATCACAACAACTGAAAATTCAAATGACTTGACCCAAGTTGTCTGACAACCTATACTCGCACTCTCCAAAAAAGTCAATCCACCGCTCTCCAAATGAACAAGACATCAGCACCTCCTACCATTGAAAAAGTTCAAGTTGTTCCTGTGGCCGGTCACGACAGCATGCTGCTCAATCTGAGTGGAGCACATGGACCGTTTTTTACAAGAAACATCCTGATCCTTACAGACTCAAGTGGCAATCGCGGTCTTGGAGAAGTACCTGGTGGAGAAAAAATCAGGCGTGTTTTAGAAGATGCCTCTTCAATCATGATTGGGCAATCCCTTGGCGCTTTCAACCAAGTGATTCAAACCGTCAAAGAGAAGTATGCCGCCTTTGACAACGAAGGACGTGGACTACAGACCTTTGACTTGCGAGTCACCATTCATGCGATCACAGCCATTGAAAGCGCATTCTTGGACCTACTGGGACAATTTTTAAATGTTCCGGTGGCAGCCCTTTTAGGGGAAGGTCAACAAAGAGAAAAAGTTCAAGTTCTGGGTTATCTATTTTTCATTGGTGACAAGTCACTCACCACCCTACCCTACGAATCTCACCCTGATGCTTCCAACGAGTGGTTCAGACTTCGACATGAAAAAGCCATGGATGCAAGCTCTGTTGTCAAACTGGCTCAAGCTGCCCACGATCGATATGGGTTTCAAGACTTCAAGCTCAAAGGTGGTGTTCACAGTGGTGAATTTGAAGTCGAAGTCATTCAAGCCTTGCACGAAGCCTTTCCCAAAGCAAGAATCACACTTGACCCCAACGGCGGATGGTTACTAAAAGATGCGGTTCGCCTCTTGAGAGATCAGTCCCAAGTCATCGCATACGCGGAGGACCCTTGTGGGGCTGAGGGCGTTTTCTCTGGGCGTGAGGTGATGGCTGAGTTCAAGCGAGCAACTGGACTTCCAACCGCCACCAACATGATTGCAACCGATTGGAGAGAAATGGCTCACTGCATTCAGCTCCAGTCGGTGGATATTCCCTTGGCTGATCCGCACTTTTGGACACTTCAAGGTTCAGTGCGAGTCGCTCAGTTGTGCCAAATGTATGACCTCACATGGGGCTCACATTCAAACAACCATTTCGACATCTCGTTGGCCATGTTCACTCACTGTGCGGCTGCCGCACCAGGAAAGGTCACTGCCATCGACACACACTGGATCTGGCAAGAGGGGCAAGAGCTCACCAAAGCGGCGCTTCAAATCAAAGACGGCTACATTGAAGTGCCTCAAAAGCCTGGTTTAGGGATTGAGCTTGATGACGACGCACTTGCCAAAGCGCATGCTCTTTATCTGAAAGAGGGTCTCAACAGCCGAGACGATGCAATTGCCATGCAGTTTTTGATCAACAACTGGACATTCAATCCCAAGAAACCTTGCTTGGTTCGTTGATGTTTATTTGAGCCAAAGCCATGGCTGAAGAATCGCAACGTTTCTTCTGACTTCCTCGTTTTCAATGCGCATGGGCAATTGATGCCACAACTCCATCAAATCTGACCTATTCAAGGCCGAAGCTGAAAAAATCAAAAAGGGTTGTCTAACTGGCCATCCTTCAAAGGCTTGGATGTCTTGTTTGTAAGGCCACTTCCTTTTATCTTTGAGAAAAGGCGCCAGAAAATTGACCGCTTTGATCATGCTTTTGCCGTCTGGTGTTTCATAGGTCCACAAATTGTCTTCAGGCGTTGACAGGACCTGACAAAGTGCTGCCATGTTATCCAATTGAAAAATGGAATAACCATAGGGTTTGGTTCTTGCCAATTCTTGAGGAAAACTTCCATCCAAAGCCATTTGTTCGGCCATGAACTTGGTTTTGAATTGCTCACGAGCCAATTGCTGAGCTCCATCATCCCCAACAAACTTAGCGAACACAGCGACTTGAAGCCAAAAAGCAACTGAGTGGTTGTTTTTAGCTCGGCTCTCATCAAGACCATTTTTACTGTTGAGCATCCAATGTAAATAAGTCTTAAACCAATCCCTGAGCCCAACATGTATGGTTTTAGAAAAAGCAGGATTTTGACTCAATATCTCAATGGCTACGGGTATTTCGATGAGATGAAGTGAATCTATAACTCCTACACCTCTACCAGGTGTGATGCCAGGAATAGCCTGGGCAAATTGCAAGTTTGGATTCATTTTTGTTTTAGAGTCCAGGAAAAAAAAGCTCAGCATTTCATTTGCTTTTAAAGCGTACTTAGCCTCTCCTGTTAAAACTGAAGCGCTGGCCAAGTCTCCAACGACTTGCGTCAAGTTTCTCATCACCTCACGATGAGCATTGAAATTATTCGGGTTGCTTTGCCCATCTTTCAAAATGAAGGGCAAACCATTTTCTTTTTGTGTATCGGGCCACCAATAATCACCATTTGAATAAAAATCGTTAACACCGCCCTCACTGTATGCACTTTTGAATTGAGTGATGCTCAAAGGAACGGCATCTAGGGCTAAAGCTGCACTATCCAAGATGAATGTTCTCTCAATCGGAGAGAGAGAGAAATTGGTATCTGTCGCTTTGTGGGTTTGCGCAAATGAAAAATTCGATGCAATGAGTTGAGAGAAAAAAATCAATCCAATGACTATCTTCACTTGTGTCAGAAAAAATTTAGGGCTGTAGTTCACAAAAAATTTTTTATCTGAGTTCATTCATAGACCATTTTTAATAAAGTAGCTCTCTACGGTGTTGGGACACGCAAATCGAACTTGTGCATCTTGGTACTTTGAATCACTGGAGAAGAGTTGTACCCAGTAAAGAGGACGGCAAAAGTCTTTTTCTGCTCCACTGGAAATCTGCCGATACGGCCAATGGCTCAGATCATCGTAGGGTAACAAGGCATCGGTTGCCTTGAACAACAACTGTCCGTTAGGGTTAGACATGAAATCAACTCCAATGCTTTTCCCCAAATAAGCCAATACCCAAAAAGCGTTCAAATTCATCGAGCTATATGAAAAACTCTTGGTTCGCTCGAGCTCCTTGGGTTGAAGCCCGGAGGTCTTGATTTGAGCTGGCACAACTTGATTGAGAACAAAATAGAGCGTTTTCTTGGCTAAATCCAATCGATTGAGTTCAATCTCAAGAGATACTTTTTGAACCAAATACCATGTCTGGTGATTGTTGACATGATGTGTCTCTTCAACGCCTATGCGGGAAGTGGTCAGCCATTCGTAATATGCTTCAAACCAGGCCTGCATGGCAACGCGATCTTGATCAGTCCAGCTTTTGGAGGTCTCAATTCGATGAATGATCTGTGGTACCTTGTAAATGAAACGGGTAGAGATAATGCCCTCGCCGCGCCCCTGAGAGCGTCCAGGTACAAATTGTCCGTAATCAAGATTCGGATTCATTTTGGTGGCTTCATCAATGAACCATGATCGCAATATCTCAGCCACTCTCTTGGCGTACATCTCATCTTGTGTGGCAACATAGCCTTGACTCAAAGCCTCAGTTGTACGAAGCATGTCCGTAAAGTACTTATCATCTGTCCAACGATCAATCTCTGGATTTCTTTTTCCATCCTGGCGTATGTAAGGACCAAAAGGATGAGCTCGATCGGGCCACCAATATGGCGCTTGAGTGACCCAGTCGTGCTTATCACCACTTGGGGGAGTGAGCACTTTATCCATCACGGTTCGAACACCATGATTGAGCAGCGCCTGAGCATCCTTGACGGCTTGCTCTTGCGGAAAGTCAGGAGGGAGTGTTGATGATTTTGCACAAAAACTGCAAGCGGTGATCAACATCAATAGAAATTGAACTGCGTGAAAGGTATATCGATTGTTATTGTTCAAGTTCACTACATTGGCTCCCTAATTAGGCATCTAAATTCGCTTAGCGGGAACGAGCACTTATCATGGAATTTCTTAACATCCATAAAAACCCGAATCCAAGATAACTGCGCGCGTTGTATGATATCTTACGAGATGATCCATGGTCATTGCTACAGAGATTTCACCTATTTGACTCAACTTTACTTGCCATGAATCACAAAATCTTCCAGTTTTTATTCATTTGGATTGTTGCAAGCGCAGCCACACTTCTCCCACAAACAAGCTTCAGTATGAACACAAAAGACGAATTTTTGATGAAACGTCCCTACGGCACTACCCCAAAGGGTGAAACCGTGGAGGAAGTCACTTTGATCAACTCCTTTGGCATGAAAGTCAAATACATAGACTACGCTTGCACCATCACACACATTGATGTGGTGGACAAAAAGGGGAATTTCCAAAATATTGTGTTGAACTTACCTGATCTTGAAAGTCACATTAAAACCAATCGACGTTTTGCAGCGATCATTGGCAGATATGCTGGACGCATCAAGGGCGGAAACTATACCTTGAATGGCGTATTTCATCCATTGCCCACCAACGCAAATGGTGCCGCTTTGCATGGAGACCCCAATGGCTTTGACCGCCGGGTTTGGAGCAGAAAGGATTTTGTGAAAAAACACTCTATGGGCTCCACTTTTTCGTTGATGAGTCCTGATGGGGATCAAGGACATCCCGGAAATGTAAATGTCAGTGTTACGTATGAACTGATGAAAAACAAGAACGAATTCCGCATCAGTTATCACGCAACGACCGATCAACCCACAGTCATGACGATCACCAATCATGCCTATTTCAATTTAGCTGGCGCCGGGCATCATGGGCTATCTAGCCACCTCTTTCAAATTGACGCAGATCAATTTGTCGACACTGACGCGAAAAAGTTACCTACAGGGAAGATTTTGCCAGTGGCTGATACACCACTGGATTTGAGAAAACCAATCGATGTAACACTTTATCTGAACGCACCCTCAGAGATCATGGGGAATCCGCCAGGATACGATCACACAATGGTTCTGAATAAATATGACGGCAAATTGAGAAAGGCTGCGCATGTGCATGAATTGCAGACGGGTAGGGTCATGAGCATCAAGACCACTGAGCCTGCAATTCAATTCAACACAGGCAACGGATTCGACAAGTCAGAAATGGGTGGGGAAGGCATAGCTTATGACAAGTTTGATGGTTTTGCCATGGAAACTTTTCACTTTCCAGATAGTCCAAATCAACCTGATTTCCCAAGCACCGTCGTGACCCCTGAGAAACCATTCGATTCAAGAACAGTTTTCACTTTTGATGTGATCAAGTAAATGCATTGAACTAAAAATCAGATTCAATTCCTCTAGACACTAGGAGATTTCATCATCATGAAATTCAACAGGAGACAATTCTTACCTACGGGTCTCTTGATGGCTCAAGGGGTAATGGCTGCAAACAACCCATATGGGTTTGAACCAGGAAATCACAAATACGATTTGCTATACACCAATTCTTCGGAATTGATTGAACTCTGGCCACAAGGAGTGCCTGGCGGCAAGGGCAATGAACCGGAACTCATCATTGAAGACAGAGGAAAACTAAACTCTGCAATTCTCGGAGTGAGCCACCCTCTTCTTCAAGTGTATGTGCCTAAAACACCAAACGGGACATCGCTGCTGATCATTCCTGGAGGCGGTTACCGTCACTTGGCGATTGGACCTGGCCTGCCCGCTTGGTTCACATCAAGGGGCATCACTTGCTTTAACTTACTCTATCGATTGCCCGAAGATGGTTGGGCGCAAGGACCCAATGCGCCACTACAAGATGCACTTCGGGCAATGAGAATCATTCGACGCGAGGCAAAGCGTTTCAGCTTAGATCCACAAAAAATCGGTGTTCATGGGTCATCGGCGGGCGGTCATGTTGCAGGACAATTGATCACTCGTTTCGATGATGCTGAATTGGCAAAAACAGATGATTTGAGCAGCTTATCCGCGCGCCCTGACTTTGCTTGCTTGAACTATCCAGTCATCACCATGCTTGAAAAAACAACCCACGAAGGATCTAGAAGAAGACTGCTGGGGCGCAATCCATCAGAGGAACTGATGAAAGCATTTTCAATCGAACGCCATGCAAGAAGCGATATGCCACCCACGTTTTTATCACAAGCCATTGATGATCAAAGCGTGCCGATTGAAAATTCACTCATGATGATGAATGCGATTCGTGAGGTCAAAGTACCTACAGAGTTACACCTTTTTGAAAAAGGTGGTCACGGATTTAACCTCGCAACCAACGTAGCTGGCAACACAAGCAAATGGCCTGAACTTTTTGTAGACTGGGCTAAAGTACAAAATAAAATCAATGCGATCAACTAGCTCATTTGATCAATATACTAAGAACTTTGAAGAGTCATTTCAAAAAGTGATGATTTATTGATTTGATCAACATCGTTGGACACAATCATGATGCGCTCCAATTCGGATTCATTGATTGATATCCATTGATGGACCCTGCCACCATGGTTGACCACATGACCCAATATCAACATTTCAGACCGAGAGTTATATCCAACGACTCGGTAGATATTTTTTCCAGAAGACTCAAACTTACTTGTAATTTTTAGCCAATACAAACGCTTCTCTGACCGTGAATCAAGAAGCCATTGTTCATCTAAAGATTGAAGGTTCGATTCTTTAAGGTAAGCGTCATTTTGCGCTGGTGAAATTTCAAAAAATTTCACCAGAGTACAAGAATTTCCAACAACACCAACATCAAACTTTGATTTCAAATTGCCGTGAACTGTGAGTTCAGTAACAGCACCATGCATGGTTTCACTGACCTCACTTTTTTCTATGACATAAGATGAATTATTGAGTAAATCAATGATTGGCAACTCCAAATGCTGAAAACTTGGACTTTCATTGGCGATGAAAATGAAAAAGTTTTTTCTATTTTGACTTAAGCTACCGAATATCGTCAATGTCTCAGAAATTTTCAAATCAAAGGAAATCAACAGTCGATCACCTTGAAGAGTCATAAATACCAAACGCGCAACCTCGGCAGCTTTTGTGTTGCGTGAAATATTTTTCTCTTTACTGCTGTAATCGACGAGATGCAAACCATTGCGCTTCAATTCTCCGTTAGGAAGGTTATTGGTTTGGGTGAATTTAAAAATCAAAAGTTGATTGATATCACTCAAAACATATGAGGACAAAACAGAACCAAATTTGGAAAAGTATTCCGTTGAATCCATCGATTGAGATGATCTAAGCATTTGGTTGTGCGTGGCCACATTCATTTCGGAAACAACAAGCGGGATCTCTTGATTTTGATTGGATTCACGGATTTGGCTTTTCAATGTAGACAATTTCTCAATAACATCCAGATGCTGTTTTGAATAGTATTGGACTGCATATGTATCAAACAATGGAAAATCTTTGGCAATCTTTCCCTCAAAAGGCGTCCACTTGGACTTTAAAATCAACTCTCCCCAACCAATGGTCCTATCCCTCACATCACCAACAATTGCGGGCTTGAAGTTCAAAATGCCAGCACTGACAGGAGCGGATATTTCTGATTTAAGTTCTCGCTTCAATTTGATTGATGCGTCATTCAGGGCGCACCGTATTGCATCTGAACCCACTTGCATTTTTTTTAGAAATTCAGCTTGAGTCAAACGAATGCTATTTACGTGATTGGGTTCGTTAAAAAGTTGGTACTTGCAAAACCCAAAATTCACCGCTAAATAATAACTTACCAAATAAATACCTTGCCAATAGCGCAATTGCTCTGACCAACTCAAACGATCATCCTCAGCACAAATCTTAAATTCTTGAGTGGGTACCGTGAGTGCAACGATCACATCGAGTTCTAGTTCTTTTAGCTCTCTTAAACCCGCTTTCGATTGATGATCAGCACATGTTCCCTCAAAGTATGAGTTCACACGATTGAAGTACTCATCAGAGATATATTGATAAGGGTTTTGCCGGATGTATTCAGTGCATGACTTGTATGTCTGTTCTGAGACTATTAAAGCATTTCTAGGAAAACGATATTTGGGCCATAAATCAAAGGGCCAAAAAAACCGAGCGCTGTTCATATGGTAATAACGAATCCACATTCCCACATTGCTGCCGTAAGGGTTTTCACCTAAATTGAATCCATAAAATTTAGGCAATGTATCGAAAATGAGCATGTGCTTTTCATGATTATCTTTATCAAATGAAAGTGCAAAAGCGCTTTCAAAACCAAGTCCACACAATAGCTTTAGAAATAAACGTTTTTTCACAGTGGTCATGAATCAGAATGCGCAAAACTCTTTGCAAAGAAACAACAAGGAAAAAAAATGACTTGTCGGACAACAACTAAAAAAATGAAAATGACATTCGACTATATTGTCTCAACCAGTAACTTAAACTCTAAAACTTATGAAGAAAATCATGGATAAAAAAACATTCTTGAAAACTAGCATTGCGTCTGCAGTATTTATTTTGGCAAGCTCAGCCAACGCACAAATTGATTTGAATGCTTTCGCACCAACCAGTGCAGATCCTTCAATGACAAAAGCAAATGCAGTTGAAGTTTATGGAAACGTTAACATCGGTTATGTTAATACAAATTCTGCTGGCGTCGTTAGTCAGACCATCAAAGACATGAACACTGGTTCGAAAGTTGGATTTTTTGGTCAACGTGATTTCAATCAAGCTGGCTTTGATTCCGGTTACGCTCAACTTGAATTGCAATACGATGCAGCATCCGGCTCCGCAAACGCTGGCATTTCCACTAGAGAAGGCTGGGTAGGACTCAAGGGCGGCTATGGTGATTTTGCCTTTGGTCGTGGTAAAAGTGGATATACCAAAGCTCTAGAGTTTGCAGGTGCTGGTTTTGACGGTAGCACTGTGTTTGACTTCAGTAATGGAAACACGGCTTACACCACTTCAAGCGGTGTTAACGCAAATCGCTGGGCCAATGATGTTCGCTACATCTACAACATTGGTAAAACAGCTATCCGTGCAGATTACGGTATCAACACCAACACCAACGCAGGTTTGGGTGGAACAAAATTTGACTTATCCATCAAGCACCCCTACAGCACAACTGGCGTGGTTTCTGCTGCCGTCATGGCCATGAAAGACGTTTCAAATTACTCAACAACTCTTTCTACAAACTACAATGCCTGTGTAACAGCAAGCCCAACCAGCTTGACTTGTACCTCAACTCAAATCATCACTGAACCCAGCCCATTGGCTGGAGCCAATACGCCTGGCAACAATAACACTGGCTATGTCATCGGTGGTAAAGAGGTGTTTCATGACGTGATTTTCACAATCGCACTGCAGCATTTCACAAGAACGACTGGTACCAATGGTGCAACATCTACAGTTCAAAATGAGTGGATTGGTGGCGCCGCTTACATGTTGACACCAAAACAAAGAATTAACTTTGGCTTTGAGCGCTATTTAAACCCCGTGGTTAACGGAATTGCAAATGCTTCTACAGGCGCTTCCACAATCACTGGTCTTGCTTACAACTATGCACTGGACGCCAAAACCAATCTAAGAGCAGAGTACACAAAACAAGTTAGAGACAGCGGAGCCACCGGAAGCAACAAGTTTGTCTCAGGTATTTTCTACACTTTCTAAACACACCCCAATGGGTAAACGTTTTAAGTTGAAGATGAGTACTGACTTTTTGTAAGTACTCATTTTTCTTTAGTTCTAAAGGCTAACTGCCTTTAGAACTTTTTTTTTCGCGCTTGTTATTAAACAAAGTAACACAATCATGTTAATTGATACTGTTACTTCCATTTGAGTAAAGTTGACTTAGAAATATCGATGGGGGTTTTTTCAAATCCACTATACACTCATTCTGAAAGTTAGTGCTCTAAAGGTCACTTTAACTTTGCATGCTTAAAAGATGATAGAGCATAGGACGAATTGATTTTTTGTTATCTTTTTAGATGTTTAATTTAATGACTTTAATCATCATTGTTTTATTTATGGTCTTAGAGTTCAAGTTCGCAATTCTGTCATTTTATCGTTTGCTTATAAAAAGAAAAATCCCAAAGATTGGATAGGTATCCAATCTTTGGGATGCGCTTTGTAAATGCGCCTATCGACTTTTAGAACATATAGTCTAAGCGAACTGCCATGTAGCGCCACGCATCTCTGGCAGGGGTCCATGAAGTGGTGGTAACTCCAGTTGTAGTACCAGTTGTCTTGAATGTTCCCATGCCATTGAAACCTGTGACCGCGTATTGTTTGTCAAACAAGTTATTGATGAACACGGTAAACTTATAGGTATTGGCCCTATCCTTGATACCAAATCCCAAATTGGTGATGGTGATCGGACTAACATTGAAACTTGGCTCTTGATTGATGTTGGTATGAATGTCGCTCTGATGACGAACATTGGCGTTGATGAACGCATCAAATGAACGCTCAGGAAGCAACACATCATACTGTCCACCTAAGTTGAACTTTACCCTAGGCGCATTGGCCATTGGAGCCCCTGTTAAGTTCTGAACATACTGAGTGCTTGCCTTTCCTGCTGAAACAACAGTGATTGGATTGCAGCTGCTGTAAGCGGCAGAATTACCAGAGCCACATGGGCCATTGTCCCAACTCGTGATATCAGCATTTGTGAAGGCAGCAGAGGCATTGACCAAGAATCTTGGCGTTACGAGTGCATTCACATCAAACGATGCGCCTTTGGTCTCAACACCAGGAATGCTGGCCAAAACTGTAGAGTAAACACCCAGAATATTGGTTTGACTGAACTGTTGTTGATAGTTGGTGAACTTCGTGTCCCAAGCAGTTGCACTGAAAGTCAAGCGATTGCGCAAGAAATTACCTTTGTAGCCAATTTCAATGTTTCTTGCTGTCTCAGGTGCAGTTGGAGCCAAGCTCACAGTTGTACTGGTCAAGTCATACGCACGACCTTTGAATCCTGTTGAGCCCAAAATATAGGCCATGGACGTTTTGGAAAACTCATGTGACAAGCTGACTTTTCCTGTTGTAGCATTTTGATTGCTGTTGGGGCTGATCAGGTTAGCAGTTGGTGACGTTGAAGAGGCCACCCATGGTGCATAAAAATTCATGTACGCACCATCTGTCTCCTTACCCGTTCTACCACCAACCAAAATTGAATAGGTTGGCATGAACTCGTATGTCGCTTGACCAAAAATAGCTTGATTATTGGTGTGAATCATGCCCTCATAACCAGTGGGACTGGTTGGATTGGAACCCCCAACCGCGGTCAAGACGTTTTGGACGCCGCGCGTGAAATCACGAGTCGTCTTGTTATCAGCATACCAAAGTCCAGCCACGTATTTCAATTTACCCGAATCAGGAGAAGTAAAGCGAAACTCTTGAGTTGTGGTTTGAATATCGTAAGTACCCTGTTGTGTGAAGCCTCCGGTTGGAGCAGGAGTGGTGGCAGGTGAATTCACCAAAGCACCCAAGATGTTGTAGGCTGTGAAATCTTGATCCCTGTAATCGTTGGCTTGATACCTAGACTGTGAACTCACGGACATGATGGTAGAGCCATCTTCCAGATAAACAGTGGTCTTCAAACCTGTGCCCCGAGCGATGGAACTGATTCCTGTTGGATAGTTCTCATTGACTGTTGCGTTACCAGGACCAATTGGAACTCCAGCGAACAATTTGCTTGCTGGCAAACCAGTTACACCCTGCCAGTAGATGTTGCTCAAAGGGGCACCGTTGGCCGCAGTAATGCCTGTTGGCACGTAAACACAGCAATTGTCCATTGAGTTGTTGTAACGCGGTGAGAGTTCAACGTCAATGTTTTCTGTGGGTTGCCAACGCACTTTGGCCATCAAAGTCTTAGAGTTGGTTCCGTTGACAGTTGAATTGTCGTAAATGTTATAAACGTTACCTGCGTAATTACTGCTTTGAGCGCCAATTCTGTATGACCAATGCTCATCCACACGAGTTGAATAAGTGGCTGACAACCTGTTCTCTCGGTCGTTGGTCTTGTAGGCACTGATTTCACCGTGAGGCTTTTCACTGATGGGTTTGGTGATCACATTGACCGCACCAGCCACTGAGCTTTTACCGTAAAGCGTGCTTTGTGGACCTTGAAGAACCTCAACACGGTCTAAGTTTGCAAGACCTTGGAAAGCTTGAAATTGCTGACCGATTGGGATGTCATCAATCACCACTGATACATCGGCTTCAACACCAATGCCGTTTGAGTACGTTCCAATGCCACGCATGTTGATGCCATTGTTTGCAGGAGTTGAACCGTAAGTCACGGACAATGTTGGAACAATGTTGACAATATCGTCAAATTGCAAAACATTGTTTCTCTCTAAATTTTCTTTGCTGACAACTGATATGGCCATAGGAACGGTTTCCAAGGCCTCTACTCTCTTGTTGGCTGTCACCACGACTTTTTCAAGCTGAGGATCTTTGGCATCTGAAGCAGCCGATTGCGCAAAGGCCAACTGAGCACACAAAGTGGTCAAAACGACGACTGCAGTTTGAACCGGCTTTAATTTAAATCTAACGTGTTGTTCTCTGCTGAATGACATGAGATGAGTCTCCTTTTATTGAAAAATTAACGGTAATGCATGGTCCAAGAAACGGGCATTTGACCTCTGATGACAAAGTCATCTTTGGTGCAGGAAATCACTGAATTCATTGCGCCATAAGGAGCTTGATAATCGGGGTTGTTCAATGTTTCGTGAACTGTGCATTCGTCCAAACCATTGACGTCAAAGCCATTCACAAACCCTGATTCGAAGGTCGTATTGAGTTGATTCAACTTGAACAATTTAGAGAAGGATCCAAATTCGAGTTGAACCGACTCGACACTTACAGGCTGATCAGCGGTGAAGACATCGTCTCTTTTGATGGATCCATTGGAAAATGTATAGGTCGTTTTTACCGATAAACGTCCATCGGCAACTGGATAGACTTGACCCAATTTATCAAGCATGTCTTGCTCAAAGCTCACCGTCACATCTTTTGGATTCCTTGAGAAGTCACTGACTTGGATGCTCCTGATGTAGGCAGCAGGAATCAAAGTGCTGTTGTCATTGAGTGTGATTTTGGGTAACAACTGTGCATGCGTACCACCACTATCGGCCACGCCGGAGACCAATCCATTGGAATAAGGTAAGGTGAAGTAAGGACTGTTGTCGTGCTGAGATTTACCGCCATTGACCATCAAAAGACTGAACAAATGTCCCTTGTCACGCCTGAGGAAAAGCGCACGATCAAAATCTCCTTTCGCAAACCAAACCATTTTGTTTTGTGGCTGTGTTCTATCAACCCAAGAATCAAGATCAGCGAGAGGGGCTTGATTCAAAAATCCTGCTTTTCTCCACGTCTCATTGGTCATGATGAACTGATGCGCAAGTGAAAAGTTCTCACCCAAGATCCTGTGTTTCCCACGGTATTTATCGGTCCGCCTTCCCTGCCCCCAAAGGTCAACAGAGTGAATTTCATCGTTCTGCCAAAACTTCAAATAGTGCTCGGTCAAACTTGAGGAGTACGAATATGCATATTTTTTTTCTTCTGGTGTTAAAACATCCAAATAGGCAGAGATCGACAAAATCTCAATCAGCGCTGTTTCACCATAAGGTCCAAGACTTCGACCAAAGCTAAAGCCATCCCCATGAGAATTCATGATCATCAAAGCCACATCAGCAGACTTTCTCAAAATCACTTTGATTTCCCTGGGAACTGGTAGGCCGGTCTCAACCAAACGCTCCGCAATTTCAGCGATCAACAAAATACTGTATCGATCAAAGCGTCCTTGGCCATCTGTTTCATCAGAAAATCCGTACTCACCCGAAAACTTTTGATAGTGATCAACCATGATCTTGAGCAGTTTGTTCCCAGCACTCTCATCCTCCCACCCCATCAAGTACCTCAATCGTGCAATACTAAAAGCCACTCCATAGTAGTTGGTGGGCAAGTTGATCAACTCATAGGATGGGACTGCAACAAAACTCCTCCAATCGAGCTGTTGTTGCAACTTGTTTAGAGTGCTTAATTTGAGCGCTTTATCTAAAAGACCGGCCTCCTTCAACTTGTACAAAATGGACATGTAGTAATAGATGCCCCAAGTGTGGTTGTCATATTGAATGGTTTGATCTGCGATACTTCTGAAAATTCGCAAATAACGACGTTGCTCTTGACTGCCGTTTTTGGCATGTAAAACTAACTCGCCAAGCGCAATTGCAATTTTTCCAGGAATGAATTTATCTTCACTCTTGAATACCTTGACGCCATCAATTCGGGTGGACTCACCACCCTCGTCTAGCTTTTGAGCAAAATAATCGAGCTCTTTGTAGATGCTGCCTTCAATCAATTGATTCATTGATTGGGTATTCAATGCAGTTGGTATTGTTGTTCTTTTAATGCTCGATGCCTGCGCCAAGGATGCAATGAGAAATACGAGGACACATAAAAAGGCTCTAAGGCAGGATTGCATGATTCACTTTTCTTTAAATATGACGGGTCAATGAACAAAACAGCGAAAGGTTGTCATACAACGTATCGTATGTTGTCATACAACAGATCAATAATTGTAAGTAGATACAAACACAATGAAGCCTAGCATTTACCCTATGGCTTTGAGTAAAGGCAGGCCCATGTCCTGCATCAACACCGATTGAAATGCATTCAATTTGCGAGGATAAAAAAAACCAGCTCTAAACGTAAGATCTAGAGCTGGTCTTGTAGTGTCAGAAAGGAGAGAAATATTTCCCCTAACCCGATTGATCAAAGCTTATTCAATCTTGAATGAGAATTCTTGTGTAGCTGTGACCTCAGAGGCAATGGACTTGCATTTGTACTGCATCATGGCTTCCTTCACAGCGGAGTGAAACACCCGATTACCCGACAAAATGGCCACTTCTTTGATCTCGCCATTGATGATGGTCACTTGTGCTTTGACCACACCCTCGATCCCGTCTCGAATGGCACGAGCGGGCATAGAGGGAGGAACTTGCGTTGGGCAGACCACACCAATATCTTGACGTCCAGTCAAAGCTTTAGGAGCAGCAGGTGGTGGTGCGATTACCGCAGGCTCTTTGGGTGGAGCAGATACAGCGGCAATCGTTGGAGCCTGAGGTGAAGGTGCCGTGTCAGATGGAGGCACGTAAGGAGGCGGTGGCGCCTTGGGCATCTCCTGAGGCTTTTCGATTTTCTTGGGTGGGGGAGGTGGTGGTGGAATCACCACCTCTTGAATGACCACGGCCTCTAGCGGTTTTTTGATCAAATGCAAACCCTTTTGAGCCATGCCGCTGATCAATGCATAACCAATGAAGATGTGAATTACCGCTACGGTGACCCAGCCACGATAAGGGTGGCTAGAGCCTTGAAAAGAATGGACTGAACTACGGGCACTCATTGGACAAACTGCTCACTTCCTATGACGGCAATCTTATTGAGGCCCATGCGTTTCGTGGAGGCCAAAATGTTTGCAAAAATTGAGTATTGACAGTCTTTATTGGGACGCAAATGGATTTCAGGTTGCACTTCCATTTGAGCGGCCTCAGACATTTTTGAGTTAAGTTGCTCAGCAGTTACGCCTGAACCTTGCCAATAAATCACATTGCGCGCATCGATATCAATTTGAACAATCTGAGGTTTATTCGCTTGATTGGGCGGAACGCCAACTGGCATCTCTAAATTCACGGCATGCAATTGGATGGGGATGGTGATGATCAACATCACCAACAACACCAACATCACATCGATCAATGGAGTTGTATTGACATCCATCATCACTTCTGGAGTGTTGATGCGTTGCAATCTTTTTGCTCTTTTCTTATTCATGGTATCTGTTCTGGGTAGGTCCAATGGTCAATTCAATGGGAAACTCAATTGAGCGCAGGAGGCTCAGTGATGAACGCCACTTTGACAATTCCAGCCATTTGACAAGCCAATAAAACTTTGCCAACACCCTCATAGTGCGCAGCCATGTCACCTCTGATTTGCACTTCAGGTTGGGGTTTGATTTTTGCTGATTTTTTCAACTTTTCAACCAAAGCATCGAGACGGTTCATCTTCGCTTCGTACCAAAAAATATCACCATTTGAGTCTACAGAGATGATGACATTTTCTGGCTTCGTTTCACGCAATTCAATCCGCTCTTTGGGCAGTTGAAGTGGAATTGATGTGGTCACCACTGGCACTGTGATCAAGAAAATGATCAACAAAACCAACATCACATCCACCAAGGGCGTGGTATTGATGCTAGAGATGACTTCCCCATCTTGTTGGCCAACATTCATTGCCATGGCATGGACTCCAGATTAATGTAGGGGCAGGTTTTTAAGCTGCTGAACCAGAGGAGCCAACCAAAACACCGTTGAGCTCTTCACTGAATTCACGCACATCGTCCATGACAGCCTTGTTGGCCTTGGCCAACCAGTTGTAACCAAGAACAGCAGGAATCGCAACAGCCAAACCAATCGCTGTCATGATCAAAGCCTCACCCACAGGGCCAGCAACTTTGTCAATAGAGGCTTGTCCAGAAATACCAATCGCGGTCAAAGCGTGATAAATGCCCCAAACGGTTCCAAACAGTCCAACGAAAGGTGAAGTCGAACCAACGGTCGCCAAAAAGGACAAGCCGCTTTGAGTCTGATTTTGAATGCGATCGACAGCACTTTGAATGTTCATCTCCAACCAGTCGTTCAAAGGAATGTTCTTCTTCATTCCAACGTGCGTTTGAACCGCATGTGAGCCAGACTCAGCAATGAAGCGATAAGGACTGGTTTCATCCAACAAGGAAGCACCTTCTTTGATGCTCTTGCCCTTCCAAAACTCTTCATTGGTTTGGCTTGATTGGGCGTTGAATTTTCTATTTTGGAAAAATTTAGAAATGATCACGTACCATGAACCCATGCTCATGATCAAAAGAAGGAGCAACACGATTTTTGTAATGCTATCGGACGTCTCCCACAAAGCGCCTAAACCGTAGGGGTTGGAGACTGGCTCAGCTGCCGTTGCGGCTGCGTTGGCACCGACCTGAGCATCCGTTGCAGTCTGCGCAAAACTCGATGCACTGGCCATGGCCAAAAACAAGGAAGCATACAGACGATATGTCAAATGACTCAATTTTTCTTTACTGAAATCAAACGTCACAATTTTCACCTTAAAAGTTAATGGCTGAATAGGAATCATAAGGGCTCAAAGTTACAAAGGCTTGACTTTTCATTCCCAACGATCGTAAGACATCGTACCACTTAGATTCATTACTGCACTAAGTAATAACCCGATATTTAGAATTAAAGCAGCAAAAGAAAACTCAGAATCAGGTCACTGGAGCGGGATTAAAAAGCACCAAGGAGTTGTGAATCTTCCAGTGTTCAGCCCAGCTTTTCTTGCGACCGCTTGCAATTTCAAGCATCAATTCAAAGAGATCCCAACCTTTTTTTTCTATCGTAGAGCTTCCATCCGCAACCTCACCTGCGTTCAAATCCATCAAATCGTGCCAACGATTGGCCAAGTCTGTGCGAGTTGCAACTTTAATGACTGGCACCGCGGCCAATCCGTAAGGCGTACCACGACCCGTTGTAAAAATATGCAGGTTCATGCCTGCAGCCAGCTGAAGGGTTCCACAAATGAAATCACTTGCAGGCGTTGCCGCAAACACCAAGCCCTTGGATTTCAACTTGTCCCCTGGAGCCAATACAGAGTTGATCGGGAAGTTACCAGACTTGATGATGGAACCCATCGCTTTTTCGACAATGTTTGAAAGTCCACCAAGCTTATTGCCAGGTGTAGTATTGGCACTTCTATCGGCGTTACCTGCACGCAAGTATTCGTCATACCAATTCAGCTGATCAATGATTTGATTGGCCACTTCAGGGGATTGCGCCCTTGAAGTCAACTGATCGACACCGTCTCGCACTTCAGAGACCTCTGAGAACATCACGGTGGCCCCTGCCCTAACCAAAAGATCAGTCGCAAAGCCAACCACTGGATTGGCGGTCACACCTGAGAACGCATCGGACCCGCCGCACTGTACGCCAACGACCAACTCGCTGGCAGGAATTTTGACTCGAGTTCTCGCATTCAATCGAGTCAAGTGCTCACGCGCTCGACTCATGATGGAGTCAATCATGGACATGAAGCCCACATGGTGATCGGATTGAAGACAAACAACATCAAGATCCTCTTCATGCACATCGGACTGAAGAGATATGGGAATACTACCCTTGGGAAGAAGTCTTGTGGGCTGGAGCTTTTCACAACCCAGACTCACGACCATGACCTCACCACCGAAATTGGGGTTTAAGGAAATGTTTCTCAACGTGCGAATGGGAATATCGGCATTCTTGGCATCGATTGCTACACCACAGCCATAGGTGTGCTCTAGACCCACCACATCATCAACATTTGGAAAAAGAGGAAGGAGCTCTTGCTTGATGCGCTTTACCGCAAACTCAACCACACCAGACACACATTGAACGGTCGTGGTGATGGCCAAAATATTCCTTGTGCCAACAGAACCATCGGCGTTTCTGTACCCATCAAAGTAGTAACCCTCGAGTGGCTCTACCTTTGGCATAACCTTGGTGGATTTGGGCAAGTCGGTCATCTCCATGGCTTGAGGCATGTCGATCAAGTTCTCATTGACCCACGCACCTTTGGCAATGTCTTTTTTAGCACGTCCAATGCAAACGTTGTAGCGAAGAATGGGGGATCCAGCGGGCAGATCGACCAAAGCAAACTTGTGACCTTGTGGCACATGATCCATCAACTCCACACCGTGCGCAGCATCACCATCGCCAAATAAAGCCCCTTTATTCAATCCACCTACATTGGAGACGATGGCAACGTTGTCAGATGGGTGAATTTTGATCGATCTAGGGAAATCCATTTTTCTTCCTTGGAGACTCTTGCGATTCAACACACATCAAAAGGCAGTTTGCATTTGAATTGAGCAGATCAAGCCGATAAAGTTCAAATTGAACACAAGAGTTTTTTAATTTTTCATTACAATGAAACGGCCGTGATTGACGAAGTCAACATGCCCACATATTATGTCCTACATATTATCTTAATTCATTTCAACCGTCCAGAGCCACTCAACACGAGTTAGAACCGTCAAGAATGAACAGCAAAGCCTCTCTCTCAATGGATTCAACACACATTGGACCCTTGATCACAGATAAAGAAATAGGCCCTTTGTCTTCAAAAATTTACACAAAAATTGTTGAACACATTCTTCAAGGTGGATTTGGGCAAGCAGGTAAATTACCTGCTGAAAACGAGCTTGCGCTCTCTTTCAAAGTTTCCAGATCTACCATTCGCGAGGCCCTTTATCGACTCAAAGTGGACGGCGTCATTGAGTCAAGAAAAAAAGCTGGCACCTATGTGATTAAAAATCCAGCGCAAACTTTGGTGGCAGCTGTGCCCATCAAGAACTTTGATGACATTGAGAAATACTATTCTTTTCGCTCTTGCATTGAGTCTGGAGCGGCCGCATCGGCTGCAGAAAACCACAATGAGGATGATCTCAAAGCGCTGGAACAAGCTTTAAGTGAGCTCAACTCAGCCTTGCAAAGCGGTTCTGCGGGCATCGATGAAGATGTTGTCTTTCACCTGGCGATTGCAAAAGCCTCTCACAACCCTTTCTTTGTCCAAAACATTGAAACCAGCGTCGCCCCTATTCGACAATTCATCGAACTGGTCAGAACCATTGACGACAAAAAAAGCAGTCCACGAATCAGCGCTACGCAAAAAGAACATGAAAACATTGTCGATGCAATTCGAAAAAGAGCAGCCAAAGAAGCTGCGGAAGCCGTGATGCTTCACATCTCCAACGCCAAAAAACGCATCTTTGAAGGCACCATATTGCCTTGAGCCTATACGGCTCGGCTCAACTCTGCAAATTCGCCTCGCCGCACCCTTGTGGCTTGAACCCTTGAGTTTGAGTTTGAGTTTTAAACCCAAAATTTAGCTCGTTGAGCACTTAGAAATGCAGATTTAAAGGGAAAACCCTAGTGCTTAATGTCCAACATTAATTAAATCTCAATTTAATGTCATACATAATATAAGTTGCAATTTGAGCAGCTTTTGCGATGTTTGATC
>Ga0208618_1000160_pt1 | contig 31329 bp, 30 predicted proteins | sample CryBogCBE18Jul08_FD_184585 | JGI IMG/M metagenome (GOLD analysis project Ga0208618, IMG submission 184585) | Freshwater microbial communities from Crystal Bog, Wisconsin, USA - CBE18Jul08 (SPAdes) | ecosystem: Environmental > Aquatic > Freshwater > Lake | place: Crystal Bog, Wisconsin, USA...
TCCAACTTTTAATTATTCACAAGTACCTTTCCAACCACTAAATATAATGCTTGGATACTAAAGGATCAAATAAATGGCAAGAAAAGTAATTCTCGATAGATATTATACATTTACACCTTCAACAAGAACGGTTGTAATTCCCCGTGCAGTTCCTAGAGAACGTCTTATCTTAATTACCGACGTTACAACAAACGTTGTAATTTATAACTTTTCTGATCCAAACCTTACAGCAACATCATATACGATTGCAACAGACTCTAGCGGCAATACAACAACAACAGTTGTATTAAACTACAACACAACCGCTTTATCTGCAACAGATAGCTTACAAATTATCATCGATGAATATGACGAAAAAACATCACCATCAGAAACATATCTTGATGCTGTTAACAAAATGCGTGTTTCACAGCCTCAGTCATTGATCGATACCGACTTTGAATATTCTACACAAGCTACAAAGTGGGAGCCACTTGCTCTCCTAAACAATCAGCCATTTGCTTACTATTATCAGACAACACCTCTAACAATTACTGATATTCAAGCAACACAGGGCTCTAGAACATATACAGCAAACACTACAGCAAACCTTGCTGTTGGTACGCCAATCACTGTTCTCGATTCTTTATATTCAGGTGCTGATGGTACGTATATCATTGATTCTTCTAACGGTACCAACTTTACATACACAGGTAAGTTCTACTATCCTGGTACATCTGGTACAATCTATACTAACAATACAACTACAATCTATCAAGGATATCAATATTCTACAGCACCAATCTCTGTAACTGCTGTTTCTAACACATCAAATGCTATTTCAATTACAACTGCTCAGCCACACAACTTAGCTATTGGTAATGAAATTGCTCTTGTTGGTGCTACTGCAACGTCTGGTGCACCAAACGGTTCGTGGGTTGTCACAACAATTGCAAACAACACAAACTTTACAATTTATAGTAATGCTACACCAGGTAGCGTTGTTACAACAACAACTTCTCTAGCTGGTAACGTTGCAACTGGTAACTTAATTATCAATACAATTGGTAGTACAGCTAACATTTCTGTTGGTATGACTGTATCAAACGCTACTTACTTTACAGCTAACCCACCAACTATTGTTACATCTGTTATCAACTCATCAGCTATTTCTATCTCACAACCGCCAATTGCTACACTAACTTCTGCTACTGTTAACTACGGTGCTGTAATCTATCCACGTCCAATGGGTACAACACTACATCGTCCATTCTCTGGTGGTATTCGTTTTAGTACAAACTCACCAAGTCATAACCAACAGTATATTCGTCAAACACGCCGTTACTTCCGCTATCAGTCTGGTAAAGGCATTCAAATGTCGACTGGTACGACTCTAAAGCCAAATATGTTTATTGATCAGCTAACATCTTCAAGTAACACTGTAACTGTGTATACAAAGGATCCACACAATATTACAAACGGTACAACGGTTGTTATTGCAGGTGCAAACGAATCGGGTTATAATGGAACTTGGAACGTTGCAAACGTATTGAACCCATATGCATTTACATACGTTTCTAACTCCGCGCCTTCTGTGACAACAGCAAGTGGCAGCTACTATGCTTCTGTTTCTAACTGGTATGGTGGTTCAACACGTATTGGTATCTTTGATAATATGAACGGTATGTTCTGGGAATATGATGGACAAACACTTTGGGCTGTTCGCCGTAACTCAGTATATCAAATTTCTGGTTATGTTTCAGTAACTCCTGGAAGTGCTACAGTTACTGCTAACACATCTGGTCCAACCGGTGTTTCAACAGCATTCTCTAAACAATTAGCTGTTAATGATTTCATTGTTATCAAGGGTATGTCTTATCGTGTAACAAATATTGCATCTGATACATCTCTAACAATTAGTCCTGCATATCGTGGTACTGCTTCAGTTCCAAACGCAATCATTACAAGAACAGTTGATAATAAAACGGCACAAAGTTCATTTAACTTAGATCGTCTTGATGGAACTGGTCCTTCAGGATATAATATTGATCTAACCAAGAACCAAATGTTCTATATTGACTATTCATGGTATGGAGCTGGTTTCATTCGCTTTGGTGTTCGTGGTCCTGATGGCAATATTGTTTATGCACACAAAGTAATTAACAACAACGTTAACTATCAAGCATATATGCGTTCAGGTAACTTGCCAGGTCGCTATGAAACAAACACATTTAGTAAGATTACAAACATCACATCAAGTGTTGCAACAGGTGATACAACAATCAACGTAGCTAATACTGTTGGTTGGCCAAATACAGGTATTGCTTGGATTCGCAACGCATCAACAAGTGAGTTTGTTAACTACTCAGCAAAAACAAACACATCGCTAACTGTTACAAGAACACTAGCTGGTGCAAGTGCTGTTTCAACTAATATGACAAACAATAGTCCAGTTGTTGTTGTATCATCTAACAGTGGTATTCAAGTTGGTCAGTATGTTGTTGGTACCGGTGTTCCACCAGCAACATTTGTTACTAACGTAGTTGGTACAAACGTAACATTGAGTGTTGCTGCAACTAACACTAACGCCACTGGTGCTCTAACATTTGCTCCAATGGGTGCTACTGCAGCTCAAACATTCTCATATTCAGCAACAGCACTAGTTAACGTTGAACTTCACGCACCATCTTATGCATCAGAAATCAACCACTGGGGTACTTCTGCTATTATGGATGGTCAGTTTACACCGGATAAAGCATACGTCTTTACAAGAGGTATGACAACACCAGTTTCTGTTGCTACTAATGCGATCTATGCTATTATGAGTTTCCGTATCGCACCATCTGCAAGTCAGAGTCAGCCAGGTACTGGTATTGGTGTTCGTGAAGTAGTAAACCGTATGCAGTTGATTCCATACGAACTTGATATGGCTACAGCGGTATCAATGCTTGTTACAGTTTATCTTAACGCGGTTCCAAGTACCGCACAGTTGGCACAAACATGGACAAACGTTGGTGGTTCAAGTCTTTCACAATATGTGTTCCACAACGCTGGTACAACACTAACGGGTGGTGAACCTATCTTTGGTTTCTATCTAAACTCATCTGGTGGTACAAACCTTTCAGTTACTCAGCAAGATATGACATTTATTCGTGATCTTGGTACTTCTATCCTTAGTGGTGGTAACGCTACAACCGGATTTGGCGTATATCCAGATGGCCCGGACGTGTTAACAATTGCTGTTCAAAACTTATCTGGTTCAGCAAACACAGTTTCTGGTCGTTTCTCATGGACAGAAGCACAGGCGTAAGGTAATATTATGTCTATATTAAATAAGATATACCTGCAGCAAGACGGTTTACAGGTTGGTAAAAACCAGTTGACTGCTTCTGCAGGCAATATCTTGATTGGTAACAATTTTGCTGTTGCAGGCAATTCCACCTTCAGTAATACAGTTACTGTTAATAGTTCACTTAAATCAAATCAGTTTACTGAAACTAGATCTGTACCAACAATATCTGGAAACAGTTTAACAATAGACCTTTCTAGTGGTAATATATTTGATGTCACAGTTGGTTCTTCAATCAGTTCCATGACATTTAGTAATCCCCCAGCTTCTGGTACTGCAATGGGATTTACTATTAAATTTACATATTCAGCTACTTCAGGTTATACAGCTACCTGGCCTTCTTCTGTAAAATGGCCAGGTGGTGTTGCCCCATCATTGACAGCAACCATCAATAAAACTGATGTTTTTGTTTTTTTAACCGTTGATGGTGGCCTCAATTATTATGGTTACATTGGAGGATTGAACGCTTAATGACTATTGCTCGAGCATTAATGCAACAAACATCCGCTCAGTATGGTTCACAATCATATACAACACCAGGAACCTATAGTTGGATAGCACCATCTGGGATATACTCAATTTCAGCTGTTGCTATTGGCGCAGGCGGTGGTGGTGGTTATGGTGGTGGTAACCAAGGTTATTCCGCTGGTGGTAATGGTGGTGGTTTAGGATATATAAACAATTTTGCTGTTCAACCAGGAAAAAGTTACACTGTAGTAGTTGGCGCTGGTGGTGCTGGTGTTTTTGCAGCTGGCTCTGCTGCAACTGGTGGCACCGGCGGTAATTCTTATTTTAATTCTATTACTACAGTGATGGGTGTCGGTGGTTCAGGAGGTGTTGGTGTATATGGTTGTACGCCAACTTGTGGTGGTGGTGGTGGTGGATCATGTTTTCTTGCTGGCTCACTTGTAGTGATGGCTGACAAATCTCTTAGAAGAATTGAAGATGTTAAGGTTGGTGAATATCTAATGGGTGCTTTTGGTGAAGCTAATAGAGTTATAGCTAAAGATGATCCAATTATAGGTGATAGATATATGTATAAGATTGATGATGAACATTATACATGTGATGACCACCCTCACGTGACACCGGATAAAAAGTTTTATAGCTGTGATGTCGATGCAATCTGTAATGTTTGGGGTGAGTTTTTCCCATGCGAGCTTGGTGATGGTTCAATAGTTATGTTAAAAAACTATGGACTTGATAACCCTAGGGAAAAAATAATGAGGTTAGTTGAAGGTGTAGAATTATTACATATCGATGGACCAAAGAAAGTAACATCAGTAAAAAAAGAAGTATTTGACTATAACACACGTCTTTATAACTTTGTTCTTGGCGGTAGTCATACATATTATGTTGATGGGTATTGCGTAACAGCTTGGCCACGAGAAGATGACTTTGATTATTTAACTTGGACAAAAAAAGATAAAATACTTACATTGAAGGATTACCAATAATGCCTATTGCTTCAACGTATGTAGGAACTGGTGGTGGATTAGCTGGAACTGGTGGTGGTCAAGGTGGTGGTGGTGGCGCAGGTGGATACTCAGGAGCTGGCGGTGATGGCGGCGTAGGATTTAATATCGCTGGAGGTAGTGGTGCCGGCGGTGGCGGCGGTGCTGGTGGAGCTGAATATGCACAAAATTCTGGTTATGGTGGCGGTGGTGGCGGCGGTGTTGGATTGACGGGACAAGGAACATCGGGCACTGGCGGGGCGGCTGGTCTCACGGCCGGTGGCGGTGGTGGTGGTTCTGGTGGAGCTACTGGTGGGACTGGTACATATAATGTAACTGGTGGTGCTGGTGGTTTGTATGGTGGCGGTGGCGGTGGCCAGCAAGCGATCACTGTTTATGGTGGTAATGGAGCTAATGGCGCAGTGAGAATTGTTTGGCCTGGGTGGTATAAACGCTTTCCATCAACAAATGTAACGTAAGGAGTATAATATGACACTTTTGATTCAACTTGTAAAAGATGAACAAACTAATCGAACAAGAGCTGTAGAGTATCCAGTGTTATCTGATAATTTTAGAATGCTTTTTCCTGATACTTCTTTTCCAGGCTTGCTAACACCTGAACTTGTTGAACAGTATGGCTTTGGTATATATGACTATCAAACAGTTCCTTCGTATAATTCAAACACTCATAAAGTAAACGAATTAGAACCATTAAAAGAAGAAGACACTGGTATATGGCGTCAGCAGTGGGAAGTTATTGAATTAACAGACGAAGAGAAATCAGTTCGATATAATATGGCAATGAATAATTTTATCCAACAAAGAATGTTTAGACTTCAAATGTCTGATTGGACACAATTACCAGATGCACCAATCACGGCAAATTTAAAAACTCAATATGGAACATATCGTCAAGCATTAAGAGATATGCCTCAGCAATCGGGGTTCAATCCTTTCTCTTATACATGGCCAGTAGAACCTACAGCAGCACAACAGGCCGCGCCAAATGTTATCTAGTCCTAAAAAAGTTGTATTTGGTAACCTGATACTTTTTGTATATGATTTTATTGAAAAGAGCGATGTATTACCTATGCACAACCACATCAGCGGTGGTGGCCACATAAGTATCGTTGGCCGTGGTAGTTTCGAAGCAAAGGGCGATGGTTGGTCAAAAATATTGAATCAAGGTGATATAGTTGATTGGGATGATAAACAAAACCACGAATTTATATCACTAGAAGATAACTCAAGATTAATAAACGTTGTTAAGTAGGCTAACAAATGCCAGGAATAGCAAGATTAGGCGATACAAGCAGTCATGGTGGAACTATAGTTTCCGCTGCTTCTTATGAATACGTCAACGGTAGATTGGTTGCTCGTGTTGGCGATCTCCATTCTTGTCCAATACGTGGTCATGGTGTTACAAAAATTATAAATGGAAGTGGTAATTTTAAATGTGAAGAAGCGATTGTTGCTGTTATTGGTAGTAAAGCTGGTTGTGGTGCAACAATAACTAGTGGTAGTGGTAACAGTTTTGCTCCATTAGAGTCACCATCAAATTCTATAAAATTAGGATCTGGAAGAATAGGTGGTATATTGGGATGAAAATATTCCTTCAAGGCGATATATTAACTGCAGCGGATCTTAACGCTAACTTTGCTGAAGGTGCGGTCAACACTGCTGCGCAGTATACATTCACTAATGTTATAAGTTTTGCAAATAGTATAAGCGCAAATGGTTCAAATGGAACAGCTGGTTATGTTTTAACATCAAACGGTAGTGGTGTTTACTGGTCATATGTTTCTGGTGCAGGTGGTGGTATCGATGTTAACGCACAATACACACTTACAAATACAATCACACATTCTGGTAGATTAGTATTATCAAACACTGTTACTGCAAACGGTAGTAATGGCACAGCTGGCCAAGTGCTTTCTTCTAATGGAAATGGTGTGTATTGGTCTACGTTGACTGGTGTTAATACAGCCGCACAAATATCTTTTACAAACAATATATCGTTTAGCGCTCAAACAACATTTTCTAATTCTATTTCTGTAAATGGTAGTGTTGGTTCAAATGGATATGTGTTAATGTCTGGTGGTTCAGCACATAATACATATTGGTATGATATTTCTTCAATATACACATCACAAAGTCAGCTTGCTTCAAATTTAGCAAACTATGTTACATCGACTGTGCTAACAGGAACACTTGTTAATTATGTTGATTTTGGAACAATTGCAGGCTATGTAACAACTGCACAATTAACTTCTAATTTAGAAAATTATGCTTATACTGGTGCAGGAACCACTACATTTAACGGAAACGTTTCTGTTACAAGTAATTTATCAGTAAGTGGAACTATTCTTATTGGTGGTGGATCTGTAAATTCAACTTTTTTTACTGGTAAGTCAGCAACAGCTAACGTAGCTAATACAGCAAATAATGTTTTATATGTTGGTGGAACGTCAGCAGCTAACGTAGTATCTAACGCACAATTACAAGCTAATCTTACTAACTATGCTTCGTTATCTAATCCATCATTTACTGGTAATGGTTCTTTTTCCAATAATTTAACAGTAAATAACCTTTCATCAACATATGATTTGAACGTAGGAAGAAATGTTACTATTGCTGGAAACTTGACAGTTACAGGTACAACAGTAACTGTTTCAGCAGCAAACTTTACAACATCAGATAATTTATTATATCTTAATGAAGCTAAAACGCTTAGTATTACTGGTGCAAGTGGTAATGGCTCAGCTATAACATATACTGTTAATAATAGTTTTGCTGTAGGTGGTGTTGCTAACGTTTCTGGTATAACACCTAGTGGATTCAACTCAACCGGTTATGTTACGGTAACAGCTGCAAATTCAACTACGTTTTCTGTTGCTAACACATTTACAGGGACATATGTTTCTGGTGGTACAGTAGCTTATAAGACTGCTATCAATCCAGACTTAGGATTTGCTGGTGGATATAATGATGGAACATATCACCATAGTGGTTTGTTTAGAAACCATTCTACAGGTGTATGGACATTTTTTGATAACTATACACCAGAACCAGATGCTGCTGTTAATATTGTAACAACCGATCCATCGTTCCATCTTGCAAATATTGCCGCAAATAACATAACAATTACTGGTATTATTGTTAACAGTTCTCTTGGTTCTGCAAATGCGATTCTTACTAGTAATGGTTCGGGTTCTTATTGGGCAACACCAGCTCCAAAATTTATAAACATTGCTTGGACAGGAACAAACCTTGGACCATCGGTTGGTACAGTTAGATATTACCCACCTGTGAGTTTGAGTATATCTCAAGTATACGCACAAGTGTCTAGTGCTGCAAGTAGTGGTGTTGTTTTTAAGTTGTTTAAAAACGGAGCAGACACTGGGTATACCTTTACTATAAATAGTGGACAATTTACAATGGCTGGAACTTCAGTAAGTATTAGTTTAACATCGTCGGATTATCTAACGTTAAATTTAGTATCCGGAACTGCGGTAGAACTGAGAGTTCAGCTGCAATATACAACGACCTAGGAGATATAAATGTTTGTAAGATACAGAATGAACGGTAGCGCAACTGTAGCGAACATGAGAGATGATATTAACAACATTATCTTAGGAAACATTACTTCAAATACATCAGCAAACGGTTCTGGTGGATGGGATTCAGGTAACTCTATATTTTACGGCACTTATCCTTCTGGCATTTACACTCTAGCAAATAATGCTGGTTCATTTACATATCAAAAAGTTCATAATGCTAACTCTTCTGTAAACTGCTATTTTACTTTTGGTATAAGTGGATCATATGGTGCACCAACAGGTATTGCAAACCTTACACTTGGTTACGGATACACAGCATCTACTAACGTTTACACACAATCAAATACATATATTTTTCCAACCGCTTTGACACCAGTAAGTTATGCACCAATTGATATTATCGTTAACAACAATTGCTTTCTAATTAATCAACCATCAACTGGTGTATATGGCATAGGTGTTTTTGATCTTGGTTATAATGGTATTTCACAAGCGTTTGCGACAAACATGATAAACGCATATATTCCATTTTATGATTTTGAAGGTATTCCAACAGGATCAAATCCATACTCATACAATCTTGCTAATAGTGGTTATGGAGCAGCTAACCTTTCACTTTCTTATACAAACCCATTTCCACAACCATATAGTGCAGCTGGTAACGTTGCTATTTTAGAAAACCCAGTTTTTTGTACTTCAGCACTCCATTCAAATACTATTAGTCTAGTTTATGGCTTAAATAAGATCATTGAAGGTCAATATACAAACAGAGCTATCTACGCTGATAGTACACCTACATATAGATATGTTGTAACATCAAACAACACATCATTTAGTATAACAATTTCTTAAGAGGGATCCGGTATGTTAGTATCAATTGACGCGTCAGGTAATAGTCAGGTAGTAGCTGGTAATACAATACTTTTAACTTTAAATTCGTTACGCGCTATCAAAGCTGTTGCTAATGCTGCTGCAGGTTCAACACCAGCAGCAAACGCTATAACGCAGTCAAATACTTTGTTTACGTCCGCAACTATTTTGCCTGGATCAAACACAATACTTACACCACTTACAACTGTAACTGGTACGGCAGTAGCTACTGGTATGTTTGTACAATCTGCGAACGGGACAGGTATAACTCCTGGTTCATATGTTACAGCTTTAAACTCTGCAACTGTAAGTAGTGGTGGGACAGTTGGTTCAGCAACATATGCTGGTACATTAACTATATCCGGTACTAGTGGTCAATTTACTTTAGGTACTGCAAGTGTATTGGCTGTTGGACAAATGATAACTATTACTGGCACACCATCTGGTGGTTCTATCACTGGTTATACATCCCCAACATCATACATTGTTTCCGCGACAAATGGTACAACAACTTTTACTCTTGTTAATACAAACGGTACAGCTATCACAACGACTACTGGCTCAACAACTGGTTTGACGCTTACATATAATACTTGGTCCGTCACAACTGTTTCTGCTGGTTCTATTTCTAACGGTATGTTTTTAACTGGTTCAACGGGTGGAGCAGCGATAGCTGGCTATGGAACGGCTACTGGTGGTACATCTTCTGGTACATATCTTTTAACAACAACTAACCCTGGTACTGTTAGTTCCACTTCTGCAACAAGTTACACACTTTCATCAGCATCCGCACCATGGTATAGTACCGGCACACTTGGTACGCCTTCATTTGTTGGTCCAGCAACTTCATTGTTTACATTAGGCAATAATATGATTACAGTTATTGCTAACACCGAAGCCGGTGGTTGGTTACTTGACGCTAATAACTCAGTAAATGATGGTTTTTATAGTGTTAACGCAACTGTTAACTCTCTTGTTCTTGATCTTTATAATACTGCAACAAACAAAACATCTTATCCATATCACAAGATATCTATTGTTGGTGGTGCAACTGTATCACCAAGTGCTATTACGCCGGCAAACAGTGCAATGTTAGCTTATCACGGTGCAGCTAACGGATTGTCATTCAGTAATACAACATCTGGCTTCTGGGGTGCTGGTTCTGCAACAATTGGTACGACCATTCCAAGTGGTCCTAGTGCTATGGTTAATCAAAGAACAACTTACACTGGTACGTATATGACTTCTTATAATTGGATGGGAACAGACTTCCAATATATTTTAGCATGTAACGCATCATATATGCATATCCTATCAAACAACTTTATTATGTGTATGGGGTTGAGAGATAACCAAGCGTGGGAAGATAACTATCCAGATAATCCTTATGTAGTTAATTTTAGTGCTGATACAAGATATTTCCAAACATATCAAGCACCAGCTGCTAACGCTTCTACAACAACAGTAGCAATGTCATCTAATGCTGGTATGTTTGTTGGACAAACAATCGTTGGCAACAACGTTCCTGCTGCTACAACAATTTCATCTATCACTGGCGCTACACCAACACTTTCAGCTTCATTTACTGCATCTACTTCTGCTAACCAGTATTTTGCTGCATGGCCAACACCTTCAGTATATTTCCCTGCCTCATCATTCATGTATACAAGAACAGTAAGTAACACAGGTGGTTTCAACTCTGCAGCATTATACAGAAACTCTCAAACAGCTAACGCCGCGACAGCAAACGTCAATCCTGTTACTGGGCAAAACATGACTAACGTTGCTTCTATTCCTATGACATTTGATATTCTTTATGCAAGAACACGTACACCAGCAGCATCATTATTCCAATTAGATTCACATTATCTTGGAACTACTCTAAGCAACTATGCTTTACCAGTTGGTTATGGTCCAACATATGATCCTACAACATCAACATTTGTTCCTCCAGCATATCCTGTTGTTATGCAAATTAATACACCTCAAACCTATACATCTGGTGGTAAATTAAAAGGAATATATAAGAGTCTAAGCTCTGGAGCTAACGTAGCTCCTGTTGCTGTTGTTGGTGCAACAGGAACAGCAGGGTCAACCACATTGTACGTTTCTAACACATCTGCACTTGCAAACGGTCAGTTTGTTGGCCAAACCCAAGGTATTCAACCATTTACAACAGTAACGGGTGTTACAAGTACAGTTCTTGGTGGTACATTAACTATTACTGGTACAGCAGGGCAGTTTTCAATTGGTACAGCTTCTTCATTGTTAGTTGGTCAATTAGTAACAATTACTGGTACTGCAACGGGTGGTTCTATTACTGGTTATACATCTGGTACAACATATATGATATCAGCAACAAACGGATCAACAACATTTACACTTGTTACATTATCTGGTGCAGCAATTACTACAACAGCAGCTGTTACAACTGGTTTAACATTAACTATTGGTTCAGTGTCACTTTCATATCCACTAACAACTACACTAATCGCAAATACATCAACAGTACCAACTATTGTTGTACCGCCTGTAGTGTTCTTTTCAAACACCTCTCAAATGAACATGACAAACTACTTTGTTCCAGGTGCAACATATACAGTTGATGGTGATCCGTATTATCCTGCAGCTGTAAGTGGTGGAAACGATCTGTTCTTAGTAAGAAGAGCATAATGTGGCAATTGAAGCAACAATTACTTGCAATATAACAGGAACATCTCTTGTTGTAACAGCTGTTGTAAGTGGTTCAGTATCTATTGGACAAACGTTGTTTTGTAATAATATTGATTATGGTATTAAGATAACCGCGAGTGCTGGAGATGGAATTAACTACACATTAAACAGAGCTCCAATATTTGGAAGTGGATCAGGATTAACAGTATATCTTTCCACTGTTACAAATTCAAGTGGCACTCAAAATTTAAATACAAATAACTTTAGAACAAGTAAATCTGTTAATAACAGTATTATAGCTTATTTTAATAAAACAACTGTATCATCTTTATCAAAAGGCGCAGTTGTTTCTTTACAATCAAATAATCAAATTAACAGAACATACGTACGTCCTACCAATCCAATATTCACTTCCAACACCTTACCAAAAATAATTTTTAGCATACCTACTGCTAAAGTTGCAAATAATCGTTTACTTTCTGGTAACAATAATAATAGAACATTTTATTATAGTACACAAACAACACTAAGATTAGGAAGAGTATTAACATACTCATACACACCCCTTGCAAATATTGTTGTTGTAAGCAAAAGTACGTCAAACTCTAAAAATCTATCATACGGTAACACACAATTTAGATCAATATCATTTAAAAAAGATATAACAAATTATTTTTCACCTAACAAAACAAAATATATTAATCCTAGTTTTGGTAACACATTGTTTTTAACAAACAACAAACCAGTAAGTATATTACCATTTAAATTTAAACCATATATCATATCTTACTCAATAACACGACCAGCAACATCAAGACCACTTTCTGCAAATGCTTTTAATATATCGTGGTATGAAGCTTCTAACACTGTGATGGCTGTAAGTGTCCCAGTTGCAACACTTGCTATAACAGGTGGAAGTAGAACTTTAGTTGGTGGTGGATCGGCATCAACACAAATATGGTCTATAGGTACATAAGTTTTATAAATACAATAAAAACACCAACACAGGGGAGAGTGAACCGTGTCAGATAAAGACTTTGTAGTAAAAAACGGTTTAGTAGTTAATACAAGCCTTATCTATGCAAACAGTTCAACAGTTCGTGTTGGTATTGGTAATAATACCCCAGACGCTACGTTAACAGTTACTGGATCAGCAAACGTTCAAGGTAACGTTGCTATCACGCTTGGCACACTTTTAAGCAACACACTTGGTGTAACTGGTGCAACAACTTTAAGCAATACTCTTTCCGTAACTGGTGCAGCTACATTCACAACAGCTAATGTTGGCGCTAACGTACAAATTACAACATCACAATATTATATTGGCAATAGCACATCAAACGTAACAGTTAATAGTTCTGTTGTTGCTATTGGAAATAGCTCAGTAAGTGCAACTGTTAATTCAACAATTTATAGCGGAACAGCAAACAATACAGCTTATGTTGGATCAGTTCCAGCCATTAACGTTGTTTCTAACGCCCAGCTAAGTTCTAACCTTGCTAGCTATGCTCTTCTTTCTGGTGGTTTGTTTACAGGCTCTGTAAACGCTACATCTCATACTGTTGGAACAATTGGCGTTGCTAATGGATTCTTAGCTAACTCTACAACAATAACTGTTGGTAACAATTCTACTAATACACAAATTATTGGCCAAAGTGTAACAACACCAATACTCCTAACACCACAAATTAACGTTGGTTCAAACGTTGGTATTTCAACTTCAAACGTTTCTGTAGCAAATGGCTCAACATCAAATGTTACAATCAACTCTGCCAACATTTTTATTGGTAACACAACAACAAGTGCTACAATCAACTCAACTGCATTTACTGGTTCTGCTAATAATGCAACATACTTTGCTGGACAATCTACCTCACAAGTTGTAAACACTTCAGCAAACTATACACTATCTGGCTTAATTACGTTTAATGCTAATACTACACATTCTGCTAACATTATATTAGGTAATGCTGTACAAATAGGTGCAAACGGCGCAACAAACACAGGTACAGCAGGGTATGTTCTTACATCAGGTGGCGGAACATCAAACGTTTATTGGTCAGCGCTACCGCTAAGTGTTAACACTAGTGGTTCAACAGGTGCAGTGCAATTTTACAACGGATCTACGTTGGGGTCAACAGCTGGTTTTGTATTTGCTGCAGCTTCTAATACAATATCTCTTGGTAACTCATCAGTTAACAGCACTATTAACTCAACAGCTTTCACTGGTACTGCAAACAACGCAACCTACCTAAACGGTAACTTAGCATCAAACTTTGTTAACACATCTGGATCATTTACATTCAATGGTGCGTTAACTGCTAATGGTGGGTTTACAGTTAACTCTAACTTCACTATAGCAAACAGTATCTCATTGAACGGTACACAAGGTACAGCTGGTTATGTTCTAACATCACAAGGGACAGGTGCTAACGTACTATGGCAACCGGCTGTTAACACATCTGCACAGTTTACGTTTGCTAATACAATAACAATTGCGACTACTGGTGGTTTAAATGTTAACTCCAACTTTAGCATTGCTAACACAATTGCAGCTAACAATAGTTCAGTTGGTTCAGCCGGCCAAGTATTGACATCAGGTGGATCATCTTCAAACGTTTATTGGGCAGCTATTCCAAAAGCTGCTGATACTACTGGTGGTGCTGGTGCTATACAATATAATAATGGTTCTGGTGTATTAACTTCTTGTACAGCATTATATTTTACGGGTGCTGGAAATACATTTACCGTTTCTAATACAGTTCAAGCAGCTTACGCTAACTTGGCATCACAATTGTTCATAGGTTCTATTAGCAGTACGTCGAACGGTATAACTGCTAATAATACAACAATTGTTATTGGTAACTCTTCGGTAAGTGCAACCATCAATTCAACTTCATATTCAGGTACCATTACTTCGTTTAATGGTCAACCAGCATCGTTTTATACTAACGCTTCAAACATTACAACAGGAACATTGCCTTATCCTCAATTAGGCTCTGCTGTTGTTAATACCTCTGGTAACTTTGTGTTATCTGGTAATATTACTTTTTCTGCAAATACAGTTTATAATGCTAATGTTGTACTTGGTTCAGGAGTACAAATTGCAGCTAACGGCGCGACAAATACCGGAAGCGCTGGAATGGCACTACTAAGTGGTGGTGGCACATCAAACGTTTATTGGGGTGTTGCGGGTGTTAACACAGCTGCTCAATATACATTTTCTAACACCATTACATTTAGTGGTCCTGTAGTATCAACAAATACTGTTAGTGCAAACGGAACTGTAGGAACCGCTGGCCAAGCATTAATAAGTGGCGGTGCTGGTGCAAACGTATACTGGGGTGTTGCTGGTGTCAATACTGCTGCGCAGTATACATTCTCTAACACTATCTCCTTCAGTAACACTACATCAGGTATTCTTGTTACCTCAAACATTAATGCTGCATCACATACTGTTGGTACTGTGTTTATTGCTAATACAACACAAACAAACGTAGCATCTAATGCTGCTGTGTATTCATTGGGTGTTGGCACAACAACATTTGGTGGTGCTGGTGAAATTAGAGCAACTAATAACGTAACAGCTTACTACTCTTCAGATATCTCTCTCAAAGAGAATATTAATAAAATATCTGATCCACTGAAAAAGGTTCTAAGTATTAATGGTGTAACATTTGATTGGACAGATGCGTTCATATATTCATCTGGTGGTGAAGATGGATACTTTGTTCGTAAACATGATGTTGGTGTTATTGCTCAAGAAATTGAAATTGTAATGCCTGAAGTTGTTGTTACAAGAGATGATGGTACAAAAGCTGTTAAATATGATCGTATAGTTGCTTTGCTTATTGAAGCAGTTAAAGAACTTTCAGCTAAAGTGAATGATTTGGAGAAAAAGCTAAAATGACAATAAATCCTACTGGTGCAGTACAGCTTGGTGGTTCAACAGCAGGTGTATCAATAGCGTATGATTTGAGTCTTCCAGCTACAGGAACTATTTCATTAAATGATAGTGCTGTTAGAGGAATGATTGGTGCACCATCTGGCCAAATTACTATGAATGATGCACATGGCAAAAGTGGTGGAACACCTTATAGTCTAACAGTATCATCACCAGCAATAAATTACAACATATACTCTGCTGCACAAGCAGCTGGATGGCCAGGTACAACACCAGCATCTGTTACTGTTACTGTTAACCCTGGTGTGTATATAACTTCTAATCAAACCAGTTTTGATGCTATGACAACAGGTAGTCCATGGCCTGCTTTGTCAAATATAAAAATTATTAACAATGGTTATATTTTGGGGAAAGGTGGAGCTGGAGGTGCATCACCTGCTGCTGCTGGTGCGCCAGGTTCTACCGTTCCTGGATCTTATGCTCCTGGGTATGCATACGGAGAACCTGGTGGTATTGCTATATCTTTATATACACCAATAACTTTAGATAACACAAACGGAGTTATAGCTGGTGGTGGTGGTGGTGGATCGTATGGTGGCCACGTACCAGGATTTCCAACATTAGGTTATGCTTCTGGTGGTGGTGGTGCTGGTGGTGGTGAGGGTGGTAAAGCTGGTTATATGCCTATAGCTTATACAGGACCATCTGCTCCGGTAGGAACTTTGGGCGGTGATAATGGTAATGCTGGAGCTGATGGAACATCTGGAGGTGGAACATCATATGGCGGTGGTGGCGGCCGTTCTTTAGGACCGTTCACAGATCCTTTAAAAGGTTCAGCAGTTACAGCAACAGGTAACCCAGCCGCATCATATGTGGGTGGAAAAGGTGGCTATGGTGGTGGTTCTGGTGGCGCTGTAGCCTTTGCAGGTTCGGCACCTGGCTCTGCATCAATCACTTCTGGATATGGTGGTTCAAATCCATTATATAATCCTGGAACAGGTGCTAATATAGGAATAGCAGGTTCAGCAGTAGGTAACCCTGCTGGTAACTTTGGAAGTGCCGGCGGTGGTGGTGGTGGTTGGGGTGCACCAGGAGGTGTTGGTGGAGCACTAGCAAGTACAACTACACCAACAACAACAACAACATTAGTATCTAATTATGGAAGCGGCGGCCGCGGCATTTACCTAGGTGGTAAAACAGTATCATACCCCGGTCCAACTGCACAGGGTACAATATACGGTAGTGTTTCATAGGAGCTAAAAAAATGAGTGGTTCAAAAACTTATTATGAAGTTTTTAATACTTCTACTGGGTTACATGATAGAGTTGACACATGGGAAGAAGCTGTTAGCCTTAGACAATCATTTTTGGAAAGTTTAGTAGATAGAATATTTCATAGCTTTACAATAGTGAGAATAGAAGAAAACGAAGACGGTTCTTCTTCTATGGTTCCTGTTGATGTTAGTCACATGACTTTTCAAATATCTACAGCTAATGCAACAGATACGCCCAAATTAAATATAACAGAAAATTCTTAATTGTGAGGATTATATTATGAATGCTAGAGAATTACTATTGGAAACTGGTGCTTTTGTTTGTAAGGATATAGTAAACAAACAAGTTTCTAACTTTATAACACATGCTCTTTTGAGAAAAAGCCAATATGATGGAAAGTACGATACACAAGTTCCAGGTGCTTTAACTATATTAGATCACGAATTGTTTTTAGAAACATTACACGAACAAATTTGGCCTAAGCTAGAAGTTCTGATAGAAGAAGAGTTATTACCAACGTATACATATTCAAGATTATATACAAATGGTAATATTTTAGAAAAACATAAAGACCGCCCTGCTTGTGAAGTTAGTATTACTGTTCAACTAGGAAGATCGCACCACTATTGCTGGCCAATATTTGCAGGTACGCAAAGATTTGATTTAGCAGAAGGTGATGGTGTTGTATATCGCGGATGTGATGTTGATCACTGGAGAGATGTTTGCGAAGGCCCAGATAATTATTATTCAGGCCAAGCTTTTTTCCATTTTGTAAGAAAAAATGGTCCTTATGCAAATGAAGCTAATGATAGCACAAACAGAACAGTACCAAACAATTTTTATATTAGAAATAGAGCACTAGCGATGAATATTAAATGATGGAGATATAGTATGATAAAGAAACTTGAACCAAGACACAACATGAACCACGCTCCTCTTGGTGTTTGGGAAGATTTTTTCACCGAAGAAGAGCTTAATATTATTTTAGCATTACCAGAATGGCATAAACAAAGCCAAGGAAAAGTTGGCGCTGGTGAAAACAACGAAAACATGGATAAGATTAGAAAGAGTAATATCTCTTGGCTTGAAACAAGCGAAAAAAACGCATTTATATATAATAAACTATCAGAAGTAGTTACAAGAGTAAATAATGAACTGTTTCAATTTGACCTCACAGGGTTCTATGAGCATGCTCAGCTAACAACATATACAGAAAGTGATAAAGGTCATTATAATTGGCACGTTGATGCTCACTCTTCTAAAAACCCTACTGCATTTTTATCCGCTCCAAGAAAGCTTTCTATGACTCTTTTGCTTAGTGATCCAAGTGAATTTGAGGGCGGTGAGCTACAACTGAAACCTGATTCTGATGAACCTTATACAGTTGAGCAAAAAAGAGGTAGAGCTTGGTTCTTTCCTTCATACATGCTTCATAGAGTAACACCTGTAACAAGAGGTGTAAGAAGATCTTTGGTACTGTGGGTTGGTGGTCCTTCGTTTAAATAAATACTAAAAACAATAAAAAGGTTTACCAATGGCATTACCAACAGACAGAGCATCATTTAAAGAATATTGCCTTCGTAAGCTAGGTAAACCTGTTATTGAAATCAACGTTGACGATGATCAAGTTGATGATCGTGTTGATGAAGCTTTACAGTATTTTTGGGACTACCACTTTGATGGTTCTGACAAAACTTACTACAAATACAAATTAACACAAACAGATATTGACAACAAATACGTTCCAATGCCTGACAATGTTATTGGTGTTGTAAACCTGTTTGAAATTGGTCAAGCTCTTAATACAAACAACTTATTTAACATTCGCTATCAAATTGCATTGAATGATCTTTATACACTCACATCTGTTTCGATGGTTCCATACTACATGGCGTTGCAACACGTTCAGTTCCTAGAGCAGATGCTAGTTGGTAAACAACCAATTCGTTACAACCGCCATATGAACAGACTTTATATCGATATGGATTGGACGCTGGTCAATGTAAACGACTACATTATTGCAGAAGCATATCAAATTGTAGATCCAGATGTGTTTAGTAAAGCATGGAGTGATCGCTGGTTGTTAAGATACGCTGAATGTTTAATTAAGCAGCAATGGGGTCAAAATCTTAAGAAGTTCCAAGGAATGCAACTTCCTGGTGGTTTGACTTTTAACGGTCAGCAAATATATGATGAAGCTACACAAGAGCGCAAAGAGTTAGAAACTGAGATGATATATACATATAGCATCCCAGCAACAGATATGATTGGCTAACTATGTTAGATAAAATATCTTTGTCACTTGGTATAACACCACATTATGCTAAACAGCAATCTGAAAAAATGAAGTTGATTTGGGCAAAGCGTAAGGAGGGACTGGTCAATGGCGACTAATTTCTACTTTCAATAACTTTCAAAGCTCAGGTGAACAAAACCTATTAGAAGATCTTATTATTGAAGCAATAAAGATCTACGGTGAGGATATGTATTATATTCCTCGTAATCTTGGAAACTTTGATCAGCTATTAACTGCTGATGATCAATCTTATTATAACCAAGCTTTCCTTGTTGAGTTTTATATCAAATCTGTAAATGGGTTTACAGGTGATGGTAATTTCATGTCTAAATTTGGCTTGGAAATTCGTGATCAAGTTACTCTTTCTATTGCACAAAGAGTATTCAGTGATGAAATTGGAAGCTATACATCGTTTGTAAGACCACGTGAAGGTGACTTAATTTATTTCCCACTTAATCAAAAATGTTTCCAGATTAAGTTTGTTAATAAGTTTGAAATGTTCTATCAACTTGGAGCGTTACAAACATGGGAAATGACATGTGAATTGTTCGAATATAGTAATGAAACATTTAATACTGGTATTCCAGAAATTGATATTATCCAAACTAAGTTCTCTACTAATGTTCTTGATTATACAATCCGTGATCAAGACGATGCTTGGTTAACAGATGAAGATGATAACTTCCTTGTTATGGAAGCATACAATCTTGAAACAATTGATCCTGGTGCTGAAAACGAAACACTTAATAACGGCACTACTAACTTCCCATCCGGGTCAAGTAGCTTTATTGACTTTAGTGTTAAAGATCCATTTAGTGAAGGAGTTGTTTAATGTTTAATCAACCGTTTTACTTTGGAACAATAAGAAAGTATGTAACATTATTTGGAACATTATTTGATACAATTGATATTATTAGAACTAATAGTGCTGGTAATATGACACAGTTTATCAAGGTTCCTATTACATACTCACCAAAAGAAAAAATGCTTGCGAGACTTACACAAGATCCTAACATTGATAGACAAGTTGCTATTCAATTACCACTAATGGCATTTGAAATGACACATATTGCCTATGATGGGACGAGAAAACTAAACACAGTCAATAGGTCTGTTGTTAGTATTGCTTCAGATCCTAACTCTATGAAATATCAATACACACCCGTTCCATATAACATTGGTTTCAGACTTTACGTAATGGTTAAGAATGCCGAAGACGGAACAAAAATTGTTGAACAGATATTACCATACTTTACACCCGATTGGACAACAACAATTGAATTAATTCCTGAAATGAACATCACGATGGAAATTCCTATTGTATTGAACAATATAATGCAAGAAGATAGTTACGAAGGTAATTTTGCAGAACGCAGATCGTTAATTTGGACTTTAGACTTTACACTCAAAGGTTATCTTTATGGTCCTGTTAAAAAGGGTGCAATTATTAAGTTTGCTAACTCAGTGTTCTACACACCTAGTATTGCAGATGGTTTATTAACTAACGCAGTTGGTAATACTGGTGCTGTTTCGTTTGTACAAACACAGCCTGGTTTAACAGCTAACGGTCAACCAACAGCCAATTCATCATTGTCTGTAAATACTAATTTAATTACCGCAACAAGCGACTTTGGATATATAATCTCTAATACTAACGTAACAACAGTGGCAAATACAGCATGAGTGATTCTAACAATTCAATTTACAATGCGCTAGGATTGGATAGCAGTAAAATTGTTGCGTATGATCCAATCAAGCAAATAGTTGCAGAAGCACATAATGACAGTGCTAAGAACGACTTTGAAATGGCAAGAGCTAATGTTCACGAGATAATTCAGAACAACTCTGTTGCTATGGAAAGACTACTTGATATTGCAAATGCAAGCCAACATCCAAGAGCTTATGAAGTTTTAGCTAAGATGATGGACACACAGCTCAATGCAAATCAAAAACTATTAGATCTACAAAAACAAATACGTGAGATAGAAGCTGCAGACGTACCAAATAATGATAATGCTCGAACAATTAATAATAACTTGTTTGTTGGTTCTACAGCTGAATTACAAAAAATGATAGAGAGTATGAAAAATGGATCAGACGACTCTCAAGGGGTATAATGGTAACGCTAATCTAAAGCGTTCAAACCAAAACATACAATGGACCCCAAAACTTGTTAAAGAATACGTTAAGTGTTCGCAAGATCCAATTTACTTTACAGAAAAGTATATGAAGATCATTAACATAGACAAAGGTCTTGTTAATTTTAAGTTATATGATTATCAAAAGACTATGCTTAGAGAAATGCATGCTGGTCGTTATACGATTATTGCTACCGCTCGCCAGGCAGGTAAGTCAACAACAACCTGTGCGTTCATTCTTTGGTATATTATTTTCCATGCAGAAAAAACTGTTGCTCTTCTTGCTAACAAAGGTGAAACAGCTCGTGAAATACTTGGACGTATTCAACTTGCTTATCAACACCTTCCAAAATGGTTACAGCAAGGTGTAAAGGAGTGGAACAAAGGTTCGTTTGAATTAGAAAACAATTCACGTGTTATTGCTTCTGCAACTTCATCTGATAACATTCGTGGTTATTCTATTAACTTGCTATTTATTGACGAAGCAGCGTTCATTGAAAACTGGGACACTTTCTTCACATCAGTTTATCCTACAATTTCATCAGGCCAAGATTCCAAGATTGTTCTAGTTTCTACACCAAATGGATTGAATCACTTTTATAAGTTATGGATTAATGCTGAAGATGGAAAGAATGGTTATACGCCAGTAAAGGTTATGTGGCACGATGTTCCCGGTAGAGATGAAAAGTGGAAAGAGAATACTCTTGCTGCAATGAACTTTGATGTTGAGAAGTTTGATCAAGAATACTGTGTAGAATTCATGGGTTCATCTGGAACCCTCATTGCTGGTTGGAAGTTAAAACAATTAGTAGCTAGACAACCAATCTATAAAAACGATGGTCTTATAATGTATGAAAGACCAGATGAAAACAAATCGTACGTATGTATTGCAGACGTTTCAAGAGGTAAGGGCCTTGATTATTCTGCCTTTCATATCATAGACGTTTCACAAATGCCTTACAATCAGGTAGCTGTTTATAGAAATAATTATGTAACACCATTGGATTATGCAGAAGTAATATATCGTACTTGTTCTAATTACAATAAAGCTGCTATTATGGTAGAAATTAATGACATTGGTGAGTCTGTTGCAACTAGCTTGCAGTTTGATCATAGCTATGACAATTTGTTGTTTACTGAGAATGCAGGAAGAAGTGGTAAGAGAATCACGTCTGGGTTTGGTGGAACATCAACTGATAAAGGTATAAGAACAACAAAAATAGTAAAAGCAGTTGGTTGTTCTATGATTAAGTTGTTGATAGAGCAAACACAACTCATTATTAATGATCAAAATACAATCGATGAGTTAGCAACATTTTCTAAGAAAAACAATAGTTATGAAGCAGAACCTGGCAACCACGATGACTTAGTCATGGGTCTTGTATTGTTTGGTTGGCTGTCCGATCAACAATATTTCAAAGAATACACAAACATAAATACTTTAACAAAATTAAGAGACAAGTCTGATGAAGATGTTATGAATGATCTGGCACCTTTTGGTTTCGTTGATGATGGCGATGAATTAGAAGTGATATTAGATCAGGGTATGGGTAGTAATTGGCTATTTGGGTATGAAGCATAATCAGATGAAAATCAAATTTTATAAATAACAAAAGAATGATTTAAGCCTTTTTCCATGGAAGGAGAAACCAAATGCCATTTCAACTAAGTCCAGGCGTAAATGTTACTGAGATCGACTTAACAGGTATTGTACCTGCAGTTGCCTCAACAGATGGCGCCATTGCCGGTGTATTTCAATGGGGTCCTGTTAATACAAGACAACTTATTGATACAGAAAACAAACTAGTTAACACATTCGGTAAGCCAAACTCAAACAACGCTGAGACATGGTTTACTGCTGCTAACTTCCTATCATATACAAACCGCTTGTATGTAACACGTGTTGCTAACACAACAGTTGCTACATCAGGTATTGGTACACTAACAGCTGTAGCAAACACAGCTGCTGTATCAAACCTACCAGGACAAGTAGTTAAAAACGATGCAGACTACGGTAACCAATCTTTTGATTCTTCTGTTTACTACGTTGCTCGTTATCCAGGTGCGATTGGTAACACACTAAAAGTTTCAGTTTGTGATAGTGCTGCTGCTTATAGTTCAAACCTACAAATGGATGGTACATTAGCTGCTTCTCCTCTAAACGTTGTTGCAAACCTACACGTTGCTGTTGGTTCATCTGTAATCAACGTCGATGTTGTTGCAACATCAGGTGGTTCTGCTGCTGACGCTAACACATATGCAAGAGTACTAGCAAATGCTATATCAATTGGTGATTATCTAACAATTGGTAACTCAACAATTGGTACACAGTACGTGCATATTACTGGTTTGACATATATTGCATCAAACAGCCAAGGTGGATACTTCTCACTAACAACAGATACACCTTACCGTCTATCAACAAACTTTACAACAAGTAATACTGTTAATACAGTAGTTAAGCGTAACTGGGAATACTTCAACGCTGTTGATCATGCTCCTGGCCAAACAGCATATGTTACACAATTTGGTAACACAGCTGCTAACGATGCAGTTCACGTAGTTGTTGTTGACGAAAACGGCCTATTTACAGGCACACCAAACACAATTCTTGAAACATACAAGGATTTGTCACGTGCTACAGACGCAAAAACAGTAGGTGGTGCTGCTAACTACTACAAGACTGTTATCAATAACGGTTCACAGTATATTTGGTGGGCACAAGATCGTTCAAATGCTGCTTCAAATTCAGCTATCAACGTTACTTCTTCAACTAACGTAACAGCATTCAACCTTTCACTACAAGGTGGCCAAGATGGTTACACAGAAGCATCTGCTCCTCTTGGTTTAATTACATCTGGTTACGACCTCTATGCTTCTGCTGAAAACATTGATATTTCATTGATTCTTCAGGGTAAGCCAATTGGTGGTTCAACATCAGTTAATGGTCAAACTGTTGCTAACTTCCAGCTAGCTAACTACATCATTGACAACATCTGTGAAATCAGAAAAGATTGTATCGTTCTTGTAACACCAGATGATGCTATCACATATCAAAATATTGGTAACGAAGCAACAAGCATTGTTAACTGGCGTGGTGCACTTCATGACAGCTCATATGCTGTAATGGATTCTGGCTACAAGTATCAATACGACCGTTACAATGACGTTTACCGTTATGTACCAACAAACGGTGATATTGCTGGTCTATGTGCTCGTACCGACAACACACGCGATCCATGGTGGTCACCTGCTGGCTTCAATCGTGGTCAAATTAAGAACCTTGTAAAGATGCGCTACAACCCAACAAAGGCTGATCGTGACATTCTTTATAAGAATTCTGTTAACCCAGTTGTAACATTCCAAGGTCAAGGCACAGTATTGTTTGGTGATAAAACAGTTCAAACAAAGCCATCTGCATTTGATCACATCAACGTACGTAGATTGTTCATTGTACTTGAAAAGGCAATTGCTACAGCTTCTAAGTTCTTCCTATTCGAGTTCAACGATGAGTTTACACGCGCTCAGTTCAAGAGCCTTGTAACACCATATCTTCGTGACGTTCAAGGTCGTCGTGGTATCACAGACTTCTTAGTAGTTTGCGATGCAACTAACAACACAGCTGAAAGAGTTGATCGTAACGAATTCTGGGGTGATATCTACATTAAACCAGCTCGTTCAATTAACTTCATCCAGTTGAACTTTGTTGCTGTAAGATCTGGCGTACAGTTCTCTGAAATTGTTGGCAAGTTTTAATAAATAGATTAGGTTATAGGAGTTTAACACATGCCTTCAGGTTTCAATATTAGTACATTTAAGACAAGAGGTCTTACACTAGGTGGAACACGTCCTACACTTTTTGAAGTGTATCTAAATCCACCACAGGGTGTTGGAGCTGATGCTGAATCTGCCGACAAGTTTCGTTTTACTTGTCGTGCAGCTCAACTACCAGCTGCTTCTATCCAAGCAATTGATGTAGGTTACTTTGGTCGTAAGATTAAGGTACAAGGCGACAGAACATTTGCTGATTGGACAGTAACAATCATGAACGACGAAGATTTCTTGGTTCGTTCAATGTTTGAAAAGTGGTCCAACGCGTTGAATCGCTTAGAGTCAAACATTCGTGATCCTAACTTTGCTTTGGATGAAAATTCATATAAGGTTGACCTCAATGTTATCCAATACGGTAAAGACGGTTCAGTTCTTCGCCAGTATGACATTATTGGTGCTTTCCCAACAACAGTAGATGCTATTGCGCTTGATTGGGATTCACAAAACCAAATTGAAACATTCCAAGTAACATTTGCATACGATTACTGGCTACCAGCTCTTGAAGATGTTAATGCATATCTTCCAGACGCTATTTCGCCTATCTCTACCTAATACTATATAATGAACGCCTCTTGAAATTATTACATTCTTTAGAAGGGGCTAGAACTATAGCCCCTTCTTTTTTTTGAACTAAAAGGATAACAAATGGCCTACACTTATTTGATAGGTTGGTCTAAATTAAAAAAATATTACTATGGTGTTAGATTTGCAAAAAAATCTAATCCAAAAGATTTGTGGGTAAATATACTAGGTTTCAAGAATACAAAAGGATTATGATATAATGGAGCTATTTGGTTTTGAATTTAAACGTAAGGTAGTCCAAGACACCATTCCATCTTTTGCTCCAAAGGATCAAGATGATGGTGCAGTCGTTGTATCGGCTGGTGGTTCGTTTGGTACGTACGTTGATCTTGATGGTACTGTTCGAACTGAAGCTGAACTTGTAACAAAATATCGTGAAATGGCTTTACAGCCAGAATGTGATGCTGCTATCGACGAAATTATTAACGAAACTATGGATATTGACGAAGAAGACATTGTTGCTATTAACTTAGATGGCTGCGATGCTTTATCAGATAAGATGAAAAAAGTTATTAGAGATGAGTTTGAAAACTGTGTCAATATCTTAGATTTTAATAAACATGCATATGAAATCTTTAGACGCTGGTACATTGATGGTCGTTTATACTACCACGTACTAATTGACGATAAAGATGTTAAGGCTGGGATCAAAGAAGTTAGATATGTTGATCCAAGAAAGATTCGTAAAGTAAGAGAAGTAACAAAAAGAAAAGTTCGTGGTGGTGTAGAAACCGAAGCGGTTATTCAAAGAGTACAAAATGAGTACTATATGTTTAACGATAGAGGTTTTAACTACGGCAATAAGACAGTAGGACCTTCTACTACAGGTCTTAAGATTGCAAAAGACTCAATCATCCATGTTACTTCTGGTCTTACTGACACACAGGGAACAATGGTTCTCTCATACCTTCACAAAGCAATCAAAGCACTTAACCAGTTGCGCACGCTTGAGGATGCCTTGGTAATTTACCGCTTGGCTAGGGCTCCCGAGCGTCGCATATGGTATATTGATGTTGGTAACTTGCCAAAAATGAAAGCAGAACAATATGTTCGCGATATCATGGTTAAGCATAAGAATCGTTTGATCTATGATGCAGAATCTGGCAATGTAAGAGACGATCGTAAGTTTATGACTATGCTAGAAGATTACTGGCTGCCTCGCCGTGAAGGTGGCCGTGGCACAGAAGTAACAACATTGCCAGGTGGTCAAACACTTGGACAAATGGATGACGTATTATACTTCCAAAAGAAGTTCTATGGCACACTAAATGTTCCTATTAACCGCCTGAATTCTGATGCTTTGTTCTCACTTGGTCGTGCAACAGAAGTAACACGTGATGAACTAAAGTTTGCTCGCTTTATTACAAGACTACGTAATCGCTTTGCTGTATTGTTTACAGAAATTTTAGAAAAGCAATTGATTCTTAAACAGATTATGTCTATTGAAGACTTCAATAACATCAAACAAGATATTAAATACGACTTTGCTAAAGACAATTATTTTGAAGAACTCAAAGAAGCTGAAATCATTGAGAATAGAACAAACCTTGCACGTAACATACAAGATATGGCTGGTAAGTACTATTCACATGTTTGGATCCGTAAACAGATTCTCCAACAAACTGACGAGCAGATTGAGGAGATGGATGAGGAGATCATGGAAGAAGAAAACTCAGGTGATCCACGCTGGATCAATCCTAATATCATGGGTACAGCTCAAGAACAGCAATTTGGTGCTGATGGCGATACAGGTGTAAATGGTCTTGCTGATGATGAAGCAACAGACGCAACACCAGAGACAGACGAAAAAGCTAAAGACCTAAGAGATGCAAAAGCAACAGTCGATCTTCTAGGTAAGAAGAAGGGTAGTAGATCACTGCAAGATGAAGCAAAGTATAAGTCAGCAGTACAGAAACTAGCCAAGAATAAATAATGGAGATAAAAATGGATGATGATAAATATACAGTGCAAGATTTAGTAAAATATGGTTATGAGCAACAACCAGTTGAATTTGACCGTGCTTTTAAGGATATCATAGCAGATAGAGTAGCTGCAGCCATTGACAATAAAAAAATAGAAATGGCGCAAACAATTTTCTCTGGTGATGATAAAGCAGAAGACCAAGACTGGGAAGATGATGATCAACAAGATTCAAACTCATTCGATCAAGGAACAGAAGATGGCGAAACAGCTTAAAGATATTCTAAACGGCGTCAAAGCGTCAAAGAAGATGTCAGGAACATTAGGAAAAGAACCTGGTGTTGATTACATGCCAAAGGCAGGAGACGAAGCTAAGTTCGCTGGTAAGCATGAGATTGAAAAGCACGACGATCGTGTCGGTAACAAAGACGATGTATACAACGGTACAGACGTTAAGTACTCATTAGATACACCTCAAAATGCTCGTATGGGTCGTAAGCAAAAAGAATCAGAAAAAGTTTACGAAGGTATGATGAAGTCAGAAGCAAAATGCAATATGACAGAAGCTGGCAAGATGTGTCCAGTTCACGGTATGGAAGAATGCTGGTCAATGAAGCCTATTAAAGAAGGTGAAAAAGTTGATCGTATGGTAAAGCATATCAAGAAGAGCGAAATGGAAGCTGGCAAAGGCAAAAAAGAAGCTGAAAGCATTGCTTGGGCAACAGCTAATAAGCGTGGTATGCTGGATAACAAAAACAAGAAGATGAGTGAAGATTACGAAACTCAATATCATGTTACAGAAGATCTTGCTGTTCCTCTTCTAGGTTCAGCTGATATTGCTAAGCACAAGACAGATGATACTCAAGACGAAATTGATATGGTTCGTACAGAACTAAGAGCAATTGCAAACAAGGCAATGCATATGCTTTCAAATATGCCAAGAGATCATCACATTGAGCCATGGGTTCAATCAAAGATTGCAATGGCAAAAGAAATGATTGGTGGCGTTCACGATTACATGATGTACAGCCACAAGTCAGAAGAAGACGAGCAAACTGATACACCATACACACCACCTTCAAATCCAGGTCTTTCAATGCCTAATTTTTCAGCTGATGTTAATACAGGACAAAACGTATGATTATCAAACCTCAAGGACCTCAGGTAGCTTTAACTTCAGCTAATACTGTATCTAATGGTGCTTTGATATACATCGTCAATACAGGCGCTGCTGCTACTGCTAATATCCAATATGCTAATGGAACTGTGTATGCTAACGTAACAGTTACCAACACATATCCAACACTAATTCAAAAATCAGCTACAGATCTTGTTATTGGTACATCTTCTATGTTAGCAGTTCCAGTTGCATATAAAGGTGCGTAACATGAAACTTATTACAGAACTCGTTGAACAAGTTGAGTATGTAACTGAAGCTAGAGAAAGTGGTGAAAAGAATCACTACATTCATGGTGTGTTTCTTCAAGCTGAGCAAAAGAATCGTAACGGTAGAATCTATCCTATCCACATTATGGAAAAGGAAGTAGAAAGATACATGAACGAAGTTGTTAAAGACAACAGAGGTTACGGTGAACTAGGTCATCCAGCTGGTCCACAAATTAATCTTGATAGAGTTGCTATTATGATTAAAGACCTTAAAAGAGAAGGTCATAACTTCATTGGTAAAGCTATGATTACAAAAACACCAATGGGTGATATTGTTAAGGGTCTTTTAGAGTCTGGTGCAAACCTAGGTGTGTCATCTCGTGGTATGGGAAGTCTTGTACCTGGAAAAGATGGTGTTATGGTTGTACAACCAGACTTTCATTTAGCTACTGCTGCTGATATTGTTGCTGATCCATCTGCACCCAATGCATTTGTAAAGGGTATCATGGAAAACGTTGAGTGGGTATATGATTCAGTGAAGGGAACATGGAGAGAAGAAAGTTTACATAACACAAAAAAAGCATTGCGTAAAATGACAATGAATGAAATTGAAAACAAGCAATTTGCTATTTTTGACAACTTCCTTACTTCACTTACAGTCAAATAATAAAAAACATAAATAATTTAAATTTTCCAAAAAGGAGACCTTAGATGGATAATCAAGAAATTAACGAAGGTTCAATGGCTATGGACTCTCTTAAGCCAGCTTCACATCCTGTTACAGATGACCCAAAGTCAAAGCTTGAATATATCAAGCACGCTATTGGTACAATGCATGCTATGAGCAAGGATGAACTTGTAAAGTGGCACAACGAAACAATTGCACAGTATCATGCTGGCAAGAATTGGGGTGTTGGTGATAAGTCAGCTCACAACCAATCTTCAATCGATATGCATGGTTCAGCTGCTTCAACATCAACAGGTCCTAAGACTAGAGATCCAATGCCAAAGCTTTCAGTAAAAGAAGACGTTGCTGATTTATTTGAAGGCCAAGATCTTTCTGAAGAATTCAAAGAAAAGGCTTCAACACTATTTGAAGCAGCAGTAACAGCTCGCACAATGCTTGAAGTTGCTCGCCTTGAAGAAGAATATCAAACACAAATCGAAGAAGCAGTATCAGAGATTCATGAAGAACTAACTTCAAAGATTGATTCTTACCTTGATTACGTTGTAGAAAGCTGGATGGAAGAAAATCAAGTTGCTATCGAATCTTCTCTTCGTAACGAATTAACATCAGACTTCATTACAGGTCTTAAGAATCTATTTGTGGAACACTATGTTGATGTGCCACAAGATAAGGTTGATGTGGTTGAATCAATGGCAGAAAAGATTGATGAGCTTGAAACAAAGCTTAACGATCAAATCAATGAAAACATCGAAATTAAGAATGCTTTATTAGAAACTGAAAAAGATGTTGTTGTTGAGTCTTTCGTAGAAGGTCTTGCTCTTTCTCAACAAGAAAAGTTCAAGGCACTAATCGAAGGCGTTGATTTTGATGGCGATCTTGATACTTACGCAAGAAAACTTTCAATCATTAAGGAAAACTATTTCACTTCTGAAAAGAAAGCTCCAGTGTCAACTAATATTGAAGAAGAGACATTTGAAATTGAAGCATCACCATACGTTGGCGCTGACCCAGTCGTAAGCAAGTATGCTCAAGCCCTTTCAAGAACACTTAAGAAATAAGTTTTAATAAATAAAAAAAGTCCTAGAAACAAAGGAGACAAAAATGTATCTAGCTGAGGGAATTCAAAAGAAGTGGCAGCCAATTCTTGAGCATGCCGACCTAAATCCAATTGCTGACGCACACCGCCGTTCAGTAACTGCAGTTATTCTTGAGAACACAGAACGTGCTCTTGTTGAATCAGCTGCTCATGGTTCATACCAAACATTGACAGAAACAGGTATTGCACCTTCTCCTGTCAACGCAATGGGCACATCATCTTCAACAGCAGGCGCTGGTGGTATCGATACTTTCGATCCTGTATTGATCAGCCTTGTTCGTCGTGCGATGCCTAACCTTATCGCTTATGACATCTGCGGCGTTCAGCCA
>Ga0208618_1000162_pt1 | contig 31172 bp, 37 predicted proteins | sample CryBogCBE18Jul08_FD_184585 | JGI IMG/M metagenome (GOLD analysis project Ga0208618, IMG submission 184585) | Freshwater microbial communities from Crystal Bog, Wisconsin, USA - CBE18Jul08 (SPAdes) | ecosystem: Environmental > Aquatic > Freshwater > Lake | place: Crystal Bog, Wisconsin, USA...
GAATCGCAAAATGTTGTTGGACTTGATACGTAATTTCGGCACTTCGAAAGGCAATTGCCTCCTGCTCTTCTAACGAAATATACTCAATCATAGCATAGGCGGCAATCGGAGAAAATCTCAGCGGTATATTTACATTTGGTACAAGTCCACCGGTCACCGGCGTAGTCCCCATATTCGCATTCATTGTATATACCGGTCCTGTTGGTCCGATTGGGGGATTTATCTGCCAAAACGGTGACCCTGTGAATTGGACCATTGGATTGAAGGGAGATGTATAGGCAGGTGTATTTGCGAGCCCAATTGTCAGTGGATTCGCTCGTGCCTCTGTATAGACTAATTGGTTGATTGGACGAAAGGTCACATGAATACGCACACCGTCGTTTGCGAGTGCCTGAATCGGTAACGCGTGCGAATGGACGCCTGGCTTTGAAAACCAAAATGGAATCGGTATATATACTTTTGTAGGGCTCGGAGTTAAATACGTCGTACTTTGATAGCCATTTGCGGTACGTTTAATCATAAAATTCTTTGCTAGCGCAGATTCGGTAGTTTCGTTGAGTTCATCTAGGATTTCTAACAATCGACTATCAAATGTCTCGACGATTTGTCCGCCGATTTCCAACTCTATCTGCTGAATAAGTGCGTGCCCTAGGCTGTTTGTCCAACCAAACAGCGGTCCTAAGAAATTTCCTAGGTTATTAGGGTCAATGGTCTGGATACTGTAATCTTGGTTGGCAGCACGAATTGCGGCAAGTTGGGGAGCGTAAATATCTGGCATCTCGACCACAATTGTAATTCCATTGACAAGTTCTCCAATTATAGGCACCGTAAGAGAGACACGTTGTCCGAACTCGGGCGCACCATCAAACTCAACTTTATTCCATTGCGCCGCCCAACGTGTCGTTTTATTGATTACGTGAACGAACTGGTGAATATCTGGATTGCCCTTTGTAGCCATAAGGCGCGCGTCGGCGAGCCCTGTACTTACAAGGGTTAGGCTATTTGCGGGTGTAGCAGCCATCCTATTCTTGATCTATGTGTCTAATTTAGATGCTTTGGGGTTGGCGTATCAAACATGATAGTATCTCCTGAGTTGATAATATCAGGTATATATGATGTAAAGGTACTTTGATTTGGAGCCGTAATATTCATCCACGTATACTCACGGGGAAAAATTTGGGTTAGTTCGCTTCGGTACTCATAAATGAACCAATCCTTCACATAGTGAGCCTTGAATTCTTTATTGACTTCAATCGTATTATGGATACGTCGATTCACATGAAGAAGAATTGGCTTTGTGGTGAGTTGATGATTGCCATTGTAATAGGAATTATCAATCAGAAGTTTGCGTTCCCAGCGTTCAATAGGACGGTACGAAAAGACATAGATGCCATTTCGTAGCATTGGAGGACGTGGCGTCATTTTAAATATATTTTATTCTTATCTTTAGACGGTTTCCTTTGTTACAAGAACTGTGTTTGCGATTATAATAGCAATTGCACCGGCAAGTTGTATTGCGTTTGGTTTCTGGTTTGTAAATATCCAATCGAATACATAGGCGCTGACAATACCAAAGAACGAAAGGGCAGAGAAGATAATTGTACTCACCTGAGGAATGAGAAAGAATCTTAGGGCGTAGCCGGTGAATCCAATGAGGGAGTTAAATGCAAGAATATTTGTGAGGCTCGACGGCGTTATATTCAGTGTATTCTTGGCGAGGACGCCTAGGGCAGCGGCAGCGACGATACCCACGAACCATAAAATACCACTGCTGCCGTACATCTGAATCATTTTCGTCCAGGGCTGCGTTGACTCCTTTTCCTTACGCCATCGAAACCATATATAAATACCAACTTCTGTTAGTGCCGCGACCAGGGCACTGATAACACCAATAAGGGTCCAATTTGTCGCTGTAGGCTGAGCAAGGGCGACCGCGCCGGCAAGGGCAAGGGCAATCCACGGTACAGACGTGAGCGGAATCGTCTCCTTGAAAACCGCCGCCGTTCCTAAGATATTAAATACAGGATACGTATAAAAGAGCGCCATCGCATTTCCGCCCGTCAATTGGTCGAATGCCGTATAACTTGTAAATACGTGAATCAGATTGAGAACACCGGTCGCAAGGGTTTCGGTGGATAGCAACGTACCAATCGCTAATGGACTCTTTGTGATAAGTGCGGCGACCGCCGCCAATGCTGTAAATACCCCCATGCGCAAGCCAGTTTGAAAAAGAACCGATACATCTACAAGTTTAATCAACATCGGGTATGCGGATAGAATCACTTCTGATAAGACCAGAAGTAATTCGTTCAACATCCTTACTTTAAGGATATAAATCTTTCAACGTACGGGCACTCGGATCCGTTGCCCCTTTAATCCACCGTGGTAGCCACATATACGGAATTAGCGTTGCCGCCTTGTCGCCGTAATTTTGGTTAAAAAGTTGCCGATACCATCGTGCTTCATCCGTGGTAGGGGGATTATGCGTATACGTCTGCTGCGATTGGTCGAGTGTTTTTGCGTATTCTCCTGTTTTTAAATACCAAGAATCGGTGGTTGCGCTGACACCGTCGCTAAATGCCTCCTTTTTTCTGAGAAGGACATCAATCGGTAGATAATGATCGTGGACGAACGCCTCGCGTACTATAAACTTTTCCATCATCGCACCACGCCCTTCTTTATTTGACTGTTTAGGTCTGCGATAATAGGTATCAATTGCCCGCCAGGTTGCTACCACATTCTTATCTAGAAAAGGGGTACGGGCTTCCAGACCGTGTGCCGCCATACACCGATCCGATCTGAGAACATCGTACAAATGAATGTCTCGAAGAAGCCGTTCAGACTCCGCCTCAAACTCCTCGTCACTTGGCGCCTTGTAAAAATATAAATAACCTCCACCGATTTCATCGCTGCCGTCACCGTTAAAAACAACCTTAATATCTGTATTTTCTTTAATATATTTTCCAATGAGCCAATTACCGACACTGGCTCGTACGGTTGTAATATCGTATGACTCAATATCATGGACTACTTGGGGAATAGCCTTGAGAAAATCCTCAGGTGTGACAACGACTTCGTGGTGCGTTGACTTAATAAAGCCGGCAACCATTTTTGCATAGACAAGGTCTGTTGAACCAGGCATACCAATGCTGAACGTATGAAGTTTCTTATTATGGCGTCTGAGCTCACGGGCTGCGATCGCTGCAATTAATGAACTATCCAAACCGCCGCTCAGCAGCGCGCCAATAGGACGGTCGCTTAAAAGGCGCTTCTTCACAGCAGATAGAATCGACTCCCTTATTGCCGCCTTTGCAAATGAAAGACCATTCGGAGATCCAAATGCGGCGAGTTTCACATGAGGAACTTCGTGATACTTACAAGAATCCAACATGATTCCCGTTGTAATGTTATACAGTGCCCACATTCCTGGCGGAAACGGCTGAATTTGTGTATAATTTGTTGGAAGGGCTTTGATTTCTGACGCCCAAATTGTGCTGCCGTCAGCGTACTGGGCTTCGAACAAAGGACGTACTCCATAGGGGTCCCTTGCGACAAGCAGGGTGTTATTCTCTGTATTCACATGAGCGAAGGCAAAGACGCCATCCAGTGCGCGCGCAAGTTCGGTAGGGGGAAGGTGGGATGCCAGGTGAGGAATAATAGCACAGTCACTGGTGCCTTCAGGTAGATCAAGGTTCCAACGGCTGGCAAGCTCCTTGTAGTTGTAAATCTCGCCGTTACATACCGTTGCGGTTTTGGTTTGTAGAAACGGCTGGTGTCCCAATGGGGTCAAACCGTTAATCGCAAGACGGGTAAATCCTAGAATTACACCGGATACATCATTTACGGCGGTATATTCAGGTCCACGTGGCTCTAGTTTCTTTATATAAGCGAGCGCCTGCTCCGTCGTAAATCCCTTTGCCTTTAATGCAGCCCAGATCCCGCACATCGCTCTAAGGTATATAGATTCGTTAGTTTTCGTGTTTAAACGAAGAAATAGTTTGAAAATATGTTAAAGATGTTGAAGATTTTTCTCCACATCGGCGATAAAAATTGATTGTATTTGAAACAATCTTCACGATTGTCATACACCATGGAACAGAATACTGTTGCAGACGAGATCATCGAACAGAAAAGTCCAAAATTCACTCTGCCCGCCAATATTACTCTACGCCAGCGAAAAGACATTAACAATGTGAAAAGTCGATCCTATCGTTATTATGCTGCTCGTAATCAGCGGGGGTTAGACAATGCTTACAATGATGGAGTACGTATTGTCAATAATATTCCAGGCGCTACAATCGGACCGCGTATTATTCTTCCTTCTGCTACGAGACCTGTGACTATTGCTCCTGTATCTACTCATTCAGACATTGCCTCTGCCGTGTTGAAGACTGAAAAGATTCTTGCCTTACAGCGGGCAATCCGCGATATAGGAGACAGTGCGGACGAAGTTCTCCTCCAGTGCGGTTACATTAAGCAGACGATTGTTACGCAGTAACTATGATTGAAAAATTTAGTGGGTTTGGAGTTTTTACTTATTTTTATTTGGTTTTGGATTTAAGATATGATTGGACTGTGTTTTTGTTTAGATAACGCCCGTCACCGGCTGTGCCTCATACACCGGCGGGTTTGATGCCGCTGTAGGAATCGGCTCTACAGCGTCAAGTAACACATCAGGTGCCTCAGTCTGCGCCTCAAGCGGAATCGTCTGCTGCTGATTTTGGGTGCGAACCTCCCAATTAATCGCATAGAGCGCCTGTGCCGTATCGCGAGAATTCATATAGCTGAGTGTCGTCTTCCAGTCCACGGTCTTGCTCTGAGGCTTGAGCTCATTAATATAGAGATTGTGGATGCCAAAGACAAACGGACGGTACTTCGGCGGAATCTGAGCCTTCGGCAGGCTGCGCGCCTTGAAGACATCTACGTACAGATTGTATACCGTGCGGCTGATGGTCTTCCAGCGCTCCACAATCGCATTTGCCTGGACGCGCTCCTCAGGATACAGTGCCAGGTAGTCGCGGAGCATATCAGCGCGCCATAGGCTGAGCCATAGATAGTCGCGGCGCGCCGAGTTGCCACGCAGCTTCCGCACGCGGTTATACGCTTCACCACGCACCTTCCAGCGGAATGTCGAACCATTCTTAATAATATATCCCTGAAAGTTGTGCTTGAACTGAGCGTTCTCCAGTTGAAGCTTAGCCGTAAGCTCACTCCACGTTGCGACATTGATTGCCTGTACGTCAAACGGTGTGGACTCATTCGTCGCCGCAAGAATCGTACCTCCCACATACATCTGCTTCTGGACGCAAGTAATCTTAGGCGTAGTTACACATGATACAATACGGTTCTCAGGATGCTGGAGAACCCAGGTATACTGTACTGAGGTGTTGAGCGACGACAGGAACGTATTCCAGGGAACCGTTGCCGTCACCGCCTCTTCAAACAGCTGACGGAAGCTCTTCGTCTGGCTATAGAAGCGACAATTGGCATTAAGCGTAGACCGCGTATGGAAACGCCACTGATTGTTGTAGGTATCATAGAATCCGCAAATCATTACACCGTCAATAAAGCGCTCAATTACGTAACCGTTGGTCGAAGCATTATCGCTAAAAGGCATAGACTCGCCACTCTCGCTCTTCTGTGGTGCAATACTCACGGGCTCATTCTTAATCACGTCCCACACAACGGAACGGAATGCGCGAACGTGGGAAATAGAGAAGTTACTCTTGCCCTTGACATAGCGAATCAGCGCAAACGGCTGCTCTGGCGTAGAATAGTCATCAATACGAAGATGCCCGCCGTCCTCGCTCTTAAGGAAAGAGACTAGGGACGCCCAGGTAGGGTAGGTAGATTGGAGGATGGCAAAGACGGACATGGGAAGATGTAGGAAGTTGTAGGAAACGGCTGTGTTAATCCTTTTTGGCAAACCTCCCGTCAATTTTTTTGCCGGCACGGCGGTAATGTAGAGTAGAAAAGAGACCCGCATCTACATTAGAGGGATGGAAGACGAACTTGTGCCCGAATTGGGCGACTGGGTAACTATTATGAGCGATGCCTATAAAACAACAAGTGGTCGTATTATCTATCGCGATGGCGCGCTTATTCGCATCCGTCCTACACAATCGAGTAATACCGGTGTAGACTTTCCCCTAGACCCAGAGACTGGATTATTCCAAGAAGCGCTCGGCGTCCAGGAGATTCTCATTCACGAGAAGCGGAAAACTCCGCATTTTTCGCTTCAACTCTCCGTTGTCGAAGGAGAGATTCTAGAAATCTTCAGCGTAGAAGGTACACCCATTGGCGAAGCTACGGTTGCGCGTATTGTCGCGACAGATACGGACGATGGTATTTTACTTGCCGACGGCACAGAGCTCAACTTTCAATTTATTGGCTCCGCAAGTCCAAATGATATTTTACGTCCACGCGCAGCGCCCGAAAACGTCGCGCCTCCCGAAAACAATAGCTCCTCCAACGCCGAATCCGTCGAGGAAGAAGCAGAACCAGAAGTATTCCCGGAACTCGACTATAATACATTACCCGCCGCTCTTGTTGAAGAGATTCCTAGTGAGGAACGAACCTTTAGCGATAGCGTTCAGCGCGAAGATATGTTTGTATCACTACTTGTTGATATTCCACTCAAACGGCAGCGCGATCCTAGAGTTATGCAAAGCCTCTATCGTACGACCGATTTATTGTTAGCAATGAAGAACTCCGTTGTTGTTCGTGATGAAGCCGGTGCGGTTATACCAAATACTAGCACATCCTATGTTGTCGACTCACTCCAAGATATTCTTGATCGTAACCGTAGCGGCGATTCCCTACGCGCCTTTTTACCTGTTATGGCAGTCAAGAAAGTCCTCTACACCGATGACAAAGAATCGTTTGAAACTGAAGATACCGAGTCTCGCTCGGATGTTGGTACATTAGCAACTGTAGCCGCCAGCGGTACTAAATTTATCGAACAATCCCTTGACAATGCCTTTGTTGGTTATATACATTCTGTACTCCAAACAATACAGGCGTATATTCCTGCATCGGCGTCACGCGCCCGCATTCCCTACGATATGGATGTCCTACGCTCGCAGATTCCGCCTAAGCCCGTAATCGGATTTCTAGAGGTACCGGCAACCCTTGATAAGAAAAAGGAGCCCCAATCTCTCTATTCTGATTCACTCAGTACAATTAACAATCGCTACGTACGCCTGCTTTCTGCCTCGTATTTACGAAACCCTAAAACCGGTGCAATGACCGTTGTTGCGCCTGCCGATTCTGGCGACGTACTTTCGCAAATCATTCTCAGCAGTGATATGCTACGATTTCGGTCTCCTATTCGCTCAAGTGTGCTCTTATGGGATATTGGAGCGAGCGAAGCGTCGCGCGATTCGCGCGCTCTCTTTTATACATCCCTGATGAAAAACTGGGCGGCACAAGAATTTTACGATCCCGAAAATGTTCTACCGCTTGCCGATTTCCTTGCCGACCGCCTACCCGTAGCGACTTCCTTCAACGACGAGCGCCTAATGCTGGTTCTCGATTCGTTCGGACTTCGTAATCTAGAGATTTCGACAACTGCCTTTGAGCCCGTTTTAGCCGCGATTCATGCCGGTATAATAAAATGGAAGAATCAATACGCTGAACTGATGAAAGTCTCACTTGCCGCCCGCGCGCTTGTATCCGTGCCCGCCGTTGCGCCTCTTCTAGGGAGCGACTCAGCCCTTATAACAACGCTCAATGATGAAACAATCAAACCGATTGTCGCCGCGGCTACGGAGGACGAAACATTACTCAAAGCATACGATTTTACAATTGTGAATAAACTTACTACACTGGCAAATAAAACATTCGGTGTCTATTATTACGGACTTGCCGGCGGAGTGGCACCTGAACTGCTAACAAAGTATGGAAATACATATAAGGCGGAGGCGCGCCGCATTGAGCGTAATACTTCAACATTACGTGATGCGGTGAGCGCGTTCCAAGCGGCACCCATCATTAACCCCTGTAAACACGTCAAAGAGCTCGAAAAGATTATGAATATTCGCCGCGACGAAGACCGCATGTTACTTTTCGAAAAGTTCCTCAATCAGTTCCAGGCGGGGCAACGCGGCAACTATATAATGTGCGGCAACTGCGGTCAGGATATGATATGTAAGCACGAAGTCCTGCTATTGAACGAATTCCTACATCCTGGGCGGCAACAGGCGCTCCATAAAGCGTTATTGCTAGAATATGCCGGTCCCGTCTTCGAAGCCGCTTACATTTGTAAGAGTTGCGGACAGAAGATTCAGGCTCTTGAATACGATACGCATTTAGAGTTTGATGATGAGGGGCGCCCCCTAGTTGGTCGTGGAGTTGTATCATCTGAGGACGACGAAACGGCGCCTCAGGCAGTTCTACGTGAAGACGCAAAGGAAGCGATTCCTTTTGAGACCGAAGCGGATGTGAAACTCTATTTTGTTGCACGTACACTGTTTGAACGCTGTGGATATGTTGCGCCCGTCGAAGTTTATAAACGGGTTGTAAAGGGAACGCAGGATTACCTCAAACTACGTGTGATGGACCGTGCTACCTACGAAAAACTCACATCTGGTGTAGCTGCGAAAGGTAAGAAACCGGCGGCGGCGGCGTCGTACGACACCTTTTTTGCCAATAATCAAGTCGGTGTTCTTGGCGCTTTTGCCGTCCTAGAGCTTCAAACATCCGAAGTGAATGTGCCGTTTCCTGCGGCAGGTTGCGAGTTTTCTCGTGCCGGATTCCCGTTAGACGGTGACGACCCTGCGGTTGCCGGTGACGGAGCGCTCAACTATGTGAAGTGTGCTATTGCGAGCATCTATCGCAACGACGCCCCCTGGAATCTCACAACCTGGTCGCCTGAAACCCAGATTAAGAAGCGCTTTATAGCGGTAGAGAAAGCCGTACGACTTACGCTTTTGTCGATTCTATGTATTTCGACCGAGAAAACAACACCTGCGCCATTAACAACAATTACAGATACATATAAGGAGTTGCTGCGTATAGCAAAGGCGAAGGAGACTACCGAAGTTGTAAAGGCGTCTGAAACGGACCGATTGCCGCCGGCGTTCCGTCCTATGAGTGCGCAGGTAGACCGCTCATTATTAACCGAGGGAAGCGTCCAAAATGTCAAGAAATTCCAGGCGGATACCGTGTCAATGCCGGTCGCCCAAATCGGACCGTTTGTCCGTTCGCGCACCAACCAACTCAACGCCCAGCTTGTAGGTCAGTTTTATAAAGAGAGCGTTGCCTCGGCGGTCATTATAGAGAACTCGCCGCGTTCCGACTCCGTTTGCTGCTTTGGACGCCTTGCCGATGTAGGACGTGTCGGTGTCGGCGTAGCCTCGCTCGGTCTGGAAAATCTATCTGCTGAGCTCGAGTTACAAAGTGCGGCGGCAACGACTGTTGCCCGTCGTGATAGCGCGGCGCCCAATTGCGGCTCGCATATCTATGTACCCTGGTCGGCATCAACGCGTATGAGTGACTTAGCCGAACTTGACAGTAGCGGATACTATAAACTGTTTTTACAGTATTGTTACCGTGGTCCTCGCCACGGCGGCATTCACGAATTCAATGTAAGCAATGTATGCCGTTGGTGTAAATACGCTATGCCAGCCGAACTCATGGATTTGACAATCGGTGATATTAGTGAAATGGGCGGTCGTCGTCAACGGATGATTGAGGAATTGAATGCGCGGCGAGAACAGATTGCGATGGATGGGCTGCGCCGACAAAACATTGCGTTTGACGAGGTAGGATTCCGTAGACTCGAAAATGCGATGAAGAATTTCAAGGCAATTACACCGCCTGAGCCTATTGTAACCGACGATTTGGTCGTTGTTTTGACGGGACTTGGAGGAACGCTCGGTATGTTGCTCCCGCCGGCTGCTGAGGGCTGGGGGGCGTTTATTAACGCTATGAAAGTGATTGCTGACGATAAACTTGTCGACGTAGAACGTAGTGAGAAATTATACCAGTTTTCTTTGGCGTACGATTCGTCGCTCAATTCGCTGCTGACGCAGATGGCAAGCGGACTTGGCGTCCAGGGCTGCGACCGACTTTTAAAGCGTATCGGCGGGACGTTCGGAATGAGCGGCGTCTATCGTGGCACAGACGCAAAAGTGGGCGCGGCAGTCGAACTTTTAGGCAAACTATTTGACGCGCTGACTGTAAGTCAGGATGGCTCCGTTGTTCTTCGTAACTACATTGATACATTTGTCAAAGAAGGCTCGCAAATCCGTTACTTTTACGCCATTACAAATCCAAACGGTTCTAAATGGTTTCCTAAAATCAGCCGCAATCACAACGGACTCCTTGTAAATATTTGGACAAAATCGTTTGCGTCCGTTCTTAAGGCAAGCAGTGTTCTCCGAGACTATTCACAGGATACAATTGATATTATTCAGGCATCATTGGATCGATTTACAGCGTGGTTTGGCGCCTGGCTCGCAGTTATTGGCGCAGATATACGCTCTGGCGTCCAACTAACGCCCAAAGAATTCCGTCTTATGATACAATGGTCGTTATTTAATGGACTGCTTGCGCTATTTTCTGAAACATCGCCGATGTATGCGGATGCGACCGATTCGGTGAAGAAAGTCGAAGCGACCAAATTTCATATTAACTGGGTATGTGACGCAATGATAAATACAATTGAATTGATTGGAACGTATCAGAAAACGACCGCACAAATTGCCGAAGCGATTAATGCACGTGCTGAGCTCGAAAAAGCGTATTTTATTAAGAAATTCGATGATTTGGATAAAGATTTACGCGATGTTGAGAAACGTAAAAAGGCGCTGAAGATTGGTGACTGGGCGGTTGGCACACTCAAAAACCTCTTTTCCTACGACGCTGACTTCTTTGAGTTTGAACGGGGACAGCGCGCCGCCATGGGGTTACCCGAGTTTTCTGGTGATATTACCGGTTTGGCAGAGGGAGAGCCTGTACGTGCTGTGGTTGCCGAAGAGGGATATAGCCACCGTGCGCCCGCAGACGAAGATGTTGACTAAATATAGGAAATGAGTGCGATTCTAGGAGTCGTTTTTACAATTTTTGTGTTTATTTTCTTACCAGGTATACTACTCTTTTTTATACCAGTTGGGTGGATGCTGACACCAATTCTTATCATAGGATTGTTAGTCTATTTAGCGTATAAAATATATCGAATGTGATAAAGATGGGCGCGACGATTTGGATTTTCCAATCGGTCACTCACGGCGGATTGATAGCAAGGCGGGAGCCGCATTACTATCAATATATATTAGACCCGGCGACCGGTGAGGATATTATGATTCTAACAAGTGGTGAAGGGATTGAATGCCCTGTATGGTCATTTGTAAGGGTTGCTGAGGGTTTACAGTATGGTGAGTATTGTGGACGGGTCTATGATATTACCGACTTAGTTCCGGCGACTGGCTCGACGACGGGTTTGTCGTGATTTTCTGCTTCGCTTGCCACCTATTAGAACCTGTGCCGTATGAATAGTAATCTGGTCCGGCGTGACCGGTACACGATTTGCTGGATTTACAACGGGGCGATTTGGATATTGGGCAAGTTGTGTCCGCATCCACTGCTCCCAGTTGTCCTTACGATAAAAGAAGTCTTGTCCTAGCTGATGAATAAGTACAATCGGTTCATTTGTATTAATATCTTCAAGATTCATCGCATTTTGTCGCTTATCCGCAGGTATTTGTACTACGCCTTGGTTTACCTTCGCTGTGTACCACGCCGGTAGTTGTCCTGGGGGTGGCGGAGCACCTAATTGGTTTAACTCCGCAAACGACTGAATCGCCGCATAATTATTCACATTCATAGTACGGCGGCTATTGTTTCTACGGCGCACCGCAAAGTCTTCTACACGCAACGGACGACGTGGGGCTCTTGGAGGTGAATTCATTCTACTTAGGTGTGTTTTTACGGTAGGTCTTAATCTCACGGTGTTAATAGGGAAGAATGTCTGTTCTTTATTTGGCTCTTGCCATTTACATTGTCGGTGTAGCAATTGTGCTATATATACGTCCCAGTACGATGTTTCACCCCGATAATGGAACGTGGAAGGAATTTGGACTCGATAGCAGTCATCGTAATACCGTATTTCCATTCTGGATGTTTACAATTGTATGGGCGTTCTTATCATATACATTTGCCAGCCTCGGGAATGTTTTTGTCGCAAATGTTGTTCTAAACTCCACACCCGAAGGTCACGTAGCTACACCCATTAGTGAACTCCGTTATACCGAAGTCGCTCCTGGCTCGCAAGTTGTCCATACTGAGGCTAGTTTACCGCCATCTGCGCCCCGTGTACGTGCACCCCGTGTACCCAAGATCGCAGTGCCGGCACCCGTGGAACAACTCCCCGGTTACTACATCGTAGAGCCTCAGCCGTCCGGCATACCTAAATTTGTCTACTTCGGACACCAGCCGCCTACTTACGAAAATTTAGTCGCACATTCCTGAGAAACTTGCACCGATTAATGTACTAAACGCCCCCGCAAATCCGGCAAAATAACCATATCCCAGCGCATCACTGATATTTGTATCCGTATTCGGTGGTAGTAAATTCGTCACAACTCCACGTAGTGGTGATACCAACCATACGAGTAGAAGCGTTCCTACTTGTATGAGTAACGCTAGACCCGCATTGTTTGCCGCCTTTGATACGCTCTGTACCTTTCCGCAATCCTCCTTTTGCATTAATACAAAGATACCCAGGGATGCAAGAAAGACAACAATGCCCGCAAATAGGAAAAACGATACAAGTACACGTAATTCATTTGACTGAGTGCCGAGCGCTGAACTTAAACCCATAAATACAAGGAATGGAATCATAAACATCAATAAAAACATACAAATTAACATTGCGATCGTAAATGCCATATTCATTCTTTTCTTCTTTCTCTATCCCTGAAAAAAAGAATGGCAACCCGCGCAAAACGCACAATCGACCCCCGCAAAGTGACTGACCTAGATAGTTGGCTAAAAGGGTACAAATCTCGCTATGGAAATCTAGTTCAGCGTGGCGGCACGTATCTTGTCCTTGACCCTATCAAATATAAGGAGAACTTCGAAGCCGCCCTTGCATCACCCGAAAAAGTTATAACACCGACAAAAGCAGTCGATGCGTGTGTCATTCTTGGAACCCTTGACAAATTTCCAGAACTCCGGGCTAACGCCGAAGAAACTATGAAAACCCTGCGTGACGAACAAACGAAACGTGTTAAGCTAGCATCCGACGCCGTAAATAAAGCCGAATCCGACTTATTGACTGCCACAGAAGCCTGGAACGCAGTTGGTCCAGGACAGGCGTCTATTCGTAGCGCACTTGCCACCGATGTTGCCAACACTACGATTGCTATGGTCCAAGCGGAAGCGGCATTAAGCGCTGCCCTGTATCCTGTGCGTTACATCAAAGCAGAAACAGAACTTCTAGTAAAAGATCTGGACTATGCTACACATAACGATGCGCGGTTTCACAACGAACTTTATCGTATTGTCACCGAGCCTACAGTGCTTTCGGGACGTATTATTCCATTCGATGCTACTGAAGGGGGTAAGGCTTAATACGATCCTCTGCCTTATCGCAATCGACCGTTTTTGTATCATACTTAAAACAGGCACCATTTCTATCACGATACACTAATTCGCTGACATTCTCCAAATTAGGGTACTTTGTAATCACCATAGGGGCAGGTTTGAGTATATAAACACAGAAAATTCCTAGAGCAAGACCAAATAGAAAGGGAAAAAACTCGAGTTTACTAAAAAACTTCATCTCCTATTAAAGTAAGGATGTTTAATTTTATGGAGATCATCGACCGCCCTGGTTTTGCTACTATAATTAGCATTGTCCTCGGCTTTGGTCTTGCTGCCATCTTTCGCCCCCTTTGTAAAGGACCTGATTGCCTAGTCATACGAGGTCCCCCTATCAATGAAATCCGCGGCTCTGTCTATCAGTTTGGCTCGAAGTGTGTAGAATTTGACGCAAAAGCAATTGAGTGCCCGCCCAAAGATAGCAAAACAACTGTAGTAGATACAATGTCGTTTGTGGCTACTGGTTAATTTGTGCGTTTTTAAAATGCCCCGATTCTCTGCTTCCAGTCTAAACCCAATGTCTGGCGCTCCCGAAAACGGCGGTACCCCCATTGATGCATTAGATTCGGGTAATATACCAAATGCGGCGGATGCGAGCCGTATGGCGGAAATCCTACGCGACATGAACGCGTCTGGCGCCGAAGTAGCAAATGGTGCGCCAGCTCCCCAGATGATGCAGCAGATGCCACCACCTCAGATGATGCCACAGATGCAACAGCAAATGCCTATGATGCCTATGGGTGGAATGAACGGTCAGGTTCCTATGATGGTACAGCAGCAGCAGCAGCAGCCGAACTTTGTTCCTTATGATGATGCACCTGCGCCCAAGAAGAACGTATGGTCTAATGTTCTAGATGGACTTATCGACCCCCTGATTGTTGCTGTACTGATGTTTACATTATCACTCCCGGTACTCCAGACCTTCTTAAGTAAGTATGCCACCTGGGCGTTCTCCCTTGGCGGACAACTTTCGTGGCTCGGACTTATTGCCAAGTCTATTTTCGCCGGTGTACTTTTCACTCTTTATAAATTGAGCGCATCCGCCCTTGGTCTATAAACGAAAATCTCGCAGCACATTAGAGTCATACGAATGAAGTCGCTTCGTTCATTGGTAAAAGGTAATACGGAATCTACAGCAGGCTATATCCTTTTCGCGGTTGTTTCTACCTATATTCTATACAACGGTCAGCCCGAAACAGTCGGTCTTGGTGCCGGCGTTGCCCTTATCCTCTACGTTTTAACAAATGGTAATATACTTGTTAGCGCTTTACTCGGTTCCCTTGTCGCTTTAGTAGCACTCTACTATTCCCGGACTCCTATGGTACGTGTAGAGGGCTTCGAGGAGGAGAAGGAGGAGAAGGAGGAGAAGGAAATGGAGAAGGAAACAAAGAAGGTGAAGAAGGAAGTGAAAAAGGACGTGAAGAAGTTAAAGAATCCGCCTCCCGATAACGGCGACCGTGCTGAGTTTCTAACACTTGGTAAGAAGTATAAGCTGCCAAATGAGGCGGACGATGAGGACTACCACCTTGATGCCGGCACTACATTCATGAATGCTTATAAGTCGCTCAAGCCCGACCAGATTGCCTCGATGTCGAAGGATACACAGGAGTTGATGGCGACACAGAAGCAGTTAATGGGTACACTGGCGACCCTCAAGCCCCTCATCAATGACGGTAAGCAGATGATGGATATGTTTAAGGGATACTTTGGCGATGGCGCACAGACAAACTAAATTTGGCGATGTAATTTGATATAATTTGATATTTTGCGAAAAGAATCAAATTAAATTAGCACGGAAATGTAAATAATGCGTATATTCATCGCATTTCTTGTACTTACCGCACTTTTAACAGCGGCACTTCTCTATACCTACTACGCTCGTCGCACGATTATGATGTACGAGGGTTTCACAGAAGAGGATGTATCGACCGCCGAACGGGCAGTTCGCGCAGCCCTTCCTCAGATGGACCAGGCAACAATTTCCCGTGTGATTACCCTTATACAGCGTCTTTCTGCGAAAGTACTCAATCCGACCTTCTTTACCGATGCGATGCGTGTAAGTAGAATGTCCCCTATGGATTTGGCACGTGAATATATTCAGTCACAAAAACCAAAATCGTAAGGAACAACAGAGGATGGCACGCGGATTAGGTAAACTCAAAATGCGCGGTGGCGGTATTGGCGGTGCCGTATGTCCGCCTGGAGTTTTATGTATGGATGCCGGCACAATCTTTTGCGTTATTTGTATTGTTGTCATTGTACTTGGCTTTCTTGCGTTTTTATGGAACCAGACATCCGCTGGGGTGGGGACAGCACAAAAGCCCGTCTATCGCGCACCACCTGAAGAGAAAGTTGCCGTAGTTCCTACGCGAGAAACGGCGCCCCGTCTTGGCGGTGGTGTCACTGCTATGCTAGGACCCCTTGGACCACTAGGTCCCTGGGCGCAATCTACCCGTGGTACCGGCGACCCTCGATTTTCTCCCCTTGCACCCGAACAATCCTATTATACACCACCCGACCCTGGGTTTGTCTCACCTCCTATCCCCGCCGGTGTAGGTGCTATGATACCTATCAACGTCCAAACACAAGGCTACCCCGATACATACCAGCAAATCGGCGTTCTTACAGCACCCGGTGGCACAAATATGTCCGCCTCCCCCAATCGTACAATACTACCCTTATTTGGTCGTAAACTCACAACCAACCGAGACCGCTGGAACTACTATACCCGTACCGACGGAATGAATCCCGTACAGGTCCCATTACAATTCAAACGCCGTAATTGCGATGACGACAACGGATGTGACGAAATTATTACCGGTGACTCCGTCGGTGTACCTATATTAGGGCAATCGTACACCGCAAACGTCTTCCGCTACGCTACCCCTCGCTATTTACCCGTATAGTTGGTAGTCAGTTGGGAGGTCGTACTAAAAACCATAGGAAAATCAGAGACAGGCACAGGATGAGCGTCCTTGCTGACAACTATTTCTCCTGTAGGGAAACTCCCGCGAATTTTCCCTCAGGCTTGAACCTTGCTACGATTCCTGATAGTCCTACAAGTAAATTACGTATAATTTCCAAACTACCTGGTCCAGGAAATTATACGGGTCCCGTCGATTTCTTCTTCAACATCAACGAAAATCCAACAACATCCATACATTTCAACGGATATATGTATAATTTAGCCCAATCGTATCTATGTATTCCTGGCGTACATAAAATTGCGCGTGAAACAAAAGTATGTGATGCCGAACTTGTTATCATATACAATCCTTCTCAATCCTCAAGTACTACTCAATTACCTATTATGATGTGTATTCCTGTTGAATCAGGCATTCGCATGAATCCGCAATCTATAAAATACTTTGCTACCCTCGGTACCGGTGTAACAGGCAATCGCCCTACGCTTGGCTCTATTTTAGGACCTAAACCAACCTTTCTTGCCTATAACGGATTCAACTTTATGCTACGATTAAGCACAACCGATACACTCAAATCCTGTAATGATATTCCTGTATCTCCAACAAATGTTATGAAGTATCTGGTGTGCCAGAATTCGATTGGTATGACGGTTGCCGATTTTGACCGGTTTAATGCACAACTTGCGCGAAAGCCTCGCCCCGCTGGTGCGAATCAATATACGCCGCTCGAACAACTTGTTAAACCGCCCACCTGTATGAATGAACCCTCTACGGCGCGCTTCACCCAACTTACAACACGTATTACAAACGTCGTCATTGAGGCGGGAGACGCTATTGCGCCGGCAATTGTGAAAAATTCCAAAGGTATTCCTATTAATTCTATGACGTGTAACCGTATTCGTCCTGGTGGTGGCGGCACTCCTCGTATTGATAGGACGGGGGCTGGTGGTGGCAAAACAACTCTTGCCCAGGAGCTCTCGAAGACCCAAAACGACTTGAAAACAATGGATTTAGGGCAAATAGACCCCGGTATAGCAGGAACAGCGCCCACACAAATAGAGCCTGGTGATGTTGAACGTGGCTTGAGTATATTTTTTGGTATTTTATTGGGTCTTGTGGTCTGTGCGGCTATTGCGTATTTCATCCAACGTTTCGTATATGGTAATTACGTTGATGTTTTGATACACAAAGAATGGGACATAAGTTCGAAGCATGCGGGAATTTCACTTCCCAGTATATCTAATATTCCTAAAATGTTATGTCCCAACCCGTAATAAGAGATAGGCGAAATGAGCGAAATGAGCGAAATGAGCGAAACAGGCGGACGAACGTGTGCCAAGCCGCTCGAAGAAGATATTGATTATTATCTACAAAAAGGTGCCCCACACTGCGACGATCCTGTTACAGGTGCCGAATCTGCCGGATATGCGCCTGTGCTTGCTGACAATGAAGAAGAAACTGCATTAAAGTGCTATAAACTCGACGAAGACGAGGATATTATTGGTGATAAAGTTTATATTGACGGCGACGGACGACCCCCGCCCATGACCCATATGATGAAAATGCAAAATGCTATCAATAATCTAAATCCCCAGAATCAAAATCCCGGTATACAGCCAGGCGATATAGAAAGGGTAGGAAGTTACTTTTTGGCAATCGGTGTTGTGCTCATACTCATATGTACTATACTTTACTATGCGCTGTTTGTGTATAGTCAGCCCCACGGCAGTTTCTGGATGTTTGTAAAGAACTGGTCTATTAAAATGCCTCGTTGGTGGTGGTGCCCGCCTGCCAATCAAAATCCAACGAAATAGTAAGGTAGTCGGATGAACTCTAAATGGATTCCTTTCGTGTTCGTATTTGCTATTCTTGCAGCAGTTCTTACGATTGTTCTCCGTGACGATAAGTCGCTCATTAGCAAGTGCGTCCAGATGATGTCGCGCTCGATTGAAGGGTTCGCATCGCCCTTACTTGACAATCCGCGCTGCCCCACAGGTGGCTACAACTTCTTTACCGACAAGCGCGGTGAAAGTTTCTGCTGCCGCGGCGCAATTAATCCCTACACTCATACGTGCGAAGTTGCCGATGAGTCGGCACTCTGTGCGTTCCGTCCTAATACAGTTGACCCGCGTAACCGGCACCACATTCTACCCCTCTGCTCCTCCCTGATTATGGATAATCATACAACAAAACAGGCATCTTGCCCCGGTTCCTTACCAAATTATGCCAGTATTGGAAAATGCTGCTTAAATAATCCTGATATGGATGATTACGATTGTACCGCGGCTGACAATGCCGATAAGTCCAACTACTGTAAACTGGCGGGTCCGCTTGCCGACGGCGAGCAACTCTGCGGTGCTATCACAATGATGGCAACGGCTGCGTGCCCCAAAGAGATTCCAGGGGTTGTTTTATATAAGACAGGGGCGCGTGAATCTGCCGCTTACGGTGCGGCTGCCGGCGGCGTTGGCGTACCTGTATGTATGGGAATGGATAACCTTTGTATTCCTGACTCTGCGATTTCTTACTTACAAGGCGCTACCGGACTCTACAAAGATAAAAATATTCCAAACTGGGCGTACTCCTGCTCTGGTTGGTCCAAGGTCAACGTCGCGAAAGATAAGACCGTTATGCTAGACAAATCGTATATTGGTCCCGCGGCGCCGTAATACGGTTTTTTTACTTTCTAGATTAGAATGTCGTATACGGGTTCTAATCTATGTTATCCGTCTGCAACTCTATTACCTATATGCGAAACATGTAAAGGAGAGGGTACAGTTTATCCGCTTGTCAAAAAAGAGTGCCCACTATGTCAAGGAAAGATGCCTCGGTGCCATGAATGTGGTGGCTGCAGTTACGTTCATATTATTGAACCTACCAAATGTGAAGAGTGCCAAGGAATTGGACGAGCATTTCGTAGAACGTTGGCTCCTTCAACGACTTCACCATAAACTCACCGTTGCCTGCGTCAAGATGGTAGCCAAACCGCTCATAATAATTACGTACGCCCACGCCCGAAATGACTGCCAGTCTATCGTATCCTTCATACTTCGCAAGATTCTCTGCCGCTACAAGGAGTCGTTGACCGATACCTAGATGTTGGGCTATAGGGGTGTTACCACTCTTACCGTTTTTTGCCTGGTCGCCGACCGCAAACGTTCTGCCATAGACGTGAAGCTCACGGATTAGGGCGGTGTTAGCGAGCTCAGGAAATACATTGTGTGTTGTGGAATATTGGGGAATACGAAGGCGTAGAAAGCCAAATAGTACTTTTTCGTCAGGCGACTCCCACGAAATAAAGTACTCCGTTCCATTCTGGGCTGAATATGTACGAACTACGAGTTTGCCGGTGGCTGGGTCGGCGTCGTGGCGCCCTGCCTCTCTACAACGAATACAGCGGCAGGTGAGACCGCGGTCACTCATTGCTTTCTGGAAATCTTGGCGCTGCGAGCTTGTCTTCACGCCCGCTACAATATACTGATTCGGAATATCTCTTACAATACGATTATTGCGAATCCACGGATGGACGCGGGTTTTCCAATAGATGATAACGTCTTCTAGGTCCTTGTCTGGGTAAGGAACATAAGTACCCGCTTTGTAATCCTCCAAAATCTTTGTGAACGGTGTTGTTTCGCAAGGATACACCTTTACCTGGTCTGGATGAAGACTTGTGAGGACCACGTCCATCATTGCCTTGTCTTTATCTGGAGTGGCGCCTGGTAAGTTTGGCATAATATGAATATCCACCTTGAAGCAACTATCGCGCAGTAGGGTTAGAGCATTTACGGTGTGCTTATGGCTACAGCCCCTATTCACTTGTCTTAGGATTTCATCATCCGTATGCTGAATGCCAATTTGGACCCGTGTGACACCCCATCGGCGGAAATGCTGGAGCTCTTCTGGGGTGATACAATCCGGTCGTGTCTCAACTGTAACACCAATCACACGGTGCTGGCTATTTGTATTGATTTGCTTCTCCTGAGCGAGTGTGAATGGCTCTCTTGGCGGATCGTCAACATCCGCACAAATATTTGCCGCATAAAATATATCTCGCATATACTGTTCTAGGTAATCTTTGGGGTATGAGTGAATCGTGCCACCTAAGATGAGAACTTCAAATTTATCGGTCGGATGTCCGTTTACCTGGTACGCTTTGATGCGCGCAAGCATTTGCTTGACGCAATCAAAGCCAGTTTGGTTCGCACGTAGAACGCCTGGCTCGCCGAAAAGGTACGACCGCGGCTGCCCTGGCTCATTCGGACAGTAATTACAATTCCACTTACATGTGAACTTCTGTCCGTTGGGATAGGGTGAAAGGAAGATGGTGACGACGGAAACACCCGAAACACCTCGGCAGCGACTAGTAATCAGTGCATTCTCCAAGAGATGGTTCCGCTTCATGAGTCCTAACTCTTGCTCGGCAAGGTACACTTGGGTAAAATGCCGCGGCTTAATACTGATATGATGTTTCCTTTGGAGCTCACGAAATACTTGTTCTTTAGGGATGCCCTGCTCTAACAGCTCAAGCATCTCGTAAAGGATCGGACGTAGGATGTCTTGTTGGCTTACGGGCATTGTTAAATCTCGCCATTTATAATCAATAGGTAGGGATTTACAGTAATCTTCAATGTCGGTGATAAGGGTTCCATTCTGTGCGTGTTCCATTCTGTTGCGGTGTGTTTTACGGTGAAAAAGAGTTTCAATTTTTTTATGGGTTTAAAAGCCACCACGGAGCCGCAGAACCAGGTGGAGCGTAGACTCCTTCTGGATGTTGTAGTCGCTGAGTGTGCGACCGTCCTCTAGCTGCTTGCCGGCGAAGATGAGACGCTGCTGATCGGGCGGAATGCCTTCCTTGTCCTGAATCTTCGCCTTGACACCTTCAATCGTATCCGATGGCTCAACATCTAGCGTAATCGTCTTGCCGGTTAGCGTTTTCACAAAGATCTGCATTGTGAGAATGCTGTCTGCTATAGCGGCTGGGCTAGATGTCAATTTTTATGATGTTTGATGAAAAAAATGAAACCATTGGTTGCGTTTTTTCCTAAGTTATCTAACAAAGTTGTGTTAATGCCTCGGTGGGTTGATTGTAAGCACTGTAAGGGGCAGGGGTGGCTCTATCCGTCCACGAAAGAGTGGTGCCGTACCTGCGACAATGACTCGGTAAAGAAGGTGGTATGCGACCGATGCCGCGGGAAAGGGTGGGAGATGATTGTAGAATCAGTAATGTGCTGTGATTGTAATGGGGACGGTCGGCGCCTTGTTGATGAGCCGCGTCAGCGCCGCTAATTTGGCGGCGTTGTAATAAATTTCACGATCTTTTTAATCCACGCACCAACTTTTATTACAAAATTCGTGCGTTGCGGGGTGGGGAACTCGTAATACGTATTTGTTTTTACGTTTCCGTCTGCCAACTTTAACGGTGTATATTCCATCTATTTACTTGCGAGATTGAGTGCGCTTCGCTTTACGTGTCCGCTTCGCTTTACGTGTCCGCTTCGCTTTACGTGTCCGCTTCGCTTTACGTGTCCGCTTCGCTTTACGTGTCCGCTTCGCTTTACGTGTTTTACGCCGGGTAGCGCGGCGGCTCTTACGGTTCTGCTTTACCTTCACACCCATTAATCCTTTTGTCATCATTTTATTGTAATCTTTGTTAATCGGTGTATTATTGCCTGGCGCATTATTTGTTCTGAATGAATGTACGGAACTATAGGATGTATTCGGGCTCAAACGGTCTAAATTATTAAAATAGTTATTTGTACTATTATTTCGGGGCGCTGTTGTGCTCCGATTTTTATTATAAAAATTGCTGCTTGTTAATGAACGCGAAGTGCTGTACGCTTTATCCACATTGTCATAACTTACATTGTCGTTGTTGTCGTTATTGTCATTGTTGTCACTATTACTATTATGATTGCTGATGCTACTCAGATTATCATTATTATTTGCGCCTAGCGTCATGAGACGTCTGAGCGGCGCTTTAGGCTTCGGTGTATTATTCATCTAAAATAGATACCGAGATTATTTCTCAGACTTTATAAAAATGGCAACAGTCACTCTCACATTCAAAGATTTAGAATTTATATACAGTCAGTTAAATTATTTACGTAATTATGTTGGTGTTTATTCATTAGATCCTATGGAACACGTCATTGCTGTAATACCTGCTCCGCCACCCCCTCCAACAATTGTAGAGGATTACTTTCAAAAAAGGGTAGATGCGGAATAATTTAGAGGAGATATTATGTTGACCTATATAAAATGGACCAACTATTGAAAGATTTTCAACGATTCCAGACACTCCATAGTTGGTACAAGCATATTCCCTTAGAGGGTCTGGATTTTTACGTATTTCAGGCGAAAGACGACCAGATACTAAATGGAATTGACACACACGCGGATGATATGTCAGGCGTCCATTGGCATTTTTCTATCGAAAAACCCGAAGATCTCGAAGTTGCAAATACAGTTCGATTTGGTCCTTTTTTACGCGGTATTGAAGGAAACGGTCACGGAAGCGAGTATGTATCCGGTTGCTGGGTGATTCGTGAACTTGCCGGTGAATCGTTTGACGCGTGGCTTCTTGCAAATTATCCCCAGTATAAAGATAGTTCTTGGACGTTTCGAGATATGTCAAATCCAACTATTCTTGATATTTATCGTTACGAGGTTGCGAAATATTGGGAGGCTTTACGCTCCGCTGTAGGTATTTAAATATAGACTATTTATAGGTGATGACAACAACACTTACATTAATTCAGAGCACCGATATTAGTACACTTGACGATTACGATTTTACAAGAGTGCGAGGATTTGCGGCAAATACGAATGGAACTATATTTTATGCGAGTGTTGTTGCTCCTGGAGGAGGACAGTCTGGTGTTTTAAAATCAACGAATTCTGGCGTTAGTTGGAACTATGTCTATACTAACAGCGCAAGTACATCCATTGCATGTAGTTCTGATGGTGTTATTGTATATAGTGCCGATTTAGGAAATGGTCTTTTGAAATCTACTGACTCAGGTTCGACCTGGAATTATATAGTTCAGGCAGGACAGCCATTACCAAATAATCCTTTACCAGGTTACCCCACAAATCCAGAAGGATCAGGTCCATTTTTTCCTGGTTACGATTTTGGCAATGTTTATCAGATTGCCTGTGATTCAACAGGAAATAATCTTATTATGACAACAAATGCGGCGGCGGTTATTTATACGTCTGCCGATGGAGGCACTACCTGGGCGAATGTCTATGTAATTCCAAGTTATTCAACAAATCCGTATTTACCTACCCGTGTTGCGAGTAATACCAACGGTAGTGTTTTATATGCTGTATTTAATAATGAAGATCAAAATATATATAAAAGTACAGATAATGGAACGTCTTGGACGTTAGTGAATACCTATGGTATATCAGGTCCATATGCTGGACTGACAACAAATATAACAGGAGATTTTCTCTTTGCGTCTGACGGATCTGGCGCCTTAAACATCATATACACTACACATGCTGTTCGATCGGTAATAACTCCTCCAGGTGGTAGTATAGTTACAGCCTGTACTGCTTACAATAATGGAAATAATGTTGTACTTATGCAGAATCCCGACGCACAAACTTATTTACTTGGTTTACTGTATCCTCCTGGACCGGTCCCTGGCGGTTTGCCCTGTTTTACAAAAGGAACCCTTATTCTTACTCCAGAAGGAGAGAAACCAGTAGAAACCCTCAAAACTGGTGATAATGTAATGACCGCCGATGGTCGCACAGTAACCATTACTATGTTTAATTATACAGTGAAACAGACAAATACAGACAATGCGCCATTTTCGATTGCTGCGAATTCTCTGGGGCAAAATTGCCCGCCTAAAACTATCTGTTTATCAGGGCGCCACGCTATTCAAGATATGTATGGCAAATGGCAAATCCCTAAATTTTTAGCTTTACATATACCCGATGTAAAACAATATGGCTTAGGAGAACCTGTAGAATATTACCACATTGAATGTCCTGACTTTTATAGAGATAATTTAGTAGCAAATGGTGCTGTTGTTGAATCATTTAAAAACCGCCAAGGCTCTTTAGGCGTTGTTTATACGTATAGTTCATCTGTTGGGGGTTGGGTACGTAGTATGAAGGGAGATAATTATCCTATTCCAACGGAACCTACAACCGCAATGATTTATGCTTAATTTTGGCTAAAAAAAATGATATATTGTAGTCTTATTGAATAAGACGGCAATATGTTATGGCGTGATTATTTTCGTGGACTACTTCTTAAACAGCGAATTATGCTCCACTTAGCAATATGGGTTGAAGACCACGAGGGGTTGAGTAAATGTGAATTGCCCGATTTGAACGATGTCGACGATTATCCTGAAATCTTTAAGGCGGTAAATATGGACCGCGATGGAGTCAAGGTTCGTATGTCAGGCATGTTTGGAAATGCGACCTATGAACGGGTCTTAGGTATATGGACGGAAATTGAGTATAATGCGCGAGACAATCGACTTACTGAACGTATAAATCCGCAAGCGTTGTCGTGGGCTACATAATTCTTAAGCGTAAATCATCGCAGTTGTTGGATTATATGGTACCGGATGAATGCTTTCCTCTGTATTACGTATCCACCCCTTGATAGATTTGTCAAAACTATAAACAACGCCTGAGGATCCTTGACGATTCTTAAATGATTCGACTGTTGCTCCGTTTGCTACTAGATTATCCGTGAAGAAGTTTGGGCACTCAATGTGGTAATACTCTACAGGTTCGCCTACTCCGTACTGTTGAACTCCGCTGTTGTGGGTCGCCAAGAACTTCGGAATCTGCCAAATGCCACGGGCATCCTGAATAGCGTGTCTGGCTGATAAAGAAATATTTCTTGGCGGACAGTTTTTACCTAGCGCGCCCTTAGCAATGTGGAAAGGCGCAGTCTCTTCGTTTGTATTAGCAAAACGGCATTTGAAGACTTTAACTATTACGCTACGACCATCCTTCGTAATAGCCTTATCACCATCTTTAAACGTTTCTACTGCCTTCTCACCTTTGGGAGTAAGGATCATTGTTCCCTTAGTGAAGCAGGGAGCGCCGCCACCAGCAAGGATAGCAAATGTGGCGGTGTTTCCTGGAGGAATTGGATCTGTAGGATAGTTTAAACTCCATGGAGGACTAGCACCTATAAAATTCCAATTAACTTTATCTATACTATAAAATAAACTTGTATAGGTATTAAGATGATTTGGTAGTTCAGAACTTAAGGTATTAAAAGGAGAATCAACATTTACATAATCGCTAATAGTAAGAGTAAATGTAGAGGGAAGCGGGGTCGTAAATGAAGTATTATTCGTATAATAATGCCCATTTAACCAAATGCCGAAATAAAATGTGCCTAGATTGCCTGATACACCTGTAAGTGAAATACTTGTTGCATTTACCGCTAAGGTTGTTGGCGTTGTGTATACGAATGACACCATTTATATATTATATGAATATTTTGTTTAAAAATCGTACAACGTGTGCGGTTTTTGAATAAAATCTTCGGGCTGTAGTCCAATGTGTTCAAATATAATACTTTATAATAACGACACCCGTGCCACCCTTAATACCTGAAGCGTAACTATTGACTGTTGCACCCGTACCAGATCCGCCCTTGCCAATATTTGGCGTTGTGACGCCGGTTGCAACAATATTTGGCGTTCCACTAGGACCACCATAACAGTAACCACCTGAAAAATTGGGTCCAACCAAACTACCAGCGCCTCCACTTCCAGGTGTGCTGGAGAGTCCTTGTCCTCCTCCGCCACCTGCACCAGCTCCTCCATATCCACCAATCAAATTGGTCGTGGTTGTTTGTCCTCTTCCACCGTTATTGTAACCATCTGTATTGCTTGTGAGAACACGCGACGGCTGTCCTCCAGATCCACCCTCTGTTGTAACTACATCAAATGTAGAGTCACCACCCTTTGTACCTGCTGCTTCTGAGTTTGGACCACCAACACCGCCGGCACCTCCATCTCCAACAATGACTGTATATGGGGTACGAGGCACAACTGAATAGAAACTTGTAGCAGTGAAACTGCCATTCACCGCACCGGCTGCGCCACCACCACCGCCTCCACTGACATTATCCATGTATGACGGTACAAGACTGAAGGCAGGATATCCAAAGTTTGTCACTGTAGGTAAAGGACTTGAGAGATTGTACACAAGTTCATATGCTGAATACCATTTCTGTGATGCAAACGATGTGCCCGTAGGTTGTAAATCAGCACTTGTCGTACATTGTATCGGATCAGTGAATGTTACATTACCAATGGTGGCACCATTATACATCCGCCCATTTGTATAATTACCAGCTGTAGCACCATTATAAATCCAGTAACCACTTGCCGGCGGTGTAGACTGAACGGGGACTGTACCTAGGACATTTATCTTGGAATACGCCGCGCCACCACCACCACCTCCAGCCACACATAGATACTGAACGTAACGTACATTGGCGGGTGCGGTCCATGTTGTTGAACCAGGATCAGAGAATGTTACTGTTACTTGTGATGAAGTTGTAGCAACAGGGACTATATTTGAGGGGTCACCCGTTTGGGGCACATTGTTTATAGCCCGAATAGCAACGTTATATGTGGTTGTAGAAGTCAGCGATGATATAGTAATGGGCGATACTGCGTCTGTAGGTGAAAGCGCAGTGAATGTAGCACCTCCGTCTAGCGAGTATTCGTAGTTCGTAATTGTACCAAAAGAAGCCGGAGCAGTGAATGTAACAATAAACGATGTTGTTAGTGGATTTATTCCTGTAATTGTTGGAGCAGAGGATGAAGGCGTTGTTGTTGTAATGCTATTTGAAGCAGAAGACGCTACTGAATCTCCAACAGTATTTGTTGCCACAACCGTAAATGTATATGATGTGTTGTTTGCTAAGTAAGGTACAATAATCGGTGAAGAAGTTCCAGTTGCTACAAATCCGCCAGGCGATGATGTTACCGTATAAAGTGTAATTGCTGCTCCGCCATTATTTGCAGGTGGTGTGAAACTGACGGTTGCCTGGGCGTTACCTCCAACCGCCGAAACAGCCGTTGGCGGGTCGGGAACTGTATTTGATGGCGCACCTGGTACTAAATTATTCACACTTGTAATATAACTTTGTTGCTCAGCCACTGTTGTTTCAACCTGTCCTGCCGCCATAGATACACGAATATTCTCATCTGGGGCACCACTACGACGCCCACCCTCCAGTAGAACCCAGCTTTTTAAATTATCTTGTAGGGTTTGAAGTTGTATTACCTTATCAGCGTATATTGTACGCCGGCGCTTTAGAGCCGTTAAATCGGATGCATCGCGCCCCGTATTTGACATTCTTCTATTTTTAGGGCTAGGTTAAAGAAAAAATGACGTTCGGTTAATTTATTTTGAAAATAAACAAACCTACATTATGAATAAGATGGAGAAGAATAAATCCTTTTCCCGTGATTATTTACAAAGTGTACCCAAAAAGCGAAAGCAGCAAATGCTTGACCTGATTACAAAGAAACTTCTAACAACAATTGAAGACCAGGCGTATATGGGAAAGACCTCCTATATGATTGAGAGTCGCACCATTCAACACGAAAAGCACAACGCAAATCTTATGTATGTCACGGACGAGGAAGTGCTTGCGGCGATTCAGGTAAAGTGCCCCGATTGTAAAGTGACCCTACAAGAGACGTGGATTGATACAGGGCTGAATACTCGTACTCTTAAAAAGGGAATTCTTATCGACTGGTCCTAAGGCTTTGTTGCCGTCAGTGCTTGTATCACCTCTGGCGGAGTCACCTTATACTCTAATTTACACCATCCCGCCCCACGAACATTCTCGAATCCATACTTTCTGATGTATTCTAGAGTTTTCTTCTTCTCTATTTCCACTCCGCCGCGAACAATTTCTACAATCGAAACTGGCTTGTAGCGTTTCGTCCATATTGCCCCCTCCTCCGTCAGATGCTCGTCAAGGCGGCGTGATAGATTCTCCGAATATCCTACATAATATTTCCCCTGTTCTAATTGCCATACATAGACATATTCAGTTCCAAACGGAAAAATCGTCCCGCACATTGTTGTCTCAAAACACCGCTTGAGTTTTCGGAATTCTATCTCCGTTTCGTGAAGAACGTCCTCATTTTGTGGCGTAATCGCCGTTATCTTTTTCATATAATTTAGTTGATTATGTATATTTGTAACATTGACAAGAAGAGTATGAATTTGTTCGATGATAGATGCCATTATCAAACTCTTTACTAGGTGGATTTAAGTCAAAAAATTTGACGCCGATTTTTTGCTGAGTTGTGGAAGGCATAACTTACTATGGCTTCATTTGCGAAACTGATTCAAGAGAACCCTGAGAAGTACCCTGCGCGTATGGGACAGCCGTGGACCGAGGAGGAGATTGCCAAGCTAGCCGCCGAAGTTGCCGAGAAGAAGACGTTTGAAACGATTGCGAACGAACATCAGCGTACGGTTGGTGGTGTTGTTGCCTACCTCAAGAACATGGCGTACCACAACCATAAGGCAGGAAAGACGGTCGAGGAGATTGTTGAGATGACGGGTCTCAACGAGAAGCAGATTTTCAAGGCGATTGAGAAGCGTGAGACGCCCCTTTCCGAGAAGAAGGTACGTAAGGCGGAGAAGGCGGCGGCGGTTGCTGCTGCTGTTACTAGCTCAAGCAACTCCGCTGAGCTTGAGGCGCTCAAGTCTGACGTCAGTGAACTCAAGCAGAATATGAAGGATATTCTGGCGCTCCTGAAGTCAGCGGCGCCAAGCTCTTAAAATCGACCTTATATAAAATTGATTTGTTGTACTCGGTTAAACGTTTTTTAACGATTTGTCTATACAGTTTGTATGGAAGATACTCAATATGAGTATTTAATGAATATAGCATCTGTATTATATATAGTATGCTATGTTCCTGAATTATACGCAAATTACAAAAATAAAAATGCGAATGTATGGAATCTACCAGAAAAAATTGTAATGCTTATTGCTACAATATTTGCTTTTGCGTATGCGCTTCTCAACGGTAATGAGGCATTGTTGATTAATTACGGACCTATTCTTGGACTTGATTTGATTGCGCTTCTTATGCGCGTATACTACGCGTCACGGAATCGCGCAAACGCTCACGTCCAGATGGTCGAGGCGGTTTGAGTTATATCAGCATTCCAATATATTATATAATTATGAGGAAAGCCACTGCTGGACTTTAACGCTTAGTCCAGGAATGCCTATGAAAGCATTCAGTTGCTGAGCGATACGCGCATCATTCTTTTTGCTATTCAGATCGTACTGGTTCAGCACATTAATGAAATTGCTGTCGTTAATGTACTGTGTTGCGTTGCCAATAAGACGTGCTGCTTCTCCTGGGGATTTTGAACGTAGAGTTGGTACAACGTTCATTTATGCGGATTGCTCGGGCTGGGTTTCTAAGTTCAATTTTCTTTAATTAGGCAGGTTTTACGTTTGTTGCTCTTGCGTTTCTTCAGGAACGCGTCGGCGACGTAGTTAAGCAGTTTGATAATTATGCGTAAGTGCTTCGTACTTCTCCCACTGCCCCCAATCATCCGCCATATCCTTCAGTGTATTCATCCAGTTCGGAAAGCTTATCTTTATATCTTCAAGCTGATTGGTAAGCATTTCTTTCCTTTCCTCATCGTTTGTTTCTGACAACATACCTTCAATATTCTTCATTATTTGGCGATTTTCTTGAAGCCATTCCGCCCAGTTGCGCATGTGTGCTTCAGTCCACCTGCTCGGCTCTGAGGCTATTGGTACATCCACATGACACCTCAAACATTTGATATAATCCTTTTTTGAGTGGGGTGATGCGTCGATTATTCCATTAAAGCAAGCAACACACATAGAATGGCTACACTTTTTCAATAAAACTTGTTCCATTCTTGTCCCACTTTTATAGCATACACAGCATTCCCAATCAATTTGCTCTGGAGACTCCGCAGTCATCACAAGGGAATGCCTGTTTTGATGACTAGTTTACCTTCTGTCAATTTTTTAGGTGGCAATTTGATAGGGTGGAATGCTAAAAGGCAGTTCCTTATCAAACACGATTCCGCCGTCTAACTGAAACGCCAGTCCAAATACGCGCACCTGGACGCCCGCCGCCACGGCTTTTGCCACTGCGTCACAATAAATCGGATCCAACTTATTAAGTTCCAATCCCCCACCGCAATCGTTACGCGGCACAATAAACACAAGGTAGGCGGCTTGTGTGTCAGGTAGCTTCACTAGCTCTGCTAGTGTTTCGGCATGCTTTACTGCCCGTGGACTGACCGGCTCAGTCTTAGACTTACGAAATCCCTCTGGAAACACAGCCCGCCGTGTAGGTCTTTCTGCTATTGATACACTAATCATTGCATTTTTCACTTCAACATAGGTCTTTTTTCCGTCAGGGTTGGTTCCTACAAAGTCTAAGCGAGTATGCGTAGTAATTTTTACCTCTGATTTCCAAACTATATCCGTTGCGATCTTATCGAGTAGTTTCCCTGCTACCGCCTGGCTAATCATAGGATGTATGCCTACATAATATGTACCTGTTGAATCTGTTGATTCCGAAACTTGTGCGGTATAGGCGGTCTTTGCCTTGGCACC
>Ga0208618_1000163_pt1 | contig 31072 bp, 47 predicted proteins | sample CryBogCBE18Jul08_FD_184585 | JGI IMG/M metagenome (GOLD analysis project Ga0208618, IMG submission 184585) | Freshwater microbial communities from Crystal Bog, Wisconsin, USA - CBE18Jul08 (SPAdes) | ecosystem: Environmental > Aquatic > Freshwater > Lake | place: Crystal Bog, Wisconsin, USA...
ATGGGATCCGCAGGATTTCCTCGGGCGTTTGATAGGTGATAAACCCTGGGTGCGCAATGCCGAAAGCAGCATGTTCTATTGCTATGACACCAACTGGTTCGCCACACGCTTCCACAGCAATCTGTTCCTCAGAGAGCTCCTGGGTATGGAAAACATATTCAGCCAAGACGAGACCGAAGAGTTCATCGTGGGCTGTCCACATTCTGAGATCAATCGTCTCAAGCTCACTGGATGGCCCATGGAATATCTACCAGCAGTGTTAGAACCATATCGATCGGTGCCCAAGCGAGACAAGATCATATTCCCCCATCGCTTGGCACCAGAGAAGCAGCTGGAGATATTCCATGATCTCGCAGCCAGCATGCCAGAATATGAATGGTTTGTGGCACAGGCTCAGCAGCTGAGCAAGGCAGAATATCATCAGCATCTGGCAGAAAGCAAGATCGCGTTCAGTGCTAACCTACAGGAAACCTTGGGGATTTCTATGTATGAAGCAGCACTGGTTGGCACCTATCCCATGGTACCAAACAGGCTCAGCTACACAGAGATGTGGAGCGAATGCTATCCCAGCGAGTGGACCAAGGACTGGGACAGCTATCAGGTCCACAAGAACCAGCTGATCACTCACATACACAGTCTCATGAACTGCAACAGCTTGGCCAACCATGCTATCTCAGAAGCTGATCAGGTTGGTGCCAAGTTCTTCACTGCAGATACACTGACACAGGCATTGACAGCTGCTTGACAAGCCCACTACAACAGGTCATAATCACATATGAATCCAGATTTCCAGAGATTTGACTTTCGCACTGATCATCTGACATTTGATCCACACTGCAGAAACATGGCAGCCACTCAGGAGGACTATGCCCTGTTCTTGCCCAGCATCAGCATGATCTATGCCAAGATTGTCAGCATGGTGGAGTATAACATGCGCGATACCATGCCTGAGGGTCTGCCACAGGGCCTCAAGGATCTCAACTTCCTTGACCCAGCCAACAGCTTGTTCTATTACCCTGTGGCGCTGTATTCAGCAGGGCATGCCATACTGGATCCGCAGGAGAGCTGGGTGCAGGAAAGCATGGTGCAGCAGCGAGATCGTGCCAACACTGTGCTGTTGGGCGACAGCGGCGGCTTCCAAGCAGCCACAGGCGTGCTCAAGTATCCATGGTATCCCAAGCCCAAGCAGACGCCAGAAGAGCATCAGAACGACAGGGATGACGTGAGGCTCAAGCTGCTGCGCTGGTTGGAAGCCACAGCAGACTACAGCATGGTTTTGGACTGGCCCACCTATGCCTTGGTCAAATACGGTCTGGATCCAGTCACAGGAGCCAGCCTGCATCCCAGTCTCAAGAGTTTCAATGATTGCTTGACTGGCAGCTTGGACAATCACCGCTTCTTCATCAAGAATCGCCGGGAAGGTGCCACCAAATTCCTCAATGTCCTACAGGGACGCAACATGGAGGAAGGTGACATTTGGTGGACTGCTGTGAAAGACCTGCCATTTGAGACCTGGGCTTTTTCCAATGTGCAGGCATCAAACTTCACCATCAACCTGCGACGTTTGATCATCATGCGCGACGAGAACTATCTCTCAGGACGCGAATGGCTGCACTATTTGGGCAATGGCAAGATCAAAGCTGGATGTGCATTAACCACGCTGCAGCGCACACTGCGCAAGCATGTTGATCCTCAGCTCACTGTTAGTTTTGATGCTTCAAGTCCGTTTGTTATGACGGCAAAAGGTCAAATCTATTATGGACACGAGCTTAGTGCAGATAATGTTGGATTCAAAGGTGGGCCTATACCAGACCGTAAAGAGCTCAAGAACGATCCGCAACTGCTCAACGATTGGTTGGCTGCGAACTTGCCCAAGAAGACGATACCAGTGCGCAGCAGGATTGGTGACCAGGTATCAGTTGGAGACATCTGTATCAGAGGCTACGAAGATCTCGAAAGCAAGAAGGTAGCGTTTACTAAAAAAGAAATTGACAGCGGATATTGGGCTTCAACTCCAGAAGGTAGGGCCAATGATCCGTTCAAATGGACCAAGGCCTACAAGGAATACATCATACACAGCCACGAGAATGGCGGTGTGTTTGATCTAGGTATCAACCAATTCGCAGATGCTCACAGCAAGTACCAAGAGAAGTGGCCCAGCAGCATGGATGGATTCAGCTATCTGCTAGCCATGAATCACAACACAGAACTGCATGTCAATGCCATACAAGCAGCCAACAGGGCACAGGATCTTCCAATCAGCGAAGCTAAAGAATATCTCACACCAGATCTGTTAGAGTTCAAGGATCTAGTAGAAGACATATTCACCAGCGAGCGCCCCATGGACTTGATCATACAACATGAGAAACTACTGCAGCAGATCACTGGGATGGATGCAGACAATGCTGTCTCTCTCGACCTGGGAAATTTTTAATCGCATCTATATCTGCAATTATCAAAATGATAACGCTTCATAAGACTACTGCTGCCTGTCTTGTTACAATGGATACACGTAGACTGATTAGCCGTAGGATCTACTAATTTACAGTTATCAAAATGAAATCTTTTCATATTTGCGTGTCCTCCTGTCTTGCCGCAGTGCGGACAGGTGTCTTTTATTTTGTTGGGATGAGTTCCATTCCTCACCCGTGCCTTTAAACGTTGACTGGCTTTTTCTTTATCGAGGAAGTGATGAGTGCCATCTTCTATACGTTTTTTGGCTCTATCCCTTGCTACATCAGATCCGCCATTTTGTTTTAACCAATTGTGTTTGCCAATTGCAACTAATCTTCTCATTGATTCTGAAGACATTTGCTGTGCTACACCAGATACAATCCTGCCATGAATAGGATTTTTATCTCCTAAAAAATTATGAGTACCATCTTTTACCCGTTTACCATTTGGATTTTTATCTCCCAAAAAATTGTGAGAGCCATTCTGTATTCTAATCACATTAGCCAGGCTGGCTAACCTAGAGATTATTTCTGGTGTAACATCGCTGCGTATCTTCATAAAGTAGCATGCACCATAATCTCCCTGAGCATAATGTATTTCATAGTGCTCTCTTAGCGACACAGCTTTAAGATTACTTGGATGATTATTGTTATGGTCGCCATCTATATGATGGATATCATATGATCGTCCATCCTCATCTCGTGGAATTGGACCATAATGTTGTTCATAAATTTTACGATAATTAATCTTAGATCGTCCATAAGTAGACATGCTGTGTGCTCCTTTAAGCCATAGAGTTGGTGGATGTCCCCACATCGCGACCAACACAATATTTATCCAGGTAGACAGGATAGCTGTTGCCGTACATAATTGCAGCATATATGTTAGAGGACATGTGATGCAAAGAGACTATGCGGATGGTGTGAAGACAGACGTGACATTCTTCACTGGGCATGAGGTAGAGCACACCCCCATGAAGGGTGCGCACACACTGTTTGTGGTGGGGCTGCAGGCTGCAGATGCTGTGGATGCCATGGCACAGAGCAGGGTCTGCAAGCATGTGTATCTGGGAGCCAATCAGAGCTTTGCAGTCAAGGGCTATGACGATTACCTTGCATGGCAGGCTTGGGATCAGCTGTGCATGTCACTGCTGGATCGAGGCTATTGGGTCACGCTGGACTTTGATGTCCAGCACTGGGCAGGTGTAGTGGAGATGAGTGCCATGAGCCATGCGCAGTTTATTCCACAGATATCTGTCAAGATTCCCTATGCCAGTCTTGGCAACTACAACACCTGTGTGAAAATTGATGACATGGGATTCTGTGCCAGCAATCCAGGTGTCTGGGTACACAGTCTGCATGATCTCATGGATCGCAGGCATTTCACAGCTTGGGCAGCATACAAACAGGATCAACAGCTATGACCGAAGATCAACGACTGCTGGCGTCAGAAAAATATCTTGCACGCTATAGACGCAACCTAGCGGCATTACAGACCATAGCATTGGAAGAGCAGGCAGAAAAAAATCGCCATAACCAGGCATTGCGCGATGTTCTAGACCGCCGCAGCAGCCTGCAGCAAGAAATACACCATCAGCGTCAGATCATCACCAAAATGATCGACGAAGGGTTGGACCCAGTCATGGCCAAGCTCATGCTGGACAGCAATGTCAAAGCTGATTCACTATGGGATGATCACACGCTGCGTGCATCAATCGCTGCATGGTCTGGCAGCAGCACCAATACTGTATCGCGTGGCACTGTGGGCCAAGGTCTGTTGTCTGTTGACAGCCAAATGGGAGCCGTGGGTTCCCTGACAGCGCATGCTGTCACAGCCACCGGTGCCAACGGCAGTACTGGCTGTCACACACAGCTCACTGTACAGCAGCACCCGCTGGATGTGATTGATGAGTGTCGCGCTGGCCACAGCGACGGAGAGCGCGGAGCTTGACATCACACAGTGAGTTGCTGTCAGTGCCTAAATAGGTTATAATAGGCCACGCAACTCACTGCGACAACATCGAGAAACACATGACCATTGACAGATCTTCCACAGCACACTGCACGGTATCAGGCCGCATACGTAAGCGCATACAATCCGCAGGCACACGCTTTTGGGCAGGCGACAACATCAGCCAATACATTGAACCAGGTGAGCATGAACAGCTGATTGACGAGCTGTCACTGCGATTTGATGCAGTATTGGACAGCTTGGTAATAGATCGTGTCAACGATCCCAACAGTTGCGACACAGGACGCAGGTTGGCTAAGATGTATGTCAACGAACTGATGTGTGGCCGCTATTACCCTGCACCAGATGCCACCAGCTTTCCCAACGAACTGCAAGATGGATATGAAGGCATGTTGGTGGTGCGCAGCGAGCTGCGCAGCATGTGCAGCCATCATCATCAACCTGTCTCAGGCGTGGCCTATATTGGCATCATTGCAGCAGACAGGTTGATTGGTCTCAGCAAATACACACGCATTGCACAATGGTGTGCTCGCCGTGGCACACTGCAGGAAGAACTCTGCAATGACATTGCACGCGAAATCATATCAGCCACTGGCAGCAGGGATGTGGGTGTTTACATAGAAGCGCAACATGGCTGTTGCCTCAATCGCGGGATCATGGCACACAGCAGTCTCACTCAGACCACTGTGCTGCGTGGGGCATTCAACCAGGATCCCAGCACCAAGAAAGAGTTCTTTGACCACATAGCCCTGCAGTCGCGCTGCTGCAACTGAACCAATCACACTGCAAGTCAGGGTGAACTGCTGCACAGCCCACTCCTGTGGGCTTTCGCGCGAAAACTAAATACCGCAGAACCAAGCTTATGGAGACTTGCGGTGAGATTTCTTGGATATGTTGGTCAATATCTGCTGAATTGGTTAAATCTTTTGGATCATATGTTGAACTGTCTGTTGCTGGGGGATGCGGATGAAACTGTGTCAGCTCGCACAGCCAGAGCTCGCAATGCCGGCAACCGCACAGCCTGTGTGTTTTGCCAGTTGCTGACCTGGGCTCAGCGTGTGATTACCTTTGGCACAGTGACCAGAGATCACTGCGACTATGCATTAGACAAATCTGCCAAACCCAATAGTCGTGAAATCTGGAACTGGAGCCAAGGGGAAATACGAACACAGCCTGTGAGCATGGTAGATGTACAGGAAAATTCCAACAGCTAGTTTGACGCAGGCAGGTCTTGGCCTATAATAATGCTAATTGCACAGGATGCTGTCTGATCATGGAATGGTTCGATCGTTGGTTTGAAAGACAATGTCGCCGAGCTTGGGAAAATGCCAACACGCGGGACAGCTATTTGGTAACTCACAAAGGGCGATTGCGAACCAGATCACCTATCCCTTCGCCGGATAGGTTGGATTCGCCACTCTGCAACAACTTACGAATCTTCTCTGCCAATGGCGGCAAGGTGGTGGAAATCTACCACTATGATGATAAACAAGATCGCACTGATTATGAACTCTATATCATAACAGAGGGTCAGGATCTGGGCACAGAGCTGGCCAGCATCATCATGCAAAACCGATTGGGAGGTTCAGCTATCAATGTTTGACCCCTATGTGCACAACGGTGGATATATCACTAGCCAGGTTGGACAGACAATTGCCAACACAGGGCATATCACAACTAGATCGCTGTCCAACATCGGGGGATTAACGGCTGCTGCTGGTATCTGCAGCCTGACCTATGGCGGCTTGGCCCAAAATTACACAGTCAGCAGCACTAATGTGCCAGAGATCTTGGTTATTAACGGGGACCTGTTCAAAGGCAATCAAGATCATGATCAAAGCCAAGGGCTGTTTGCACGTTTGCAAAGACTAGAGCAGATGATGGGCATCATGCCACGCGATCGATATTTAGAAGCCAAATATGAACCCATGCAGTTGCTGGGCGATGCCTATGACGAGGCAGTTGATGCTGCTATCACTGCAGTGCTGGCCCAAACACATGGTCGGTTGGCAGCAATAGAACAACAATATCAGCAGTTGAAAGAAGAGGCCAAGGTATGGATAGCATTGCAAAAAGACTAGTGGTCAAACAGCCAGCCAACGGAACCAGAGGCTGTCTTCTGCCCAGCTATGGCGGCGATAGCTTGGTGTTTAGAGTCTATTGCGATGATCACAGCTTTATAGATTACGACGTGAGGCACAGTGATCTGCAGGTGGTGATAGACGACCCAGACAGTTATTTCTATGAAGATGCCTATGGTGTGGCATGCTTGGATCACAGCCCGGCTACCCTGGGACTGACGGGGGTTGCTAGCCATGACTGACGCCAGCATCAGTGCTATCACAGTTGCGGTGCAGGAGGACCACAACGGGGACTGCTATCTGATATTCCCCGACAATTTCTTGCAGCAGCTGGGCTGGTCAGAAGGCGATGTGATCAACTGGGAGGTTGATGACGTCACAGGTCAGATCACTGTGCGCAAAGCTGCAGCACAGGGACCAATGGGTCCGTGACCAAACACTGCACAGCTTTCACCATCAACACACTGCCAAGACATCGCCCAGTGGCTTGGGCTGCGGAGCTGATCCCAGCGGCCAAGGGGACCAGTGCGTCCCAGTATCAAAACTTTCCCCAGGTTCATGCTAGAATCAAGGGCTCACGGCGGTTTGATATTGCAGCAGCTGCCAAAGATCCCTAGCCTTGCAAGCACAGTTGCAGCAGGTTATAATCACCCAGTGTCTGATCAAGGAATTTCAATGAGCCACAAGAAATATAGATACAGCGAAATCTTTGGCGGCAATGCCGGAGCCACTCCCACCATACAGGGCGAAGGACAATATGCTGGTCATCCCACAGTGTGGATACGGTTCTGGGGCTGCAACATGAATTGCAGCGGATTTGGGCAAGTTAATCCCAGAGATCCCAGCACATGGCAGCTGGATTATTTAGACTATGATCCCAAAGCTCACAACATTGTCAATATGGATCAGCTGCCAGTATGGACCACAGGCTGTGACAGCAGCTACAGTTGGAGCACCCGCTATCAGCATCTGTCACTGACTCACACTGCTGAAGAGATCTGTGCCGAATTCCGTCAGCGACTGCAGGGCCACAGCTTCACACACCCACGCAGTGGACAGGATGTGCATTTGGCATTTACTGGCGGCGAGCCCATGCTGAGTCAAACTGCCATTGTGGATATCATGCGCACACTGCGTCTACAGAGTGATCTACCACGTCATGTGACTATAGAAACCAATGGCACACAGGCAGCTCGCAAAGAGTTCTCAGAGTTTTGGACCAATCGCGGCCTCTATGATGGAGAGCTGTTCTGGAGCTGCAGTCCCAAATTGGGTACATCAGGTGAAAAGTGGGCAGATGCCATCAAACCAGAAATCGTGCGAGACTATAGGCTGATCAGCAATCACGGTCAGTTGAAGTTTGTGCTGGACCAAGACCCACAGACCTGGGATGAGCTGGAGCGTGCCGTTGATGCCTATCGTGCTGTGGGAGTGAACTGGCCTGTGTGGATCATGCCAGTGGGTGCCACCAGAGCAGAGCAGGAAGACGTGCAGATGTGGGTCACAGAGCAAGCACTGCAACGCGGCTACAACGTGGCAGCACGCATACACTGCTGGATATTCAGCAACGTGATAGGACGATGACATGAGCAAGATACCGTTTGGTTGGTTGCCTGCCAGTTGGGGCCTCAAGGGCAAGAGCCGACAACTGGCAGAAGCAGAATACAATCTGTCAGGCTATGAATTGGCCATTGCCAAGGCGGCTATCGAGCACGGCACAGGCACCACTGAATTCACTCGCGCTGTGATCACCATAGACCAGCAGTATGGCAAGATCGATACCTACAGTGCCAAGATTGGTCTGGCAGAACTGGATCACACAGGCGACCCCAGTGCCATGGAGTTGGCCAAGCTGCGCATTGATCTTGAACACAATCGCATCAGCCCTCAGGAACACGAGCGCAAGGCTGCTGATCTCAAGAATGAACCATTTATGGCCATGCCAAAGATCAGCTGGGATCCTGTTGATCCCGGCAAGACCTTCTTTGAATTAGACTATAATGATGCATTTGTGCAGTACCTGCGAGTCAATGGTTATCAGGGCTCAGACGAAGACTGCATCAATCGCTGGCTCAACGATGTGTGCAACAGCATCTTGAGCGAAATGGCTCCCACGGACCCTGAATTTGTCAGCAGTGTGCGTCGTGTGCGCAGAGACGATGGCAAGGTAGAACACAGCTAGAGTGAACCAAGGCAGAGCAAGCTTTCGCGGGCTTGGAGCATTGCAGTGGGTATGGCTTCGGGCATGAGCAGCTTGTACTGACACCAACCCTGTCACTTGACAGGCCACAGCTGCCATGCCTTGTGTCTATGCGTGAGATACTATATAATCATGGGGCAGCACCATAAGGAACGCACTGACATGGATTTACCTAAACCACAATTTGGATACGTGGGACGCCTGTATGCAGCGGTGGTAGCAGAAGGACTCAGTCCAACCAGTCTCAATCGCGAAAACACAGACACAGTGCTGCGCAAGCTCTGCAAAACCTCTTGGTTGGCAGAAAATCGCGACATCCACAAGCTGTGGATGCTGGGCGGCGACGACTACGGCGACATGATCAAAGAAGTGAAGAAATACGGCGCTGTGGTAAATCAACACAAGCGCGATCTCAAAAAGCAACAGCTGCAACCCAGCAGCCATCCAGCAGTTTCATGACCCAGCAAGGTAACACACAGTGCAAACATATTTGGTCATAGACTGCCAAAATCTCTTCATGCGTGTGCGCCACGGAGTCAAAGCTCCCAGCACTGAGCTGCAGCTGGGCATGGCTCTGCACATCATATTCAACAGTATCAAAAAGGTCTGGACAGATTTTGATGGCAGCCACACAGTGTTCTGTCTGGAAGGACGCAGCTGGCGCAAGGATATCTATCAACCATACAAAGCCAATCGCAAGCTGGCTGCTGCTCAGCGCACAGCACGCGAAATTGAAGAAGACACTGTGTTCTTTGAGAGCATGGATGGTTTTGTGGAATTCATCAAGACCAAGACCAACTGCACGGTGCTGCGTCATCCCAATGCAGAAGCAGACGACATGATTGCCCGCTGGATACAGCTACATCCTCATGACAAGCATGTGATTATCAGCAGCGACAGCGATTTCCAACAGCTGATCGCAGAAAATGTCATACTCTACAATGGCATTGCCAGCCTGCTGTATACTCATCAGGGGATCTACGACAAAGATGGCAATCTTGCAGTGAACAAGCAAGGCAAGACTCTGCCTATACCCAATCCAGAATGGCTGCTGTTTGAAAAGTGCATGCGCGGAGATGACAGCGACAACATCATGAGTGCCTTTCCTGGCGTGCGCAAGGCCAAACTGGAAGCTGCATTTGAAGATCGTCACAATCGCGGCTACACCTGGAACAACATCATGCTCAGCAAGTGGTTAGATCACAGCAATATAGAGCACAGAGTACGGGACGACTATGAGAGAAACCGCATGTTGATCGATCTCACTCAACAGCCGCTGGATCTCATTGACAAGTTTGATCGCCATATCGTTGACGCAGTGAATCAACCAACCAAAAAACAAGTTGGTGTAGCACTCATGCGTTTCTGCAATGTCAATGGGTTGGTTCGTATAGAAAAAAACGTCAATGACTTCAGTCCATGTCTGAGTGCAACATATGCTGGGCAGCTGAGGATCGACGCCACATGACGCAATGGACACTGAAACAGATCACTGAAACCAGCTATATCCTAGAAAAGGATGGCACAAATTTGGGCATGATGATCATCAAACCTCAGGAATACCGCTTGATAGGCGCGTTTGAACGCAGGAGTTTTGAAGATTTTGATGATCTGCAGACATGGTTGGGCGGCAGTCTCACTGCAGAAGCACGGGATCAGGACGACGACAAAGAAGATGAAATTGGCCAAATCAATGGTTATCCAATCAAGCATAAATCTGCCTTTGACATTGAACAGGGTTCCATAGTGACCTATGCCAAAACTGCCAAGGGCAAAGCCAGATTTGCAGCAGGCTACTTTGCATTGAACTTTGATCACGGGTGGACAGGCAGCTACTGCCCGCGAGCACAGACCTTGGCTGAAAACTGCTATATTGGACCATTCCGTACCAAACTGGAAATGCAAAATGCCATGAGTCAAAAGAAAAGGACAGCCAAGATATGACAGATGCGCACAGCCAGGTGGCAGCGTTCTTGGAAAAACACCGTGTGGCCAAGATCAGCAACAGCAGAGAAATTCGCCTAACCATGCATGATGCAGATCTACTCAGCGCAAGCATTGCTGTGCTGCTGGCACAGCAGGCCACACTGTCCCAAAAGATCATGGATCTGCAGCAGCAGATCATCAGTGCTGAGATCAAACAGGACGGCGGCAGATTCTAGGCATGGCGAACTGCTGTTGACCCAAAGGCAAACAGACTTTCGCTCGGAAGATTAAATATGCTATGCAGAAGCAAGATTGGTCACACAACGATCTCTGGGATCTTGGACAGCTGGGACCTTTGGTCTGGTTGAGTCGTTATGGAGTCGATCTCTGTGCAGCAACAGGTATCATAGACTCTGAAGACCCTTTCACAGAACAGCGCATGTCACAGATACGCAAAATTCTGTTTGTTAACCAGGGCTGGCGACTGACACCCACAGGTCAAAAAGTTCTTGGCACACGATACCACAGCTATTCAGCAGACCATGTTGACAATGTGATCATGACAGGCCGAGTGCTGATTGGCATGGATCAGGCTGTGCGCGGGCCCTGGGCTGTGCGAGGCTCTGTGCTGCTGGTCTACAATCAAACAGTGGCCTTTGAGCTGCAAATGGCTGGGGGCAGTGCCCAGCTGTATATCAGTTTCAAACGCAGTGGTTGACACTGCAGTGTCACAGCGTATCATGTGTGCATGACATGGAAACACAAACACAGTCCTTCTGCACCCAGTGATCATGCCTGTTACGTGGCCAATCCACAGCTGTGGCAGGCATTCTGCACAGCATACACACAGCGCCGTGGTCAGGGACCAAAACCACAGGCAGTGTTCACAGAAGCATTCTGCACGCAGTGGATGGATCTTGAGACAGAAAACAGTTGACGCATGCTCAAGACCTGCTAGCGTGCAGATCTTAGACCTGCTAGTGTGCAGATCTTGAGCCAACAACTGGAGCATGCAATGTCTGAAAAGCCCGACAGCCTCACACAGATCCACAGCCTCAAGCTGCAGATCATCGGTCTCATGATCTGGGAATATATGCCCGATCTGTTGCTTGCAGCTGTAGTGTTTGGTGCTCTGACTGTGATTGTGCTGTAGACAGCATGGTGTGGGTTGATCTCACAAATTGGAGTTGACAGCAGACAGATACCTGCTATTATGCAGATAGCTAAGGAGAGTTGATATGATTGCAGAACTCCACCACAAGGCCACTGATGCTGCACGCGCAGCAGCAGCTCACATGCTGACACAAATTGGCGGACGAGACCAACCCATGTGCGGCTTTGCCTGGGTCACAGTGTATGGCATTGGGCTCAACACCAAGGAGGGCAAGGAATTTGCCCGTGTTGGCTTCAAGAAGTCCTATCACAAGGGCATTGAGCTGAGGAATCCCAGCGGCTATCCAGGTCAGAACATTGACTGCAAGGTTGCCGGAGCACGAGCCTATGCTGATGTGTTGAAAGCTGCCGGCTACAGAGTCAGTGTGGGGGAGCGTGACGACTGATTGTGTCTGCAGCAGACACAATCAGGGTTGACAACACGACACATTGTGCTAGTTTAGCATCACAAACAACGGAGTTGATACAAAATGGCTAATGCTTCCGCAAAACAGACTCGCTTGCCAGAAACCACTGGCATCAGTCCCAGTGCACTCAAAGCCTCGGTGATGCACAGCATCAACCGCAAGCGCCCTATCTTTGTGTGGGGTCCACCGGGCATTGGCAAGAGCGACATTGTTGCCGCTGTGGCTCGCGAGCAGAATCGCCCGCTGATTGACATTCGCCTGCCGCTGATGGAACCCACTGATGTGCGTGGTATTCCCTATTTGGCCGAGGTCAAGGTATATGATGCCGAAGGCAAATTGGTGCGCGATGAAGCCAATGTGCCGCTGACTGAAAAAGTCTTCAAGTGGAGCAATCCCTCGGATCTGCCCACTGATCCCAACAGCCGTGCACTGGTGTTTTTTGACGAAATGAGTGCTGCTCCGCCCAGCGTGCAGGCTGCTACCTATCAGGTGATTCTCAATCGCAAGATTGGTACCTATGAGCTGCCCAAGGACGTGGTGATTGTGGCTGCGGGCAACCGCGTGAAGGACAAGGGCGTGGCTTACAACATGCCCATGCCGCTGGCCAATCGCTTCACGCATGTGACGTTGGATGTCAACATTGACGATTGGAAGGAATGGGCACTGCTGAATCGTGTGCACAAGGACGTGGTTGGTTATCTCAGCTTCCAGCCCAACGACTTGATGAACTTCCAGCCCAGCAGCGACAGCTATGCGTTTGCCACGCCGCGCAGCTGGTTCTTTGCCAGCGAACTGCTGCAGGAGCTCAATCGTGACGGCGAGATGGTTGATGTGCGTCTGCCCGAAGACATTCTCAGCACACTGATCAAGGGCACTGTGGGCGAAGGTCCGGGCATCAAGTTCATGACCTATCGCAAGCAGGCATCAAACCTGCCCAGTGCCAAAGATATTCTTGAGGGCAAGGTTACCAAGCTCAACAACAAGCAGCTGGATGTGATGTATGCACTGACCACTGCACTGTGCTATGAGCTCAACGATGCCAGCAAGGGTGTCAGGGAGGACAGCAAGAAGGACGAAGCTTTCCAGAAAAAGGTTGATGTATTCTTCCGCTTCATCATGGATAACTTTGCAGATGAGATGGCAGTGATGGGCGCCAAGACCATTATGGGTACCTACAAGCTGCCGCTCAAAGCACCCAAGCTCAAGAACTGGGCAGAATTTTGCACAAGGTATAGCGATCTGATCCCAACATAATCAACGGTTTATCTCACCACACCCAGCACCTATGAGATGCTGGGTGTGGTGTTGACAGATATCAGTTGACGTGCATGCGATATATGTTAGTGTATGGCACAGCAAGGAGTGATAACACATGCGGCAACGCGATCCCATTACCAAGAAAATTACCCAAGCCCGTTTGGACCTTTTGTTCAAACAGCCGTTCTTTGGCACACTGACCATGCAGCTGCCGCTGGTGGATGCCACTGACGCGGGTTGGTGCCAGACAGCAGCTGTTGATGGACGCAACATCTACTATAATCGAGATTTCTTTCGTGATTTGGAGATTGAAGAGATCAAATTTGTGCTGTGTCATGAGGTGCTGCATGTGGCGTTGGATCACTTTGGACGCCGCACACATCGCGATCCCAGCTGGTGGAACATGGCCAATGATTTTGTAATCAATGGCATGTTGGTAAGCGACAGAATTGGCAAGATGCCCACTAAAAAAGTACCCGACGTGGATGAAGACGGCAAAGCCAACCAGCGAGTGGGCCTCTATGACGAACGCTATTTGGGGTGGACATCTGAGGCAGTCTATGATGATCTTGAAAAGCGCAAAGTCAAAAAGCAGATGACATTGGACGTGCATCTGCAGCTGGGCAGCGACGGCAAGGGCGGCAAAGACAACAAGTCTGGCAAGGTGCCGGTGGACCAAGATGGCAATCCCATCAACATCAGCGACAGTGATCTCAAAGGCATCCGCGATGAGATCAAAAACAAAGTCATGCAGGCAGCACAGGCAGCTGCTGGCAAAATGCCTGCCAGCTTGGCTCGTTTGGTTGACGATCTGGTAGAGTCCAAGATCAATTGGCGCGATCTCTTGCAGCAGAACATCCAAAGCTGCATCACCAACGACTTTACCTGGATGCGTCCCAATCGCAAACACATGTATGGTGGCATCTTCCTGCCCACACTGGACAAGGATGAAACCATTGACATTGCCGTGGCTATTGACATGAGCGGCAGCATCAGTGATGCCATGGCCAAGGATTTCCTCAGCGAAGTGCATGGCATCATGAACATGTATAACGACTTCAACATCAGCATCCTCTGCTTTGATACCAAGGTATACAATTACCAGACGTTTACCAAAGACACAGCTGATGAGCTGTTGGAGTATCAGTGCCAAGGTGGCGGTGGTACAGACTTTATGGCATTTTGGAAATATTGGATGGATCACAACATTGAACCCAAGAAGGCTGTGGTGTTTACAGATGGCTATCCCCACGGTACTTGGGGCCCAGAAACCTATGCAGACACACTGTGGATCATCACCGAGGGACACAAGACTCGTGTGAAGCCGCCGTTTGGCACCTACTGCTACTATGACAGCCACACCGGTGTAGAGGAGATTGGGCAGGCTGCGTAAGCAGCTGCCCCCGCCGGAGCAGCACACATGCAATTGATCATTGTCTGGGCAGGACACTGCACACAGGACCACAGTGACAAGATTTGGGGCATGTGCAGAGCCAACGGGCAACTGTTTGCCTTCTGGGCACGCAGGGGCAGCACCGTCAAGGTCTGTGACTATGACCTTAACCAGCGCAAACTGCAACACCTCATAGACAAAAAAGCCAGCGGCGGATACGTGCGGCGCTCAGTGGAGCAGCTGGCTGAACTACATCCAGATTTGACTACACACATACAGCAGGCTATCATGTGGTATACGCTGAGGAGACAGGCATGAACCAAACCAGCTGGTGGATTTATCTCAGCGAGGTTGGTCAGCGCATGGCCCACAGCATAACGGCCAAGAGCCTTGCTCAAAGTTCACACCGCCAAGACCACACAAGACCTATATAACAAGGACCGCAAATGACACAAGGCACTCCTGCCGAATGGATACCGCAGCTCACAGAGCTCACAGTGCAGCTGTGCGCTAAGGTAGCTGAGAGACTAGCCTATTGGAGCAGAGATCTGCCCACGCATGAACGCAATCGCATCATGGACATGATTGAGGGTCAGTTGCCCACTGTGGTAGCCAACAGCATTGCCAAAACTGCAAGCGTTCACAGCGCAGCCGGTGTGGAATATCTCGCGCAAAACCTAGATGATTGGGCAGAGACGTGGGCCAAAAAATTCATCGCGCGAGACTGATACAAGACACACAGCTGCAAGGCAATCTCATAGTGGCTGAGATTGACCCCTGGAATGTCAACTTCAATTTCAGTTTGTTGGAACAGCAGCTGATGTTGGAATGGCCCACAGCACAGCTGGATCAGCATATATATCTGCCCGATGCTCATGTGAGGATCACCTTTGCCAGCCGAGAAGAAGCCATAGACTTTCACCTCAGACACCATCAGTAGGAGTCAAAACCATGAAGACTTGGACTGTTACCGTGCATTTCCCCCACACTGTGAGCAAGGTGCAGATCACAGCACACAGTGTGGCCGAAGCCAAACGTCTAGCTGAAGCACAATATTCTGGCCAGCAGGTTGGCACTGTCACTGAAAATCGCTAGTTACCACAGAGGGGGTCAGCATATGAATACCATGCAACTGGGACGAGAAATGATGAAACACAGCGGAGATCTCAAAGACGATCGCCAATGCTGCGATTGGGCTCGCATTGGTCAGATTCTCACACAGCTGGGCACGCCGCACATGCCACGTAGCCTACGAGAACTGAAGATGGCCGATCGCCGTGTGGTGATCCACGCTTTTAAGACCCTGCAGAGCCGCTGATCAGCCAAGTCCCAATAAATATTTGTGCCTTTTGGGCTAAAGGAGACTTGGCGACATGTGCAAGAAGATCTGTTTACCTCTGTTGCTATTCGCTGCATTCCTGATATCTGGCACAGTGGGGGTTTGGTACGAAAGTTGGCACAATGACCTTGTGTTTGGCACTGGTGCATTCCTTACCAGTTTTGGCAGCATCAGTCTGGCCATGATCAGAGTGTGGAACAGTCTAGCCTAGTAAAAAGATTTTGGATCTCCTGATAAGAGTGGTTAATATAGGTAACCATGTCTATCAGGAGATTGATCAGTGCCAGACCAACCACAATCAGACGCCAACATCAGCCTAGCAGATCTGCAAAACATCTTGACAGTGTTGGATCTTGCTAGCAGCCGCGGTGCTTTCCGTGGAGCAGAGCTGGAGCCAATTGGCCAGCTGTATAACAAATTCAAAAGATTCTGTGACAGTGTCGCTGCTCAGCAGACCACTGATCAGGCAGCAGCCAATGGCTAACCTGCTGAAGCACATAGGTCAGTTGGAAAACACTGGCAAACAGGTAGTGGTGGTCTTTATGAGTCTGCCCAACGACGAAGAAAATGCATTGGTTGTGGACACTGATGCACTGCCAGACCAGTACAACGAAGCCCTACGCAAGATTGTGGAAAGCGTTGAAGGACAACAGAGCAAGGATCTAGGTGAAATACTGGGTCGTCGCCCTGCTCCAGATGGCAGCAGCCTCACCATGCTGCAGAAGCTGCATGCTGCACAGCGGTTGATGAAGGTGCCGGTGGATCTGGTGCACATGACACCTGCACGTGGCATGAAGTTTCCTCTGCGACAGATCTTGTCAGAAATGAAAAAGGTCGATGCCGAAGCACCGTTGGCATTGGAAGATCTTGATCCCATCACACGCGCCCAGGTCATAGCTGAAATGGGCAAATTCAATGTGCATCAAAGCAACATGGAAGGCACCACAGCCGACGGTCGTGCGCAAGAGGCCAGAGAACTCATACGCATGGCCGAGATGCTGGAAGCAGATGCCACTGCACGCCGTGCACAGGCCTACGCCATAGATCCCACACTGAACCCTGTGAACCGGCGAGTGCAGCAGCAGGCTGCAGAAATTCTGTCTGATGCAAACCCAGAACCAGTGGTGTCGCAGATGCCCATGTTAGACACACACACGGCCAAAGCACCAGCCAAAGCTATGAGCAAATCCACTGTCAAAAAAGCAGCCATTGGCTAAGAGCTTGGTGCACATGGGCCAGAGATCAAGGACGGATCACAGCAATCCGTCCTTTTTTGCATTTGCGTACACAGTACCAAGTGCCCGTCATGCCAAGGTTGATATCGTCCCAACAAGAGAGCTGTGGGTGCTTGGTTGTCCTACATCAGCCTCAAAATCCTTGGCTCTGCGGTTTAATATCGCATAGCAGTGCCACCGTTTTATAGTGATCCCAGGCTTCTTTGGCCATGGGATTTTGTTCTAGATCGCTGTCGAGCAGTATAGTTTCTAACCAGTGCTCTTTGCGATGACGGTGGACTGCACCAAACTTGCGAGGCTGATGCAATTTGCCCCGATTCCAAAGATCAACAGCGACGCTGCGAAATTTTTCTCTGTCATCTGGCGAGTGTTTCGACCAAGGTGAATGCCCTGCACCCCCATGAAAATAACCATCCCAAATATTCCACCACTGGTCATCTTGTCTAGGGTCAAAGTCTGTGCCCGCGATAATGACCAGCACATCATCTATATCTACCTTGCCATCTACAATATCACTTAGGCATCGGCTGAAGCTAAGTCCTATCTTCATTGTCGATCCTCTCTTGATGATCAAATCTGTCTAGCGGGGGACGGTTTCTCACTAGGCTGTTGTGCAGCTCCATATATCCGCATTCCATGCCAATGCCATAACTGTCCATGTCAAACCCAAACACTCGATACAACACATGACGATAACTGCCTTGGTCTTGCAGTTCGCCTTTGCAGATGCGTTTGACCACACTGTAAAAGGCCATCAGTTGTTTGTCAGTGGTGAGACTATTCCAATAGAGGTCACACTCGGTTGCATATTCTTTGGCTCGGGAGCGATAGGCTTCGCCAAACTCAACCAAAGTATCTGTAAACTGCTTGTTGGCATCGCTGGTCATCAGTGGTTTCCTTTTGGTTGATCGGCTTCGTCACAAGTCTTCTGCCAGCATGGGAAATTGGCTCAAGATGATCTGCCAACAGGACTCTGCAATCTCACGATGTTCTTTCTGTGTGCCGTTGCCACGGCGTAGGTCGCAGTAGTGTACCCAACTGCGCAGAGTACCGGCCATATATAGTCTGCTATTGGTCAGACCCTCGGGCAACACTGCTCTGGCCTGTTCCTTGGCAATGTTGTGATCAATGGCCCATTTGTAGACATCCATGGCCTGCCGGATCAGCTGCGCCTGTTGATCTGCCCAGGCAATTTCCAGCTCCTGATCTGTGATCTCAATGCTGTTCTGACGGTTCTTGGTATCCTGCAGTCTGGCTTCGCGATTGCTGAACCCCAGATCACGTGTGGGATCAGCATAGCGTTGGCTGAACTCCTGGAAACTGAAACTGCGATGACGCAGGATCTGGCGAGCAATGTCACGAGTGGTGTTGATCTCAATGACCAATTGAACCATTTCCAATGGCGACCAGTGTGCGTGGCTGATAAGATATCTTATGAGTTTGGCACTGGTGCTGTGATTCTGTTGGTTGGCGGGATTTGATACCCTGGCACAGTATGCAACCAGCTCTTCAGCTGTGGTGCATTCTGCAATCGTGGGTTTGGTAATGGCTATGAGACGACAGTTTTTCATACCACATTATGTCTGCACTCGGTGATCTAGTCAACTGAGTCCAGCAGTGTTTGATGATTGGGGTCTGCGAGGTCTGACCATGGTTTTGAACCTGTCATCGGCATTGAGCTGAGCAAACAGCTCACCACTCCACAGATCCACATCTGCTCGCACCTTGGAGAAATTGATGCTGAGTCTGCAGCTGAGTATCTCACTGCGTCCAGGAGTGAGATGTCTTTCCTGTTCTATGATTTCTGCAAAGCTCTTGCCGCTGACTTTGATCACACTGCCGTCCCTGGTCTGTATGATCACATTCTTGATGTAGCGTGTGGGGGGTTCAGTATCTATAATCAGGCTATTGAAAATGTCATCCCAGACTGCATCAGCAGCCTTGTCCCCGGGTTTTTTGGAGCCACTGGTCATGACGGAAATCCCATGCGAATCAACACTGCTATTTATGGTTCCTGGCAATCCAAATTGCATAACTTGTCCTTTCTCAGTCTATCAGTCCCTGTATCTCAGGGAACGTGGCCCGGAAATTCAGTCCTCGTGTCTTGTCCAATAGGCCTATCCATTCTACCAACTCGGGCATGCGTTCACTCCAGTCCTCGCTGTCCATGAAGTTCAGCAGACCTCGCAGACGAGCTATGCCATAGTCTGCGCTTAGAACCGTTGATCTATCTATATCCGCGGGCAGCGCTGTGCACAGCTGCCAGTTGTCTGCCAACCAAACAAACAGCTCTTCAAACTTGGCTCGCACCTGCTGTTTCACAGCAGGAGGCAGAACCTTGACATTGAGCTGCGGCGGCCAATAGGCCAAATGCCAGTTGATCATGCCCCCTCCATGAGGCCATGCATTGAACTTGACAAACCCCTGCTGCAGTTTCCATTTGATGAGCTCAGGCAGGTAATAGATGTTCAATGCCATGACGGTGACAGCTGTGGTCACTGTGATGTGATCTGCAGTGCTGTCCAGCTGATGCATGTGCTGAACCAGGCCTTGCCAGCGGCTGGGCCAGCGTATGTATTCATTCTTGTCACCAACTGCATCCACGCTGAAATGAAATTTCACTTCACGGAAATGGCTCCAGCAGTCAAACAGTCTCTGCGGCAGCTCCACAGCATTGCTGTTGTAGCGCAGTTCTATGTGTGCAGCATGTCCTCGTCGTATGACTTCTTCCAACAGCACATAGTGTTGTTCTATGATAGTGCTTTCGCCACCAGCAAAATACAGCTGTTTCATATGCGGTATCTGGTCGTAAAGCTGATCCCAGAACACAGGGTTGTTGATGTGCCAATTGTAACTGGCACCATGCTGTCTGCCCTTGTCTTCCCAGCCCCAGCTCTGTTTCAATCGCTGATTGGCAATCTGTGGATAGATCTCAGTCCATTCCCTGACCCAACCGCTGCTGTCATGTGGGCTGCACATCACACAGGCCAATTGACACTTGCTGCCCAGTCTCAGATCCAAATAGCGTATGCGCGGGCTGACTGCTCCATCGTCAGTGGTGTCACCTATGATTTGATCCAGACCCAGTTGCTGTATCCAATAGCGAGTCTCCCAGTTGCGCTTGCTCTGCACACCCGCGGCTTCTTCTTTGTAGCATTTGACACAGCTGGGAGGTCGCTCACCTCTCAGCATCATCTTGCGTATATTGCGCATGTAGTCGTTGTTCCAAGCCTCCATGAGGCTGGTGGTGTTGAGATTAGCAGGTGTGCCATCTGCTGTGCGCAACACACCAATCTGCCCGCCACTGAGTTTTTTGGTACTGTTGGGATCCTGTACACTGCTGGCATTGGCAGTGCAACACACTCGCATCTCGCCAGAGGGTCTGGAACTCAAATGAACCCAAGGCAGTGCGCAAAAGCTATCACTGGGCAGTGTGTGAGTCATTGGGCTGCACTGCTGGTAAATTGGCTGGCAAATGGATCAAACTCTGATCCGCAGGTTTTGGCACAGACTCTGAGTTTGCCATCTGCTGTGCTGGGCAGTGTCCAGCTGTCAGCTATCCTTTTGAAATATGGTCCATTTATTATAGATTCCAATGTGTTTTGCATGGCATTCACATGTGCAGTGTCATGGTCAAGCAGCGTCCAAATTTCGCTTTGCCGGTTGGGCCAATACCATACATACAGCTGATTGGCCGTCCAGCAGCAGGGAAACGCCAAACCCTGGGCTGAGATGTAGACACTGCGCTCCTCTCTGACCTTGCAGGTGATAGAGGTTTGGTCTATGTAGCGCTGCATGCTGCCCCAGCGATCAATCAGTGTCTGTTCCTTGATCAAACTGTCATTGTGATAGGCACTGTTCTGTGGTTTTTCTATGAGATATTCAACCATACCATTGCGATTCCAGACTTCTTGGCTGTGCTTGCCCTGCAGAGTGGTGTTGCTGAAAAACCTTCCGGTCTTCTTGGTGCGAAACTGTGCAAAGCCCAGGCTCTCACTCAGAGCCTGAGCTTGATCTATTTGATGTTCGTTGTGTTTGAACACTATGAATTCCCAACAGGCATGACCCCCGGCACTGATGAATGCGCGAGTGTTGTCCATGATGCGATCCCAGTTGGCACCGCGTCTGTAGATGTGATTGGTGTCTGCCAGACCGTCGATGCCAAATCTCACATAGTCTCCCTGTTGGCCAAGCGTGCGTCCCAACTTGGACCACCAAGATGGCGATTTGGCAGCCCCGTTGGTATGCAGTCCCAGTTTCATGCGTGGATTGACACTGCGCAACCACTGAAATATTTCCAAAGTGTCTTTGGCCACAATGGGATCGCCATAGTTCCCGCACATAAACAGTCTGTGCAGCTGCTTGACAAATTCCACAGGCATGATGCGTTGGATGTCGGCCAGACTCAGCTCTGTCTGAGGTAGAAACTCATTGTCCGGCCCTCCAAATTTGTTACGTCCACACATGGGACAACTGACATTGCATTTGCTGGTCAGTTCAAGATGCACAGTGCGTATGTCTGAATAATTATACATCATCATCATCCAACAGCAGTTTCACAGCAGCACCAGGACCCACACGGCTGGGCAAATCACCATGGGTTGCTATATACCATGTGATCACGGCTCTGTACCAAGCATGGCTGTCATGGGTGGCACATTTATTGAATTTCACCAGATCATGATTGCCCCAGCCTTGACCAGCGGCCAATACACGAGCTGCTTGTAGTTGCAGTTGCCTAATGGACAACTGTGAGAGATCTGCAGTCACTTGCGCCCTATCAACATGAATCGCTGATACAATGTACAGTCTAATTGTCCTTTATACAGCAATTGGCTCATGTCATATTGCTGAGCAAATTGCTCAAGAGTCTGCACAGTGTTGGTGTGTTGATCATTGTCATGCCAATCATTGTTCTGCAGTATCACCAGTCTGCCCCCTGGAATGGCATTCCACCAAGTGCGATCTTCAGTCATGTGATCACAGCTGGTGTTGATGATGGTGTCTGCAGATTCCTGCACAGTCTGCTGTGTGCCATTGTGTTTCACTGTTTGATATTGGCAGTTGTCGTATGTCAAACAGTTGACATTCAAGGTTGATGCTTTGAATTGCCAGCCATTTTTCACATAGACACGATTCAAGGTATCTGCCATGCCGGCACAGGCAGGATCTAGGTCAAAGCTGCGCACACTGCTGATTTTCAGCTGATCTCGGTGCATCAGCAGCAAATAGCCCAACACACCAACCCAACCACACAGAGTCCAAGTCTGTCCCAGACTCAGCCCCAGGTGGATGCAACTGTCAATCAGCCACTTTTTGCTGGCTATCTGTCCTTGGCTAAAGGCATCTCGGGTGTTGCAGATTTCAAAATTTTCATGCGCTGACAGGGCTATGTATCGTTCCAGAAACTGTTCCTGATCCGGCACCATGCGCAGCATGCGTTGCACATTGCGCAGATGCTGTTCCACAGAGCCTGTCATTGCATCAGTCCATGACGCAAAGGATTCAAATACACGCCTTTGAACCATTGGCTGTCCTCTGCACACAGTGTAGGCACGTGCATGTTGAACTCCTGCAGCATCAGAGCTTGCCACTGTGTGAGCTGCTCCTGCACGTCTCCCCGACCCACCGACTGCCAGCGAGCACTGAACCAATCATAGTCGTTGATCAGACTGTGGTCAATGTTCTGCAGATAAAGGTCACAGAAACCCTGCCTAGCACCAAGCATGGCCCAGTTGCCATTCAGTGCATCGCTGCCAACCGACATCCATGTCAAGAGTTTGCTTCTGTTGGTGTACCAAATTGAGCCAAGGTCGCGTCTCGGATCCTGCATGGGTCTGCCTTGAATATAGCTCATCTTCACACCCTCTCTGTAGCCTGCACGCCATGCTTGATATGAGCTGGCGTTGTTCACGGTGATGCTGCCCAGTGTGTCCCACTGATAGTATCGCAGCGACCAGCAGAAATCAGTAGTACCGTTGCTTTCATGAGTGCTGCTGTTCAGCAACACAGCGCTGCGCCAGCACTTGAGACCGCCATTGCCATATTCCAATGCATTGATGGCATTGCGGCTTTTGAAGCTGAAAACCACATCTGGCATGCCAGTGTCGTCCAGTGTCGCGTCTAGGCCCGATTCCAAAAGCCAGTTGTCGCCATCTATTGTGAGAAATCTCTCGGTGGTGCTGGCCTGCGCACATGCCTTGTGAGCTGCTTCAAAACCCTTGATGCCGTGCATGCGAACAGCCCGCGGCACCAGAGCCTGCACTCTCTGCCAATTGACCTCGGCATTTGGCTCATCATAGCTGATGTAGAACACATCCATGTTGCTGGGATAAAACACGCCCATGTGTCAGAGTTCCTTTTGAAATTCTGCGGCCAACCAGGCCCAGTCATTGATGCAGTGCATGCGATCTCTGCTGCCACTGTCCAGTGCAAAAGCTCTACCAGCTTTGGCTCCTCGCATGCACCAATCGCCATGCGGCGCCTGTGCCCCCACTGTGCACCATGTGTGCAATCTGTGCTGGGTTTCCTCATTGACCTGACCGTCTATGACACCGCTGGCCAGCTTGGCACATTCTCTGAATCCGCTGCGCCAGGCACTGAATGGATCAGTGTTGAATCTTGTGATGTTGCTCAGCTGGTGTATGATTTTGTATTTGCGATTGATGCTGCTGGTCATGTCAGGCTTGTGGTCTCGGTGAGACAGACTTTTGACTTCTGCTGTGGGCAACAGCTTGACTGCTCCATAGCCATATACCAAATCGTTCACGGGATTCTTGGCACGAAACACATGCACATGATCTGTCTGATGCCAGGGAACTGCATAGTCAAAACCAAAATCTTCTGTGATCACAGCATCACCATCTATCACATAGAACAGCAAACTGTCTACCATGTGCGCGGCCTGCACATGAGCACGATGCAGGCCCTTGACACCATGCAGTCTCTTGACCCGTGGAAAACGCTGTGCGATGTCTTGCCAATTCTGCTCAGCATTGGCTTCCTGATAACTGATAAACACCATGTCATACATCTAACTGCACTCCCAGCAAATGGGCTATATGTTTGGGGCACTGTGCTGCTGTCAATGCTGTGGCAGCAGCAAATTGCTGCTCTAACCACTCAAAGTCGTTGATCTTCTGCAGTGCTGCTGTGTTATCAGCTCCCACGCTGGCAAAATAACAGACTCCAGCCATGGCTCCCTGACGACTTTCTGCAGACCATTCAGCAGTTGACTCAGCAGACAACCAGACCCACAGTCGTTGCCAGCTTTCTCCATGATCACCAAGCACCACATTGCGACACAGCTTGATGCTTTCACGAAAGGCACTGCGCCAGGTGCTGGCAGCATCATAGTTGTATCTGCTCACAGCTATGACTTCTGGTATGATCTTGATGTTGCCCACTGCTGTGGTAAAATCCAGCCAATGACCTTGAAACTGCAAGACTGCATCTGTGGGCCACAGCTTGACACTGCCCCAACCATAGCAAAGGCCATTCACTGGATTGCTGCTGTACCAAAGATGCAGATAGTGCCGGTCATAGTGCGGTGGCACATAATCAAAATTCCAACCGTTGGCGATCACAGTGTCAGCATCCACAGTATAGAACATTTCTGTGCTGCAGAGTTCAGCGCAGCGACGATGAGCATTGTGTATGCCTTGTATGCCATGCACGCGCTGTGCTCGCGGAAACTGCTGGACCAATTGATCAAAATTCTCATCAGCATAGCTTTCATTATAGCTGATGAAAAAGATGTCAAACGGTTTCACAGACATGCTTGGCGCAGTGACATGTTCAACATTGAAAACTGCTAGATCGCTGTGCTTAATGTTCCTGGGCAAAAGGTAGCACACACAATGATGATCAGAGGTGGGCCATGAGTGCACAGTGTGTCTGCGGCCTGGCTCTGGCTGCCATCCACTGTAAAAATCACTTGGTATATCCAGTTCTGCAGATATCAACCAATACATGTCACTGACAACCGTGGTGCTGCAACTGGACACAGCATTGGCTATATTGTCATGCTGCAGATATTGGGCCCAGGGATATCTGCGACGTAGAGCCGCGTAAGCTCTGATATGCCAGGGCTCTGTGCCCAGTATGACCATGTCACAGTGTCGCACTGCAATCTCGGGCCCAGGCATGAACTTGATCTGGTTGGGCCAACCTGTCGCAAGTTCATGATCCGTGGGTTTGAAGCTTTTGGGCAGGAGGTATATGCTTCTAAACTTCCAACCGTCAACAGCATCTCTGTCAGTTGGCCATGCATGTGGATATTGGCGATCCCAGGACTCAGGACACCAAGCAAAGTCCCAGTCTTGGGGTAATACAATGTCATCTGTGACCAACCAGTACATGCTGGTCAGACTGCGCCGGCTGGCCTCGCACGCTGCTTGACACAGTGTGGTCTTGCTGGTCAAACGCAATGCTGTGGGATATTGCCTGCGAAAGCTGTCATATTTGCTGTCATCACTGCCTAGTGCCCCAACCCAAAATATGTCAAACATCACACAGCTGCCAAGTGTCTGATGGCATCATAGCTGACCATGGGCCGCGGAGGGTTGAGATAGACACTCTTGTGGAACCTGCTCTGCTGTGCATCTAGATCTGCGATGTCAAGGCCCAAACCTTGACGCAGTTTCTGTCCCAGTATGGCACTGGCAGCCAAAGGATCGCAGTCTTTGACTGTTTGCCATTTGTTGGCAAACCAATTGTAGTCACTGATCTGTGTGTGGTCGTCAGTGGTAAGATTGCAGTCGTGTGCACCCTGTCGTGCGCCAAATATACTCCAAATGCCGTGCTCTACATCAGCACCAACACTGCACCATATCAGCAGCTTGTGCAGATTGTACAACCAAATCTTCTTGATAAACTCTGCAGGTGCTACCCTGCGACCATTTTCCAGGCTCATCTTCACACCTTCGCGATAGCCACTGCGCCAAGCCTGATAGGCGCTGCCGTTGATCACGCTGGTGCTGTGAGTGCCAAACACATCATGGTATTTGTGGCTCCAGCAGAAATCCACCTTGCTGGCATCATCTGAGCTGTTTTCGTGACTGTGCATGGTGCGCACAAACTGCTTGCTCCATAGCTTGAGCCCGCCATTGCCATAGACCAATCCATTGACATGGTTGCGACCTGCCCAGGTCCAGGCATGGTCATGCTGCTCGGGTTCTATGTTGATCTTGACAGAAAGAAAGCTGTCATGCATGCGGTTGTCACCATCAACTGTGACGAAAAAATCAGTGTCAGCTGCATCGGCACAGGATCTGTGCGCAGTGTCGAAGCCACGCACACCATGCACTCGTTTGGCCCATGGCACTTGATTCAACAACTCAGCATACAGTGACTCGGCATTGGGCTCGTCATAGCTGAGGAACACAAAATCAAATTCGCTCATTTCATGCTGCATGGTAGTTGACCTCATGATATTTCACATAGATACTGTAGGGTCCTTGTACATTGACCTCTACAAACACAGATTGTGTGTCACCGGCATGTTCAGCATAGGGGTAGAAATCAATTTTCTTTATGAGATAGTTGGGGTCGTTTTTCATGGTGATGTAGAATATCAAATTACGCACTCTGTTGCACACACTGGCAGTGAATCCTCTGTCAGTGATGTGTGACAGCTGCACAGGACTGCCCACTGAATCCACATGGCTGAATCTGCTGTCAAACTTGTCCGCATCCAGATTGATCAGTTGCCAAAATTTCTTGAATGCAGGCTTGCGTTTTTTCATATTCACTGTGAACTGATCATCGGACAGGACTATTTCATAGTCATGCAGTTGAGTCTTGCCCAAAGCCAGATCCAAGGCCTGCTGATGAGCCAATGGCACAGCAGCAAAGTGTTCACCATGTGTGTTTTCAGCATGCCAGCTCACGTGTTTGACCTTGAGGTCTCGACAATCAAACCACAGCCATGCATTTTTAGGTTCTGGTAGCAGTTTCATAATACTCCAAGATCTGATCTGTGAGAAAGTGCTTGAGGTGATAGTGCAAAGGCAGTGTCTGCAGATGATTGCCTATCTTGCATTCCAAAGCAGCGTTGAAAAACACAGGCATGTGCTGTAGCCAGTCCTCGACCACATGATGGTCCCAGCCCTGCAATTGACTTTTCATATGTGTAAACGTGGGCCAGGATTTGGCAGTGTAACAGTGCTGGTCCAAGTCCAACAGCTTGAGCACCACAGCAAATACCACATCTGTGCTGACATAGTCAGGCCGATGTTCGGGAGCCAGCACCACTTCAAACACCGCCTGCCAATTGCGGTAGACAAACTTGGCCAAGTTGAAGATTTCATGAGTTTCAGGTGTCTTTTTGAAATGCATGAATGCCGTGTAGATGTTTGGCAGCTGGTTCTGTGTAAACAGCTTGCGATAATAGTCACTGGTCACAACTTCAGCTTTGTGATTTCTCACTTGGTTGCAGATGGTGAAATCTCGCTGAGCCAGCTGATCCCACAACACAGTCATGTCACTGAAGAACAGCATGTCACAGTCCAGCTTGACAGTGTCGTCATAGGGGGTCATGTGTATGACTTTCCACTCATTCTCCAACTTCCAATTGGAGTCTGCAGCATCGTCTCCCCAAGGCACTTCTATGATATTGTCAAATGCCCAGGCATAGCGCTCTGGCACAGTGGTGCCTGGTGTGACGCCCACTGACAGCCACGGCACAGTCTGCTGGCTGACCTTGAGGCTCAGAGCCAAGGCATAGGCCAACTGTAGATAGTCTGTGTCAGCAGTGTTCTGAGCCAGTGTGAAGAATCCGCGAGGTCTGCGGTTGATGTCAGCTGAGAGCATAATTGACTATGTCCTCTCGGTGACGCAATATGGCTGGCTTGTTCATGAGATGTAGATTGCTGCTGCAGTTGTGCAGGCGAAAATCTCCCTGCTGAGGTTCACTGGTGATGATACAATGGCCCTGTGCAAAGGCATGCATTTCATCATGCTCCATGCTGAACAAGATGTGGTTTACGGGCAGCGGTGCCACACAGTCCTGCTCAATGAGATTGTTGGTCATATGCAGAGCTATGCTCAGCGCATAGTCATTGCGAAAATAGCCGCTGTGGCTGAACCTATAAAGATATTGATAGTAAGCATAGTTTTCTTTGATGAAATTCATCAGCTCAAACACCAGTCTAGCCCTGTCAGTCTTGCGAAAATACACAGCTGTGGCCCAATACAGCGGTATACTCATCTCATTGAAGCGGTTATCAAAACCAAATTTGTTGCAAGCATGGTCCAAATCCCTGGTATGGCGATTGCACATGAAATCTTCTGTGGTGCCCCAGACCAAATCCATGCTGTTGTCCAACATGAGATAATCTGAATCCAGCAGCAGTGTCTCGTCAAAAGGACTCAGTTCGTAAACACTGGCACGCCCGGTGTTGCGATAGATTTCTGTAAAGGTGGTATAGCGAGTGTCATGGAATCTGCGTTTGCCAACATTGAGGTCATCTGGCTCATGTATGATTTGGTAATCAAACGCACAGTCTATCACAGATTTGCTGTAGAATCCATACAGATGATCTATAGAAGCCTGATCAGCTATGAGAGCCACGCTGCGACCACTGAGATGCTTTTTAACCAACAGGGCATTGCACAAAGCCAATTGGCTGTAATCTATTTGGGCAGTATTGTGTGCAAACATCACAATGCCTTTGGAGCTGACATCAGTCATCTACAAACTCATATATGCTTTTTACCGTGCGAGCACTGCGCAGCTTGACATATTCAGCATGCCACAGATTGGTGGCTTCAAAATACTTGCTGAGAATATCATCTAGAAATTGCCCCAGATCAGCTATTTCAATGGGGTTGCCATTGTCATCAATCAGCACTGCCTGAGTTCTGCCCCGGTTGACCAACAGATCCACAAATGCAATGAGTTCTGGTTTGATGCTGAATATACCACCGCCCTGTGCATAAAGCAGCAGTCCGTTGATTTTTACCTTGAGATCTTCCTTGCGATTGAAGAGACTGATGCGATATTTGCTGAATTCCAGCGCCTTTGCTAGACGTTCGTCCATGGTTACTCCCAATCACTGTCACAGCGATTGTGGTGGCAAACAGCAACGGTGTCAAGATATCACAGAGGAGTAGTGGTAACAAAAACCGGATCTGCTATGGTCAACACACCAGTGGCTTTGTATTGATAGATCACACTGCTGGTGGTACCGTCAACTGCTCCTGCAGTAGCATCATTAAAGGTCACTGTGCAGTTGATCACGCTGCCGTTGCCGCCATTGGCTCCCACATAACTGCTGCGGCTGACTTCTATTTTGTATTGTGTACCACTGTATGGACCAGCTGCACCATTGTGATAGAAGATTTCGGTTGGTGTGCCAGTGAGTCCATAATACCCTATGTTGTTGGGTATCACACCACCGGTACCCATGTATGAGGTACTATAGGCCCCCATTATAATGGAGCCCATGCCGTCTAGGATAGCTGCCCAGTCTAAAGCAGGTGGTGTGGTACCACCCACATTGCTCCCAGTCCAACGCAGCTGTCCACCGCTGTTGAAAAAATATCTGGCCGCATCTTCGCTAGCAAAAGTCATAGTAAATGCATGCACAACAATCGTGTTCCATGTGCCTATGCTGCTGGTCAACACACTGCTGAGAGTCATGTCAGTGGGTGTGCTGTTTAGTCTATTGGAATCCAACGTGACAATGTTGCTGGGTATCACACTTTGAGCAGTGACGGACTGGCCAACCACAGCTGTGACAGGGGGTGTAAGTCCTGATCCCTGATGAGTGTTCATAATGCCCATGGCATTGATCAGATAGTTCCACTGAGCAGCTGACACTGTGTTGCCTGCAGCAACCACAATATTAGAAGTGGATGTCTGACCGTAGCCCCTGTCACCAAAACCCACCCCAATCAGTGCCCAGACTTTTTGTGTCGCTGCACCACTGCTGCCATAGGCTAGATTTGGAGCAGAGCTGCCTGTGAATCCATTATAATCACTGGCCTGAATGAGGCTGCCGCTGCTGTAAGTCATATTAGTTCTTGCCTACCACGATCTCAATAGTGTCCATGCCATGCGATGTCTTGTCAACCAACACTCTGCCCAAAATAGCAAGTGGGCCCTGCTGAGGATCCCAAGCGCAGGCATGACCTGCCACTGCACTGGCCATAACTCGCTGACCTTTGCGCACAGGCCCAACAACCTTGCAGGGCACTCTTCCCATGACAGCAATGGCAGGATGTGTGAGATCGCTGCCTGCGTCGCTGTTCATCAGATAGGCAGGTGCAGTAGACACCACTCCAAACACCTGTTCACTGCCCTGCACAGTGGCTGCTGTGACTTCTGCAGTGCCGCCTAGACATACCACGGTACCGGGATCCAAGGGTTGGTCACTGTGATAGCGTTCTGCAAGGTCCGCATACTCTGCAGATGTAGCTGTGCCGTAGAATGTGGTAGCATAGACACCCAGATACTTGGAACTGCCGCTGCCCAGATTATAGGTATTATTGACACTGGGCAGATTGTCCTGCCCAGTGAGATATGCATTGGTCGCGCCAGTGATTGTAGTGGCATTGATGTTGTTGGCATACACTGTGTTGAATGCATTGGTCGCATTGCCAAGATTGTAAGTGTTGTTCAGTGTGGGTGCAT
>Ga0208618_1000164_pt1 | contig 31031 bp, 31 predicted proteins | sample CryBogCBE18Jul08_FD_184585 | JGI IMG/M metagenome (GOLD analysis project Ga0208618, IMG submission 184585) | Freshwater microbial communities from Crystal Bog, Wisconsin, USA - CBE18Jul08 (SPAdes) | ecosystem: Environmental > Aquatic > Freshwater > Lake | place: Crystal Bog, Wisconsin, USA...
CTGAAGTTGAAGTCAAGGCAGCCTTAAAACCTAATGAGCAAGAGGACATTTAACCTTTTTTGTATTTGGATCTAACAAAAATTAAAATACAAAACACATAAGGTGATTAATTTGCCTAAATCTATTTGCCCAACTCGGTTACTAACTCTATAGGTTGAATTTTTTATTTTTTTCCACATCTGATTAATGAATCTTAGTGGACGATGTTCATTAGAGTTCATTCATCATTAGTAAATTAGATTTTTGTTATATATACATTTGAGTAATTAGTATATTACTCATAAGCAAAGCATTTTTATTTGGTTTACTTAGGTTTATCAAAGTTTTAACATTCCTTTTTTATAAAGCATTACAGGGAATGTAAATGAAGTCGAAAAATAACAGTATCAAAAAAACATTATTATTAACTCTATTTAGCGGTATAGCTTTAACTTCTCAAGCACAAAGTTCACTTATTGTGTTTGGATTGATTGATACAGGGTACGCAAGAATCGAAAATGCTGACAACTATAAATCAGCAGTTGTTTCACAGGGTAACGCTTGGAATGGTCCGATCAATGGAGGACTCTCATCGTCTAGATACGGCGCAATTGGTAGTTATGGTCTCACGAACGATCTAAGATTAATAGGGGTACTTGAGGCCGCTCTATATCCAACAAATTTCGCAAGTGGAAATACCGAAAATCAAGGGACTGATCGCTATAACGCCACAATACCTAAAGGTGCAATGTTATTTAGTAGAGAGGAGACGATCGGTTTGGCTGGAGATAGATTCGGCTCTTTAAAGGTCGGTCGCTCTACAACAATTTCATATGAGCAGACTGGAAAGTTTGATCCCATTTCAGCCGGGCCGGGTTTAGGTAACTTTGGTGCAATAGGTAGTTTAAGTGTTTATGACTTAAGCAGAGCAAACAATCAAATCAAATATTACACACCTAATTTTGCCGGATTTGAGGGAGGATTGGCATTCAGCGCACTTGGAGGCACTGGCGATTTAAAGGACGGCACAACAAGGGAGATCTACCTTGGATATAGGGCAACAGATTTCCAATTGTTTACGACTTATTTGGGAACAACAACATTTACCTACAATCAGTTTGGCTTGACCTCTTCGAATTCGAATGTTCAAAAATATTATGGAGTAGATAGTGCGGCAACGAATGGATCTCCAGGTCTGCAAGTGTTTCAGTTTGGAGGAATTTACAACTACGAGAAATATAAATTTAATCTTGGGTATGACACAAGAAAGGATCTAAGCAATGCAGCTGTTAACGGCTCAAACTCTATTAACGTGGCATACACCGGGGTTCGTTACAAAGCAAATACAGCACATCAAGTGGCCTTGGGTTATTACTATGAAACAAATAACACAGTCACCGCTGGAAAAGGCAATCAAGCAACTATTGCAACCCTCCAATATGTCTTTACACCATACAAGAACTTTGATATCTACGGCATTTACTCAAGAGTTACGAATCAAAGCGGAACATCTATTACCCTTGGTGATAACGCAAATATTTTCGTACCCTCAAATACCAACACAGGCTCAACTCCTAATCCAGGGGAAAATCAAGTCGGTTATGCAGTTGGCTTGAGATATCAATTCGATCATGTTTTTAAATAATTAATTAAATCCTTCAATTTTCTAAATAGTTTAACAAAACATCAATTTACCTTCTGCAGGTTGATGCCATCGTAGGACTCTAGAAATAGGGTTAAATTTATGATGGCATTTTTTTACCATTAACAAATCGAGTCATATGCATTGGTAGTGGGCGCAACTATTTCATGATTAAAATGTGTGGATGAAGAAAATTTCGTTTAATTGCACTCAGTGTGGAAAATGTTGTCATGCACTAAATTTACCTTTAACTACAGAGGAGGCAATTGATTGGTCAAAAAGGGGGGGGAATATAAAGATTCTCACAGAGGGGATTCCCTGGACAGATGACACGCTTTTACCAGACTCTTTATTTACTCGTAAAAAAGCTATAACCTTTGAAGCAATGAGCGGTTCGCTTGCGATCAGAGTCGCGGTGACTTTAGTTGGGTATTACTCAGATGCGTGTCCTAACTTGGATGACAATCAAAACTGCTCTATTTACGAGCAAAGACCCCTAACCTGCAGAATCTATCCATTCGAGATGAACCCACAAATTCAACTGAATCCAATTCATAAATTGTGTCCACAGGATGCGTGGCAAACAGTAACCTTTCCTGACAGAACAATTCCTGAGATTTCACCAGCTGTTTATTTAATAGACGAATTAACCCGTGATTTAATAACTAAACTGTATGAAACGAATTCAAACGACGTTTTATTTAAAAAGGCCTTGTGTGCCAAGTTGGGTATAAAGTCGTGCTCACTGTCTAACAATGGCTATTTATTTCATTTGGTTGAACGCGAGCAACTCAATTTGGCTTTAAAAGCCACTGGCTCTGGATCGAATCAGCATCTTATTGAGCGTGAACCGACTAATGACAGTTGGCTCATTTACTCAAATAATCAACAGACCCTAGAAGATTTAAAAGGTATTGGAGCCAACTCTCGTCTGAGTTATAACCTGGATACCACCAGTCAAGAATTTATTTCACTTGTCTAGTTATCGCAGGCCAACCTAAAGCCCATAGCGTAAGTGGCTGATTTAGGATTGTGGCCATGCCTGCGTTTAGTCCTGGCTAAGTCTCTAAAGCGTGCGAAGCTCCCTCCTCTTGCTACTCTGTATTGACCATTCAATTCTACTAAATGGTCTACCACTGCTGGGCCATTAGGATACGGACGATAGTTACCTGACGTATATTCTTCAACATTTCCGGCCATATCAGAAATACCGAAACAAGACTCCCCACCAAGGAATGCCCCAACAGGTGAGGAAGTAAATAATCCAGTTTCGGCAGTGTTCGCAAGATTGGCGTTGAATGTATTTCCCCATGGAAATTCATTTCTATTTGGCCCACTTGCAGCCCACTCCCACTCTGCCTCAGTTGGAAGTCTGTAGGAGACACCCGTCTTACTGTTAAGCCACCTGGCATAAGCATCTGCGGATTCAGCCGATACGGTATATACGGGATGATTAGCGCGCTCTAATGGATATCTTCTGAATTCCCAACTGGTCGGGATCTCGGGATGCTTAGTGTCTAATAAAAACTTTTTGTACTGTGAATTAGTAACGGGATATTTAGCTAACTTAAAAGGCTTAATTAAAACATTGTGCTTGGGACACTCCTTTTCAATCCACTTGGTTTGTAACCCCAAGCCCGCAAAGTTTGCCAACACTTTGTCGATATCCTCTTCATCCAAGCCAATAAATGCTGACCCTCCTGGGATATCTACCATTGAGGGCGTTAAGTCACTCAGTCTTGGATCGCCAATGACTGCTAATAAGTTACCTGCAACTATTCTCTGCTCTAAAAGAGAGACTTTTGAGGAGATGATTTCTAACAATTGATCAACCGAGCGTCCTCTTAATTTTTCAAACTCGGTTGAGAGTTTTTCATCAAATCTCAGAGGTGCAAAATAATTAGGTAGTCCGAGTCTCTCTCGGTCATCCTTCATACCACAAAGTGCAGGCTCAAACATTGGCATATGCCATTGATTTATGTTTGCTTCTATGTATGCTTCAGTATGTGTAATAGCATCTCTTGCGGACATGATTACCCTTTCAAAGGCTTTGCGTCTACAAAAGTGTTTGGTCGTACCAAATCTTTAAATCTTTGGAGGTGAAAAGTTATCAAATTTTCGTAATTTTCATCGAAATTCAACTCTGTGCCCCATAAGTATTGCTGAATATTGGGTATGGATATCGATCCTCCTAAAACATTGCACCCGATATAGCCAAAAAGAGTTCTTGCACTTGGCAGCCCAACTGCACCACCACTCCAACCCGTTGAGGTACTTACCAAAAGAACGGGTTTATCTATAAAAGCGTTCGAGCAACTTTCATCAACATAGTGAAGTCTAGATACCCAATCAATTGTGTTTTTTAAATAAGGCGTGATCAGTCCGTTGTATTCTGGACATGCAACGATCATTGCATCACATGCAAAAATGCGGGAATGCAAGTTTTTAACTTGCACTCTAAGTAGTTGATCATCTTCTAAATCTTGGTCAAACAAAGGCAAATTGATCTGCCCTTGTTCAACTGTATCAACTGATAAAACATCTTCTAAACGTTTTCCCAAATTCTTCAGAAGTCGAAGATTATGTGAGTCTTTTCTCTGACTGCCTGAGAGAAGGAGTAGTTTTTTCATGAAGAATTGACAAGCAGAAAAAAAATGTGTTTGTAATTAAACAAGAGTATTGATTTGATTGCCAAGTCCAAGGGTTGAGGATGCAGAGGAGAAATCACTCATTAACTGCTGCGCCAAATCCATTGCTGTTGAAGGCTGAGCAGACGTTTGAGATGGAGTAGTTTTACTTGCAACGGATGCAGCGTTTGCATTCATTGATTTTGCAATTTCTTGTGCGCTTGATAAATTGCCAGAACTAAGTGCTTTTCCAATTTGGGCCAAAGGTGAATTTGAACCAGTAGCGCCAGAGCTCAGACCAAGTGCGGAGTATGATTTTTGAGCTCCTTGAAGATCTCCAGACTGGAGCGCAGAGAACAAGTCAGAAACATTTTTCTGCTTGCCTTGTGTTTGTGTTAAGGCTGTACTTTGCATAGCCATCGCATTACTTGATCCGATACGCATTCCCATTTGTAGCTCCTGTAAATAAACTTAATAAGCCAAACTCACTTAGTGATTAACGACTTGAAGAACTATTTACTCAGCACTTTCTAAGCCACAAATCTGAATAATCTTAATTTTTTTAGGGTTATCGATGGCAATACGTACAAGTTGTTGATTCAGTTCATTTTTTGCTTGAAAACTTTACATTTTTTTAATTTATCTATTTGTAAATCTGATCTTAGATGGCAATACATTGCCACCAAATTTGGAATTAATCTATGTCGAATGGCAATTGCTTGCCACTTTGTGATGAATGACCTTAAAGGATTTAGTGGTTCGTTTATTGCTGAGTGTTTCAACAATATTTAGTCAATTCAACTTTTAAAAATAGATAAGCAAATTTATGATGACTCACAAAGGTCCTATTGCCGGAATCGCTTCTTGGGGTAATTGGGTCGCAACTGCTGGTTACGATAATCAACTCATACTTTGGAACGCTCAGGAGAGAACTTCAATCGCCAGAGGAAATCATGACCACTTGGTGAACGATTGCCGTTTCAGCAATGACGGTAGATGGTTGGTCAGTGCGAGCAGTGATTATTCAGCAAGAATATGGTCCGTGCCTGAGATGAGGCTTCAGGCTGTATTACCTGGACATGGGGATGATGTTGATATGGCAGTATTCTCGCCCGATGATTCTAAAATAGCTACCTGCGCACTTGATAGGTTGGTAAGAATATTCGATATGAAGGGTAACTGCCTTCACGCAATGGCAGGGCATACAGGCAATGTACTAAGTGTTTCTTGGTCTAAAGATAATCAGTTTGTAATCTCCTCCAGTGTTGACGGGACGATCCGTCGTTGGAATGCAAATACCGGGGAACTTATTCAAACGACCCATCTAGAAGTTAGAACGGATAGCGTTGAAATAGATTCAAACGGAATAATCTACGCTGGCGATGATTTGGGCAGAATAGCTATTATCAACACAGAAACAACCTACTTCATTCAGGCCCATAAAGCGGGTATAAAGAAGTTAGTTGTTAATTTTCAAACGCAGCAAATTGTCACCTTGAGCTATGACAGATCCATGGCTATATGGCAAATAAATGCAGACCTATCGATCAGCGAAATCTCCAGAACTGATTATCCCGAAACTGTTTGGGCAAGAGCTGCATGCGTATTAAATGATGGCCAAATCGCAACCGGCACCTTTGGCTCAACATATGCTTTGTACGACATAAAGAGTCACAATTGGAATGCTGTAGGTGTTGAGGGGGGGCAAGCAATAAACGCTGTTCAAATTGTTGGATCGCTAGTTTATTCGGTAGGTGACTCCGGGGTCATGCATATTAACGGTGAACCCACTCATTCGATGGGGAGCCTTTGTAATTTCATCTCTTCAAGCGGTGATCTCGTATTGACTGGTGGGCAACTTGGACGTGTCTTTAATGCCAACACAGGCGAAGTTTTGTACTCTCACCACTCCCCTTTGAACTGTGCAGTATCCTTTGTCATCGACAACACAAGATTTATAGCGGTTGGTGCATATACAGGGGAGATATTAATTTTTGAACAAGTTGAACAAACACAAATCAAACTAAAAGTAACGATTGGAGCTTTTGTTAATGCAGTCAAAGGACTCAGTTATTCAGAGGGTGTTTTGTTCGCGGTTTGTGCGTCGACTCAAATTTCTTGGTACAGCGCACAAGACTGGTCTCTCATCAAGACAAAGCACAAAGCTCATAAACGTATTACGAACGCTTGCTGCACGATTGGAGAGAACAAGTTCGCCAGTGTTGGGCGCGATTTGACTTTGAGAATATGGGAAGGCGACGAAGCCTCAATCTACATCACGCCCCACAAAAACTCTGTGAAATGTATGGGAATCAACTCGGATAAAACGGTGATACTCACTGGGAGCTATTCAGGAACCCTTAGTTTATTTGACTTGGATAAAAAGACATTCATCAAAACTTCTAGACCCACGAGTTCGGGCATTTCCTCTATAACGTGGGATAATTCAAGCAATTGCTTTCTGGCCGGATCCTATGACGGTGAAATTTATAAATTAAGTGCCCACTAAAATGCTTGAGAATGTTGTTGTTCATGAGGCGAGTTGCTCACTGCCAACCAAATGGGCATCCTTTGAACTACATGCCTTTACGGATAAATCAAGCGGTAAAGAGCACCTTGCATTAACTCTGGGCACAGTTAACGCCGCAACGCCTTGTCTAGTTCGAATCCATTCAGAATGCATGACTGGTGATACTTTATTTAGTCTAAGGTGTGACTGCGGACCTCAACTCGAAGCCGCTTTAGAGAAAATTGCAAATACGGGTCAAGGTATCCTTTTGTACCTCAGACAAGAAGGACGAGGAATAGGTCTTGTCAACAAGATAAAAGCTTATAAGTTACAAGAGAATGGTGCTGATACTGTAGAAGCTAACCGGATTCTTGGTCTAGCAGATGATCTTCGTACCTACGAAGTTTGTAAGGCTATGCTTGACTATTTCAATGTAGGCTCGGTCCATCTTTTATCAAATAATCCTGAAAAAGTGAAAGCTCTTAGAGATCTTGGTTTCGCCGTTAAAAGACTTGAGCATCGTGTTGGTGAAAATGCATTCAATCAAGATTATTTAAAAACAAAAGAAACTAAGATGGGCCACTTGATTGGTCTCAAAGAAGATATGGCTCATTCTTAATCTTACTCATTCTTGATTTTTATTTATCTCTATTCGTTTTCTCTCTGAGCTCTATACGCTTTCGATCAAAATATCCGTTTCTTCGATGTACCGGTCAGCTAGCTCCTCTGCTTTGACTTCATCCACCCCGCAAGCCATTACGTACCCTATTCTCTCGGCATTATCAAAGGCAGGACGAACTCTATCGCCAACCCCTTTTAAAAACTCTACACATTTAATATTGCCATCTAACCAACTAGGGGGGGTAATACTTTTGATGATCCCCTCAACTGGAGATGTAAACCACCTTGTAGTGGCAACTGATTGAGTTTTAATATTATCCAAACCTAGAGGCCATCTCCCTAAATGGATGTCAATTAAATCCTCATGAATTGATCTTCCCGTTGCAAATCCAATCAATCTAGCTATTTTTGCCCCAACGAGTCTTGGATTGATCTCAATCAGTCTAGGTCCATCGTCAGTCAACATCATCTCGATGTGTGTAGCACCTGAGTCAAACCCTACTGCATCTAAAATTGCAAATGCGTATTTTTCTAATTCTAAATGCGATTCATTTCTAGGCGTAAAACTCCCCCCCTGAATGGCGAACGAGGGTGGTGCAAACATTTTCTTCTCGTTTACACCCAAAAATTTATGCTCCCCATTAACAGTCAGTGTATCCACACCTACGAAACGACCTGTGATATAGCGCTCCACTAGTAACCGGTCGTTTGCCATGACGCCCAGGCCGTAGTCAGCCCGACTTGGGAGCATGATCTCAATTGGACTGATGAGAGGGTCTAAATCTAACTCTGTGCGAAGGACTACAACGTTTTGAGATCCATATCCGTCTGAGGGCTTGATCAGCAACGGAAGGCCAAGCCCTTTAACAGCGGACTTAATTTCATCAGTCGTTGTTGCCAATGCAAAATCAGGTTGTACTATTGCGCATTCAGCTAACCGTCTACGTACGTTGTATTTGTCTCTTAAAAGCACAGCACTGTTTAGATTTAAATAATGAAGGCCTAGAACAGTTGCTAGTTTTGAAGCCTCCAACAACCGGATTTCAATTAAACATAGTAAAGCGTTAAACGAATTTTTCTGATGACTGGCTAATACCTTGGCAAGCACAACTTCAAATTCAAAGTTTTTAACCTCAATGAGTTCTAAAGCCATATCTAAGTATGGCTTTACACAATCTTGGCTTTGGTAGAGATTAAGATCAGAGGTCAAAAAAGTGAAGGTATCACCCCGATTTTTTGCGGCTTCCAAAATATCAGTGTCATTACCTCCGGGTAGATCAATAATTAACAAATGAGCCATCTAAATACCTACTTTCTTTTGGGTTTTGATTCTAGTACTTTGTAGCTCAGTGAAAGTAAAAAATAATTAAAGTATTTACCAACCGATCCGATTAGGCTACTGCGTGAGATGTTTTCTAATCAATACTTGGTAAGAACATTTTTGCGATCAGGAGAGAGAAATGGGAATGCGAATTGGTTCAGGCGGCGGTGCTGCTATGGCTCAAGCAGCCCAAAGTAGCGTGTCACAGTGGCAACAGGCATCGGCAACAAAGCCGACTCCTGCGCCAGCAGCGCCTGCGGCTGCAGTTGGTGCGCAACTTATTGCCTCATTGTCAAAGGGAAGTAACGTTAACACGCTTGCGTGAACACACTATTTATCTAAGTCAGAGGCAAGTTTTAAGCCTTACATAGCAACAGCTTGGCTGTTACTTGTAAGGCTTATTTATTTAATCTACTAGATCATATTAAAAGTACAGAGTTAGCGCTTCATTTCTACATATATTGATTTAGATCAATATAACTATATTCCCTATAGATTTATATTTTATTTTTGATCTGTATCAACCTCTCTAATATCCCAACTTATAAGATGTGATCTTTGTTAAAACATGATCAAGGGGACGTAGATGAGAAAATTTTCACATCAATCGCGAGTCCAGCCGAGACTAAACGTTACTCAAGAATACTTTTCCCTCTGGGGTTTGATTTCATTAATCTCAGCTCTTTTGCTCCTAGGATTACCTAACCACGCTAGCGCACTTCCTACATTTGCTCGCCAAACAGGACAAAGTTGCGTGGCCTGTCATGCGGGTGGCCAGTTTCCCGAGCTAACGCCCTACGGCCGTATATTTAAACTTACTGGCTACACGATAGGCTCATTAGGTAACCCATTCTCAGCAATGGTTGTAAGTGATTTGACACAAAATAAGAATAATACCGATTTGGTTTCTAACACTGGTATTTCCTCTCAAAACAACATTCCACTTATTGACGTTGGTAGTGTTTTTATAGCGGGTAAATTAACCGATAACATAGGCGGCTTTGCTCAGTTTACCTACTCCGTTTACGATCACCAAGATGGCTCTGGAAACTGGAGAGGTCACTTAGGCTCAGATAATACGGATCTTCGTTATGTCAATCGTTTTTTAACACCCACAAACGACTTAATACTCGGTGTTACGGTTCACAATAATCCTGGAGTCCAAGATGTCTGGAACAGCGCCCCGGCTTGGTCCTTCCCTTTTTTGACTGCGCCTGGAGCTGCAAGTGCTTTTGCAGGTGTTCCTGTATCAACAAAATTAGAAGACGGCACTCTTTCAAGTCAAGTCGCCGGTCTAGGGGCTTATGCTTTTTGGAACAAATCAATTTATTTGGAACTCACAGGCTACCAAACAGCTACAGGTTTTTGGAAGTTCCTAAGTCAGGGCTACAAACCTGGTGACCCCAACAGCCCACTAACCTACTCACAAGGTATCAGCCCCTATATGAGGGTTGCTTACACGAAGGAATGGAATGAGCAGAACTTCATGATCGGTCTGATGGCCATGAACACAAACATTTACCCATTTGATGGGTCCAATCTTCCCCAGTACGGGGTAGTCACTCATTACCAAGATAAAGGCATTGACGCTCAGTATCAATACCTTTTAGATCCACATACTGTCACTGCGCAATTGCGTTACATCACGGAGAAAATCAACGACGATACAGGAACCAATGCCAACTCAAACCGTCTGAACTCATTTTTTGCAAAAATTACGTATGTCTTTAGAAATGAGTACGGGGCGGATGTCGCTTATAGAAGCGTAAATGGATCATCAGACATAGGTGCGTATCAAAATTATGCGACGACTCAAGCCTCAAGTTACAGCACGAGTTTGAGCAACTCCCCGAACTCTAAGCTTTGGACACCGGAGGTTTTTTGGTTACCTATGCAAAATCTTCGATTAGGTTTGCAATACAACATGTTTACGCAGTATTTGGGCGCAACAAGCAATTACGATGGTAATAACAGGAATGCATCTGACAATAATTTTGCATATTTATATGCATGGCTTGCATTTTAAAAAGGAGTAATCATGTCACTTACTAAACTCTACACTCCAAAACGACTTTCATTTCTTTTACTAAGTCTTTTATTAACTGCTTGCATTAGCCCCAACTCGGACAAAGGAAGGAATTTAAACGACCCAAGAACCAAAGGTATTGACATAGCAATTCAAGATTGCTCGAACTGCCACGGGTTAAACGGTCAATCAATATCAGCACAATTTCCTAAATTAGCCGGACAACAACCAGATTACCTCAAGGCACAACTCACCGATTTTAAGGGTCATATCAGACGAGATGTCTACGGGACTCAGTTCATGTGGGGTTTTACGAATCTTACACAACTACAAGTCGATGAATTATCAGTATATTTTTCTTCCCAACCCCCGATGAATGGTTCAGTCAGTTCTTCCGCGAATTTAAAAGAAGGCGAATCTATATTCAATAATGGGTTACCGGCTCAAGGGGTGTTAGCTTGTAGTAGCTGTCATGGCCCTCTAGCACTAGGAGTGGGTGAGATACCAAGACTGGCAGGGCAACACTCTAGCTATTTGTACAAGCAAATCATGGTATTTAAATACACCGACGACCGGCCAAGAGGACAAGCGATGAAACAAATTATTCACAATATCAATAACGAGCAAGCTTTATCTGTTGCTGGTTATTTATCATCACTTTAGTTGGATAGATGGGTTTTCGCTTCTTAAAAAAGAAATAGATTGGCAATTTAAGGCCAATCTATTTCGGTTTGATTTTGATTTAAGCGTCAATGAAATTCATCAACGCTTATTGCAAATGCTTATTGTGCTTGAGCTTCTAAAGCAATATCAATACGGACCTCATCTCCAACATATGGAGCATATTTGCCGGCATTGAACTCAGACCTCTTGATGATCGTGAAAGCATTTGCACCAATAGCAGGTTTTTTAAGCATTGGATGAGGAATTGCCTGGAATGAAGTAACCGTTAAAGTTACTGGTTTTGTAACTCCTTTGATTGTCAAATTACCATCAATGCTGACCAACTTACCATCAGCAAAGTTTACTTTGGTGGACTTAAAAATCGCTTGTGGGAATTTGGCAGAATCTAAGAAATCCTCGCCCTGGATGTGACCGTTAAAAGCTGTTGACCCAGTATTTACAGATGCAATATCGATTGCGATATCAACTGAGCCAGTTTGCTTTTCAGCGTCATAAACAATGGTTCCTGTTGTTTTGTCAAAATGACTTAGTTGGTTTGAAAATCCTAGGTGGTTATAGGAAAAACGTGGGAACGTGTGCGCAGCATCTATGGTGTAGTTAACTGGCGCTGCAAATGCAGAAGCTGTTAAAAAGCTAGCAAGTGACAGGGCAAGTGCTGTGTGGTTTAGTTTTTTCATGGTGGTACTCCTCTGGGTTAAAAAATGGTTATGAATAATGGAAATTTATTTGACTGCTTGCGCTGTCACGTTGAAGTTTATTTGTACTTCGTTTGCTACAACATCAAACTTTGACCATGAGCCCTCCCCTATTGCAAAGTCTACACGGTGAATTGTGAGACTGCCTGTGAATAGACCCATGTTAGATTGTTGTACGTATTTCATCGGAAACTTAATTTCTTTGGTTTGACCTTTGATGGTTAAGTTTCCGGTGACTTCAAACTGATTTGTATTTGTTGATTTGATTTGAGTAGCAACGAAGGTAGCTCTTGGAAATGCTTTGACGTTAAACCATCCTTTTCCTTGAACCTCATCATTACCTTGATCAGATCCGATGTCGATCGTTGCGACATCAATATCAAAAGACGCTTTAGCACCTTGTGGCTTTACAGGATCGAAACTTATTTGAGCAGTGAATTTTTTAAACTGCCCATCTGAGCCTACCCCCATTTGCTTGTATGAAAACCCAATGGTACTCTTTTCACTGACTACAGATTTGTATTCCGTTGCTTGTGATGAATTGAAAAATACCGAGGAAGTTAAAAAAAATATTGCAGCAACTGATGAGGTTGATTTAAAAACGGATGAAAAATGCTTGGTCAATTTAATTCCTTTATTTAAAAAATGAGGGCTTAGGAAGTATCCGGGTTAGTAAATTATCTTTGTCTATAAACTGATGTTTGAGTGCGGCGATTATATGGACTGTGATTGTTGCCACCAATATCCAGTTGAGTGTTTCATGCAATTCTGCAAGTTGTGCTCCAAGTGCCTTATCCTTGACCAAGAGATCAGGAATGGGCAATACTCCGAACCAAACCGTCTGAACACCCTTAGCCGAGCTCATCAACCATCCAGAAACCGGAATGATGAAGCAAAGCATGTACAAAGCATAATGACCCATATGAGCTAAAAACTTAAGCCGCTGATTCATTTGCTCTGGAAGCTCTGGTGGCGGATTAAGCACCCTCCAAACAAGCCGTATTAGACTCAACAAAAATACGCTAACACCGGCCCATTTATGCCATGAATAGTATTGCAACTTTTCAGGTGAGAAGTCCATGTCGGTCATCACAAAACCCAGTGGAATCATACAAAAAATCAATAAAGCAATTAGCCAATGTAGAGCTTTTGCAGTGGTGGTGTAAGTGTTTGTCATGTATTTATAAAAATTTATTGAATTGTATGAATTGAGAGTTACAGAATGACTTTAAAAGGTGATGGAAAAATTTATTTAAATGTTTAATTAAGCGTTCACTTAAACGTTCAGTTAGCAAACGCATATGCATCCATCGCCAATACGTAATCACTTATCCCCCTATAAAAAGCATGCGGTTTTGAGTCTGGACCAGCCGCTCCTAATGCAGTGAATAGCGGTAGCAAATGCTCCTCAGTTGGATGAGCTCTTAATCCCTCTTTACTTAAACTTCGATAATTAAGTAGCGAATCAATATCTCCTTGTAATATCTTCTCATTCAACCAATCAGAAAATTCTTGAACATATGTAGGTGTTTTTCCACCTTGCATCCTGGCAACCCTGTAATCTCCTAGATTGTGGGTTATGTTACCGCTTGCCAAAATTAAGATATTCTCATTAGCCAACCGCGAGAGCAAGAGTCCTAGTTTGTAGGCCCCTTGTGGTCCGTTTCGGGTTTGCAAGGAAATTGGCGTAATTGGAATATTAGCTTCTGGAAATAATTGGCGAAGTGGTATCCACGCTCCATGATCTAAGCCTCTGTGGGGATCTAAATTACACCCTATTCCTTGCTCATCCATTATTTTGACAATCTCGTTTGCAAGCTCTGGACAACCGGTGGCGGGGTATTTGATCTGATACAGCTTTTCATCAAATCCGAAAAAATCGTAAATAGTCTCTAATTGCTGAGCGTTTCCAACAAATGTTTCAGATGTTTCCCAATGTGGACTGATCACCACGATAGCTCTAGGTGTGTCGAATTCTTTTGCAATTTTGGACATAGCAAACCCCGCTGCACCTGGGTCAAGTGCGAAGGTGGGGGCCCCATGAGGCAGGAAAAGAATATTTTTAAGATTTTTCATGAAGTTTTTTTGGCAAGACCGAACTTTATCCTCAATATTGATTCAAATAAAGTAGCAAAAGTAGAATTATTTGTTGCAAAATACGCAACAATGGATAAATTTACTTCTATGCAAACATTTATTAAGGTGGCTCAAGTAGGAAGCTTTTCTGCGGTTGCCAACCAAATGGGTGTTCCCCGATCTCTCATTACAAGGCAAATCGCTAGCCTGGAGAAACAACTGGGCGTCAAATTAATGACTCGTAGCACCCGAAGTCTTTCACTTACTACAGTGGGTGCGGCTTATTTGGAGAAATGCCGAGTTATTTTGAACCTTGTAGACGCAACCGAATCAAACTTGGCGTTCGAACAATCTTCACCCAAAGGCCTTATTCGAATTGGTTTACCGCTCAGCTTTGGTATTGAAAAGCTTATGCCACTCTTAATGGAGTTTGCAAAACAAAACCCCGGTATTGAATTGGCCATGGATTTCTCTGATCGACGCTCTAATTTGATCGAAGAGGGCTTGGACATATCTATACGGATTACATCCAATCCAGAGTCAAATGATATTGTCAGAAAATTAGGCGAATGCAGTTTACTGACCGTAGCAAGTCCACATTACCTGGAACTTCACGGAACTCCAAATAAACCGACCGATCTCATTAATCATGAATGCCTTGATTACTCTATGCAACTGACATTTTCAAATTGGAGTTATATAGTTGATAACGAGCTCAAAAGCTTTCCCATAACGGGACGCATTGTCGCGAATAATGGGGAAGCACTTGTCCTGGCGGCGACCAAAAGTCTAGGGGTTACAAGACAACCGGACTTTATAGTGGAAAGATATTTAAAGTTGGGTCAGGTGGTACAAATTTTAAAAAAATTCGAAGGCCCTGCTTTGGGAATTTACGCAGTTTTGCCGAGCAACAGGTACATACCGCACCGAATTTCAGTATTGATGAATTTCTTAAGCGAATCCATCTAAATTTCTCATTGATTTTAACTTTTTAGTAAAAGACTAATACTATTGTGAATTATAAAAATTATTTATTTGATATGTTTTAAAGTTAACTTAGAGGCAATAATTAATTAATACAATTAATTCCTCTACCGATGTAAAAAAGAAAAATTAGTTGGGTAAATTAACGTTGCCTTGCATCTGAGATCTAAAAAAACAGGTTTATCTGCAAAATTGTTAATTACTAAAAATCTATTTCAATAAACTCTTCACTTTATCTGGAGAACCCTCTAGCCCTGCGAGTAGGCCTTTGCTGCCACCAGGTATCACCATTTGGAATTTATTGTCTACATATGTGTAATCATAATAGCCCATGCGCGCGAGTGGTTTGATTTTCAATACATCAATCAATCCATTCTCATCAATCACTTCATCGTCTATGTGAACGGCAACGACTTTGCCAAAAATTACGTCAACCGATCCCATGGGCGGGGTACCAGGAAACCTCAAGGTATTCAAATAAACGCATTCAAATTGAATGGGTGAGCGCTTCACTCGCTTGGGTTTAACGAGGATACTTTCTAATTTCTCTAGTCCCGCTCTTTCAAACTCATCTACACCGCTTGGCAATTCCTCGCCCGTAATATTAACAGCCTCTCTTAAGTCATAGGTAGCCATGTTCCAAACGAACTCACCGCTTCGTTCAGCATTTCTTGCTGAATCTTTTTGATCGCCACCGGTATCTTGATTCGCACTAAACATGACGATAGGGGGATCGAAAGTTACATTTTGAAACTGACTATAGGGGGCTAAATTATCTTGTCCTAACTCGTTAACTGTTGAAATCCAACCAATGGGTCTGGGAACTACGCAGGATTTAAAAGGATCGCGGGGTAGTCCATGCGGGGTAATTCCAGGTTGATAGTACATGCGTTTGTCTTCTTAATTTATATCGATTGCTAATTGAGTCTAAAAAAATGATTGTTGTATAAAGGAGTTTGAGACTTTTCAAATTTGGTTTTATTTATTTTAATTCTATTCTTAGGATAGTAAGGGAAGACATTGCTAAGTTCTGAGTGCTGACTTATCTTATGAAAAATTCAACTTAATTTTCAAAACAGAAAAGACTGGATTAACCCCTTAAAAACACCAGTACAAACCCTTGTTTAATAGGACTTTCTACTTTAAGCTTATCGCTACTTTATCTATAAAATTAGGCTTGTAAATTCCTTAGAAAACGACAAAAAACAATCAGAAATTTTGGACCCTAATTAAATAAGTGTGAGGTTATTTTTTCAACCTTATATTTTTTTCAGCACTAACCTTAGCCAAGAAATTTATTACATAAATCAATTTTTTCTATTCAACTCTTTTTAACCTAGGTATTGTTAATTATGGAAGTCTCATTCCACGAAGAGATCAAGTTGCTCCAAATGGGCAATGGTGAGGAGTTTCACGGTGAAGGCATTCTTGCTATCACTAAGGCTTTATTGCAATCAGGTGTTTCTTACATTGGTGGTTATCAAGGAGCCCCAGTATCTCATTTACTGGATGTGATGGTTCAAGCCAAGGAGTACGTATCAACTCTAGGAGTACATGTGGAGGCTTGCTCTAATGAGGCTTCTGCTGCTGCGATGTTGGGTGCATCAATTCATTATCCAATGAGAGGTGCCGTAACTTGGAAGTCGATTGTTGGTACCAACGTTGCTGCTGACGCTCTCTCCAACCTTTCCTCTGCTGGTGTTGTAGGAGGGGTACTGATTGTCGTAGGAGAAGACTACGGAGAGGGGGCCTCAGTCATTCAAGAAAGAACACATGCCTATGCAATGAAGTCAAGCATGATCTTGGTTGATCCAAGACCTAATTTGTCTCAAATGGTCAATATGGTTGAACATGCATTTGCTTTATCTGAATGCTCAAACATGCCTGCAATGATGGAGCTAAGAATTAGGGCATGTCACGTTAAGGGACAATTTGAAGCAAAAGACAATATCTCCCCCGCTATCTCCTCTACTCATTTACTAAACGAGCCAGCTCACTTTAATTATGAGAAACTAGCCCATCCTCCTGTGACCTTTGTGCAAGAAAAGCTTAAATTTCAAAGCAGAATTCCGGCCGCTCAAAAATATATTGTTGATCACGAATTAAATGAGCTTTTTGAGGGTGAGCACAAAAATCTTGGTCTCATTGTTCAAGGAGGACTGTACAACACACTGATTCGTTCGCTCAGTCAATTTGGTTTAGCTGATACATTTGGCAATTCCAAAATCCCTATTTTGGTTTTAAATGTTGCCTATCCTTTAGTGCCTAATCAGATTGAAACCTTTTGCAAAACAAAAGATGCAGTAGTCATCCTCGAAGAGGGACAGCCGGAGTACATAGAGCAAGAAATATCTTTATCGCTTCGACGCGCAAATATATCCACCCCGATTCACGGAAAAGATATATTTCAAAACGCGGGTGAATATAACGCGGATATCATGATCAAAGGATTATTGACTTTCATCAGTCAGTATCTACCCAGTGAATATGCAACTCAAATATCGCAAGTGCGTGAACATATTGCTGATTTAGAGAGCAGAAAAAAATTAGTAGCTGCTAAACTGCAGGATCAATCTGTATCACTGCCCCCAAGACCTCCCGGATTTTGCATTGGTTGCCCGGAGCGGCCCGTCTTCTCGGCCATCAAACTCGCTCAAAAGACGGTTGGCGATGTTCATATCTCTGCTGACATTGGTTGTCATGCTTTTGGCACTTTCCCCCCCTTCTCTTCTGGACATACTATTTTGGGTTACGGAATGAGTTTGGCGAGCAGGGCCGGTGTATCTCCCAACATGCAAAGAAGAGTGCTCTCAATAATGGGGGATGGAGGCTTTTGGCACAACGGTTTACTCACTGGTGTGCAAAGTGCTTTATTCAACGCCGACGACGCGGTGCTGCTTATATTTAAAAACGGATATACATCAGCGACTGGTACTCAAGACATTCTCTCAACCCCTAGTTCGGGTGAGAAGAAAAACGCAATAGATAAACTGAAAAGTTTGGTGCATACAAACCAATCCATTGAGAAAACCCTGAAGGGTTTGGGAGTTCAGTGGCTTAAAACAGTTAATACATACGAAGTAGATCATGTTCGAGATACGTTGATCGAGGCATTTACGAGCAGCTTTAACGGACTTAAAGTGATCATCGCAGAAGGCGAGTGTCAACTCGAGCGCCAAAGAAGGATTAAACCATGGCTCTCATCACTGCTTAAAGCGGGCAAACGTGTCCTTCGGGTTAAGTACGGCGTAGACGCAGATGTCTGTAACGGTGACCATGCATGTATAAGGCTATCGGGATGTCCAACTTTAACTTTAAAGGACAACCCAGACCCCCTAAAACTCGATCCTGTTGCTAGCGTAATTGAGGGTTGTGTGGGCTGCGGTCTGTGCGGAGAAAATGCCCATGCTGCAACTTTATGCCCCTCTTTTTATAGAACTGAGATCATTCAAAATCCCACATTCTCAGAAAAATTAATTAATCTTATTCAGACCCCATTACTGCGACTGCTTCAAACACATTAAATCATGTCAAAACCTTTTACGATACTTATTTGTGCTCTCGGCGGAGAAGGCGGCGGGGTTCTAACCGACTGGTTGGTTAACACTGCCAAACTGGCCGGCGTTCCAGTACAAGCTACATCAATTCCGGGTGTTGCCCAAAGAACAGGAGCAACAACTTATTACTTGGAGTTGATGACTAGCGGAACTGATGACTCAGGCGCACAACAACCCATTTTTGGTCTAAGCCCGCTTCCTGGACAAATCGATCTTCTCATTTCCTCAGAGCTTCTTGAGACGGCTAGGCAAATTAGCAACGCCATGTCAAACCCCAAACAAACCTGCGTGATCAGCTCCTCTAACCGTGCTTTAACGACGACCGAGAAAATGGGTCTCGGAGACAGTCGTGTACCTGATGAAACCCTCATCGATCTAATTAAACAGTTCTCCCTTAGACATCACATCTTAGATATGGGGGAGATTGCAAAACAATCCGGCACCATTATCAGCTCCGTTATGCTTGGGTGTTTGGGCGCAAGTGGATTGTTGCCGTTTAGAAAAGAACACTTTGAAAAAGCGATTCAAGGTACCAACAAAGAGTTGTCCTCATCTCAAACTGCAAGTCTAAAGGGATTTCATTCAGGTTGGTCAATAATTGAGCAACAAATCAAAAACACTCAATTTATCGAGAAAGTAATTAAATCGATTGACTCGGCAAATAGCGATGATGTAAGCATGAACGTACATGATCATCCGAATCTCAAAATACCAACCCAAACAATTGAACTCTTTCCCCCAGAGGTTCAAAGTATTCTAAATTTAGGATACGCAAGGCTGGTGGATTACCAAGACCATACCTATGCGAACTTGTACCTTGAGCGTTTACTCTCTGTTTGGAACACTGAGCAAGAGGCTAACAAATCTCAAAGGACTGAATCACATACTTTGCAACAAAATCTAACCCCTTGGGCTGCAACTCTAGAGGCGGCAAGGTGGACAGCGTTGTGGATGGCATTTGATGATATTGTGAGAGTGGCAGAGCTGAAAAATAAACGAAACCGATTTGAGCAAATCAGAAAAGACTCCAAGGCTAAAAGTAATGACATTGTTCAAGTCTATGATCACTTTAAGCCTGGAATTGCTGAATTAGCAGGTCTATTGCCAGGGTTTTTGGCAACTCCTCTTACGCAATGGGAAAGAAAAAGGGTTCAATCAGGTCTGCCTGGGTTAGAGCTCAAAATAAAATTGAATTCCTCAAGTGTCGCTGGAGCATTAGTTCTTCAATTTCTCTCTCGTCTCAAATGGTTAAGGAAACTTGGGACAAGATATGATTTTGAACAAAAAGGCATAGATGCCTGGCTAGACTGCGTTCGTGAATCGATAAGATCAGATATCGCTTTAGGTCAAGAGGTTGCGGCCTGTGGGCGTTTGATCAAAGGATACGGAAGTACAAACATTCGAGCGCATGAGAATTTAACTTATATATTAAAGTCACTGTCTGAGAACTCTTCGATGCAAAGTGATTTACCCAAATCAGAGATCGTGCGACTGGCAAGAGTTAACGCTTTAAAAGAAGAGTCAGGAAAATCATTAGATGTGTTTTTAAACGGGCTTGGGGCTCCTGCCAGACCTGTCAAAGAGCAACCCATTAGGTGGCTGAGACGACCCATAAAAGCTTAAAGGGCCAAAAAGGGTGTTAAGAAATTAATCGACCCAGCATGTTTTTGTAACATTGAATACAACAAAGGATGCTTAGGCCTGGCGCGGCGATAGGTAACCAATGATGACAACGGCAATAAATTCTTCATCAAAACCTAGTATTTACCTATATAGCCGTTCAAAATAAATATATCCATAATCAAGATTGTTGAAATTCTTCATTTGAAAATTAAGTTACATCTGTTAGTCAGAAAATATTACCGTTTGAAAGAGACAAGTCATGAAAACAGTTAAGTTGAAAAAATCATTGTTATCAGTAGTTTTGTTTGCGGCTCTTGGCGTTGTTGGTAATTCTCACGCTCAAACGACAGATAAACCCGTTGCTCTGAAACTCTCAAGCTGGGTTCCTGCTCAACACGCATTGAATCCCGCTTTACAGGCCTGGGCAGATGATTTAAAAGCAGCCTCAGGGGGATCTATAACGACAACTCTGTTTCCGTCCGAACAGCTCGGCAAAGCTTTTGATCACTACGATATGGCCAAAGACGGCATCGCTGACTTCTCATATGTTAACCCTGGGTATCAGCCTGGCAGATTCCCTATTTTTTCAGCACTCTCTCTGCCCTTTTTGATAAGCAATGCAAAAGCTGGCTCAGCAGCAATGGATGCTTGGTACCGCCCTTATGCAGCTAAGGAGATGAAAGACGTTCATTTTTGTTTCGCATTTGCACATGATCCCGGCACCTTTCACTCACGCAAAAAAATTATTCTACCCACTGATATTAAAGGTATGAAGGTCCGTCCTGCAACGGCAACAATTGGTCAAATGATTACGCTTCTTGGTGGTACCAACGTACAAGCATCTGCTCCTGAATCACGCGATATGTTAGAGCGGGGCGTAGCAGAGGCTATCACCTTCCCATGGGGTTCACTAAGCTTGTTTGGTATCGATAAAGTGGTCAAATATCACATGGACACTCCGCTTTACGTAACACCTTTTATATGGGCGATGAACAAGGACAAATATGAGTCAATGTCACCTGCACAGAAAAAAGCCGTCGATAGCCACTGCACAAGCGAGTGGGCTGAGAAAGTGGGAACCGCTTGGGCTGATTTTGAGATCAGTGGCCACAATAAACTTTTAGCAGATACAACCAGAGAAGTCTACAAACTTACTCCAGACCAACTAAGCGCTTGGAAAGTAGCCACTCAACCTCTTGAGAAGCAATGGGCTGAAGAGGTCAAGAAAAGGGGTGAGGATCCAGTAGTACTGATGAACAATCTTCATCAGACTTTGGTTAAGTACAAATCTTTACTTCAATAATCATTTGTATTTAAATTATTTATGAATGATGTCAACTTGCCGAGTGCAAAAGTTAAGAAAAATCCATTTGACCAAATTATCGACGTCATCGAGTGGGCGGCAGCTATTTTCGTTGGATTAGTAGCTGCCAATATTTTCATCTCAGTTGTACTCAGAAAGTTTTTCAACACATCTATTCCCGACAGCTATGATTTCGGAAGAATGTTCTTGGGTATCCTGATATTTTGGGGAATTGCAGCAACAAGTTACCGAGGAACTCACATTACTGTTGACCTTTTGTGGAGTGTGAGCCGACCCAAAATCCAAAGACTGATTGATATTTTTGCGACTCTTGTTTTGCTCTTTGTGGTGAGCGTTCAAACAATCATGCTCTTTGATAAAGTCAAAGGCACCTATGATGACCATGTCCTGACTTATGACCTTAACCTTCCCACTTGGCCTTTTTTTGCAGTCGCTTGGTGCGGAGATATTTGCGCAGTTCTATTGATTGCAATTAGAACTTACAGACTCATAAGAAACGAAGATCCGTCTGAAATCCTTGAACACTGACACTACATAGCTATAACCCAGAATTACAAATGGAACTCTCCCCCGATTTAGTTGCAATCATAGGATTTGTCTGCCTCTTTGTTCTGATGATTCTTAGAGTTCCAGTTGGTATGGCAATGGGACTCGTGGGTATGTGTGGATATAGTTATTTAGCAGGTCCTCATGCAGCCTTAAAACTAATTGGTCAAACTTCGATGCGAACAGTCTCTGATTACACATTCGGAGTCATTCCCATGTTCATGCTGATGGGGGCTTTTGTATCTGTATCAGGGGTGAGTAAAGAGTTGTTTCGAGCCGCAAATGCATTTATTGGACATCTAAGAGGTGGCTTAGGCGTAGCTACGATCCTTGCTTGTGGAGGTTTTGCAGCGATTTGCGGATCAAGTGTTGCAACCGCTGCGACATTCTCCTCTGTTGCCTATCCCGAGATGCGTCGATATGGATATCCGCAATCATTCGCTACTGGGGTGATCGCAGCCGGTGGGACGCTTGGAGCAATGTTACCGCCATCAACAGTTTTGGCGGTATACGCAATACTTACACAGCAAGATATTGGGAAACTTTTTATGGCGGGCATCGTGCCCGGTCTGTTTGCAATATTAATGTACGTGTTCACCATCTTCATCATCGTTAAAGTAAAACCAAATTGGCTCCCTAAAGGTGAGGATCAAAGTTGGAAGGAGCGCTTAGAAGGTATCAAAGCGATATGGGCTCCTGTTGTATTATTCATATTCGTCATTGGCGGTTTGTACGGAGGCTTCTTTACGCCTACAGAGGCCGGCGGTGTCGGTGCTTCTGGCGCTTTTATTCTAGGCGTTGTCAGGGGAAAGTTAAATATTGACTCTATTAAGGAAGCCCTTTTATCTGCAACACGCACTGCAGCCGCAGTCTTTACGGTATTGATAGGTGCTCTTTTATTTGGCTATTTTTTAACAATCACTCAAGTCCCACAAAAATTGACTCTGCTACTCACTGGTTTAGGTCTTGGGTCTTACGGGGTACTTGCACTCATTATGTTGATGTACTTGGTGCTCGGGTGTTTGATGGACTCTATGGCAATGATTATTTTGACTGTTCCCATTATTTATCCAGTGATTGTTCAACTTGGTTTTGATCCGATTTGGTTTGGAGTCATCATTGTGATGACGGTTGAGTTAGGACTCATACACCCGCCTGTCGGTATGAATGTATTTGTAATTAAAAGTGTCGTAAAGGATGTTTCTTTCTATACTATTTTCAAAGGCGTAATTCCTTTTATATTGACAGATATTTGCAGACTCATCATTTTGATCGCTTTCCCTGCAATTGCGCTTTGGTTACCTAGTCGCATGTAATATTAATTAAAAACATAGTTACGAAATATATGGCGCATACAGTTATTTATAACGTTGAAATTAATTTTGGAGACTGTGATCCTGCAGGTATCGTATTTTTTCCCAATTATTCAAAATGGATGGATGCCTCGTCACTTAATTTCTTTGTCAAAAACGGAGTTCCGACCTGGCGTGAATTGGTGAAGATCAATGGAATTATTGGTACACCACTTCTAGAAATAAATACCAAATTTATGATGTCCGCAACCTACGGTGAGCAGATACAAATTTATACTTGTGTTAAAGAGTGGAGAGATAAAGTATTCACTCACGAACACATTGTCAAAAGAGGCGAGGACACACTATGCATTGGGCACGAGACGAGGGCATTTTGTATCAAGCATCCTGAGGATTCATCAAAAATTAAAATTGTTCCTGTACCTCAAGATATCAAGGAAAGATGCCAGTAATGATGACATTACCTATGTCATTTATGATATCAGTAACGACCTTAGTATGAGGTGAATGTGATGTTATTGAGTGCAATCGACCCTCACAATACACACTTAACGAAGTATTTATCTGTTCAAAATCGTAAGGGGTAGGTCTTATGCCAACGACTAACAAAATCTCCTACTTAAAAGGCGATAACTCTGTCCCCCTAGTTAACTTAAATATGGGAGATTTTTTAGATGAAGCGCGCGCTAAACACGGCTTGAAAAATGCCGTTGTTAGTTTGATTCAAAATCGCAGGCTTAGTTTTGATGAATTGCATTTTGCCGTCATCAAAGCAAGCCGCGCATTAATTGGTTTGGGTATTCGTAGTGGGGACAGGGTAGGCATTTGGAGTACCAACCGAACTGAGTGGATCATCATCCAGTTTGCTGTAACTAGGATCGGTGCCATCTTGGTTCACATTAACCCTGCATACAAGGAGCATGAACTTGAGTACACCGTCAAACATTCTGAATGTAAGGCGCTCTTTTTAACTCCGAAATTTAGGACACATGACTGTTTAAACTTTGCTCTTAATGTACAGAAACGAGATGAATGTTTAAGCGCAATTATTGATTTCGATCTTGAGGATACTTCTAATCTCATCAACAAGCATTCTTCAAAAAAACTGATGAGCTGGAATGATTTTTTAGAATTCTCAGAAGAGGTAAGTATTGATCAGTTGCAAGCCATCTCTACTTCTATTGACGCCAATTCTGCAGCAAGCATTCAGTACACATCAGGAACCACAGGACAACCCAAAGGCGCAACGCTCTCACAGTCTAATATGATCAATAATGCAATTCAGATTGGCGCTAGACTTGAGTTGGCAACAAATGATATTCTTTGTCTACCCGTCCCTATGTTTCACTGTTTTGGCTCTGTGGTAGGTGTTATTGCAGCTTTTGCACACGGCGCATCAGTTGTTTTCCCGGGTGAGAGTTTTGATCCTGAGCAAACGATCAAAGCGGTTGAGGTTGAAGGGTGCACAGTTTTTTACGGTGTACCTATGATGTATATATCCATCTTAAACCATCCTAGCTTTGTAAGCGAGAAAATGAAAACCCTAAGAACCGGGATTATGGGAGCGGCCCCCTGTCCATCTGAGGTTTTTAAGGCTGCTATAGAAAAAATGCATATGGTTGGTCTTTGCTCTAGTTACGGTATGACTGAGACCTCTCCCATGTCAACACAGTGTTTGCCCACCCAAACAGTTGAGCAGCGATCAAATACGGTTGGTATTGTGCATCCCCATGTTGAAATCAAGATCATTGACCCAGTCGACGGCTCCATTGTTGAAGTGGGTCAACCTGGAGAGCTTTGCGTCAGAGGATACTCAGTCATGCTCGGTTACTGGAACAACCCTGATGCAACAAACAGTGCAATCGATGAAGAAGGTTGGATGCATTCGGGCGATCTTGCTCAAATTAGAGAGGACGGATGTGTTTGCATAGTCGGACGTATCAAAGATATGGTGATCAGGGCTGGAGAAAATATTTACCCGAGAGAAATCGAAGAGTTTTTGCATAAGCTCCCAGAGATTGCTGATGCACAAGTTTTTGGGGTGCCGGACGCACTTTACGGCGAACAACTTGCTGCTTGGATCAAGCTCAAACCAGGACATACACTTGACGCTGAGGGTCTCAGGTTGCTTTGCAAGGGGCAAATTGCATCCTACAAAATCCCGCACTATATCCGTTTTGTAGAAGAATATCCAAGCACAACCTCAGGGAAAGTACAAAAATTTAAAATGCGAGAAATGGTTATCAATGAATTCAAACTTCAACCCCAATAATACTTAATCCAGATATTCAAACCGTTTATTCAAAGTACATCATGAACAACAATCTCAATTCTCTAGGTCTTGATCAATCACTGGTAGGGGATTTCTCAAAATCCTTTGTTAACACGACTAGAGATTTTCACAATGATGTAAAAAACTATACACACTATTGGCATATCGCTGATCAGCTTCTCTCCAAACTCCCCATCAAAAGCAAGCGCACACCTGAGGAGCAGATAGGTGCGTCTTTTATCCTAAATGAGGCCAGAGAGAAGCGCGAAGATTTTTTAACCCATCACGCCGAAACAGTTTATAAAACCGTTACAGAAGATCTAACTCAGTTCATCCGCCTTGAAGAGCTTCTTTACGCCGTCAACGATCTGGTCCCTGGTTTGACTGCGAGCCAAGCTACTATTGCTAAAGAAAGAGAGTTCATTCAAAGTCAAAAGGATGGACATGAAATCAATCAAGGTATTTTTCTGAGCCACGTACTTGCTAATAATGATTGCGGACTTCATTTGTGTCATGCAACTCTTCTCCCTAACCCTCGGATCGAGGAATTTAAAGAGCAATACTTCAGCACCGGTCTTCTTGAGCTAGAGGGTGTGAGCCTACAAAGAAACGATAAAACTAGTTATTTATATTTTCAAAACGGTCAGTACCTTCACGCTGAGGACGATCACACATTGGCCAACACTGAGATAGCCGCAGATATCGCAATCTTGGATCCCAATACCAGTATTGTGGTCATGCGCGGTGGACTGATTGAGGGCGGGAAGTACGCTGGCTCTAGAACATTTTGTAGCGGTATTAACTTAACCCGTTTGTATAACGGGAAGATTCCTTATCTCTGGTACTTAGAAAGAGATATGGGTATTGTGAATAAAATTTACCGAGGGGTTGCAAGTCCAAATCGCTCACCCAATGAAATATTGGGTCATACGACAGAGAAACTTTGGATAGCTGCAGTAGATAAATTTGCTATTGGCGGTGGCTGTCAATACTTGCTGGTTACTGATATTAATATTGCTGGCAGCGATGCTTATATGACGCTGCCTGCCCGTAAGGAGGGGATCATCCCAGGAGTTGCTAATTTGCGCCTCCCAAGGTTTGTTGGTGACCGAATCGCCAGACAAGCTATCATGATGGAGCGACGACTTGACTGCGACACCCCCGAGGGACGGATGATCTGTGATTATGTTGTTAATCCAGAACACATGGATGAAACAATTGCAAAAACAATTGAATCTATTTCAGCATCAGGTGTGGTAAGCGCATCGGGAAATAGAAAGGCGTTTCGAGTTGTTCAAGAACCTTTAGATAGCTTTAGGAAATACATGGCGGTTTACGCAAAAGAACAAGCTTATTGCCACTTTAGTGCTGCTCTGATTGGAAATCTAGAGAGAAACTGGGACGCTCACAATCGAAAAATAAAGGCTCGAGAAAAACTTAACGCGTCAAACTCCTAATGAACAATTAGCTTAAATTAGACTTCTGCGTTTTACGACTCCTATATAATCGAATCGATATGATAGTTAGAAGCAAATTCAACCGAGTTATTCACTGGATTGTGATTTTCACAGTCCTGTTCAGTTCCTTTGCACCTTCAATATCTCAAGCGTTTGCTGCATCCCGCAATGACACCAATACTATGGGGTATGGGTACGTATGTACGGTTAGCGGAATGAAATCAATCACCAATACCCCAGATTTACCAATGGATCAAGGGAGTGGTCAAAGTGGTCACAAGTCTTTAATTGATGATTCATGTGCCTATTGCACTTTGCAGAGCACTTACTTTCCTCCCGTGTCATCTGAAAGTTATATCCTACCCATTAATCTAGCTGAACATTTTCCAGCACTTTTTTATAACTCTCCCAAGCCTTTATTTGCTTGGATAAAACTTCCCTCTCAAGCGCCTCCACTTATTGCCTAAATCTTTATTTTTTGGCTTTAGCTATTATCTATAGCTAAATTTTCGGCATACATTTGCCTGAATAAGTTGATCTGGAATTTCGAATTTTCAAAGGTCTCAAAAGACTTCATCGGATTCCAATTGTGAGGATTTTTTATGAAACTTAAATTATTAACCATTGCAATATCTTTAACACTCTCAGCTGGGGGGGCACTTGCTTGTGCAAGCTGTGGCTGCAGCCTTAATACTGATCTTGGGTACCAGGGCATGGGATCAAATCCTGGATGGGCGGCAGATTTTCGTTATGACTACCTAGACCAAAACCAATTACGCTCGGGCACAAGTTCAATTTCATCAGCTAAGGCCGTTGGAATAGTTAACCCTGCGACACGTCAGCAAGCGGAGGTTGAGGGATTTACAAAAAATAATTATCTGACTGCCTCACTAGATTACAACAACGGAGATAACTGGGGGGCAACGATTGTTCTTCCCTTCATTCAGCGTGAGCATTTGACATATGGAAGTGACGCATCAAGCAGCGGAGGATTAGCAGGATGGCCAAGCGGTGCCAATGGATATCAATCCAAGACAACTGGCTTAGGTGATGTCAAATTAATTGGCCGTTACTTTGGTTTTTCTGAGCAAAAAAATTGGGGCTTTCAACTCGGTGTAAAACTACCAACAGGTAATAATGCTCAAACTGCACCTGCTAGTGCAACTGCATTAGCGGCAGGTACGAGTGTTGTAGCTGTTGATCCGGGTCTGCAGCTAGGAACCGGTTCTACTGATCTGATCATTGGTGCATATAAATACGGTCATATTTTCAATATTGACGATTGGGGCTACTTCGGTAACGTTCAATTTCAATCGGTTATCGATCCCAAAAGCACGCCATCCAACATTGATGCACTGGGGCAAGGTGGGTCATATCGCCAGGGTAATGGACTTAATATTAATTTAGGTATCAACTACCAAGGGTTTGAGAACTGGACACCAACTGTTCAATTAAATTTTATTGACAAGAAAACGGACAGCGGCACAGCTGCTGATACTTGGTCCACCGGCGGCACCCTTGCCTATTTGACACCTGGATTACTTTATACCGCAAGTAATTCAGTGCAGGTATATTCAAACTTACAACTACCCATTTATCAAAGTCTTAACGGAATTCAACTTACCCCACACTTTGTTGCTTCAATTGGCGTTAGATTGCATTTTTAATTATTCCGCACTTAGTAGGGGGTTGATCGTATCCTCGAGGATTCGAGTGTCCACTTTGGCGTCACCAGTCAAACCATTTTTTCTGATCACCCCCTTCTTGTCAACAATGAATGTACTCGGCACACGCCAAATATAGCCAAGACCTGAGTAATTCATATCACTCTTCAAGCCAAAATTGAATGAATAATTAGCAATTATTTTTTTTGCTGCCTCAAGCCCAGATGGCTTGTCTAGATTTATAGCTAATACTTCAAAGCCCTGAGACTTGTTTTTTTGTAAATACTTTTCTATGAGCGGCATTTCCTCTTTACAAGGTTCGCACCAACTTGCCCAAAAATTTATAAGTACAACTTTGCCTTTTCTTGCCTGCAAAGAATAGCTTTCACCATCAATCAATCTTCCCTCAATATTGGGGGAAGGCTGTCCTACTTGAACCTCAGCAATAACGGATAAATGAAAAGCTACGAGAATTAAAGGTAAGAGTTTAGTGTTCTTCATGAACTTCGATTGTGCCTTAATCTTCTCTAATGGTTTGTATCATCTCTTCTGTTTAGGCAGACAAGGATATTGAATTGAATAAATAGTTCATATGTTTTCATATATGAGAATCAATTTTTAATTTTTTGGATGAATTTTTAAATCCAATTAATAAAATCATTACAGTTGTAGCTAATATTTGTGCAATGACAAATCCCAATACATCGCTGGGCTCAATTCCTACAAAAGTATTCGTAAAGCTTCTTGCAAAGGCGACTGCTGGATTAGAGAAAAATGTAGATGAAGTGAACCAATAACCTGCAGTAACGGTTAAAGCAACAAGCATTGGCACACGCTCTTTCGCCTGAGCATCCCCAATTCTGATTACGGATAGTAGTACAAGGGTAGATATAAACTCACTTATCCATATACCAAGCCCAGTTCTAACCTTGGTTGATTCCTGTAGAAGTGGTAGATTGAACATGGCATGTGTAATCCAAACACCAACAATTGCACCCGTAAGCTGACAAGACCAATATTTGAACAATCTTTTTGAGTCAAGTAGATTTAGCTTCCAAAACATCAAACTGACAACAGGATTAAAGTGCGCTCCAGAGAACGGTCCCAAAATGACAATTAGCACATAAAGACCCGCCCCTGTTGCAATACTGTTACCAAGTAATGCAACTGCTGCGTTACCCGCCCCTAAAGCCTCGCCCATAATCCCAGATCCGGTCACAACTGCCAGTAGTAAAGCAGTACCGATAAACTCTGCCAAATAAGCTTTCATACTTTTGAATGAATATCTTTAAGTTCATCTTTTATTGCCATCATATCAAGATGCTCAATAGGAAGAGCAGCCAAAATGTCAATTCGCTTCTTCAGTCCAATCATGACATCCCTAAATGCGTGCCTTTTTGCCTCCTCAGGACCCTCTACTAGCGACGGATCCGCAAATCCCCAATGAGCAGTTGCAGGCATACCTGGCCAAAACGGACAAACCTCCCCTGCTGCGTTGTCGCACACAGTAATAATGAAATCCATGTGAGGTGCGCTGGGCAAGCCGTATTCATCCCAACTCTTTGAGCGCAGTTTCTCTGCAGGTAATCCCATCTTTGTGGCCATATCGGCTGCAATTGGGTTAACAGATGTACCAGGTGTTGACCCCGCAGAATAACCTACAAATTTACCGCTCTCGTGCGTGCTAGCTACAGCCTCGGCCAAGATAGATCTTGCGGAGTTATGAGTACAAAGAAAAAGGATGTTGTATTTTTTCATAAACTTTTCACTTTCTTAATGGATTTTGATGGAATACACGGCTTACCTCCGCAACAGTTTTCAAGTAAGAATCCACTTAACTGTTGAACCAACAATGCATTGGGTCGGTATATTAGGTTGCGACTTTGACGCTCTACACTGATCAAGCCTGCGTGGAGTAACTCCTTTAAATGAAAACTGAGAGTCGCATTAGGTATACCCAACAACTCGATAAGCTGAGTTGGTGTCGAACCTTGATCACCTTTTTGAACAATGAACCTGAAGATGTTCAACCTGGATTCTTGTCCTAGTGCTAAAAATGCAAGTACTGCTTTTGAATTTTTCATATTTCTATAATAGCAGAAATATAAAAT